>Ga0307296_10002067_pt1 | contig 10198 bp, 8 predicted proteins | sample ER_DNA_153_FD_194467 | JGI IMG/M metagenome (GOLD analysis project Ga0307296, IMG submission 194467) | Bulk soil microbial communities from the East River watershed near Crested Butte, Colorado, United States - ER_DNA_153 | ecosystem: Environmental > Terrestrial > Soil > Floodplain | place: USA... | reverse complement strand
CAGAAGCGGGCGACGAACCCGCTGCGCGTCTTCGACGTGAAGAGCCCAAAGGTCCAGGAGGCACTCGCGGACGCGCCGAAGATCGGCGACGCGCTCTGCGACGAGTGCCGCACCCACTTCGAAGAGGTCACGGCGCACCTCGAGAACTACGGCGTCAGCTTCACGCTCAGCCCGACGCTCGTGCGCGGCCTCGATTACTACACGCGCACGGCCTTCGAGTTCGTGGACGAGGCGATCGGGGCCCAGAGCTCGATCTGCGGCGGCGGCCGCTACGACGGCCTGATCCAGCAGCTCGGGGGGAAGCCGACGCCCGGGATCGGGTTCGGCGCCGGGATCGAGCGCCTGCTGCTCTCGCTGGAGGAGGAAGGTCTCAAACCAGAGCCCTACGAGATCGACGTCTTCGTCGCGCTGCTGGAGACCGACTCGAAGCCGCGCGTCCTGCCGCTCGTGCAGGAGCTCCGTCGAGCGGGCCTGCGCACCGAGGTCGACTATGCGGGCCGCTCGCTCAAAGGGCAGCTCACCCACGCCCAGAGGCTGGGCGCGAAGGCGATCGTCGAGTGGGGCCCGGAGCGCTCGAAGGTGCGCCGCCAGGGCCGGCAGGACGAGGAGGTTCCGACGGCGGAGCTCGCGGAGAGGCTGAGGCGATGAGGTGGCGTGACCTCAGGGCCGGGGAGCTGCGCAAGGAGCACGTCGGGCAGCGGCTGGCGCTGGCCGGCTGGGTTGGCCGTCGCCGCGACCACGGCGGGCTCGTCTTCATCGACCTGCGCGACGAGAGCGGCCTCGCACAGCTCGTGATCAACCCCGAGCGCACCGAAGAAGCCGCCGCGGTCGCCCACGGCGTGCGCAACGAGTTCGTCGTGCGCGCGGAAGGCGAGGTCGCGGCGCGCGCGCCTGAGGCGGTAAACCCGAGCCTGCCCACCGGCGAGGTGGAGCTGCAGGTCGACCAGCTCGAGATCGTCTCCCGCTCGGAGCCGCTTCCGTTCCAGCTCGACGAGGAGAACGTCGACGAGGTGACGAGGCTGCGCTACCGCTACCTCGATCTGCGCCGCGAGCGCATGCAGCGCAACCTGCGCCTCTCCGCCGCCGTGATCTCCGCCATCCGGCGCTTCATGGACGAGCAGGGCTTCGTCGACGTGTGGACGCCGAACCTGACGAAGGCCACGCCCGAGGGCGCCCGGGACTTCGTCGTGCCCGTTCGTCTCCAACCCGGCCGCTTCTTCGTGCTTCCCCAGTCGCCGCAGCTCTTCAAGCAGATCCTGATGGTGGCCGGCTTCGGCCGCTACTACCAGATCGCCACGTGCTTTCGGGACGAGGATCTCCGCGCCGACCGGCAGTTCGAGTTCCGCCAGCTCGACCTCGAGCTCTCGTTTCCGACCCGCGAGGAGGTGCTCGACACACTCGAGGGCGCCGTCGTCGCGTCGTTCGAGGCTCTGGGCCGGACGCCGCCCGAGCGCCCGTTCCGCCGGCTCACCTGGCACGAGGCGATGGCGCGGTACGGCTCCGACAAGCCGGATCTGCGCTTCGGGCTCGAGCTGCACGACCTGACCGAGGAGACCCGCGGCTCGGAGTTCAAGGTCTTCGCGCAAGCGCCGAGCGTCCAGTACCTGACGTTGCCGCAGGAGCTCTCGCGAGCGGAGCTGGCGTCGCTCGAGGAGCTCGCCAAGGAGTGGGGCGGGAAGGGGCTCGCCTACCTCGTCTTCGACGAGGAGGACGAGGTGCGATCGCCGATCGCGAAGTTCCTCTCGGCCGAGCTGGTCGATGCTGTCCGCCCGGAGCAGCCGGGAGCGACCGTGCTCTTCGGCGCCGACGAGCCCGAGACGGTCGCCCGCGTTCTCTCGGCGGTACGGAACCACCTCGGCCGCCAGCTCGCGCTGATCGACGTGTCACGCGACGAGTTCCTCTGGGTGACCGACTTCCCGCTCTTCGAATGGGACGAGGACAACAAGCGCTGGGCGGCCAGCCACCACGCGTTCACGGGCGTGCGGCCCGGCGACGAGGACTTGATCGAGTCGGACCCCGGGCAGGCGCTGAGCCGGGCCTACGACCTCGTCTGGAACGGTTGGGAGCTCGGCTCGGGCTCGATCCGGATCCACGACCCGGAGATCCAGCGCCGAGTGTTCAAGGCGATGGGCATCGACGAGGCTGAGGCCCAGGAGCGGTTCGGCTTCCTGCTCGAGGTGCTGCGCATGGGCGCTCCCCCGCACGGCGGCTTCGCGATGGGGATCGAGCGGTTCGTCGCGCTGATGGCCGGGGAACAGAACATCCGCGAGGTGGTCGCATTCCCGAAGACGGCCAGCGGGTCGGAGCCGATGACCGGCGCGCCGACCCCGATCGCGCAGGACATCCTGGCCGAGCTCGGAATTCAGGTCCTGCCGCAAGACGGCTGACGCAGGCCGGTTCAGCAGTCATACTTCTTCGAGTCGAAGGGTCGAGCCAGGAGGCGAGCTAGGAATGGCACCGGAAGGGCAAGGACGAGCGCCGAAGGCGCCCGCGTTGACGTCGCTGCCGCGGGTCGAAGACCTGCCGAGCGCCGCCGACGGCTACGACCGCGAACAGGTTCGCGAGGCCTTCGAGGCTTTCCGCAGGCACACCACCCAGCTCCAGGTTCAGCTTCGCGTGCTGCAGGCCGCCGGCCAGAGCGGCGCCGAGCCGACGGGCCACGCGGTCCGGATGGACGCGCTGCACATGATCCGTGCTGCGGCCGAGATGGCCGACACGATCGAGCGCGACGCGCAGACCGCGTCGGCTGCGCAGCTGCGGCGGACCGAGGAGGAGGTGACCCGCCGCCAGCGCGACCTCCAGGAGCGCCAGGGCGAGGTTGACCGCTACCGCCAGGAGAGCGAGCGCCAGCGTGCGGAGACGCTGAACGCGGCCAAGAGCGAGGCGCGCCAGACCCAGCAGGAGTCACAGCAGCAGGCCGCGCAGGAGATCGCCGAGGCGGAGTCGCGTGCGGCACGGTTGCTCGAGCAGGCTCGCCACCAGGCGACCGAGCTCACGAACGCGACGCGCGCCGAGGTCGAGCAGACCCTCGAGTGGGCCCGTGGCCAGGCGACCGCGATCATCAGCCGTGCCCAGGAAGGCGCCGAGCAGCTGCTCGGAGCTGCGGGTCTCGGCGACGACGCGATCGGGCGCGTGGCGCAGTCGATCGTCACCGCGGCGGAGGCTGCCGCGGAGGGAGGCCGAGGCTCGGCAGCGGGCGCCGCGTCCGCGCAGCTGCGCGCCCAGGAGCCGGAGGAGGACGCCGAGCCTGTGTCAGAGGCCGAGGCGGACTCGGAGCCGGAGCCGGCGCCGGCGCCCGAGGAGCCACCCGTATCACCACCTTCGCCGTCCGGCTCGAAGGAATCTGCCGAGTCGCAGAGCGAAGACGAGAGCGCCAGCTAGGCTCGTCCCATGCTTCCGGGCCGGCTCGGTCTCCGCTTCGCGCTCGAGGCCCTGTTCCTCGTTCTTCTGGCAATCGGCGCGGGCCTGGCCGACCTGCGCCCCGCACTGATCCTCGTCGTGATGGCGGTGGCGTGGGTGCTCGTGGCCGTCGTCGAGTTCACGGCCGAGCGAGTCGATGCTTCGGCGCTACAGCACCTGCTGCCGCCACGGGCCGAGTCTTTCGAGGGCGAGCCGGAGCAGGTCTTCTGGCCCTCCGCCGAGGAGCGGACCGTCGTCGCACCGCCCGAGCGTGCGCCTGAGCCGACTCCGGCGGCGGAGGCCGAGGCGAAACCAGAACCAGAACCAGAACCAGAACCAGAACCAGAACCAGAGCCAGAGCCAGAGCCAGAGCCAGAGCGAGAGCCGGTTGCCGAGGCCGCGCCGCAAGTCGAGGAAGGGTCCCTCGAGCCGCCGCCTCGCCGTCGTGTGCGCTCGTTTCTGCGCAGGCGTGACCGCGACGCCGAGCCGGAGCCCGCCACCCCGCCGCGACACGTCAAGCTGCTGCCACGACGGTCGGCGCCGCAGCCGAGCCGCGCCTCCCAGGACGTGGCCGAGCTGTTCGGCGCGAGCGACGGCGAGGACGAGCCTCGCGAGGAACCCGGCCGGTGAAGCTCCGGCTCTCGCTGATCCGCTTCCTGCTCGAAGCCGGCTTCCTCGTGCTGGTCGCCGCGGCCGCGGGCCTGGCTGGACTGTCCGCTCTGTGGATCGGGGTCGTCATGTTCGGCGCTTGGCTGCTGGTCGCGCTCGTCGAGCGCACCGGCTCGCGACGCCGTCGCGTCGTCCAAGCCGAACCTGAGGCGGTCGCCGAGCCCGAAGCCGAACCGGAACCAGCGCCGGAACCGGAGCCCGAACCTAAGCTGGAACCTGAGCCCGAACCTGAGCCGGAACCGGAGCCAGAACCTGAGCCCGAGCCCGAGCCGGTCCTCGTGGCCGTGCCCGAGCCGGAACCAGAACCGGAACCTGAGCCTGAGCCCGAACCTGAGCCAGAGCCGGAGCCCGAAGTGATCCCGCTGGCCCTCCACGACTCGACGCCGCGCGCGTGGAACCTCTGGGAGCTCGAGCGGCTCGCCGACGAGAATGACGGCGACGCCCGCGCCGAGGAGCGCACGCTGCTCCTGCTGCACATGAGGCAGTTCGCGGATGCCTCCGGCGAGCTCCCCGTCGAGTTCGACTCGCTCGTGCGCGAGGCGTTCGGCGCGGACCTCGCGGAGCTCGTGACGTGAGCGCCGCTTCGGTGCAGCGCCAGGTCGCGCTGGCGGGTGTCGCCCTGCTCGCGGCGATCGTCGCGCTCGCGCTCACCTCACACGGCAACGGCCAGCCCATCACCGGCCTCCCGCAGCCCGTGCCCGTTGCCGGGGGCGGGTGGTACACGGCCCTCGCGGGCGCCGAGCGTGCGCGCTACGGCCATCGCACCCGCTGCGGCTACCTGCTCAAGCCCGGCACGGTGGGCGTCACGGAGTCAGTGCTGCCGTGCGGCGTCCTGATCTACGTCTCGTACAAGGACAGCCCGCACATCCTGACCAAGGTGATCGACCGGCGCCCCGTCGTCCCCGGCCGCAAGTTCGACCTCACCCCGAAGCTCGCCGAGGAGCTCGGCGTCGACGGGGTCCAGCGCATCCGCTGGGTCTACGCACGCTAAGACGAGCTACAGTGAGCTCACTCGAGCCTGTACGTGCTCGGGGCTTCTCTGTAGAACCAACACCAAGAGAGAGGGAGCTGTCGTTCGACCGAGGCTCAGGCCGAGGAAGACGCGGCACCCACCTGGCTTGTCCAGGTTCACACAGGCCCCGAGACATCGGCAGGCTGGAGTGGATACGGGGGGAACCCACGGTTCCCCCCGTGTTCATCGTTAGCCTGGACAGATGGTCGAGGTCGTCGGAGACGCTTCCCGTGACGGGCGCTGGGCGCTGGTTCGCCTCACGCTCGAGGACGAGCGGATCGTCGCCGTGCAGGCGGAGGGTCTCGACCGGCCGCTCAAGGGCCTGACGCTGCTCGAGGCGGCAGCGGTCGGCGGTGACGAGCTGGCCGCCGACGCGCTCGCCAACGCGCTCGGCCCGGTCTTCCGCGCCCAGCCTGACCCGGCGCGCGTAGCGGTGGCGATGAGCGGCGGCGTCGACAGCGCGGTTGCGCTCCTGCGCGCAGGCCCGGATGCGATCGGCGTCACCCTGCGCCTCTGGCTCGACCCGCGCGGGCCCGACGCCGAGCGCGCCTGCTGCTCGCCGGAGGCGGTGCTCGCGGCTCGCGCCACGTGCCACCGGCTCGGGATCCCGCACGTCACGCTCGACCTGCGCGAGGAGTTCCGGCGCGCGGTGGTCGAGCCGTTCGTGCGCGGCTACGCGCGCGGCGAGACGCCGAACCCGTGCATCCGCTGCAACGGCAGCTTCCGCTTCGCCGAGCTGCTCTCGTTCGCCGAGCGGGCCGGCGCGGCACGGCTGGCCACCGGCCACTACGCGCGCATCGTCGAGCGCGAGGGCCGGCTGCTGCTCGCCCGCGCGACCGACCCGAACAAGGACCAGTCCTACATGCTCGCCCGGCTCGACCCCCGCTTCCTCGCGCGCCTCTGGTTCCCGCTCGGCGAGCAGGGCAAGGACGAGACCCGGGCGGAGGCGGCGCGTGCCGGGCTCGAAGCGGCCTCGCGCGCCGAGAGCCAGGAGGCGTGCTTCCTCGCGGGCGGGGACTACCGCGACTTCCTCGAGCGCCATGGGCTCGCCGCTGCCGACGGCCCGGTGCTCGACGAGGACGGCAACGAGCTCGGCCGTCACGGCGGCTTCTGGCGGTTCACTCCGGGCCAGCGCAAGGGCCTCGGAGCCGCGGCCAGGGAGCCGCTCTACGCGCTCCGCAGCGACCCGGGCACAAACGCGGTCGTCGTCGGGCCCCGCGCCGCGCTCGCCACCCGCGAGGTGTACGCGCGCGGACGGCTGCATCTTCCGGTCACACGCGCGGACGCAAAGCTCCGCTACCGCTCGCCTGCGGTACCGGCTTCCGTGACCGCTACGGAGACGGGCTTCACGCTTCAGCTGGACGAGCCGGCGTACGGAGTCGCGCCCGGCCAGGCGGCCGTTCTTTATGCCGACGAGGCCGTCGTCGGCTCCGGCACGATCGTGCCGGAGCCTGCCGAAACCTTCCGTCCCCTTCCCGCGTTTGAATCGGAGGCGAGATGACCGGCGACCAGATCACCCTGACGATTCCGCGAGAGGAGCCGTTCCACGAGATCGCGCAGCTGGTGCTCGCCGGCGTCGCGGCTCGGCTCAATCTGAGCTTCGAGAGCCTCGACGATCTCGAGACGGCGCTGCAGGCGGTGCTCGAGCGTGCGGCGGACGAGGGCGACGTCACCGTGGAGCTCCGGCTCGAGGACAGCGCGATCGTCGCCCGGGTCGGCCCGCTCGCGCGCGATCGCCTGCGCGCAGAGCTCGAGGCGGATGGCGGCGACGCGGTCACGTTGCGCCGGATCCTCGACACCGTCGTCGACGGCTACGAGCTCGACGGGGACTGGCTCCAGCTGACGAAGAACGTGAAGCGCGAGGAGGACGCCGCGTGACGAACGACGGCGACAAGGCTCTCCTCCGCCGCTACCACGAGCAGGGAGACCTGGCCGCCCGCGAGCAGCTGATCGAGCAGTACATGTCGCTTGTCCGCTCGCTCGCGCGCCGCTACTCGTACCGCGGCGAGCAGCTCGAGGACCTCGTCCAGATCGGCGCGATCGGGCTGATCAAGGCGATCGACCGCTTCGACGTCAACCGCGGCGTCGAGCTGACGACGTACGCGACCCCGAACATCATCGGCGAGATCAAGCGCCACTTCCGCGACCGCGGCTGGTCGGTCCGCGTCCCGCGCGGCCTGCAGGAGCTGAACATCCAGCTCTCGCGCCTGATCGAGGAGCTGACGGTCGAGCACGGCCGCTCGCCGACGATCCCGGAGCTGGCGAAGGCGGCGAGCGTCACGGACGAGGAGGTGCTCGAGGCGCTCGAGAGCGGCCGCGCGTACAGCTCGCTCTCGCTCTCGGCCGGCGGCGGCGGGCATGACGACGACGGCGAGCTCGACCCGCTCGAGTCGCTCGGCACCGAGGAGCATCAGTACGAGGTCTCCGAGGATCGCGCAGTCCTGGCGCCCGGCTTTCGAGTCCTCGACGAGCGCGAGCGCAAGATCCTGCATCTGCGCTTCTTCGAGGGCCTGACGCAGTCGCAGATCGCCCAGCAGGTCGGCATCTCGCAGATGCACGTCTCGCGCCTGATCCGCCGCTCGCTCGAGAAGATCCGCGACGAGATCGCCTCCGACGAGCGCGCGGCCGCGGGCTAAGGCGCGGAAGTCCCGCCCGTAGAATCAGCGCCGTGCAGACAACAGCCGAGCTCCGCGCGGGCTACCGCGAGTTCTTCGAGTCCAAGGGCCACGTGTTCCGGCCCTCGGCCTCGCTGATCCCGCGCGCGGACGACCGCTCGACGCTGCTCGTCTCGGCCGGGATGCAGCCGCTGATGCCGTACTTCCTCGGACTCGAGGAACCGCCTGCGCCGCTGCTGACGACGGTGCAGAAGGTCTTCCGCACGCCCGACATCGACGAGGTCGGGCTCGACAGCTTCCACCTGACGTTCTTCGAGATGCTCGGCAACTTCTCGTTCGGCCAGTACTTCAAGGACGGCGCGGTCGAGCTGGCCTGGGAGTTTCTGTTCGATCGGATGAAGCTCGACCTCGACCGGATCTGGGTGACCGTGTTCGCGGGCGACCCAGAGCTCGGGCTGGACGAGGACGAGGTCGCCGTCGGCGCCTGGGAACGGGCCGGCATGCCGCCCGAGCGGATCGTGCGCCTGCCGCGCGCGGACAACTTCTGGTCGGTCGGCGGCCCCGGGCCGTGCGGGCCCGACTCGGAGATCTTCTTCGACTGGGGCGAGGGCGTCGGGTGCGGCCGCGCGGAGTGCGCGCCGGGCTGCGGCTGCGAGCGGTTCCTGGAGTTCTGGAACCTCGTCTTCATGGAGTTCGAGCTGCACGCCGACGGGTCACTCACGCCGCTGCCGAAGCAGAACATCGACACGGGCATGGGCCTCGAGCGCGCTGCGCGGGTCCTGCAGCAGGTCCCGTCGGTGTACGACACCGACGACTACCAGTCGATCATGAGCTGGATCGCCGAGCGGTCCGGCGTCGGGTACGGCGAGAGCGAGCAGGCGACGAAAGCGCACCGGATCCTCGCCGACCACGGTCGCGGGATGACGTTCCTCGCCGCCGACGGCGTCACGCCTTCGAACGAAGGGCGTGGCTACGTGATGCGCCGCATCATCCGTCGGGCGGTGCAGCAGGCCGGGCGGATCGGCCTCGAGCCGCCGTTCCTGGCCGGGCTCGGAGGCGTCGTCGTCCAAGAGATGGGCAGCGGCTACCCCGAGCTGCAGCAGGCGCGCGAGGAGGTTGAGGCCGTGCTCGAGGCCGAGGAGGAGCGGTTCTCCGAGACGCTGATGCGGGGTCTGGCGCTATTCGAGGAAGCCGCGGCCGACGGCGAGATCTCCGGCGAGGAAGCGTTCAAGCTGCACGACACGTTCGGCTTTCCGCTCGAGCTGACCCAGGAGCTGGCGCGCGAGCGGGGTCTCCCGGTCGACGAGGATGGTTTCCGCGAGCTGATGGAGGAGCAGCGCACGCGGTCGCGGAAGGCCGCGCCCGAAGTCGAGGTCCGGATCGGCAGCGAGGTGCGCAGCGAGTTCGTCGGCTACGAGAAGACCGAGGCGCTGACCGCGATCCTCGCCTACGAGGACCTCGGCGAGGGGCGCTTCCAGGCGAAGCTCGAGCAGTCCCCCTTCTACCCCGAGGGTGGCGGGCAGGTCACCGACGCGGGTTTCATCGAGAACGAGGAGACGGGCGCTCGCGCCGAGCTCGTCGCCGCCACGCATCTCCCGGGCGACGACCAGGTGCTCACCTTCGAGGGCGAGGGCTTCGCGGCCGGGATGCGCGTGCGGGCGGTCGTGCCGTGGCAGGTGCGCTTCCCGACGATGGCCAACCACACGGCCACGCACCTGCTGCACAAGGCGCTGCAGGAGGTGCTCGGGGAACACGCGCGCCAGGCGGGCTCCGCGGTTCGCCCTGACAAGCTCCGCTTCGACTTCTCGCACCCACAGGCGCTGACCGACGAGGAGCGCGCGGAGATCGAGCGGCGCGTGAACGAAGCGGTCTTCCAGAGCCTCCCGGTGCGGACCTACATCGTCCCGCTCGAGGAGGCGAGGCGGCTCGGCGCGATGATGCTCTTCGGCGAGAAGTACGGCGACGAGGTGCGCCTGGTCGACATCGACGGCTACTCGCGTGAGCTCTGCGGCGGCACCCACGTTCGCTCGACCGCCGAGGTCGGGCCGATCGTGATCACCTCCGAGAGCTCCGTCGGCTCGGGCACGCGGCGGATCGAGGCCGTCACCTCGGGAGAGGCGTACGCGCTGCTGCACGGCCGCGCGCGTGAGGCCGACGAGCTGCGCGAAGAGGTCGAGCGTGCGCGCAAGGAGGGGCCGCGCCGTCCAGAGAAGATCGAGGTGAAGGTCGAACCGCGCAGCGAGGAGGCGATCGGCGGCGTGAACGTCTTCGTCGGCCAGGCGAGCGACGTCGACGCCGAGGTGTTGCTGGCTGAGTCGGACCGGATCAAGCAGGAGCGCGCGCCGGCCGCGGTCGTGCTCGGCGGGACCGAGGACGGTCGCGTCCACCTGGTCGCCAATTTCGACCGCTCGCTCGAGGGTCGCGTCGACGCGGTCGCAGTGATCAAAGAGGCCGCGGCCGAGGTCGGCGGGGGCGGCGGCGGCCGGCCGACGATGGCGCGCGC
>Ga0307296_10002065_pt1 | contig 10203 bp, 9 predicted proteins | sample ER_DNA_153_FD_194467 | JGI IMG/M metagenome (GOLD analysis project Ga0307296, IMG submission 194467) | Bulk soil microbial communities from the East River watershed near Crested Butte, Colorado, United States - ER_DNA_153 | ecosystem: Environmental > Terrestrial > Soil > Floodplain | place: USA... | reverse complement strand
GTCGAGATACGGGTCACGGGGTCGCGTGCCGGCCCAAGGCACCTTCCACTCCTGGATCGTTGGGGCCTGTTGGGCGACGCTGGGCGTAGCCAGCAGCGCGAAAGCGACGATGAGGGAGCGCGCGCGGGTCATGGGACCCTCCGCTGTGCGAGCCACGCGTCGAGAGTCTTGCTGCCCCCTCCCGACGCCCAGATGAAGAGCCAGACGAAGCAGTACAGCGCCGGAAGCTCGCCGCGGTTCACCCAGGGCCAGACACTCCCGTTCTTCGCGGCGTGCATCCAGAAAAACGCGACGGCCATTTCCCCGGCCACGACGAAGGCGACGTAACGCGTCCACAGGCCCGCGGCGATCGCGAGGCCGCCGAAAAACTCGAGGATGCCCGCCAGACCCACCGGCCAAAACTCCGTGAAGGACCCCTGGGCGCCGAACCAGCCGAACAGCTTCATGCCGCCGTGGGTCATGAACAGGAGGCCGGCCATGATGCGAAGCGCGTTGAGGGTCAGGTCGTAGTATTTCTCGCCGAACTTGCCGGACATCGGGGATCCTCCCGAAGTGTGATCGGGCCAGTATAGCCGGGTCCCGAGCCGTGCGCCATCTTTTGCCACCTTGGGGCCCCCATGACCAATCCATCCGAACACACCGACCATCGGCCGGCGGTCGTCGCCGGATTCCTCGGCTGGACGCTCGACGCGTTCGATTTCTTCGTCGTCGTGATGACGCTGACGGCGATCGGCCGAGAGTTCGGCCGCAGCGATAAAGAGATGGCGGCGTCCATCGCGGTGACGTTGTTGTTCCGGCCCGTCGGTGCACTCATCTTCGGGCTGCTCGCCGACCGCTACGGGCGCCGTCTGCCCCTGATGATCGACCTTGTTTTCTATTCCGTCGTCGAGGTGCTCTCAGGTTTCGCATCGAGCTACTGGTCGTTCCTCGTGTTGCGCGCGCTGTTCGGCATCGGTATGGGCGGGGAATGGGGCGTGGGCGCGTCCCTGGTCATGGAGAAGGTCCCACCCCGGTTGCGCGGTGTGTTCTCGGGACTGTTGCAGCAAGGCTACGCCGCCGGGTATCTGCTCGCCGCGCTCTGTTACCTCTTTGTGTTCCCCCACTGGGGCTGGCGGCCGATGTTCTTCATCGGTGGCCTCCCGGCCCTGCTCGCGCTATACGTCCGGTTCCAAGTGAAGGAGTCCGAGGTTTGGGAGCGCACGCGCCACCGCGATTGGGCGGGGCTCGGCCGAGGCATTCTCTCGCACTGGAAGCTGTTTCTCTACATCTGGCTCCTCATGACGATGATGAACTTCGTCTCGCACGGGACCCAGGACATGTATCCCACCTTTCTCCAGCGTGACTGGGGCCTCACGCCGTCGTGGCGCGGCTGGGTGACGGTCGCGTCGATGTTCGGCGCATTGATAGGGGGCGTCCTGTTCGGTCTCTACTCCGACCGCATCGGCCGGCGCCGCGCGATCGCATTCGCGCTTGCCGGCGCCGTCGCGATGATTCCCCTGTGGGCGTTCGCGCCGTCGCTCCTCCTACTCTTCTTCGGGGCCTTCGGCATGCAGTTCATGGTGCAGGGCGCCTGGGGCGTCATTCCCGCGCATATCACCGAGCTGTCCCCCGATTCGGTGCGCGGATTCCTCCCCGGGTTCGCCTACCAGTGCGGCGTCGCAGTGGCAGGGCTCGTGGCGGTGATCGAGGCGTGGTTCGCGGCGCGGCTCACGTACACGTGGGCGATGGCGCTCACCGCGGGCACTGTGTTCGTCGTGTGCGCCATCGTCGCGCTGCTCGGACCCGAACGTCGGGGGATCACGTACGGCGCCGCGCCGCCACTCCCACCCGCGTAGTTGTCGCCGAACAAACCCCATATGACCCGCGCGGATTTTGGCGTCCGTGCATCGTACATCGCGCCCTGGGCGAATCTCACAGTGAGCCACGCCCGCCTGCCCTAGGGTCCGTTTCCCGCCCGATTCGTGACCGCGACGCTGTGGCGCACGGTTAACCCGTGCCCGGGAGGACGTCATGTCCCCGCACAGCCGCGCCAGACCGTACTCCTCGCGGCGGTGATCGGCGCTATCGCTGCCTGCGATGACGCGCCGCCTGCCACCGCTCCTTCTGCTCCAGACATGCCGCCGGCGGCGGCGTTGCTGATCCCGTTCGCGCCTGCCGGCAGCCCGCTGCCCAACCTCTCTCCCGAGCAGCTCGCCCTATTCCAGCGCGGCAGCGCCGTATTCCAGATCGAGTTCGCTCCCGAGAACGGGCTCGGTCCGCTGTTCAATGCCGTCGGGTGCGCCGCGTGCCACGAGAATCCGGTCGTGGGCGGCAGCGGCAGCAACGACCCCGAGGAAGAAGGCGAAGACATCGAGACTCACGCGAGCGCGTTCATCGGCGCGGTATGCGACGATCGCGCGACGGTCGGGGGCCAGGTGGTGCAACAGCAGGTGACCCCCGCCCTCGAGGCCGCCCTCGGCATCGCCGCCGAGCCGGACATCCCCGGGGCGACCGCCAGCGGGCGCCGCACCACGCCCGATGTGTTCGGATTCGGGCTCTTGGACGCCGTTCCGGACGCCGAGATCGTCGCATTGTCGGACCCATACGATCTCAACGGTGACGGCATCTCGGGCCGGGTGCATCGCCTCCCCGACGGCCGCATCGGCCGGTTCGGGCGCAAAGCGCAGGAAGCGAGCCTCACTGCCTTCAACAGCGGCGCGTTCGTCATGGAGATGGGTGTCACGAATCCCGGGAGCCAAACCGAGCAGACCGTGGGTGGCAATCCGCTCCCCGACGGGGTCGACCCGACCCCGGAGCCCGAGATCACCCAGGACGAGCTCGATGCAGCAGACGCGTTTGTGCATCTCCTGGCCCCTCCTCGGCCGCGGCCTTTGGACTTGACGGGCGCGATCGGCAAGGTGGTATTCGCGAAAATCGGGTGCGCGGCGTGTCACGTCCCCGCGCTCGTCACCGGCCCTAATCCCGTCAGCGCCATCAGCCGCAAGATCGTTCCGGCCTACACCGACTTGCTGCTGCACGACATGGGGCCCGCGCTCGCCGACATCTGCCTCGGCGACGCACAGCCGTCGGAGTTTCGGACCGAGCCGCTCATGGGGTTGCGGTTCGGGACCGCGTTCATGCACGACGGCCGGGCGACAACCATTCAGCAGGCGATCGCGCTGCACGGTGGAGAAGCCCGAGGGGTGCGCAGCCGATTCGCGCGGCTGAGGCTGTTCGAACGCTTCGCGCTGCTCAGGTTCCTGCGCAGCTTGTAGATTGTTCTTGCGGGCGGCGGGTCCGGGGTAGTGCCCCGGCCCGCCGCCCGTATCTTCTCCGGGTCTGGCTCGTCCCTCGCATACCCGGAGGCTCTCATGGTGCCCCGTCGTTCGTTTCTCACTGCCCTCGCGTCACTCTCGGGTGTTGCGTTGACGCGCCCGTCCTTCGCGCTGCCGCGGTCCGACACGTGGGATCTCTCGTGGCTCGACCAGCTCAAGGGCCGCCATAAGCAGGTCTTTGCGATCAGCGCGCTGAAGGATCGCCTCCCCCTGCATGTCGTCGGCAACTACCTCGATGCGCATCGTGAGGTGTTCGGGCTGGCGTACCCGGACATCAACACGGTCGTCGGCATCGCCCGGCAGGCGTTTCCGATCAACGCGCAGGACGGCTTGTGGAGCAAGTACGAGCTGGGCCGGCGCTGGGAGCTGAAGGATCCGGCGACGGGCGAGTGGGCCCGGCGCAACATCTACTACGACGCGATGCCGGCCCCGCCGGGGAAGGTGGTAGGCGTGAAGCCGCTCCAGGCGCGCGGCACGATCTTCTGGCAGTGCAACAACGCGCTCAACAACATCGTGCGCGACCTGGCAGCCGATACCGGCCAGCCCGCCGAGGCCTTGCGTGCCGAGCTGATCGCCGGGTTCAATCCCGGCGTGCGACTTATCCCGGCGCATACGATGCTGCTCGGGCTCGCGCAGGAGCACGGCTGCACGTACGAGCAGCTCTGAGCCCCCTCCAGCGGTCGCTTGGCCTCGTTCGCGCCACCGCGATGGTCGTCGGCACGATCATCGGCGCGTCGATCTTCGTGCAACCGTCGGTCGTGACCGGCGCCGTCCCGTCGGTGGGCGGCGTGTTCGCGGTGTGGATCGTCGCCGGCGTTCTGACCCTCGCCGGCGCGCTCATCACCGCGGAGCTTGCCGCCGCCGTGCCCGATTCCGGCGGCGTGTACGCTTTTCTGCGGGAGGCCTACTCGCCCGCCGCCGGCTTTCTGTGGGCGTGGGCGATGTTCTGGAGCATGCACTCGGGCATCATCGCCGCCTTGGCCGTGATCTTCGCCCGGTACGTCGGTTACTTCGTCCCCCTGAGCGACGCCGGGATCCGTCTGGTCGCGGTCGCCGCGATTCTCGGCCTCTCGGCCGTGAACTACATCGGTGTCGCGTTCGGCAGCGGCCTCCAGGCCGCGGTGACGATCGCCAAAGTGGCGGCGATCGCCGCGCTCCTGGCCGTCGGGTTCTGGCTCGGGGCGGATCTCCCGGCCCACTATGTCGGGCCCGAGGCCGCCGCCGACGTGAGCGTGGCCAAGTTCGCCGCCGCCGTCTCCGCGGGCCTCTTCGCATTCGGCGGGTGGCATATGGTTGCGTACACGGCGGAGGAGACGCGGGACCCCGAGCGCACGCTGCCGCGCGCCCTCGTGATTGGTGCCCTCACGGTCACGGCGGCCTACGTCGCGCTCAATGCCCTCTATCTGTACATCCTGCCGCTCGACCGCGTGGCGCACTCGGAGCGAATCGCGGCCGACGCCGCCGACACTTTCATGGGAGGCGGAGGCGCGGCCCTGATGTCGGCCCTGGTCGTCGGTTCGGCCTTCGGCGCGCTGTGCGGCATCGTGCTCGTGGGCCCGCGGGTCTACTACGCGCTCGCGCGTGACGGCTTGCTGTTCCGCTGGGTCGGAGCGGTGCATCCCCGGTTCCAGACGCCGCACCGGGCGATCGTGCTGCAGGCCGTCTGGTCTGCGGTCCTCGTCGCCACCGGGACGTACCGCGCCCTGTTCACGCGTGTCGTGTACACGGAGTGGATCTTCTTTGCGGCGATGGCCGTGGGCTTACTGCTGCTCAGGCGCCGCCCGGGGTACGCGCCCGCCTACCGCGTGCGCGGCGGGGCAGCGGTGCCGCTGCTGTTCGCCTGTGCCGCGGTCTTCGTCGCCCTCAGCCAGATCGTCGCCGAGCCGGCGAACAGCGCCGTCGGGCTGCTGATCGTGCTCGCCGGGCTTCCCGTGTATGCCCTCACAAGGAGCAACGCGTCGTGAAGGTCATCGACTTCCACAATCATTTCTATCCGCCGGAGTACCTCGAGGCGTTGCGGACGGGTCCCACGACCGTGAAGGTCTGGACCGACGACGACGGCAATCCGGTGCTCGGGTACCCGGGAGACTACAACGTAGCGGTGCAGGGCCATCGCGACATCGCGTATCGCGACGAGGTGCTGAGGCGCGAAGGCGTGGACATGCAGGTGCTGTCCTTCACCACGCCGGGCACGCACGTGGAGACGCCGGCGCGGGCGGTCGCGCTGGCGCGGCTCGTGAACGATGCGTTCGCGGCGGTCGTTCGGGCGCGGGGAACCCGCTTTACCGCGCTCGCCACGCTGCCGCTCAACGATCCCGCGGCCTCGGCCGCGGAGCTGGAGCGGGCGGTGACGCAGCTCGGGTTCCGCGGCGCGATGCTGTTCGGCAATGTGAACGGCGTGGCGCTCGCCGACGCCCGCTTCACGCCGCTGTACCAAACCGCGAACCGGCTCGGCGCGGTGCTGTACATCCACCCGACGAATCCCGTCGGCGTCGAGGCGATGACGGAGTATTGGCTGATGCCGCTGGTCGGCTTCCTGTTCGACACCACGCTCGCAGCGGCGCACCTCGTGTTCAGCGGCGTGGTGGAGCGCTTCCCGCGCATTCGCTGGGTGCTGGGCCACCTCGGTGGCGCGATTCCGTACCTCGCGGAGCGGTTGGATCGCGGCTACGAGGCGTTCCCGGAGTGCCGCGAGCACATCCGTGCCGCGCCGAGCGAGTACCTCAAGGGGTTTTACTACGACACGGTGAACTTCGACCCGAAAGCGCTCCAGCTCGCCGTCGATTTCGCCGGAGCGCGGCAGATCCTCGCCGGCAGCGATTACCCGCACCGCATCGGGAGCCTCAGCTCGATGCGCGAGAGCCTGGGCCGGCTCGATGTGTCCGCGGAGGACCGCGCGTTGATCCTCGGCGGCAACGCCGCCCGCCTGCTCGGAGTGTGAACCGACCAAGCGTAGCGGCCACGCATCACTACCCGTGCTCACGCTTCGGGGGACACGGCCAGCGCGTGACCAGGGTCACCCGGCCCGGGGCGTGCGGCAGTCTATCGTTATTCCCACCACTATGACCACCTCTTCAGTGGTGCGGGACCCGGATCAGAAGGATCAGAAGGTTCGGCTGTGGCACACGAGCGCAACACTGGCCGGATTGGCGGTCATCTACTTCGTCGCCGCCAAACTCGGCCTGTCACTGGCGTTCGTGAACCCCAGTGCGACCGCGGTCTGGCCGCCCACCGGGATCGCCCTCGCCGCCTTCCTGATGTTCGGCGCGCGGGTGTGGCCGGTTATCTTCGCGGGCGCCTTCCTCGCCAACGTGACCACGGCTGGGTCGGTCGCCACGTCAATTGGGATCGCGGCCGGCAACACGCTGGAAGGCCTCTTGGGGTCCTACCTGGTGCAGCGCTTCGCCGCCGGCCGCCAGGCGTTCGGGCGCCCCCGGAACGCGTTCCGCTTCGCCGTGCTCGCCGCCGGGGTCAGCACGATGGTGAGCGCGACCGGCGGCGTGATCAGTCTCACTCTGGGCGGGTTCGCGCACTGGGCTGACTTCGGGCGCATCTGGCTGACTTGGTGGCTGGGCGATGGGGCGGGCGCACTCGTGGTCGCGCCGGTGGTCCTGCTGTGGGCCGAGAATCCGCGCGTGGAGTGGACCCGTCGGCAAGCCGCTGAAGCCGGGTCGCTCCTGGTGTGTCTCATCCTCATCGGTCTGTTGGTGTTCGGCGGCATGTTCCCGACTCAGGCCAAGAACTATCCCCTCGAATTCGTGTGCATTCCGCTGCTCCTGTGGGCGGCGTTCCGGTTCGGGGCGCGCGAGACGGCGACGGCGATCCTCCTACTCTCAGTGATTGCCATTCGTGGGACGTTGCAGGGTTTCGGGCCGTTCGCGCGGGCCACGCAGAACGAGTCGTTGCTGCTGCTGCAGTCGTTCATCGCCGTCATCGCCGTGACGAAACTGATCGTGGCTTCGGTGGTGGCCGAGCGGCGCCGGATGGAAGGGCATCTGCGCGACCTGGCGGTGCGCGATCCGCTGACCGGTCTCGCCAACTACCGCCAGTTGATGGTCGCGCTGGAAGCCGAGATCCGCCGCTCGCAACGGACCCAGCGGGGGTTCGCGGTCCTGCTGCTCGACGTGGACGGGTTGAAGCGGATCAACGACCGGCACGGCCACCTCGTCGGCAGTCGCGCCCTGTGCCGGTTGGCCGAGGTGCTGCACATGTCCTGCCGCGCCGTGGACACCGCCGCCCGCTACGGCGGCGATGAGTTCGCGCTGGTGCTTCCCGAGACTGACGACACGGCGGCCCGGCAGGTGGCCGCACGCGTGTCCGATCGGCTGGAGAAGGATGTCGAGGCGCCGCGCATCAAGGCGAGCTTCGGGGTCGCGTTCTTCCCCCGCGACGGCAGCACCGCTGAGGCGATTCTCAGCGGGGCGGATCGTGCCTTGTACGCGATGAAAACGGCGGCGAAGGCTGGGTCTAGCGGCGCGCGCGCGCGGTGACGGAACGGGCCACGTCGGCCACGGTGACCTCACCCAGCTCATCCTCCAGCGCCCGCTCAGCCCGGCCGAGCACCGAGGAGAGCGCCGGCTGAATGTGCTTGCCCACGGGGCACTTGGGGTTGGGAGGCGAGCGGTGCAGCGCGAAGACGTCCGGGGACTCGACCGCCTGGTAGATGTCCAGCAGCCGGATCTTCTCGGCGGGCTTGGCCAGCATCGCTCCTCCGCCGGCGCCGAGCTGCGACCGGACCATCCCGGCCTGGGCGAGCATGGAAATCAGACGGCGGATGACGCCGGGATTGGTGTTGACGCTGCCGGCGATGTACGCCGACGTCACTGGCCGGCCTCCTTCGGTCTCCAGGAGTGTGAGCACGTGCACGGCGACGACGAACCGGCTGCTGGTCATATGTTACTCCTACAGTAACATATATGGCGACGGTGTCAAGCGGGCAGGCGCCTCTTGCCCCACGCTGGCCCGCCACGCATTTTGCGCTGCACTCCACCCACGGGCGATACACCGTTGCTGCCATCTGTGCGCGTGACCGTTGCCGGGATGGTTCTGTTGGTCGCCCTCATCCCCGCGGGCTGCATGGTTCTCGATGCCCTCGCGCCGACCGGGCCGCGGGCGGTGACCTTCACCTACCTGGGTGATACCACCCTGAGTGTCGGTGACGTCGTTCCCGCTGCTGTGACCGTGTCGGCCGATGGTGCTCCCCTGCCGCCGCAGCACCTGCGCTTGGCGATCATTCCCGATTCCACGAGGGTGACGGTGAATGCCACCGGCGACAGCTTGATTGCCTGTCGGGCGGGTCAGGCCTCGCTGCTCGTGCAGCTGCTCCACTCGAGCGCGTCCGGCACGGAAGTCCCCGACACGTCCATCGCGCTGCACGTCATCGGCGGCGCGCCTCCAGGCGCCCGCTGCCCATGAACTGCTTCAAGTGCGGCGCCACGGTTGCCGAGGACCAGCGGTTCTGCGGGCGCTGTGGGGCGCTGGTGTCGGACCCCGAAGCGGGTACGGTGATCGTCGAATCGCCCGAGGGCGGTCTGTTCGAGCGGGTCCGCATGGTGCTGGGGGGCGACTTCGAGGTCACGGAGGAGCTCGCGCGGGGCGGGATGGGGGTCGTGTTTCGCGCTCGCGAGTTGGAGTTGGGGCGCGCGGTCGCCATCAAGGTGCTCGCGGCCGAGCTCGGGATCACCCCACGGGCCGCGGAGCGGTTCAAGCGCGAAGCGCGGATGGTGGCGGAGCTCGAGCATCCCAACATCGTTCCGGTCTATCGAGTGGGGCAGATCGCGGACATCCTGTTCATTGCCATGAAGTTCATCGAGGGGCGCTCGCTCGGTCGGATTCTCGAGACGCACGGTGCGCTCTCCGTGCCCGTGGTGCTGCACGTGCTGCGCTCCGTGACGCGCCCGCTGGCCTACGCGCACGACCGGGGCATCGTCCATCGCGACGTGAAGGGCGACAATATCCTCATCGATGCTGACGGGCGGGTACTGGTCTCGGATTTCGGCGTGGCGCTCCGCTCCGCCGACGTCAACTTGACGGTCGACGGTACCGTCATTGGCACGCCGGCCTTCATGAGCCCGGAGCAGTGCCGCGGGAAGCGGGCGGGCCCGCAGAGCGACCAGTACTCCGTCGGCGTGGTGGCCTTTCAGATGCTCGCGGGCCGGGTGCCCTTCGACTCCGAGACCCTGGCGGGCTTCATCCAGCAGCACCTGTTCACCCCGCACCCCGACCTCCGCGGCGCGCGGGACGACGTGCCCGCCGAGCTCCTCGCCATGATCAATCGCGCCCTCGCAAAGGATCCCGCGGATCGGTTCGCGAGCACCCGCGACATGCTGGAGGCGATCGAGGCGCTGCCGTTTTCGGAGGGCGACCGGCGGGAGACCGAGGAGATACTCCGAACCCTGGCCCGTGGCGCGGACGTCCCCCGGGTGGCGACGCGCGATATCCGCGCGTTTCCCCAAGCGCCGACCATGTCGCTGTCCGTGCCGCGGCGCTCTCGGCGCACCGTTGGCCTCGTGGCGACGGCGGCGGCGCTCGTCTTGGGGGCGGCGGTCTTGGCCGTGCCGCGGCGCGGCCTCGCCCCTCCCACCGCAGAGGCCGATACCGCCCACGGTGTGGCAGCCGCCCCCGACACCGTCGCTCCCACCCCGCAGCGTCGGCCGCCGGCCCCGCACGTCGCTGCGGGCACGCTGCGAATCCTCACGACCCCACCCGACGCCGTGATCCTGATCGACGGACAGCGGGCGGGTGTGGGCTCGGTGATCGACAAGGCGGTCCCCGTTGGCGCCCGGCGGATTCAGGCCCGCGCCCCCGGCTACGCGTCCTACGACACGATCGTGGACGTCGCGGCCGGCACCCTCGTCAACCTGCGCCGAGTCACGTTGCGCGCCGTTAA
>Ga0307296_10002063_pt1 | contig 10205 bp, 11 predicted proteins | sample ER_DNA_153_FD_194467 | JGI IMG/M metagenome (GOLD analysis project Ga0307296, IMG submission 194467) | Bulk soil microbial communities from the East River watershed near Crested Butte, Colorado, United States - ER_DNA_153 | ecosystem: Environmental > Terrestrial > Soil > Floodplain | place... | reverse complement strand
GCTACGCCCGGGCCGACATCGAGTCCCTGGCGGAGCGGCTCCAGGAGCAGATCCCCGCCTGAGTCGCCATGAGCATCCTGGCCCAGCGATCGAGTTCTGCCACCACGAGGCCCGCCGGCGGCGTCTCGACCGATTCCCCATGCCAGGTCCACGGGGCTGGAGCCGATGACCCGAAACGAGCTGCTCCAGCTGCCCCCGATGATCACCGTGCCGGTTGCCGGGCAGATCCTGGGGCTCAAGAGCCGCTCGGCCGCCTACCGAGCCGCGGCCAGAGGCGACCTTCCCACCATCCGCATGTGCGGCAAGCTGTTCGTCCCCACCGAGCTGGTCCTGCAGAAGATCGGCCTCCGTCCGACCGTCGACGCCGAGCCCAGGGCGGCCAGCTGATGCGCGGCGCCGTCTACAAGCGCGGGTCCACCTGGACCTGGCATTTCGACATCGACCCCGATCCGCTCACCGGCCGAAGGCGCCAGCGGACCAAGGGCGGCTACAAGACCAAGAAGGCCGCCGAACAGGCACTGGCCGAGGCGATCGGCCAATGGCGCGCCGGCCGGCTCCCCCAGCGCTCCACCCACACCCTCAGCCACTTCCTCCAAGAGGAATGGCTGCCGGCGGTGAAGCCGCGGCTGCGCCCCTCGACTTGGGCCAACTACCGCACGTACACCGCCGCCTACGTGGTGCCGATCCTCGGCGAGGTCAAGCTCCAGGCGCTCACCCCGGTCCAACTCAACCACCTCTACGCCTTCCTATTGGCCCGTGGCCGACGCAAGACGATCGGCAGCGGCGAGGCGGGGCTGGCGCCCAAGACCGTCCGCAACGTCCACGTGATGCTGCACAGCGCCCTGCACGACGCCATGCGCTGGGGCTATCTGGTCCGCAACGTCGCCGAGGCGGCCGACCCGCCGGCCGCCCGCACCCCCGAGCAGAAGGTCTGGTCACCGCAGGAGCTGGGCGCTTTCCTGGCATACGTCCGTGACGACCGGCTGTATGCCCTGTGGCTGCTGGTCGCCACCACTGGCATGCGCCGCGGGGAGCTCGCCGGGCTGCGCTGGGTCGACATCGACTTCGACCACGCCACCGTCTCCCCCACCATTCCCCGCGTGGTCGTCGACCACGAGGTCCACGACTCGGCCCCCAAGACCGAGCGGGCCCGACGCCGCCTCGCCCTCGATCCCGTCACGCTTGCGGCGCTTCAAGCCCAGCGCCAGCGCCAGGCCGAGGACCGCCAGGCGGTCGGAGCACGCTACCGCGACCACGGCTATGTGTTCACCTGGCCCGACGGTCGCCCGCTCCACCCTGAGAACATCGCTAACTGGTTCGAGCAGCACACCAGAGCGGCCGGGCTGTCGCGGATCCGCCTGCATGATGTGCGCCACAGCTACGCCACCGCGGCGCTCAAGGCGGGGATCTCGGCCAAGGTGATCAGCGAGCGCCTCGGCCACGCCAGCGTCGCCTTCACCTTGCAGACCTACGGCCATGTCATCCCGGGCATGGACCGGGACGCGGCGGTGACGGTTGCCGACCTGATCCTCACCAGCATGCAGAAGGGGTCCGGAACCGTGGTCCCGGACCCCTCCGCTAACAAAGCCGCTAACAACGGCCCGCAGAGCGACTCACCTATGAGGGAGGTGAAGGACGAACGCCCTGCTCAGTAGTGGTGGCGGGGGAGGGATTTGAACCCTCGACCTCTGGGTTATGAGCTGTTGGAGCGGCGTCCCGACCGGTCCCGCAGCTCCCCACCACACCCCATCTCACCAGCGGATTCACCGCCGATCCAGTGCCACTGGCTCCCGCTGGTCTCCGGCCGGTCCCGGACCGTCCCGCTGCCAATTCTGCTGCCACCTCAGCCAGCGGTCGACCTCCTTCGGCCGCTCATGAAGCGGGCCTGAGGGCTTCCTACACCGCTCAACTTCCCTCCCTCCTGCCGCTGGCGGCTGAGGCCCCTAATGCCAACCGCGCCGCACGAGCAGAGCGGCCGCCGAGGGGTGTGGCGGCATGAACGCTCGCTCTTGGCGCGACCTGGCCGCCTGCCTCGACGTCGTGTCGGCCCACTACGACCCGTTCTTCGCCGACAGCGCCGAGCTCCAGGCTGAGGCCATCGCCATCTGTGCAACCTGCTTGGTGCGGGATGCCTGCCTGACCTTCGCGGTCCGCACCGGCCAGCAGTACGGGATCTGGGGCGGTCAGCCTGAGCGGATCGTCCGCCGGCTAATCGCGGCCGACCGCGCCGGCCGCCCCCACCACCGCCAAGCACCTGCCAGTCATCCCCAGGCCAGCAAGACCTACTGCAAGCACGGCCATCCCTTTGACACGGACAACACCTACTACACCCCCGATGGCCGGCGCCGCTGCCGAACGTGCCTGCGGGAAGCACAACCCATCCGAGCCTCGGAAGGAGGTGGCTCGGATGTGGCGTGATCGCGATCGCTATCCCGAGCACAACTACGTCCCTGACACTTTCTGGCTGGTGGTGGCGGCGCTACTGTTCGCCGCCTGCGGGCTGGTGTGGCTGATCGGCCAGATCGCCGCCATCCTCTTCGGCGCGCATGAGCACCTCCCGGTCCGGCTGGTCGACATGCTCGGCGTCCTGCTGCGGCTGCCCGGCACCTGGGACGACCCCGCCCAGGCCTGGCCACCCTCATCTCAGCCGCTGCTGCCCGGCCCTATCGGCATGTACGCCGCCGCCGTCCTCACCTTCTGGATCCCCGCCTTCGCCTATGGGCTGCTGGTCCGGCTGCTGTCCCCCCGGGCCCGCCGTCGGCGCCGACAGCGGGGCGCCAAGTGGGCCAGCCTGTGGCAGCTGCGCCGACTCCTTGTCATTGGGCCGCGGCGGGGCCGGATCATCCTCGGCCGCCGCGACCGCCTCCGCGACCGCCTCCTCGGCCGGCTGTATCTCGCCGTGGAGCAGTGCCACTCGGTGCTGGCCTTCGGGCCACCGGGATCCTTCAAGACCCACGGGCTGGTCATCCCGGCCATCCTGGAATGGCAAGGCAACCTGGTCACCACCTCCATCAAACCCGATGTCCTGCGGGCCACCTGCGCCCACCGCGCCAGCCTGGGGGCCGTCTGGGTCTACGACCCCCTCGGCCTGTCCGGCGTCCCCGGCGCCCGCTGGACGCCACTGGCCCACTGCTACAGCTACACCGACGCGAGACGGGTGGGCCGCATGCTGGCCGACGCCGCCGACATCGGCGGCCATCGGGCCGAGGACGCCAACTACTGGCAGCTGCTCGGGGCCAAGCTCCTCTCCGTCCTGCTGTTCGCGGCCGCCGGCACCGGCCGCTCCATGGCCGACGTGGCCCGCTGGGTGGACGTCCAGGACGTTGACGACGTGGCCACCGCGCTGATGGAGATCGGCAACCAGCAGGCGCTTGATGCCTGGGTGGCCTGCACGAGCAGACCCGAGAACACCCTCGGCTCGGTCTATGGCACGGCGGAGACGCTGCTGGATGTGTTCGGCGACCCGCAGATCGCAGCCTCGGCCGAGGGCTGCGATCTGGACCTGGATGAGCTGCTGACCGGGGCGAACAACACTCTCTACCTGTATGCCCCCGCCTCAGAACAGGAGCGGCTCCGGCCCCTGTTCGAGCTCCTGGTCGGCGTTGTCATCTACAAGGCCGAGGAGCTGGCCGCCGCCCAACCGGACGGGATGCTGGATCCCCGGTTGTTCGTGTGCCTGGACGAGGCGGGCAACTGCGCGGCCATCAAGAAGCTCCCCCAGCTGGCCACCACCGGCCGCGGCCAGGGTATCCAGCTGCTGACCATCTGGCACGACGAAGCGCAGCTCCAGCACCGCTACGGCCACCGGGCCTCCACCGTGCTGAACGGGCATCGGGCCAAGCTGCTCCTCTCGGGCCAGGCCGACCCGGCCTCCCTCGAGCTGGCCAGCAAGCTGGTCGGCGATGAGGCCGTCACCCAGACCTCAGAGACCACCGGCGGGGACGGTCGCGCGTCGCTGACAGAGTCGACGGCCTATCGGCGGTTGTTGCCGCCGGAGGCGCTGCGGCAGCTCAAGCCACGGCGAGCGTTGCTGGTGTATGGGCATCTGCCGCCGGTGCGGATCCGCCTGCGGCCCTGGTTCCGCTCCCGCCGCCTGGTGTCGCTAGCCATGGCCGTGGACGCCGCGGTGCCGCATCCGGCCATGCAGGTTGACGACCTGGCCCCGGTCGAGGTGCTGCGGCCGACCGACGAGGGGGAGGCGGCCGCCTGATGGATCCCCTCTCCCACCCGTCCCACCCTGAGGGCAACGGCGCCAGGGCGGTCAGCCCGGACCGGCGACGGAACAGTCCTCCGTCCGGCCTGTCGGCTCCGGCTCCTGGCGGTGTGTCCAGGCTGGACCGGATCACCCTGCAGCTCGGGGTGGCCGTGGCCGTGATCATCGCCCTGTGCTCCTATGCGGTATCCGCCACCTCCCTGTACGCCCTGGGGGTCCGGGCTGGTTACAGCTGGTGGCAGGCGGCCGCGGTGCCGGTGGTGGCGGATGGGCCGGCCATCTATGGCATGTTCCGGATCATCAGCCGCTCCCGCCGCAACGCCAAAGGCGCCGGGTATGGCTGGCTGCTGGTCGGCTGCGGCACCCTCGCCTCCATCGGCGGCAACGTCGCCCACGCCCAACCCAACCCGGTCGCCCAGGCCATCGCCGCCGCTATCCCCCTGGCCGTCCTGGCCATGCTGGAAGGCCTCAAAGGCGACGCCGGCGAGGTCACCCGCCTGACCGTCCGGGCCGCGGCCCTGGACCGCACGGGCGCGCTCGAGGAGCCCGGCCAACGCCCGCAAGCCACCACGGTCCGACGGCCCGACACCACGGCCATCCCCGACACCGCGGCAGCGGTACTCCGCTCCCAGCGGCCAGCGCTGCCCGCAGGGCCCAGGCCGGCCGACCTGGCCTCAGTAGGGGCGCGCCTGCAGGCCGCCTATGCCCGACCGCGGCCGGACGGCCAACCCTGGACGGCCCGCACCCTGGCCGAGGCCGCCGGCTGTGGCCGCAGCAGCGCCGCCAGCTTCCTGCAACGCCAGCGCCCGCCAGCTTGGGAGCACACCCAGTGAGCCGGCCCAGCCGGCGGTTGCGCGACGCCGCGCTCGGCTATGCCTCCCAGGGCATCCCGGTCCTGCCCCTGCACTACCCACTCCCCCACTACGGCGACCTCCAGCCCATCACTGGCAACCAACAGCTCGTCACCCCTGCACCGGCGACAGGCTGCTCGTGTCGGGATCCGGGCTGCGGCCAGCCCGCCAAGCACCCCCTCGGCAGCCTGGTCCCCCACGGCGTCAAGGACGCCACCACCAACCGGGCCCGGATCCTGGCCTGGTGGACCCGCCACCCCCAGGCCAACATCGGCCTCGCCACCGGGCACCGGTTCGACGTGCTAGACGTCGACGGCCCCGCCGGCGGGCACGCCATCCACACGCTGGCCGCCGAGCATGGCCTGCAGAGTTCGGGGCCGCTGGTCCGTACTGGCGGTGGCGGCTGGCATTTCTATCTGGCCCCGACCGGCCTAGGCAACGTTCGCCCGGCCGGCTTGGAGCAGGTTGACTGGCGGGGCCGGGGCGGCTATGTGGTCGCCCCACCCAGCCACCATGCCTCCGGGCTCCCCTACCAGTGGGCCGCCGGCCGCGACCTCGACACCCCACCCGGCCAGGTTCCAGCAGCACTGTGGGAGCGGCTGGAACGCCGACCGCCGCAGCGCTCCCCCGGTCCGGTGCAAGTTCCGGCCGCCGGCGACGGCCCGGGTACTCGGTACGCCCGGGCGGCACTGGCCACCGAGTTGACCCGGGTCGCCGCCGCCCCGGTCGGGCAGCGCAACCGCCAGCTGTGGGAGTCGACCCGCAACCTCTACAACCTGGTCGCTGACGGCGCCCTCGACCAGCGCGAGGTCCACCAGGGGCTGCTCGATGCCGCCGAGCGCTGTGGGCTGCTGGCTGAGGAGCCGCGCCAGACCCGCCGCACCCTGGCCTCGGGTCGCCAGGTCGGCCTGGCCCATCCCGGCCGCCGCGCCCAACCCACCAGCCCCCAACGCCACCATGCCTCGCCGGCCCCACCCCTGCGGGCAGCTGGCGAACGGACCCGGGAGAGGAGGTGATGGCCATGGCCGCCGCCGGCCACCCAGCCGGCTGACCTTGTTCGAGGGGTGGGCGTGTGCCGCCGCCAAGCTGAGCCCGCGCCCACCCCACCACCCGCAGGAAGGACCCTGTATGGGCAGCCAACCAACCCTAGACCCCGCCCCAACCCGACCGCCAGACCCCAGCCACCAACAGCACCGCGACACCCTCGAGGGCCGAGCAGAGCTGCTGGAACACCTGCAAACCCCGGCCACCTGGGGCGGCCATGAGTTCGGCGACTGGCCCCTCGAGCAGATCGCCAACGGCTTCGCCGGCAACCTGGACGCCCGCCATCGCCACGACCACACCCGCCTGACCCATGTGTTCGCCCACACCCACCCCGATCACGGGCGCGACGCCCTCCGCAACGCCGAGCAGGCCTTCGACCGGCTCAACCCCGACTACGGCGTCCCCGCCGACACCCACCACCCCTACGGCCGGCAGGCCGTACGCGACCGGGAAGCGGCGCTCTCGCTTGGCACCCGGGTCGCCGTCGCTGCCAGCCGCGAGAACGACCCCAACCCGGTCATGTGGCTGGCCGGCCAGGACTACCGGGCCACCGACGCCACCCACCGTGCCCGCCTCCAACACGTCCGCCAGCGGCACGGCCCCGAGCGGCTGGGCCCCGAACGCTGAACCCACCGCGCATCCCATCGAGTAAGGAGCACAGCTGATGGCAACCGACAACCAGACCACCATCGCCGGCAACCTGGTCGAGACCCCCGAGCTGCGGTTCACCAACACCGGCACCCCGGTCACCAACCTGCGTGTCGCGGTCACCCAGCGCATCCAGCACGACGGCGAGTGGCGCGACGGCGACACCTCGTTCTTCAAGGTCAATGTGTGGCGCGGCCAAGCCGAGCACCTGGCCGACTCGCTTTCCAAGGGCGACCGGGTCATGGTCACCGGGCGGCTGCGCCAGCGCAGCTGGGAGACCCCGGAAGGCGAGAAGCGGTCAGTGGCCGAGATCGAGGCCGACGAGGTCGGAGCCAGCCTGAAGTTCGCCACCGCCAAGGTCGAACGGGCCAGCGAACGCGGCCAAAGCGACCGCACCGAAGGCCGGGAGCGACAGGCCGAGCGCGGCGGCGACTTCAACGACCCGCCGCCGTTTTAGCGTGGCTGGCCGTCCCACCTCGGGCCCCGGGGAGTCTCCCCGGGGCCCGACCCTTGGTGCCGCCGCGCGGCCGCTCCTGCCGGCTGCACGGAGGTCAGGTGGTGGTCCTCATAGCGGACTCGAGCGAGGAAGCTGATGGCCCGCCAGCGGATATACAGACATTGCGGCTAGTCCACGTACGGCCCGTTGAACATCGGGAGCTCCCCATAAGGCTGGCCGGTCATGAGCAGGAACCGGGTGCCGGGGGTGGCGTCGGTGACCGCCAGCTCGGTCCCGGGACCCAGCAGCACCAGCTGGGCTGGCCGGGCCCGGCGGCGGTTGGCCCCAAAGGCGGCCCCGCCGTCCAGTACATAGGCGAAGCCCTGGAACCCGGCCGGCACCGGGACGGTCACCTGCCCGCCGTCTGGCAGCTCGACGTCCAGGATCAGCGCCGGCGTCCCCAGCGGCACCGGGGAGCCCTCGCCCACCAGTACCCGAAGGATGGCGTCGCCCTCGCGGCGCACCGGAACCTGGTCAGGCTGCAGCACCAGGGCGCTGGGGGCGGCCTGCTTGTCCTTGCGGGCCAGGTTCACCCAGAACAGCACGCTTCGCCATTGGGTGTCGCCCAGGCCTTCGGTGCGCTCCTCGGCGCCGATCCCCTCGGCATGCCAGGCGCCACGGCCTGTCCTGAGCGCCAGGAGCGCGCCCTTGGGCAGTCGTGCCCGTTCGATGGCGCCGTCCGGGCCGGTGCTGTGGCCGGTGCTGGCCGACCCCTCCAGGATGTACCACAGGTTGTCGAAGCCTCGGTGGGGATGCCTGGTGTCCAGGCCCGACAGCTCCGAGAGGCGCAAGCGGCTCTCGTGGACCAGGAGGAAGGGGTCGACCCGCTGGTAGGCCACCCCCCGGGCGGGCAGCGCCTCCAGCACCGGCAGCCCCATCATCTGGATCCGTGCCGCGTCCTGGACCAGTACGGCCTCGCGTCCCGTGGTCTCGACGTTGGTGGTCATGGTCACCACTCCTTCCCTAAACGGAGGTGGCCCTCCGGTCGACCTCTCGTCCGGCACAATGCGGAGGTAAGCCTCCGTATTCCCGGGTACACTGCTCCCATGACGACCCCCGACCGCCCAGCGCCACGGCCGCTACGGCGCGACGCCCAACGCAACCGCGACGCCATCATCGCCGCCGCCCGCCAGCTGTTCTGCGACCACGGCCTGGAAGCCCCCCTGGAGCAGATCGCCCGCCACGCTCGGGTCGGCATCGCCACCCTGTACCGCCGCTTCCCCAGCCGGGCGGCGCTGCTGGACGCGGTGCTGACCGACAACCTCCAAGCCCACATCGACGCCGCCGAACAGGCCCTGGCCACCGACGACCCCTGGCAGGGGTTCGCCTTCTACCTGGAACAGAGCTGCCGGCTGCAGGCCACCGACCGCGGCCTCAACGACGTCATGGGCATGCGGTTCCCCCGCGCCACCGCCACCGAGGCCGCCAAGACCCGCCTGTACGAGCTGGTCGGCCAGGTCCTCGACCGGGCCCAGCAGAGCGGCCAGCTACGCGCCGACCTCACCCTGGAGGACCTGGCCTTCCTCAACTGGGCGAATGCCCGCATCCTGCCGGCCGGCCGCGCGGCCGGTGCCCCCGATGCCTGGCGACGGTACCTGGGCTTGCTGCTGGACGGCTTCCGCGCCGAGCGGGCCCACCCACTGCCCCAGCCGCCGCTGTCACCACGCCAGGTCCACCGGGCCATGGTGACGCTGGGCCGCCGCTCCGCCGGCGACGCCCACTAAGTTAGGCCAGCGAACGGCGAGCGTTCTCGAACTGCCCGTGCAGTATCCGAATTGCCCAATCTCGTGCGGGGTCTGCGGCCAACAGAGCAACCTCAAGGACGCCAGCCCCCGGCCCCCAGCAGCAAGGTGGATAGCCTCGGGCCCGAACGCTAACCAGCGCAAGCAAGGAGCCACATGAGCATGGCAGCGGACAACCACACCACCATCATCGGCAACCTGGCCGAGGACCCCGAGGTCCGCTTCACCCACACCGGCATCGCCGTGACCAACCTCCGGGTGGCCGTCACCCAAAGGGTCCAGCAGGACGGCCAGTGGCGCGACGGCGAGACCAGCTTCTTCAAGGTCAACCTCTGGCGCGGCCAGGCCGAGCACTGGCCGACTCCCTGGCCGAGGGCGACCGGGTCATGGTCACCGGGCGGCTGCGCCAGCGGTCCTGGGAGACGCCCGAGGGGGAGAAGCGGTCGGTCACCGAGATCGAGGCCGACGAGGTCGGGGCCAGCCTGAAGTGGGCCACGGCCAAGGTCGAGCGCTCCAGCCAGCGCGGCCACGGCGACCGCTCCACTGGGCGAGATCGGCAGGCCGAGCGCGGCGGCGACTTCAACGACGCACCGCCGTTTTGAGCCTCTGGTTGACGATGTCTGCGCCCCTGGCCCCGGCCAGGGGCGCTGCTTACGGATCAGTGCGCTACAGGTCGAGTCGTCGACCAGCGGTCGCCGTCGCTCAGGCGGCGAGTGCTTGCAGCAGCTGGCTGCGGGACGGACCAGCCGGCCGGGGCGCGCCGCGGAACAGGTCCAGCGCCAGCGCATGCAACCCCTGGTCCCGCTCCAGCCGACCGGGCGGGTCCAGGCGGCTCCATCCAGCACGGGCGATCGACCAGGATCCCATCCAGCTGCCAGTAAGCCCTGTCGGAGGGGACCTGCGGTGCGTAGCCGATACGCATGAACCCCCGCTCGAAGCGCTCCGCTACGGGTAGCGGCGTCGGACGCCCTCCGAGCATGCCCGAATGTCCTCGAGCCATGAGCAAGAGACACCAGCCTGCCTGGCACGGGGTCAGTCGCAGCACAGTACTGCCCAAGGTCATCCTCGAGCCCGGGCCAGAATGGCTGGTTCGCACGCCGCATTGGGGATAGTCGCGAGGAAGTGATTTCGTCTCGTGGGGCTGGTGCGGGTATGAACCGAACGGTAAGCAGGGTCGTGGTTGTGGCCGGGGTCGGCGCCGGAGTGCTCGT
>Ga0307296_10002062_pt1 | contig 10206 bp, 9 predicted proteins | sample ER_DNA_153_FD_194467 | JGI IMG/M metagenome (GOLD analysis project Ga0307296, IMG submission 194467) | Bulk soil microbial communities from the East River watershed near Crested Butte, Colorado, United States - ER_DNA_153 | ecosystem: Environmental > Terrestrial > Soil > Floodplain | place: USA... | reverse complement strand
GGCGGCGCGCTTCTGCATGTCAGGCCGGTGTGTCGCCGGCGAGCTGATCGAGCTCGGTCGCCAGATTCAGATCCTTCTGGGTTATCCCGCCCGCGTCGTGCGTGCTCAACGTGCACGTGATCTTCGTGTAGCGGATGTCGATGTCCGGATGGTGGTCCATCCGATCGGCAACCGCGGCGGCACGATTCACGAAGTCGATGCCCGCTCGAAAGGTCGAGAACTTGTAGCTCTTCGTCAGCGCATTTCCGCGGCGCGCCCATCCGGGCAGCTTGCCGAGCGATCGCTGAACGTCCAGATCAGGCAGCAGTTGGCTCACGTATCGGCCCTCGTTGTCTTGGTCACGTTCTCGTCGTCGGTCGTATCGACCGCGCTTCTCGTCGCCTCACGCGTACCCACCCCTCGCCGGCGCGATCCCTCGCGACGCACAGCGATCATTTCAGCGACGACGCTTACCGCGATTTCCTCCGGCGTGTCGGCGCCGATTGCCACCCCGACCGGCGCGTGCACGGTGTCGAGCCGCTCGCGGGGCACGCCCCAACGCTCTAGCAGGCGCCACGTCAGCGCGACCTTCCGCCTGCTGCCGAGCATTCCGAGGTAGCGTGTGCGCATCCTCGCCAGCTGGTCGACGAGCAGCGCGTCGTGCTGATGGCCGCGCGTCGCTACCACAACATAACACTCCTCGTCGATACCGAGCACGGGTGAGATCTGCGCATAGTCGCTCGTCACGGTGCGCTCGGCGTCGCTGTGTCGCGCGGCGTCGGCGTACTCTTCACGGTCGTCGACGACGGTGACCCGCCAACCCGCGAACGACGCCGCTCGCGCAATGCTGCCACCCACGTGGCCCCCTCCGAAGACGATCAGCCTCGGCGCGCCGCGCAGCGCTTCAACGAGCATTCCGTCGTGCAGCAGTGGCTCCTCGCGCCTTGTGTCGACCAGCGCCGCGGCGGCAAGCATCTCCGCCGTCGCTGCTCCGTACACTCCATTGGCCGTGACTAACGCCTTGTGGACGCGGTCCGACCAGTCCAACGCAGTGACGAGCACGCCGCGCCCATCCTGCGCGAGCAGCTCGGCACACGCCGAGTAGCACGCGGCCAGCTCCACGCTGTGGAAGACCGGTTCGACGACGATCGTCGCCGTGCCGCCGCAGGTGAGGCCATAATCGCCGGCCAGCTCGTTTGCCAGCGAATGCTCACTCACGGCCGGCGCGCAACGCTCGGCGGCGCTCAGCGCGCGCTCTATGATCTCTGCCTCGAGACAACCGCCGCCCACCGTCCCCATGCGAGCGCCGTCCAGCGTCACGAGCATCTTCGCGGTCCCGCTCATCGGCAGCGAGCCGCGACGCCGTGCCACGGATGCAAGCGCGCCCGCCCCACCGCGACCAGCGGCGAGACGGGCGCACTCGGAGTACAACCGCGCCAGCGATCCCACGCGCGTGTTCAGGGCGGTGGTGCCGCGCCGCCGCTGTTCTTGAGCGCGTCGGCGACTTTGCCGGCGCCCAGCACGATCACTTCCACGCGGCGATTCTGCTGTCGCCCGGCCGGCGTGTCGTTCGACGCGACCGGCTGAGACTCCCCAAAGCCCTTCGACGTGATGCGCGCCTCCGGCACGCCGCCGGAGATGAGCTGCGCGCGCACCGCCGCCGCACGGCGCTCGGACAGCGACTGGTTGTACGAATCGCTCCCCTGCGAGTCCGTGTGTCCCTCGACGGAGATGTTGTAGTTCGGGTACTGATTGAGAATCGCGGCGATCTTCTGAACGTTGCTCGCCGCTCCCGCTTTCAGCGTTGCCTGATTGACGTCGAAGAGAATGTCGCTGAGGCTGATGACGAGGCCGCGCGACGTTTCCTTGATGTTCGTTATCTCGGCGACGAGCGAGCGCAGCTGGTTCAGCGCGTCGTTGAGCTTCGCGTTGGCTTCCTCGACGGCGCGGCGCAGCGAGTCTGCGCGCTGCTCGGCCGTCGAGCTGCGCACTTTGAGCGCCGCGATCTCTTCCTGCGAGAGGGACTGCTGCTGCGCGAGTTGCGCCTTCTGCGCTTCGCTCAGCGAGAGGAGGCGGCTCAGACGCGCGGTCTTCAGGCTGTCTGCCGCGTGAAGCGCCATTCGGCGGCGCTCTTCCGCTTCCGCCGTTTGAGCTTGCCGGAGGGCAACGTAGGACACGCCGTCGATGTATTGCTGCGCGCGGTTCAACGTCAACGCCATGCGCGCGGAATCGAGCGCCTGACGTGTCTTGATCATCTCCGCTTCGACGGTCTCGTTGCCGCCGCGGCTCTCCAGCCCCTGATAGATGGCTTCGGCCTGCGTGAGGTAGTCCGGCTTTTTCGCCGTCGCGCACGCACCGAGCGCGAGCGCGGCGAGCACGAGTGTGGTGTCGCGCATCAGGCTATCAAGGCGCTTCATCGTGCACCTCCGTTAGGCGGAAGGGCCTGCAGCGCAGCCTGCGCCGCGGCCTGGCTGCGTTCTGCCTTGACGCGCTGCGCCGTCGTCCTCGCCAACCGGGCGTCGGCAATCGCTTCACGCGCGTGCAGTGCCGCCTGATCGGGCTTCCGGGCGATGTGCTCCTTCTGGGCCTCGTCCAGGTGCATGCGCGCGTTGACGAGCACGTCGTGGGCGAGCGAATCCGCCCCGGCCGTCTGAGCATCGGCGATCAGCTGCGTCGCCTGCGCGATGGCGTTATCCGCCTCCATCGGCAGGGTCTTCGGGAAGCCACCCGCACTGGCACAGGCGCAAAGCGCACCGGCCATCGCGATCACCGCGAGCTTTCCTCGCATGTAGTCCATCCTCCAGGTCGTTGGTAGCGCGAACGCGGCACTACTAGGAGACCAGATCGGTCCGTTCGCGTGCGCGCCGGGGTACTTCGGTGTATATTCGGTACGACATCCAGCATCAGGTGCAACAACCATGCTCTCCAACCGCTCGCTCGTCCAGGCTGTGCTCTTTCCGGATCTCGATCCGGTCAATGCGCGCGCGCTCCCGATCATCGGCGAGCAGAAAGATATCGCCTACCATTCCGCGCCCGCAAAGAGCGTTCTGAACGGTCCGGAAGTGACCGGCATGGGCTATTGGTCGGTAAACCCATACGTGGGCTGTGCGTTCGGTTGCGCGTACTGCTACGCGCGTTATGCGCATCGCTACGTGATGGAGCGCGCGGCGGCGAAGGAGATGATGGACGACACGCTCGCCCGCGATTTCGCCGGCATGCCACCGTGGCTTGCCTTCGAGCGCCACGTCTTCGTCAAGGAGAACGCGGCGACGGTGTTGAGGAAGGCGCTGCGCTACGGAGGCGCCAAGCATCGCGCGCTGATCGAAGGCGAGTCGATCGTCATCGGTACGGCAACCGATCCGTACCAGCCCGCCGAGCGCCGCTATCGCGTCACGCGTCAGATTCTCGAGGTGCTGTGTGAACACGCGGACCTGTCGGTCGTGATCATCACCAAGAGTCCACTCGTGACGCGCGACATCGATCTGCTGTCGCGGCTGAACCGTCACTCACACGTCTCGGTGCACCTCACGCTGACGACGCTCGATCGAGAGCTCGCGCGGCGCATCGAGCCGCGGGCGCCGACGCCCGAGTCGCGCATCCGGGCACTCGTCCGTCTGCGCGAGGCCGGAATCGACGCCGGGATCAACTGCATGCCTGTCCTGCCCGGGATCACCGACAACCCATCGGCGCTCGAAGCGCTCGTCGAGCGTGTGGCCGCGGCGGGTGCGACCTACGTGAGCGCCTGTGCCCTTCGCCTGCAGTTCGAGGCGCGAAAGCGCTACCTCCCGTTCATCGATCAGGAGTTCCCGCACCTGTCCGAGCGCTATCGCAACACGTACGCGCACGATCATAACGCTTCGGAGCGCTACCGCGACGGACTCGCGAAGTTCTTCGATAAGCTGTGCCGCAAGTACAAGGTTCGCGGATCTGTCTACGATCCGTCGCAAGGGAGCGACGAAGAGCGCGAATCAGTGGCCGACGCGATCGCCGAGCACATCGAGCCCACTCCGGTCGCTGAGCAACTAGCACTGCAGATCTGACTCGTCACTCATCGATCGCCTTCAATTAGATCGATTCCCGCAGTGTACATCGATCGCAGCGCTCCAGTGCCTTACGGATCCCCGTCGCATCGCGGTATGGCTTCCTCCCCCTCGCGATGCTGGACCTTCGTCCGTGGTCGCAGCGAGTCCGGCACGGGGCCGAGTCGGATGACGCACGAGCCGCCGCCCAACCTGACACTTTCCGCGGTCGCCGCCCAACTCATTGCATCAGCCCAGACGATTCGTATCGTGGCACCGCTCGTCAGGATGAGACCGCGCTCCCTCGTGAGAAGGAAGACATCGTCGACGTAGTGGATCGAATCGCCGAACACCCACTCCTCAGCCGTGACCAGGTTGCGCAGGTCGCGCTTGACGTCGTCGCGCGCGCCAGGAATCGCGAACGGAATCCCGCCCGGCCGGCTCTCCGGCACCGTCGCCGCTGCTGCTCCGGTTTTCGCCGGCCTTGCGCGATCGGTGCGGTGGGTCCCCCGAAAGAGGATCGCGGCAATGATGACACCGATCACGACGACGAGAAACACCACGTCCGTCAACGAAGACCGCTGGAGCAGTCCGCCGGACGGCTGCGTCGGATCACCGCCGCCGTCCTTCATTCCAGTTCTCCTCCCTGCCGATCAGCGATCACATCACCGGCCCGCTCTGTAGATACTTCGACAACCACCCGTTCACTTCCTTCCACCAGAGCTGCTGGTTCTGCGGCTTGGCGATCCAGTGTCCTTCGTCCGGGAAGACGACCAGCCGGCTCGGCACGTTCTGTCGCTGCAGCGCGGTGAAGAGCGACAGTCCCTCCGAGTATGGAACGCGATAATCGATCTCGCCGTGCAGCACGAGCGTTGGCGTGCGCATGTTGCCGGCCGAGAGATGCGGCGACCAGCGACGGTACTGCTGCGACATCGCGGTCGAGTCCCAGTACGCGCCGCCGAACTCATAATCGGTGAACCAGATCTCTTCGGTCGCGCCGGCCATGCTCTCGAGATTGTAAACGCCGGCATGCGTGACGAGCGCCTTGAACCGGTTCGTGTGTCCGTTGATCCAGTTCGTCATGTACCCGCCATACGACCCGCCAGCCGCGCCCATGCGAGTCGAATCGACGAACGGGTATCGCGTGACGGCGGCGTCGACGCCCTTCATGATGTCCTCGTACGCCCTGCCGCCCCAGTCCCTGGAGACCTCGTTGACGAAGCGCTGGCCGTACCCGGTCGAGCCGCGCGGGTTGACGAACATCACGGCCTCTCCCGGCGCCGCGAACATCTGATAGTTCCAGCGGCCGTGCCAGTTGTCGATGAACGCGCCTTGCGGTCCACCGTGGATGAGCACGACCATCGGATACTTCTTGCCGGCGGCGTACTGCGGCGGGCGCAGCATGAAGCCCTGCACGCTGTCGCCACCTGCGCCGGCGTACCAGAACTCTTCGAGCGGCCGAAGCGCCAATCGCGCGACCCGCGAATCCGTCTCGTGCGTCACCTGGCGCGGCGCGCTCCATGTCTTTCCCGTCAGGCGTGCCATGTACACCTCCGCCGGACGGTCGGCGGCGTCGCGCTGCCAGGCGACCGTCCGGCCATCGCGCGACCAGCTGAAGGCGACGTTGTTCTTGTCGGCGATCTGCGGCTGCGGCGAGGCCGCGGCGACCGCGCCCGCGCCTAACGCGAGCCGATAGAGCTTGTCGCGGCCACGGTCCTCCGCCGCCACGTAGACCGTCTGCATGTCCGGCGCGAAGAAGTACGCGTCAGCGTTGCGGTCCCAGGCCGGCAGCAGCTCTCGCGATGACTTCGCGCCGCGATCGTAGAGCATCAGTCGCCAGCGGTCGGACTCGAAACCGGCCCGCGCCTGCGACTGGTAGGCGATGAACTTCCCATCCGGCGAATAGACAGGATTCTGATCGGCGCCCATGTTCGCCGCGGTGATGACGGAGGCGGGAGTGCTGCCGTCGGCGGCGACGACATAGAGGTTGATGTCCGTCGACCACGCATCCGTCCGGCCCTGGTCCTTCGCACTATAGGCGATCTCCCGACTGTCGGGCGACCACGCGTACGCCTCGCTTCCGCCGAACGGTGGAGGGGGGACGTCATAACGCGCACCGGCCGTCAGGTCGATCGTCGCACCACCGCTCGACGGCACGACATACAGGTGCGAGCGCGTTCCCTCGTCCCACGCCGTCCAGTGGCGATAGAGCAGCTGATCGGCGATATGAGCCTTCACCTTGCTGTCCGTTCTCTCCTTCTCGCGCCCGACATTGCACGCGTCGTCCTTGCAGTCGGGATAGACTCCCGATGTGAAGGCGATGCGATCGCCCGCTGGCGCCCACACAGGACCGCTTGCCCCGCCGTTGAGCGTCGACAGCTGCCGCTTGGCACCGCCGCTCGCGTCGGCCACCCAGAGTTGCCCGCCACTGATGTAGGCGATCCACTTGCCGTCAGGCGACCAGCGCGCTTCGGTCGCCAGCGTCCCTGTGTCCGGGAACTGGCGCGCCGTGGCTCCGGCGACAGCGGCGATGAACGTGCGCGTCGTGCGCTTGTTGGCATGGATGTCGGTCGTCCGTACCGCGTACGCCACCTGCGATCCATCAGGCGACAGCTGCGGATCGGAGACGACCGGCATCGTTGCGAAATCCTCGAATGTGATCGGCCGGCCCTGGACCGCCGGAGTGGCCGCGGGCGCGACGCGCGTCGTGGAGCGCTGGGCACAGGCGGAGCCGGGAAGGAGCGCGAGCAGGACGAAGACAGCGAGCGAGGAGCGACGTGAGCTCATGCGAGTACTTGGTGGAGGGGCGCAATGGCGCTCGGCGGAGAGTCCGCGCGGCGCGCGACGGCCTCGGACGTTCGCGCCCGCGTGCGGCCCGCGCAAGCATGACCGCATACGAAGCGCGGCGGGTCCCGGCATCAGCCGGGACCCGCCGCGATCCATCCGCTCGAGATTAGAGCGTCGCCCGCATGGCGGGTTCGCCCTTCGTCTCGATCACGAATACGACGCGGCGGTTCTGCTCGGCGCCGGGCTCGTCGCCCCACGCGCCAGGCACGACGAGGCGCGTCTTGCCGTAGCCCACCGTGCGCACCTGCGCCGCACCGAGGCCGCGATCGACGAGCATCGCCCGCACCGCTTCCGCGCGACGGCGCGACAGCGCGAGGTTGTACGCCTGCGTCCCAGCAGGATCCGCGAAGCCTTCGATCGTTATGACGGCGCCGGTGAAGTGCTTCTGGGCGATCTCGGCGAACCGCTCGACCGCCGGCTGGTCCTCGCTCCGGACCGTGGCGTCGTCGAACGCGAAGTTTACCGGGAACGTCACCTTCACGCCGTTCTCCATCGCGGCGATCTTCGCGCCGTACTCCGAGCGCAGCGACTGCAGGTCACTGCGCAGCGTCGCCACGTCACGGCTCACGGCACCCAGCTCGGCCGCGTACTGACTGTCGGCGACCATGCGTTCGCGGCGCTCCGCCTCCAGTGCTGTTCGTTGCTCCGCTATGCTCCTGCGCAGCTGCTTCGGGGTGACGCATCCAGCAACGGCGGTCACGCCCAACAGCGCTGCTACGGCAACCAGCTGTGTTCTCATCTTTCAGCCTCCCGAGGCTCGAGTGATCGGTGACCGACGAGCATGCAAGCAACTTGCGAACCTCGATAGTGGCGCTCGCTACGTTTCCGAGCGCGCATGATGAAGTTTTGATTATGCCGTGATGCGTGTCACACTCGGCATGTCATTCGCGTCACGGCGAGCTGCCTAACGACAGACCGAAGGGTCGAGCACGCAGCCTGGACGCTGTCGCCGGCGCAGATACATGGTCGCGTCCGGAAAGCGACGCGCGGCCAGCGGCGCGCTGAAGTCGGAGGTCACGATCTCCGCCGCGTCCACCAGTTGGCCTTCGCTCTGGCCGGTCGTGGCATTCACCACGACCCACAACCGCTGCGCGGAGTCGGGCGTCGCGCGCAGCAGGTCCGCGTTGCCGATTTCCGCTCGCAGGTGATACGCGAGCGGCAGGTCGCTCGGCGCGGACGCGATGACGCGGTCGCGCGGCTGCGCGTTGTCCGCGAGAAATTCCGCGATCGCCGATCCGTCGCGCAGCGTGCCGGTGTCTTCGGCCCGCCTTACGATGTCGCTCCGGATGAGCGCGACCGAGGCCCAAGCCGTCAGCGCGCCGAGCACGGTCATCGTCGCGAGTCTCCTCGTCCGCGTCGCGGCACGGGCGAATGCGATCCGTGTCATCCGTTCGGTACCCGCGGCCGCGGTCGCGAGCGCGAACGGCAGCAGGAACATCCAGACCCGGATGTAGGGAAGCCTTCCGTTCACCACCAGCAGAGCGAGGGACCACAGTACCATCGTGCCGAGCATCGGCGCGCGATGGCGGGCGATGCGCCGCGACGCAAACAGCGCCACGACCAGGCCGGCGGCGAGCAGCGCCGACAGCCATGGACCCCAGCCCCGCGTGAAATCAGTCCCGACGTCACGCAGGAACGCCGGCAGTTGCGCGAAGAAGACGCTTCGCGATTGCGGCCGGACGAAGCGGTTGCCGACGAGGAGTGCGATTCCGGTTCGCGCGATCACGGGAAGATAGAGCGCGGCGGCGAGGCATAGTGCCGCCATTCCCGTCCAGCGCAGCCTCGACCGCATCGTCTTGGCGTCGATCGCCGCGTCGCCGGCTCGCGCCTCGAGCCAGAGCCAGAGCCCGATCGCACCCGCGGGATAGAGCATCGTCGGAATCGTCCACGCGCCGAGCGCCGCGACCACCGCCATCGCCGCCCAGCCGGCCGGATTGTCGGCGCGGAGCTGCCGCGTCGCCAGCAGCGCGAGCGCAATCGTTAGGCAGCCGAGGATTGTGTAGCCGCGCGCGTTCGTCGAGTAGAGTACGAGCGTCGCCGACGCGGCGGTCAGGCCGGCGGCGCCGAGCGCCGCCTCACGCGAGTACAGCGCGCGGGCGAGTGCCCACGTGAGCGGCACGAGGGCGATGCCGGCGACGAACGCCGGGAGGCGCAGCGCCCACGGTGCGTCGCCGAAGAGCGCGGCCGACAGGTGAACGAGCAGCGTGTGAAAGAGATGGTTGTTCGGAAAGCGGTAGTCGGACAGCGCGCGACCCAACGGCTGCGAGGCATAGTCGAGCCAGGTCGCCGCCTCGTCGTAGCGGATCGGCTGCGACAGCTCGCGCGCACGTAGAACGATGGCGAGCGTCGTAACGATGATGAGACCGATCCACTCCCATGCGGCCACGCGGGCCAGCGCGATCCTGACGTCCATGCGCAGCGCCCGCCATGCATCCGGCATCGTCGGCAGCAGGGCGCGCAGCCTGTGCCGCGACCGCCGCCACACCTCCCCCAGCAGGAGGACGACGAGCAGGGCCAGAAACATGAAGGGGAAGACTACGCGGCAGGAGCCGAGTGCGTCATCCCCTTCGTTCGTCCACCGTAGCGGCTACGGGTGCCGTGTCATCCGCGCGCGACGCTCACACGCCGACGACGGTGCTCGTTGAGGACGTCATTCTGTAGGCTGGCGACGGCACGCCATCGCCCTTCACCCGGAAGAAGCTCACCTGACGTTGCAGGTTGTCGGCCTGCGCCGACATCTCTTGCGCCATCGCCGCGAGCTGCTCGGCGGCAGCGGCGTTGCGCTGCGTGATGTCGTCCACCTGCCCGAGGGCTCGCGTCACTTGCTCGATGCCCGATGCCTGATCGGCCGATGCGGCGGCAACCGCCTGCACGAGGTCCGCCGTCTTGCGGATCGACGGCACCATTTCGGCGAGCAGTGTGCCTGACGTCTCGGCGACTTCCTGACTCGACGTCGTCAGGCGCGTGATCTCCTTCGCGGCCGCCTGACTGCGCTCGGCGAGCTTGCGCACTTCTGTCGCGACCACGTTGAAGCCGCGACCGTGCTCGCCCGCCCGCGCTGCTTCGATCGCCGCGTTGAGCGCGAGCAGGTTCGTCTGGTTCGCGATCTCCTCGATGATCGAGACCTTGTCGGCGATCGCCTTCATCACCGAAAGCATCTGCTGAATGGCCTGGCCACTCTCCTCGGCGTCCTTCGCTCCCTTGAGCGCCATCGTCTCCATCTGCCGGCTGCTCGTCGCGTTACTGGAGATCGAGCTGTTGATCGCCTCGAGGCTCGACGTCGTCTCCTCGACGCTTGCGGCTTCGTCGTTCGCGCCTTCGGACAGGCTCTGGGCTGACGCCGTCAGCTGCTGTGATGCCG
>Ga0307296_10002061_pt1 | contig 10207 bp, 8 predicted proteins | sample ER_DNA_153_FD_194467 | JGI IMG/M metagenome (GOLD analysis project Ga0307296, IMG submission 194467) | Bulk soil microbial communities from the East River watershed near Crested Butte, Colorado, United States - ER_DNA_153 | ecosystem: Environmental > Terrestrial > Soil > Floodplain | place: USA... | reverse complement strand
AGGGCAGGGCTGCCAGACCTGCAATGTCGATCTCGTTGTCGAAGTGCCCGATGTTGCACACGATCGCCTGGTGCTTCATCCGCCGCATGTGGTCGGCAGTGATCACGTCGCGGCAGCCGGTCGCCGTGACGTAGATGTCGGCGACATCAAGGGTCTCCTCGATCCTGGCGACCTGGAAGCCGTCCATCGCGGCCTGGAGAGCGCAGATCGGGTCAACTTCGGTGATAATCACCCGGGCGCCTTGGCCACGAAGCGATTCCGCACAACCCTTGCCGACGTCGCCATAGCCACAGACAACCGCGAGCTTGCCGCCGATCAGCACGTCGGTGGCGCGGTTGAGTCCATCGAGAAGTGAATGGCGAACGCCGTACTTGTTGTCGAACTTCGACTTGGTGACCGAGTCGTTGACATTGATCGCGGGGAACAACAAGGTGCCGGCCCGCATCATCTCGTACAGCCGATGGACGCCGGTGGTGGTCTCCTCCGTCACGCCCTTGATGGCATTGGCGACCTCGATCCAGGACCGCCCCTCGGCCAGCGTGCGGCGTAGCAGCTCGAGAAACACTCGCCACTCCGCAGAGTCCTCTTCTCCTAGCTCTGGCACCTCGCCGGCCTTCTGCGCCTCAGCTCCCTTGTGCACGAGCATCGTGGCGTCACCGCCGTCATCGAGGATCATGTTGGCTAGCTCGTCGTCGGGCCAGCTGAGGATCTGGTTCGTGCACCACCAGTACTCCTCTAAAGTCTCCCCCTTCCAGGCGAAGACGGATACGCCCTTGGGGTCGTCAGCCGTGCCGTCTGGTCCGACCACCGCGGCGGCCGCTGCATGGTCCTGGGTGGAGAAGATATTGCAGCTAGCCCACCGAACGTCGGCGCCCAAGGCCACGAGCGTCTCGATCAGCACCGCGGTCTGCACCGTCATGTGCAAGGATCCGGCGATCTTGGCACCAGCAAGCGGCTTGGCGTCGCCGTACTGCGCACGCATGGCCATCAGTCCCGGCATCTCGTGCTCGGCGAGGCTGATCTCCTTGCGACCAAAGTCGGCGAGGTTCAGGTCGGCAACGCGGAAATCCATAGCTGGAAGCCTAGGGGAGCGATGTGACAACCGGAGAACGATTCCGAAGCTGACTAAACGACGTAGGCGGATCCAGCTCTGAATCAATGGGACGCGGCTGGCGGATCTGGCCGGGCGGCCGGAACGTAGTTCGGGTCGTAGATATCTGGCTCCAGGTAGAGCGCCGTGACCGTAGGCTCGGTCTCGCGAATGTTGCTCTCGGCCCGATCGATCGTCTCGGTTACCTCCAGTGCCGTCTCGCACGGCACCACCGCGATCTTGGCCGCGACCAGGACCTCCTCCGGACCGAGATGCAGCGTCTTCATGTGAATGATCCGCTCGATGCCCGGCGTGCTGGTCAGCGCCTGCTCGATCCGCGCAACGACCTCCGGGCTCGCCGCCTCACCGAGCAACAGGCTCTTGGTCTCGATAGCGAGCACGATTGCGACTGCGACCAGCAGCAAACCGATCATGGCCGTGCCAATCACGTCGAAGATGCCGTTCTGGGTCAGTAGCGTCATGCCGACACCGAACAGCGCGAAGATCAGACCCACCAGCGCGGCAAAGTCCTCGAGCAAGATCACCGGCAGTTCCGGCGCCTTGGCTGCGCGAATGTATTTGCTCCAGCGCTGCGTGCCGCGGGTCTTGTTGGACTCCTTAATCGCAGTCCGAAAGGAGAAGCTCTCGGCCACTATCGCAGCCACCAAGATCACTAGTGGAACCCACCACCATCTGCTCTCCAGCAGCTCGTTCGGATGTCCTTCCGCGATCTCGTGCCACTTGTGATACGCCTCGTACAGGGCGAACAGGCCGCCGACGCTGAACAGTACAACGGAGACGATGAAGCCGAAGACGTAGCGCTCCCGCCCGTAGCCGAAAGGATGCTGCGCAGTGGCGCCTCGCTTCGAACGCCTGCCACCAACCAGTAACAGCACCTGGTTGCCCGAGTCTGCAACCGAGTGGATTGCCTCCGCCAGCATGGATGAGGCTCCGGTCAGTGCCCACGCCGCGAACTTGGTCAACGCGATGAACGCATTGGCGAGCAATGCCGCGATGACTGCCCTTGTCCCACCCTCGGCGCTCACAGGGCACATCCTGCCAGAGCCTGCTCATCAAGCTCCCCAGAGTCATTCCCGAAAAATCCGCCGTCGCTTCAATCCGCTGCGTCCACATCGCGAGCGCCGCTGCGTCCGCTTCCGCCCAGCGACGTACGAAGTCAAGCGGGTCTTGGGGCGACCGATTCACCGATCAAGGCTGCGGCCCAGACCAATGGCCAGGTAGACGGCAGTGAACATTCCGGTCTGCAGCAGGGTCGCGTACCGCTCGACGTCCGAGCCGGACCAGTGTGCGATCGGGCAGACGCGTATGTCGTTGCGTTCCGCCGCTGCGGCGAGGCGCTGATGATCGGAACGAATCAGGCTCTCGGTGTTGCCATCGTCCAGCAGCACCAGAGTCGGTCGCCGGTCAACCGATATCTGATCCTCGAACGGGTCAGCAAAAGGATCCCGTGGTGCGGTGGATTCCAGGATCGGCAACAGCGCCTCCGCATCGGCTGCGAGGGCGGCCCGGCCGCTGGCCGCGCGCAACGCTTCGGCGATGCGGCGGCTGGCACGCGCAGCGAGCACAGAGCCGCCCCAGACCAGCGGCTGGGCGTCTGCCAAACCCATGGCTAGATCCTTGGCCGGATTCTCCGCCAGATCGGCAAATGGCGAGCAATCCTCGGCCACCAAGTCCATCGCGTCGGCGACCAGTGCCGGATGGACCTCGGGGCCGAGCTGCATCTTGTGCAAGCCGTCCAAAACCACAATCGCCGCGGCGAGCGGATCGGCGGTGGCGGTGGGCAGCATGATGGTTGATCGGGAGGCTGCGTGTTCGGCGATCATGGACGGCCGCGGACACGCGATCAACAGCTGGCTGCCTCGGCGTACGGCCTCATGCACCGTCGCGATTAAGCCAGCCGGTGCGCGTTCGCTGGCCATCACGACTACGAGGTCGAGCGCTCCGACCCATCCCGGCAGACCATGGGTTGGCCAGGCCACGAAGGGAACCGGGCACACCGGCTCGAGCATTGCCCGGATAAATCTCGCCTCTGTGCCCGCTGCTATGACTGCGCGCGGCCGCGGCAGGCCTCGCAGTTGATTGATCGGCTCCGCCGAATCAGCCGTCTCCCGCCGCACCCGCGCTCCGGCTTCGGCTAATCGGCGCAGAATGACGTCAGCCCCGGCCAGCGCCTTTTGGTCCTCCAGCCAGGAGTCGTTGAATATCGACATCAGCGGCCGGGTGCGGTGCCCAGCCGACCAGCGCGAGAGTCGGGACGGCGAGCCTCGTCGATCAGCAGCACCGGAATCTGCTGCCGTACGGGGTAGGCCAAGCCACAATCGGCCGCCAGACAGACCAGCTCGTCGCGTTCATGATCAACAGCGAGCGCTCCATGACAGTTGGGACAGGCCAGAATTTCCAGGAGCTCCGGCGCTAGTTCGACTGCCATGCTTTCTTCCTCCTCGTTAGGCGCGGATCAAACCTAGCGTTTCGTCGCGCAAAGCCTCCATCGTTTCGATGGTGGCGGCTTCGACATTGAGCCTGAGCAGCGGCTCTGTGTTGCTCGGTCGTACGTTGACCCACCAGTCCGGGGCAGAGATCGTCAGCCCGTCGATTCGATCTTGCTCACCGCGACCGGCAAAGGCTGCCGCGACCTGGTCCATGATCATTTGCTGGTCCTGCACCCGGCTGTTGATCTCTCCTGAGGCGGCGTAGCGGTCGAAACGAGCCACCAGCTCCGACAGCGGCCGGTCGGCATGGCCGACAGCGGCGAGCACGTGCAGCGCAGCAAGCATGCCGGTGTCAGCTCCCCAGAAGTCGCGGAAATAGTAGTGCGCGGAGTGCTCGCCGCCGAAGATCGCTTCGTGTTCGGCCATGGCGGCCTTGACGAAGGTGTGGCCAACTCTGGTAATGACGATCGTGCCACCCGCAGCTTGGACGACCTCGGGTACGACCCTGGAGGTGATCTTGTTACAGACGACGGTGGCACCTGGTTCCCGGGCCAGCTCCTGAGTGGCGATCATCGCCGTCACGACCGACGGGCTGACCACTGTGCCGCGCTCATCGATGATGAAGCAACGATCCGCATCGCCGTCGAAGACCAGAGCAAGATCGGCTGCGCGGTCTCGGACGGCGGCCTGGGCATCAAGCAGATTCTCCGGCTCCAGCGGGTTCGGCGGATGGTTGGGGAAGCTGCCATCAAGCTCGGTGAACAGGCCGATCAACTCAAGATCATGACGGCTGAGGACCGCTGGTGAGGTGTAACCAGCCATGCCGTTGCCGGCGTCGATGACGACCCGGAGCGGCCGGATGCCCGTCAAGTCGACAAGGGAGTGCAGGTGGTCCGCGTACGCGGGTAGGACGTCCCGCTCTGTGTAGATTCCTGGTTGATCAGCTGGGGTTGGTTCCGGTCCGCTCGCGAGTTCGGCAATGTCGGCGAGATTGGCTGATGTGATCGGCTTGGCGCCTGCCAAGCAGAACTTGATCCCGTTGTAATCCGCGGGATTGTGGCTGGCCGTGAACATCGCACCAGGAAGATCGAGCCGGCCGGAGGCAAACCACAATTGATCAGTACTCGACAGCCCGATGTCGATCACGTCGACGCCGCGGCTCAGCACGCCATCGATGAACGCACCTACCATCTGCGGTCCGCTGACCCGCATGTCGCGGCCAACAACGAGCGCGCCGGCGCCACTGTCGAGGTTGAGCACGTCAACCGCCGCGGCACCGATGGCGTACGCCCCAGCAGCGTCCCACTCCGGGGCAGCGCCCTCGGTGATTCCGCGAATGTCGTTAGCTTTGAAGATCCCCCGTTTGATCATTGAATGAGGATCCTAGACCGTCAGGTCGGTGCCCGGCGACCTGCGTCTGCAGCTCCAGGATCGGCGAGAACTGTGAGATGTCCGCGACGCGCCAGTTCGACCAGACCGTGACGCATGGTGGGCGGCTCGAGGATCGATCCGGTCGGCGGATCGTATGACAGGCCAGCATCGCGCACGGCGTCGGCGAGAGCCAGCAGGTCGTCGGTGCTCGGCTTCGGCTCAGCCTCGACTGTGAGTCTGATCACTTCCCAACCACGTGGCGCCGAAAGGTTCTGCGCATGCGACTGACAGAGGTCGTAGCAGTGCGGTTCCACCTGGCTGGCCAGCGGGCCGAGGACCGCGGTGGAATCTCGGTAAGCGTAGGTGAGCGTCGAGGTGCCCGGATTCGGGCATCCAGCTCGCGAACATCGCCGTGACCTCACCTGCCTGACGGTACTCCGCGGGCCGCTGTGAGCGTGGGACGCTCCGCCGTGTCCGGATCGCGCGCCGCCGCGCTGAGGAGGAGCGAGGGGACATGCTTTTCGTCGCCGAGCGACTACGAAGTAGGCGGCGAACAAGCGCGATCCGCGCGGAGTGAGCGCTAGCGAGCGGAGCAGTCAAACACGGATCGCGCGCCGCCGCGCTGAGGAGGAGCGAGGGGACACGGTTTTCGTCCACGAGTGACGACGAAGTAGGCGGCTGCCCAGCGCGATCCGCGCGGAGTGAGCGCTAGCGAGCGGAGCAGTCAGACATCGCTACAGTGCTCAGGTGACCAGTCAGCGCCGTGACCGGCACGGCCGCGGCCTTCGCGGGCCCCTCTCATTGCCGAACTCACTCACCACGCATCGAGTTCATCCGCCACACCCGGCAAGCAAAGCGGACTTCTTCACCGAGGCTGTCCACGACGCGGTGGATCGGGTGGGACTGCAGTGTCCAGACGCGCTGGTCGGGATCACGTTCGGCATTGAGGACGTGCCACATTTCGACATGGCCTGGTCTGGCGATCAGGTGCCGCTGGCCGCCGCCCTCGAGGGCACGGCCAATCAACCCAGCCAGGTCGTGGTCTATCGCCGCCCGCTTGAGCATCGGGCAGTCAGTCGTCGAGGCCTGCGCATCCTCGTCTACCGCACCATCGTGGAACAGCTCGCTGCGCTCACGGGACGCAGCGTCGAGGAGATCGACCCCGACGGCGCGGGCGCCGAGGACGACTAGGCCGCCCCTGATTTTACATCACTCACGAGCTGCCAAATGACAGAAAAGAGGTCTCGGGCACAACCGGGATGCGTTTTCAGCGGAGCGCCTCGATAACGGCAGCAACGAAGACCTCTGGGTGGTCGCGCAGCATTGCCCAGGTGAAACGTAGGACTCGCCAGCCGTCGGCCACGAGCACGTTCTGCCGCCACCGATCGGACTCGAACAGATCCTCACTCGTCTCGTGCAACCGTCCGTCAATTTCGATCGCCAACCTCCGCTGCTTGAACGCGATATCGATGTAGCAGACTTGATCACCGTGGTGGACCGGCAGATTGGTCTTCCAGCCCCTGATGCCTGCCGCACGCAGCAATCGATGACTCAGGCGTTCGGCGGCGGACCACGGTTCGCTTCGTGAGTCGATCAGAAGCCTGAGCCTCTCCCGATTGCCGGTCCGATGCGGAGTGATTCGCAATGCCTCGTACATGCCGGCCAGGGTGGCAGCTCTGACCCGCAGTGCAATATCGATGGCATCGCTGCACGCAAAAGTCGCAAGGTCGATCGCGGTGAGTGCAGGAGCTGTGTAACGCAGGCGGCCTCGACGGGCAACCAGCTCCTCAGGGATGTGACGGCGACTAAAGCTGAAACCAGGCTGTGGCTTGAGCGCACGACGAACCGCGGCCTCGATATGGACCAGAGGCGCATCTGGCCAGAAGGAGATGCGCGCGGCAGCACCACCAAGCAGCACCGCATCACGGTGGCGAAGCGCAAGCGCTCGAGCCCGAGTTTGCCAAGTCCGGGCGATCTCAGGCGTGGCGTAGACGCCTGGCAGCACCGTAGCCAGCCGTCCTTCTCGAATCAACGAGTCGAACGAGGCACCCAGCTGCGGATGATCACGCCGGACCACCAGACCCCCGCCAGCCCTCAGCAGCAAATCCACCTCAGCCCGTGCTCTCATGCTGAGAGGATGCGGATCGAGTGACTAATCGTGCGGTCCGCGCCCGACTTGTGGATGACGGGCCCGACCAGCAGTACCGGTTGGGGATCCTCAGCCCTGAAAACGCATCGCCAGTAACCGAAAAGTGGCTGAAATCGACCATCTGCGGCTCAACTGTGATGCGTTTTCAGTGATTACCGGCCTGCCGAGAAATCAATTCTCGTCGCCGGGGCCCGACTCGCGAGGTCGGGCGAACTCAGTGGAACGGTAGCCAGCCCGGCGACGTCTCGATCCCGTTGGGTAAGCACGACGCCCGCTACAACAGCGGAATCGTCGGGCACCTTGACGACCAGGTACGACGGCGCCGGTGAGTTCAGCCGCCTGGTCGCGGTGCTATTCGCCGCCAGCACCGCGTCAGCTGTCCGCAGCGTCACACCGTCGTAGCTGAGCACCTCGAAGGAGACCTGAGCGTCGGAGTCTCCGCCATTGCTAATGATCAACTCGCTATCGGCGAGGTTGCTGGTGGCAAGGGCGCTGACCCCGCTTCCGAGCAAGGGAGCGGCAGCGGATTGAACGGCCAGATCGGTTCCCGCCCTGGCACGCCGGCTGGTGGAGATCACGGCCCCGGTCACTGGCACATCGCTGGTGAGCTTGATACCGGCCGCCTCGCCGGCCAGACCGGGCTCGAGGTTCACGGTTGCCGTGCTCTCCGGCGGCACATCGACCGACGGGGCCCCACTCGGTGTGTACGGCCCCTGGAATCCCAGGACTTGCAGGGCCACCGTCGCCCGAGTGTTATTCGGATTGGTGACGACGAGCTGTCGACGGCCCGCACCTTCGGGTACGCCGGGAATGAGGACAACCTTGCTCGGCGACGCGGACGGGACCTGCCAGTCGACTCCGGCCGGCTTGATCTGATTCGTTTGGGTCCGCTTGGCCACCGCCGTGACTCGGCCCTGACTCGCCTGCACCGCAACGCTGAGCGGGCTCTCGCCCTGCAGCTTGGTCAGGGAAACCGTACGAGACTCGTGCCCTCTGATCACGAATCCGGGACTGCCTGGTACCGCAACTCGACCGCTGCGTCCGTAGTACCGAAGATCAACTTGGGCCTGGGCATCATCGGGGTTACTCAAGATCAAGTCCGTGCTGTCTTCATCGGTGGCGCCAAGACCAGAGAACCAGTGTGAGGTCGCTGGTGCCAGGCACGGCGCTGCCTTCAGTCCGGCATCCGTACCGTCTGTGGCGTCGCCGACGATCACCGCACTACTCGCGCTCGCCATGGCTCCATCGGCCGCTATCACGATTGGCGCCGGCACCCCGGAGAGCCGGTCGCCCTTGCCTGGTTGGGTGATCTTGAGCTCCACCGATTTCCCAGCCAGCGTGGATGCGCTCAACAAGCCTGATCGATCGGACGCCTCCCGCATCGCGACTGCCGAAATCTCAGTCTTCCCTACTGCTTCGCCACTCGGCGCGGTGGAAGTCGTGCAGATCATGGTGGTCCGGCCGACGAGCGGGTTGCGAGTCGCCTGTGATGCTGGCGCCTCCGCGCGCAGCAAGGTGCCGCCGCCGAGGATCAGCAGCACTGCAGCACAGGCGCCGCCAAGCGCTGCGGCCCGGCGGGCAGTAAGCGTCAGTCCACGCAGCCGAAGATCAGACATCAGGCAAGCTCCGACAGTGTCGCGGCACGTCGCGCCGTCTTGGCTGGATCACGCACCTCTGGCCTGCGGATGGCAGGCGCGGCGAGTACGCCGGCCACGAGCAGCACCAGGCCTTGGGCCAGCAGTAGCCATGGCATGACCGAAGGAAGGACGTAGGTCACGGTGCCACCGCGGGAAGGCGTCAGGAACACCTGCTGCCAGCCATCGGCAGCGCGTGCCAGCGGTCGGCCATCGAGATTGGCTCGCCACCGTACGTCGGCAGCTTCACCGATCCGAAGCTCCCGCTGCTCAGCGCCTGCAGGTACCGATGCTGGTGACCGGCCAACGGGCAGCGCCGACTGGTCGACCAGTATCGCGCGGGCTACGGCCGGTTCCAGCTTCCAGACGGTGCCCCGCTCGTTTCCGCTGGCTGTTCCCAGACCCGGAGTGTTGTCGATCCGGGCCTGAACATCCTGGCTGGCACCCGTGACCCAGACATAGCCGATGCCGAGGCCGGCCAGCTGCGGATAGATGTCGGAGTCCGCGGTCCCGGCAACGAGGCGTACGGCAAGATCATTGACCTGCTCGTGCGCGGCGGCCGATCCACCGAAGGTGAAACCCCGATCGGCGTCGCCCAATCGGAGGTAATCGTCCGCCAGCACCGCGTAGCCTGCGGAGCCCTTCGAAAGATCAATGGCGAGCAACCGCGGACGGGTGTCTGACTTCATCGCGTTCATCACATACGGCGGAATGGCGTTGAGCCGGGTTCGTTCGATGGGGTTGTGTGCACCAGCGAAAACCCACCAGACCGCGCCGCCGAGGCTCACCAGGCATACGGCAATGGCGGCCAGCACGGAGGCGGGCTGCAGCCAGCTGAAGCTGCGCTCCTTCATGTCGAGCGACAGCCCGTCGAGTCCGATGCCAGCGCCGATAACGAGCGCCCCGAACCCGAGCAGCAGGTAGCTGCCGACCCAGGGCCGCACCTCGGTGCCCACCGGGGGGACCGAAACCACCAGTTTGGAGAGTACGACCGCCATCGCAAGCGCCGCCAACGCTGCCGCCCAGGCCGCCAGCACCGCGCGTCGAGCTGGACGCCGTGCTAGTCCGATGATGGCGACAAGCCAGATCACCCCGAAGATCACGGCACCGACCCACAGCGGCGGTAGGCCAGGACCGACCTCTCGACCGAGCAGCAGCTGCCACACCTGAGGTGCCGGCGCCGCTCCGTCGAGTGCCGAGTCAGGTCCGACGAACAGCCGTCCCGGCGCATCGATCAAGCTCGGCAGCCACGGCAGCAGAACAATCAGCGGTACTCCCAGCGCGATGCCGATTCGTCCGATCTTGCGCGGGGTGCGCCGCAGCATGACAGCGCCGAGGATCGCGAAGAGCACCGCGAGAATGATCATGGACGGCTCGAAGGCTAACAACGCGACCAGCACCACTCCCACCCCCCAGCCACCCCGCCAGGCCTCCGGAGTTCGCGTCCGGCGGAGCACCAGGGCACGAGCCGCCATGGCAAGGAGTGGCAGGCCGATGGCCACCATGCTGAGGG
>Ga0307296_10002060_pt1 | contig 10208 bp, 11 predicted proteins | sample ER_DNA_153_FD_194467 | JGI IMG/M metagenome (GOLD analysis project Ga0307296, IMG submission 194467) | Bulk soil microbial communities from the East River watershed near Crested Butte, Colorado, United States - ER_DNA_153 | ecosystem: Environmental > Terrestrial > Soil > Floodplain | place... | reverse complement strand
CGCACCTATTTTCATTCCATTTATTTCCGCGAACCCGACGGCGTGCTTTTTGAAATCGCGACCGAGCCGCCCGGTTTCACTTTTGATGAAAAGCTGGAAGAACTCGGTACGCATTTACGCCTGCCGCCGTGGATGGAATCGGCGCGCTCGCAGATCGAAAAAATTCTTCCGCCGATCCAAGTGCCGCATAAATCGTGAGACCGCAGCCGGATTTCATTCACGAATTCGTTCCCGGCACTTCGAATCGAAGCTTGTTGCTGTTGCATGGCACAGGTGGAAACGAACGCGATCTCATCCCGTTTGGACGCGAGCTGGACCCAGATGCTGCGTTGCTTAGCCCGCGTGGCAAAGTTTTGGAGAATGGGATGCCGCGATTTTTTCGCCGGCTAGCCGAGGGCATTTTCGATTTGGAAGATTTAAAATACCGCACGAACGAACTGGCGGACTTTGTCGCGGCAGCCGCTCAACATTATGGATTTGCCGCCGATAATGTCGTTGCTGTCGGTTATTCGAACGGAGCTAACATCGCTGCAAGCATGCTGTTGCTCCGGCCAGAGATATTATCTGCGGCGATCTTATTTCGGGCGATGGTGCCGCTAATTCCAGACACGCCACCAAATCTTTCTGCCGTGCGTGTATGGATTGGCGCAGGAATGAATGATCCAATTATTCCGACATCTGAGACAAAGCGTTTGGCTGAGCTTTTGCGCAACGCAGGTACGGATGTCACGATGCGGTTCTTCCAAGCTGGCCACGAACTAACGCCTGCGGACGTTGAAGCTGCGCGAGAATGGCTGATGCTTTGAAACCAATCTGAAATCGCTCTGAGTGGAGATTTCAGGTGCGAGCACTCGGCGCACAGCATCATAGTGAGCTCCGTGCATAAACTCGCCGGTACGACCGCTAATTCTCTTCACCAATGGACCCGTCTGATCTAATACGGCGATTCTGGGCGGAGTCGGAGCATGTTCGCACAACCGAATTAATCCTCGTTTGTCTCGTTGGTGTCGCCGTCCTGGCGATTGTCGCCCGGAGAATCCGAGTTCCGTATCCGATTCTGCTGACGATTGGTGGGGTGATCCTGGCACTGATTCCCGGCCTGCCGGAAATCCACCTCGAGCCGGAGCTCGTATTTAGTCTATTTCTTCCGCCGCTGATTTATCCCGCAGCCGTCTATACGTCGTGGAGAGATTTCCGAGCAAACGTTCGGCCCATTTTGCTCATGGCAACCGTTTTGGTCCTGATAACGATGGCAGCGACGGCCGGCGTGTTCCACTCTCTTACCGGACTACCTTTGGCTGTTGCGTTCGTTTTCGGCGCCCTCATCTCGCCGCCGGACGCAGTGGCTGCGCTTTCGATCACTCAAAATTTGCGGGTGCCACGCAAGATCATAGTCATCCTCGAAGGGGAGAGCCTGGTTAACGACGCCACTTCTTTTATCTCGTTCCGTTTCGCCGTGGTCGCCGCGATGACCGGGAGCTTTTCGCTGGGGCAGGCAAGCTTGCAATTTCTTTTTGTGGCCACCGGCGGCGTCTGTGTCGGTCTCGCAGTGGGCTGGCTGGCAACGCAAGTACAAAAGCGCTTGGACGATCCGCCAGTGCAAACAATGTTATCGCTGCTCACTCCGTACATTGCCTACTTCAGCGGTGAGCGACTGCATGTGTCCGGAATCCTGGCGGTGGTGATTGCCGGGATGTATTACGGATGGCGCGTGCCCCAGATTTTGCGCGGTCGTATGCGACTACAGGCAGTGCCTGTTTGGGAGATGGTCCTTTTCATTCTCAACGGAATTCTTTTCATGCTCATTGGCCTTGAACTGCCGCAAGTCATCCACGCAATGCCTGCGGGTTCTGCCCTTCTAATAGCAAAGCTGGCGGTGCTCGTTCTTTTGGTAATCGTGCTGGTTCGTTTTGTGTGGATGTTCGCGGCGACCTATTTACCACGCTTCTTCAGCCGAACGTTACGCCGCAAGAATCGCATTCCGTGGCAACAGACGGCGTTGATCGCGTGGACCGGGATGCGCGGGGCCGATTCGCTCGCAGGCGCGCTCGCGATCCCGATTTTGCTGCCCAATGGTGAACCGTTTCCTGGACGCAATCTCATCCTCTTGCTCACGTTCTGTGTCATTTTCGGAACGCTGGTTCTACAGGGACTCACGATCGCGCCGCTTGTCCGGCGGCTCGGAATTGAGGACGATCACGCTACGGAAAAAGAAGAGAGACTGGCGCGATTAAAAGCCAATGAAGCAGCGCTGGCTCATGTTGACGAGACGGAAGCGTTGCATCGGGCCAACCCCAAGACGATTGAGCGCCTGCGTTCAGAGTACGTTGATCGCATTCAGCAATTGCGCAGTGAAGGTCCGCCTGAGAAAACCATTCGGCGATTGTTCTCACGTGATTTCGAGGACTTGGCCCGCGAGGCGTTGGAAACAGAACGCGACACCGTGATTAACCTGCGCAACGAAGAAGTCATCAACGATCAGGCGTTGCGCCGAATTCAACGCGATATCGATCTAGCTGAAGCCCGGCTTCAGCGGCCAGCGTGAAAATTGCTCTCGGCTTCTTGAACACAGATTGAATCGGCCGCTATCATCGGCACACATAAAAAGGCAGTTAGGTCCGCAAGGCAGATTTTCTGATCGGCGATCGGCCCGCTTCTAGCAAGGTGAGATCTTCAAAGGCTCTCATGCAAATGCCGCATGACTGTTATACATAACTCGTGGATAGATGGACAGCCGTAACGCGATGATGATGCTCAGGCGTGCGAAGATGAAAACGACCCGGCTCGAAGCGTTCAGCGATGGAGTCCTTGCCATCATCATCACGATCATGGTGCTAGAGTTGAAGGTGCCGCACGCGACCGACTTGGCGGCTTTGAAGCCGATACTGCCCCATTTGTTGAGTTACGTGCTCAGTTTTATCTATCTCGGCATCTATTGGAACAATCACCATCATCTCTTCCAAGCCGCTGAGGAGGTTAGCGGCGGGATCCTTTGGGCCAACCTGTATCTTCTGTTCTGGCTGTCGCTCTTTCCCTTTACCACGGACTGGGTGGGCGAGAACCGTCTCGCTCCTACGCCAACTGCCGTATATGGCTTTGTTCTGCTGATGGCGGCGATCGCTTATTATATTCTGCAACGCACCATCATCGCGAAGGAAGGCCGCGGATCGCTTCTCGCACACGCTGTTGGCGGCGATTGGAAAGGAAAGCTGTCGCCGGTTCTCTATCTCATCGCGATTCCGCTCGCGTTCGTAAACTCATGGATCGCCGGCGGACTCTACGTTTTCGTTGCGCTTCTCTGGTTGATTCCTGATCCGCGAATTGAGCGGGAAATTGAGAAGCGCGAGGAGTGAGCAGCGCCAATGCGCCTGGCCTTAGGGCTCTGCTTTGTTCGAAGTTTTTCTGACAGAGTTGATTTAAGCTGTGCAACCTTCCGTCAGGAAATGCGATGGTTTGACAAGAATGCTTAAGTTCACAAAATCGCTAATCAATAAACTGATAAAAAGGAAAAATTATGGCCAAACAAGCTGGATCTACTGAGTCAATCTACAAAGTAGTGGAGGTAATCGGCACGAGCACGAAGTCCTGGGACGATGCGGCAAAGAACGCGGTCGAGACCGCCGCCAGTACGCTGCGTGATTTGCGCGTTGCCGAGATTGTGAAGTTAGATATGAAGGTCGAGGATGGCAAGGTGCAGGCGTTCCGCGCGCGCGTGGTGCTGTCTTTCAAGTACGAAAGCTGATCCGTTCGCCACATTATCTCTAGATGGCCTGCCCGCCCGTGTAAAATATTTGGCGGCACAGATCGTGGCCAGGTACTTACGCACGCGACTCTGTCGCCTTGGATCGGCTTCTATTTGAACAAAGGTTCTGTGAGATAGTTGATCGGACGTATGACCAAAGGCAGTGAAGTCCGAAAAGCAGATTATCAGATCGAACCGCTTCTGATCGATCGCTGGTCGCCTCGCGCAATGTCGGGCGAAGAAATCTCGCAACAGGAATTGATGCGGCTCTTTGAGGCCGCGCGGTGGGCGCCGTCGTCATTCAACGCTCAGCAATGGCGCGCGCTTTATGCGCGTCGGGGCACGGAACATTGGCAGGCGTTCTTCGATCTGCTTGTCGACGCGAACAAAGCGTGGGCAAAAAACGCGGCCGTGCTGGTCGTGTTCATTTCGCGAAAGCTGTTTGATTATAACAACGAACCGTCAGTGACCCATTCGTATGACTGCGGCGCAGCGTGGGAGAATTTCGCGCTCCAGGGTTTTCACCAGGGTCTGGTGGTGCATGGGATGGAAGGATTCGATTATGAGCGCGCACGCAAAGAGCTGCGGATACCAGACGAATTTCGAGTCGAAGCGATGGCCGCAGTTGGCAAGCCTGGACCGAAGGAAGTTCTGCCGGAGAAACTACAAGCCCGCGAAAGTCCGAATGACCGGCGGAAGGTTTCGGAGAGCATTTTCGAAGGCGCATTCAGGTCTCAATAGACAGTCCAGCCAAAGGCGAACGATTTCGGCGCATCAATTGCGACATTACTTACAGCTGTACTGTTCCGCGTAGTATTTCCACCGCATAGCCGCCTACCCGGACGTCGGTCACGCGCTCTCCTTCCCACGTTGCTCGCACATACATTTCACTCGGACGACGGCACTCTGCGCCCTGTCGAATCAGCGTTTGCTCGTCATTATTTGCGATTCCATGTTTCACCAGCCAACTGGCAGCACACCCAGCCGCCGATCCTGTGGCAGGATCTTCACCGCCGTAAAAAAACATTCGCGCTCGAACTTCAAGCCGGCCCTCGCAGCGCTCAGGACATAGAAAATAAAAAAAGTGGGCACCGCTATTCTTCAGAAATTCCGCTGCCTGTGCGTACGTAAACTTCAAATTCGAGAGCGTCTGTTGATTGCGAAATGGCACGATCGTAAAGGTCAATCCTGTCGATACCGGCTGTATCGGCCATTCCGAGGGAATCTCGTCAACAGCGATTCCAATGACGCGAGCGACCTCTTCCCGCGAAAGCGGAGTGCCGAATTCGGGATCGCGTTGACGCATTTCACCGAACACCTGGCCGTCCACTCGATTGCCGGCATTCTCAGAATTCGCAGTGAAGCGGACGGGAATTTTCCCGGCTTTCAGATCAAGTGTCAGTTGAGCAGGCTTCTTCGACTCGGACGCATACAGGTACAGCGCTGTACCAAGGGTTGGATGTCCGGCAAAGGGCAATTCCTCCTCTACGGTAAAGATGCGGACCTTTTTTCCTTCACGCGCTTCAGTGGCGGCATCGCGGGGCAAAATGAATGTCGTCTCCGAAAGATTCATTTCCCGCGCCAAAGCTTGCATCTGAACATCGTCTAATGCCCGACCGTCGGTAAAGATCGCCAGCGGATTACCCGCAAGCGGCGTTTGCGTGAATACATCTACCTGAACGAATTCGTAAGTGCGCGCCGGCATAAGTCAGATTTGGATTGTGTTGAGTCGCGCGTAAGTTTCGTAGGTGACTGACGACGAGCAAGACGAACAGTTCTACCGCGATACTGAAAGCATCGCGTTTCCAAAACTGAACGATCATCAGCTTTCGCTACTTGAACCTTTGGGCGAACGCCGCGTGATGAAGCGCGGCGACGTGCTGTTCAAGGCCGGGCAACGTGATCTCGGACTAGGAATTGTTTTGCGCGGCGAACTCGAAGCGTTCGAGACGCGCGACGGCACCGAATATAACCTGGCTACCGCGCGCGAGCGTGATTTCATGGGCGACGTATCGATGCTCCAGGGCACATCGATCCTCGGTTCGTCGAGAGTCACGTCGGAAGAGGCCGAGATCCTCCTCATTCCGGCGGCCGAACTTCGGCGCGCGCTGGCGGAAATTCCCGCCGTCAGCAAGACGATCGTCGATGCGTTGATCATGCGACGGCGCCGCCTGCGCCGCGATCGCGAATTTGCGGGCATGCGTGTTCTGGCCAGCCGCCACGCGCGCGATGGACATCAGCTCGATGATTTCCTCGACAAGAATCGCATTCCGCACCGGCTGATAGAATTCGAGAGCGAGCAGGGCGAGGCGCTGAGCCAACGTTTTCACCTAACGCCTCGCGATTTGCCGGTCTTGATCACCCCGGCCGGTGCGCGCTTGCGCAAGCCGTCCCTGCGGGAAGTTGCCCGGGAAGCCGGCTTGCTGCGGTCGCTCGCGGAAGAAAATGAGACCGAAGTTTTTTGCGATCTCGCAATCGTTGGCGCTGGACCGGCCGGCCTGGCCGCAGCGGTGTATGCCGCGTCCGAGGGATTGAAGACGGTCGTTGTGGAAAGTTATGCGCCGGGCGGACAAGCCGGTTCCTCGTCGCTCATTGAAAACTTCTTTGGATTCCCGACCGGCATTGGTGGCGGTGAACTAACCTGGCTGGCTCAGCTTCAGGCCTACCGGTTCGGCGCGAAATTTTCCACACCAGCCCAGGCCCTCTCCCTGCAGTACCACCCTGATGGCGAGTACCGTGCATGCCTCGAGACGGAAGGTTGTGGTGCGGTGCTCCGCGCAAAAGCTGTCCTGATTACCACTGGCGCCGATTATGGCCGGCTCGAAGCCGAGGGCCGCGAACAATTCGAAGGTGTCGGCGTTTATTACGCTGCCACCGCGCTGGAGGGTCAGCTTTGTCGTAACGAAACTGTTGTTGTCGCCGGCAGCGGCAACTCAGCCGGTCAGGCAGCGATGTTCCTTTCGGACGGCGCGGCCAAAGTACTACTTGTCGTTAGGGGAAACAACATTGCCAACAAGATGTCGGACTATCTTTCGCGTCGGGTGGAGGCTCGCGAAAACATCGAGATTCTCTACAACACTGAGATCCGCAAAATGTCCGGCGCAAAAAAGCTGGAACAAATCGAACTGGAAAATACCAGGACAGGCGAGCGCCGAGTCGTTAGGACGCTGGCTGTGTTTTCCATGGTCGGCGCCCGCCCATGCACAGAGTGGTTGCCGGCAGAGATCGAGCGGGACGCGAAAGGATTTATCAAAACCGGCGCGGAGATCGCTCAAGCACCAGCATGGCGCGAAAGCAAACGTCAACCAACTCCCCTCGAAACGAGTCTTCCAGGAATTTTCGCAGCCGGCGATGTCCGGTCCGGCTCGGTCAAGCGTTGTGCCGCAGCGGTCGGCGAAGGCGGAATGGCCGTCGCCGGGATCCACGTCAGCCTTGCGTCACGACGAAACGGGTCAGCAAACAAAACATCACAACAGTAAGCGAATCGTGGCTGACCGCGGCTGTTCTCATCTCGACGCAATTGGATCGGTCAAGCAACCGACAGTCCGCGAATGCGCCGAATGTGTGAAAATCGGCGCCTCCTGGGTTCATCTGCGAACGTGTCAGGAATGCGGCGCAACGCTGTGCTGCGACAGTTCGCCGAATCGTCACGCGAGTAAACACGCGCGCGCGGCAGGTCATCCGGTCATCGCTTCTGCACAACCAGGTGAGCGCTGGTTGTATTGCTATCCTGACGACGCGTTTGCCGAGTACTAACGTTCCAATAAGTTCGTCGAACGCGTTGGTTGCGTACAACGCATGAATTTCAATCGACGCGCGGTAGAAATTCTTCGCGGACGATCTTGCCGTTCTTTACCGTGTAAACGCCGACTTCGGACATTTTCCTGCGCTCTTTCGATTTTTTGTCCGAAACTTCAGCGTCGTATTGAACGACAAATCGATCGTGCCCGACAAACGGTGCCTGGGCATCGAAGGTGTGCACCTCCATCGCGTTAACCCACCAGTCGATTTTGCCGCGAACGCCTTCTTTGCCGCGCGTTTCCGGCGAGCCACCGCCAGCACTGTAGGCTTCTACGCTGACGACGTCGTCAGCGTACAAGTCGAGCGCTTCGTACCACGCTTGTTTTCGAGTTAGCTCCACCACTTTTTTTGCAACTTCTTCCGTAGTCATGTTTTCCTCCTTTATTTTAGATAATGCTTGAGCTCCGAAAAGTTCCGGAGTTCACAGAATGGCCCTACAACAAGAATTTTTCGAGTCGATCGAGAATGCTGTTCCAGCCTTCATTGTGACGGTCGCGTGATTCTTCAGTGGGCAATTGCTCGTGCTTGAACAGCAGTTCGGTGCCACCCTCGCGATCGAAAAACTCCACTGTCACGAGGCTGGTGCGATTTTCCCACGCTTCATCGTCATCCCATTTCCAAGTGAAGACAATCTTCTTCCCCGGAATCAACTCCTGGTATTCGCCGAACGCGCTCATTTCCTCCCCTTCGGGGCTGGTAAGGTCCCAGCGATATTTGCCACCGACTCGCATGTCGGCGGTCAGGCTCCGGGTACGAACGCCTTCAGGTCCCCACCATTCTTTTAGTTGGGCCGGATCGGTCCATGCCGCGTAAACGCGATCGCGTGTCGCCTTGATGAACCGTTTGATTTGCAGCGATGTCTTGTCGCCTGCTTTTGTAGTCATGATTTTGGTTTCTTCTTTTTTTCGACGAATTGCTTGAGCTCGGAACCGATAATGGCCGTCCATCCGGTCTCAAAGTTCTTCCGCGCATAGGCTGGCGTTTTTGGAAACGTGTCGATTCCTGTGTGCGTCAACTTCAGCCGTGTGTTCTTGCCTTCGTCAAAGAGTTCAAACGTCACTAACGAATCTCCGGGCTCGCCTTTGTAGCGCCAGGTATAGGCGATTCTCTTCTCCGGAACTACGTCGGTGATCCTGCAAAGATGATGGTAAGTCACGCCTTCGTGATCGACGGTGAATTCGAATTCAAAGCCGACCTCGGGCTTGAACTCTTTCAAATCGAAATACCACTGCCGCATTTGCTCCACATCGGTGAGCGCATTCCAAACCTGGGCGACCGGTGCCTTGCAGGTGCGTTCCACAACCACTGCTTCGGTCAATTGATTCTTCGTAGTCATGTTTTATACCTCCGACGTGAGCGATCACGAGCGTCGCAGTCCTTGGCCAGCCCGAATTCCGCGCTCTACCTGGGCGCTCCACTCTTGGGACGGCGGGGCGTCGACGTATTCGTCGTGCCAGTTCCACCACTCGTACGGCGCGGTCTGCGGGTAGCCTTCGGGCAAGTCCTCCCATGCCTCTTGGCGCCCGAGCGCGCTCATATCGAGGTAGCTCCAGGTGCTCCCGAGCGCCTCGTCGCCGCGGTTGTTTATGAAGTAGGTGCGGAACACGCGGTCGCCATCGCGGATGAACGCGTTCGTGCCGTGCCACTCGTCTACGCCGAAGTCTTTGTCGAAGTCGTCCGTGATGGTGTACCACGGCATGTGCCAGCCCATCCGCGCCTTCACGCGCTCGATGTCCGCCTGCGGCGCGCGCGAGCAGAACACCAGAGTGGTGTTGCGGGCGTTGAGATGGGCAAGATGACCAACGTGGTCAGCCACCATGGAGCAGCCGACGCAGGCATGCTCGGGCCAGCCGTTTACGCCGGGCTCGAAGAAGGCGCGGTAGACGATCAACTGACGCCGGCCGTCGAACAGATCGAGCAGGCTCGCCTTGCCCTTGGGCCCCTCGAACTCGTACTTCTTCTCCACGGCCACCCACGGCATCCGGCGACGCTCGGCAGCCAGCGCGTCACGGGCATGCGTCAACTCCTTCTCCTTCACGAGCAATTGCTGGCGCGCGGCCTCCCACTCAACTTCCGATACGATTCGCGGATGATCGATTTGTTTGGTTTCTGTGTTGGGTTTCATCTCTTGCAGTTTCATTTTCAGTTCCTTTGATTTTGTCTGTTTTTGTTCTTCTTAAAATTTTGCTCACTGCGAACGCGGTGAGTCCACCACTTGATGTCGCGCCGGCCGCAAGGAACGCGATGTTTGCTATACACATCGGACACATCAGCGTTGCCCCTTTCCCTTCCCGGGGGCTTTGTCTGTCTTTTCCAAATACGCCGCCAGGCGGTCGAGCGACCCTTCCCAAAATTTTCTGTACTCCTCGACCCATTGCGCCGCTTGTTTCAGCGGTTTGGCGTCCAATTGCATTTCGTGAACGCGTCCGTAACGGCGTCGTCGCAACAGTCCAGCCTTCTCGAGGACCCGGAGATGTTTCGAAACCGCCGGCAAAGACATGTCATGCGGTCGGGCCAAATGCGTGACACATCGATCGCCCCGCGCCAGATGCGCCAGGATACGTCGCCGGGTCGGGTCGGCCAGAGCGGCGAACGTGCGATTCAAAGTCCTCGACGAATACTTAACCATCTGGTTAACTATTTTGTGACATCGTTTCAAATGCAA
>Ga0307296_10002056_pt1 | contig 10219 bp, 7 predicted proteins | sample ER_DNA_153_FD_194467 | JGI IMG/M metagenome (GOLD analysis project Ga0307296, IMG submission 194467) | Bulk soil microbial communities from the East River watershed near Crested Butte, Colorado, United States - ER_DNA_153 | ecosystem: Environmental > Terrestrial > Soil > Floodplain | place: USA... | reverse complement strand
CGAGAGCACCCGCACGGTCGGCATGCGCGAGCGCCTGCCGAGCGCTAGAAGAATTCCCAGTGGCAAAGAACACACAATGCCGACCGCCGCGACTACGATGGTCACCAGCACGCCACCCCACAGCACCGTGTCCACCGGACGCAAACCGATCGCCGACCACCCCGTCAGCAGAATGAATGAGGTCACCGGCAAGATCAGGAAGAAATAGATGGCGCCGAGATCGCGCCGAGGCGCGTTGAGCCACAGGAGCCAGACTATTCCGACCGCGAGCATCACGAAAAACAAGTCGACGCGCCAGCGTTCGGAAATCGGATAGGAGCCATAGATGAAATAAGGCAGCCGCTCCCAGACGAATGGCCAGCAGGCGCCGAGCTCGCGATGGTGCACGGACTCGAGGCAGGCGTCGCGATCGGTCCCGGTCCACACTGCGTCGATGAAGAGGAACTTGACGATTTCCGGAATTGCCCAGGCTAACAGCAGACTGATCAAAATCGTCAGCGCGATATTGAACGGCGACGAGAGAAGGTTCTTGCGTAGCCAGCCGCGTGCGCCGGTCATTGTCGCCGGCGCCGGCCTCGGCGCGATCGTGGAGTGGCGCACGAAGGCCAGTTCGGCAACGGCAAGATCGCCTTCGGCCATGGTCATGATATGGCCCTCACCGTTCCCTCAGGGCCATACGGCTGTTGTAAACATTCATCAGTAGTGAGGTAACGAGGCTGATCACCAGATAGACCAGCATCGTAATGGCGACGACCTCGACCGCCTGGCCGGTCTGGTTGAGTACGGTCCCGGTGAAAACCTGCACCAAATCGGGATAACCGATTGCCACCGCCAGGGAAGAATTTTTGGTCAGGTTGAGGTATTGGCTCGTCAGCGGTGGGATAATCACGCGCATTGCCTGCGGCACCACGATCAGGCGAAGAGTCGGTCCCGGCCGCAAGCCCAATGAAAAAGCGGCCTCGGTCTGGCCGCGCGATACCGCGAGTATCCCTGCGCGAACTACCTCCGCGATAAATGCCGCCGTATAGACCGAAAGACCAAACAGAAGCGCGACGAATTCCGGCAACACCTCGCTCCCGCCAGTGATGTTAAAGCGCCCGGCCTGAGGAAATTCGAAACTTAGCGGGGCACCCGAGACGATGAAGGTCGCGAGCGGCAGCCCGATCACCAACGCAAGCGTGACCCACAACACCGGCGCTTGTCGCCCCGTCCGCTCTTGTTGTCTGCGTGCCCAGATGCGATAGGCGACCCCGCCGGCGATTCCGACAAACAAGGCGATTTCCGCTCCGCCGAACCCGTGTTTGAAAATCGGTGTCGGCAGAAACAAGCCACGATTGTTGAGAAAGATACCCCAGCCGATCGAAATACTGTCGCGGATGTCAGGCAGCGTCTTGAGGACTGCGTTGTACCAGAACAGCAATTGCAGGAGCAGCGGCAGGTTACGGATGAGCTCGACGTAGCAGCCCGCAACTTTGGCCAGCAGCCAATTACTCGACAGCCGCGATATGCCGATTGCAAATCCGAGAATGGTCGCAAATACGATCCCGATTCCGGCCACAAGCAGCGTGTTGAGCAGACCAACCCAGAACGCTCGGCCATATGTCGAACCGCGCGACGAATATTCAATCAGAGTCTGGCTGATGTCGAAGCCGGCGATCTGGTCCCAGAACCCGAATCCCGAGGCTATCCGCGCCCGCGCGAGATTTTCGATCGCATTGCTGGCAGCGCCGTAAACGAGGAATGCGACCACCGCGCATAGCGCAACCTGGTAGGCAATACTGCGGACCCGAGGATCATTGTAAAAAATGACAGGCGCGGGGCGCGCCGACGCCGGCAGGTCAGTCGACATATCCCCCTCGTCGGACGTACGGCGGCAATAACTCCCCCAACGGCGTGACCGCGGGCAGGCCGCCCGTGGTCAGTCTGCGCAGCCGCCGGTCAGCGAATCGGCGGAGCGTACTGGATGCCACCCTTGGTCCATAATTTATTCAAGCCACGCTCGATTTTAAGTGGCGAGCCGAGTCCCACATTCCGCTCGAACGATTCGCCGTAGTTGCCGACCTGTTTCACAATGCGGACGGCCCAGTCCTTTGTCAGCCCAAGCTGCTCGCCAAAATTGCCTTCGGTTCCGACGAAGCGCTTGATTTCTGGATTGGTCGATTTCAGAGCCTCATCGAGGTTCTTGGTCGAAATGTTAAGCTCTTCCGCGTTCATCATCGCAAACAGCGTCCACTTCACGATATCGAACCACTGATCGTCACCGTGACGCACCGCCGGGCCGAGCGGTTCCTTGGAGATGATCTCGGGCAGAATGATGTGATCATTGGGAGTGGCGACTCGCAGCCGTTCCGCATAGAGAGCGGATGCGTCGGTGGTGTAGGCGTCGCAGCGGCCGGCGTCATAGGCCTTAACGGCCTCGTTCGACGAGGCAAAAGTGACGGTCTTGAGCTGCATCTTGTTGGCGCCGAAATAGTCCGCAAGATTGAGTTCGGTTGTCGTGCCCTGTTGCACGCAAACGGAAGCTCCATTGAGCTCAAGCGCCGAGTTCACTTTCAGCGACTTGCGCACCATGAAGCCCTGACCGTCGTAATAATTCACGCCGGTGAAATTCAGGCCGAGCGAGGTATCGCGGGACGAGGTCCACGTCGTGTTACGGGCAAGCACGTCAACTTCGCCGGATTGGAGCGCGGTGAAGCGATCCTTCGCGGACAGTGGGACGTACTTGACCTTCTCGGCATCGTTCAGCACCGCAGCCGCGATCGCCCGGCAAAAATCCACATCGAGGCCGGTCCATTTTCCCTGGGCGTCGGGGAGCCCGAACCCGGCGAGCGAACCGTTGGCACCGCAATTCAGCATGCCGCGATCCTTGACAGCCTTCAGCGTCTGAGCCGAGGCGCTCTGCGCGACGACGGCGAGCAGCAATGCAAGTATTGTGGTAAATCGCTTCATGTGACTGTTCCTTCAAACACTCTTGGGAGGTGCGGTCGGGACGCCCAAAATTCGGTTGCCGGACACCGATCCGGCACTAACAACTATCGGTTTCTAGCCCTCTCTCCCGATAGCCCCCCGTTTCGGCATCTCAGAACGATCAGATTGCCGGGTCAAGGGGTTGACGCTTGCGTCTTGTGCGGACGTATATGTCAGCGTCGCGCAATCGCGCGACCAACAGGAGCCGCGTCCGCATGTCGAAGAAGCGCAAAGGCCCGATCAAACTCGATACCCGTCTCGTAATCTCCGGCCGCGATCCCCAGGCTTACCACGGCTTCGTGAATCCGCCGGTCTATCATGCCTCAACACTTCTCTATCCGACTGCCGAAGATCAGGTCGCCCATCGTGCGCGTTACAACTACGGGCGCCGCGGGACGCCGACCTCCAAGGCGCTCGAAAATGCTTTGCGCGAAATCGACGGCGATGCCTGCGCTGGCGTGGCCCTGCTCCCATCTGGTCTTGCCGCGATTTCCGCCGCCCTGCTCGCGACCGCCGGCGCCGGCGATCATGTGCTGGTTCCCGACAGCGTTTACCGACCGACCCGCAATTTCTGCAATGGAGTCTTCAAAAAATTCGGCGCGGAGACGACCTACTACGATCCTCTTATCGGTGCAGACATCGCCAAGCTGTGCAAGCCGAACACCCGCGTGGTTTTCGTCGAGGCCCCCGGTTCACAAAGTTTCGAGATGCAGGATATTCCAGCCATCGCGAAGATCGCCCACGACAAAGGCGCGGTCGTGCTGATGGACAACACCTGGGCGACGCCACTTTATTTCCGCGCCTTCGAGAAAGGTGTCGACCTCGAAATTCAGGCCGGCACCAAATATATTGGCGGCCACTCGGACATTATGTTGGGATGCGTGTCGGCCAACGCGGCGACATTGCCGGCAGTCAAGGACACGGTCTACTCGATGGGCCTGTGCGTTGGCCCCGACGACATGTACCTCGCGCTGCGCGGATTGCGCACACTCGGTGTGCGGCTCGATCGTCACTATCAATCAGGCCTTCGCGTCGCGCGATGGCTCGAACGGCGGCCGGAAATCTTGCGCGTAATGCATCCCGCGCTTGAGAGCGACCCAGGACACAAAATCTGGAAACGCGATTTCACCGGTGCCTGCGGCTTGTTCAGCGTAGTTTTCAAACCCACGAGCGAGCAGTCGGTACACGGTTTCCTGAACGAATTGGCACTATTCGGCCTTGGCTATTCTTGGGGCGGCTTCGAAAGCCTAGCGATCCTGTTCGACTGCACCGAATACCGGACCGCCACCAAATGGGCACCCGGCGGACCAACAGTACGTTTCCATATTGGCCTGGAAGACCCCGACGACCTTATCGCGGATCTTGAGCGCGGATTTGCGGCGATGAGTGCGGCTGCGGGTCTTCGCGCTTCGTAGGTGCTTCAGGCGGCCGCCGCCGTACCCCCGCTGCGCATGACAAATTGCAGATTGCGCAAATAAACGAACACGCCAAAAGCCTGTCCTATGATGAACACGGGGTCTTTGCGATAGAGCGCGTAACCGAGCAACATCAAACCGCCGCCGATGGAGAAAACCCAGAACGCGGTTGGCACCACGCTTTTGCCGGCACGCTCGGACGCAATCCACTGTACGACGAAACGCATGGCGAACAATGCCTGAGCGATATAGCCGACCAGAATTCCCCAATCCGCTGTGCCGACGAACACGTCGTGCAGATAGCCGCCCACGGCCTGTGCTATATCGATCAGCATTTGTATTGTCCTTCAAAGGCGCATGAATGTCCAAAAACGGGTCCCATTTTTCGGGATCGTGCGCTAGTCCCCAATTTGGGGAATTCGTTTCTTGCGCCGGATCAGCCACCAGACCCCGGCCAAATCCAGAATACCGACCCACAACCTGTCCCACATTCCATAGTTCGACACGCCATGGGCGCGCGGACGATCGACGACGTCGACGTAGCCGATGTCGTAGCCCTCGCGTCGCACCAGCGCCGGCAAGAAACGGTGAAGTCCGTCAAAACTTGGCAGGCTGAGAAACACGTCACGGCGGAAAGCCTTCAGGCCGCACCCAGTATCCCGAGTGCCATCGCGAAGCACCGCGCCGCGCACCGCATTTGCTATGCGCGACTGGAACTTCTTGAACCCGGTCGCCTTGCGGCCGACGCGCTGCCCGGCGACAAGTCCGGTGCGGGGCATGCCTGCCTCAAGGGCGCGGATCAGCGCGGGGACGAATGCCGGATCGTTTTGTCCGTCTCCGTCAAGCGTCACAACGATGGGAGCGCGCGCAGCGGCAACACCGGTGCGCACTGCGGCTGACTGGCCGCAGGATTGGCTATGGCGGACACGACGCAGCCAGGCATGTTGGGTCATCAACTGTTCGAGCTCGGCGGCCGTTGCGTCGCTCGAACCGTCGTCGACATAGATGACCTCGAACGGCCACTGACCGCTCAGGGCTTTGGCAATTTCCGTGACAAGCGGAGCGATATTTCCGGCCTCGTTGCGCACCGGCACCACAACGGAGACCGCCGGATCGATAGTCGTCATAATGCGATGTCTTATGGGGCCAGAAGCTCTCGGGCAACCGCCTTGATGCGCCTCAAGGAAGGACCCGGATATTGGTGTATTCGGCCTTCAGGCCCGATTGCAAAGCCAAGGTGGCGCTGCGCGAAATAGCGCCGGACCAGGACTGCTCCGGCCACGCCGACCAGCGCGCCCGCCAGCACATCTGAGGGATAATGCGCGACGACGACCACCCTGCTGATCGCGATCAGCAATGCGTAGACAAGGAGCAGGGTACGGACGCGGGGCCATAGCGTGCCGACGGCCACCAGCACGGCGAAAGCGGTGGTGGCGTGACCGGACGGCATCCCGGCATAGGCAGGCACCCAGGCGAACGGATCGAACAGCAGCGGATTAAGGCTACCGCCGACATTGGGCCGCGCGCGCCCGATCATGCGTTTTACGATCGTGACGAACAGGCTGGGCACTGTGATCGCGGCGAACAGAAATCCAACACGCACCATCATCGTCGCCAGCACCCGTTGCGAGAACGGTGTCAGCACGGGAGGCAGCGCAGCCATAAGAACAAACAGAACGCCAAGCGGCCAGAGAAACCATCCGGATTTTCCAAACTCCGTGATTTCATCGAATACTGACACCACCCAACGCGGCAGATGCGCAACGGACCGTATCGCGGCGGCGTCGACGACCACCATCAGGAACAGGATTGCCGCAACGGAAATACAAACTGCGACTGCCAGGTCGCGATGCGACAGCGGCCAGGCTGGCGCTGCCGGCTTGCCCGCAGAGCGCGTCAGCAGGCCAATAGCAGTGCTGACATTGGTGACGCAGCGGCGCAGCGCCGCGACCATCTCGCTCTCCACCCGATTGATTCCGTTGCTAACGCTCATGATCCAGCCTGTGAACGGAAGACCGACAGCGATACCGGCTTTCCGATACTGATATTATAGCCCTCTACCCGACCCACGAGCGAATAGCGTACGCCGATCGTTTCGGCGCGCTGCACGAAGCTGCGCTCGCTGCGTGGATCGATCAGCGCGAACTGGCACGATCCCGCCTGCAGGAAATCGGCAGCGCCGGCTCCATCAGTGAACCTAGTCTCAGTGCCGAGGAGAAACACGAGACTCGGCTCCTGGTAGGCAAATGTCGATGCGACGTGCGGACGCGCGCAATCGCTCGCCTTGATTTCCCTCGCGATCAGGGCGCTGGGAAACAATGTCGGCAGCAACGGAAATGTGACCGCGAAGACGGTGATTGCAAGAAACACCGAAGCCAGCATGCCGCGCAGCAGCGAGCGTTCGGCACCATCCACTTCATAAAGCCACCACGCGAACAGGCCGAAGATCACGGCGAGAGCGGCGAAGGGCCAGGCGATCAGACCGAGCTCCCGGCCGAACATGATAAACAGAACAAGCGTCGCGATTGCGACGGCTCCGGGCAAAAGAAACCAGCCGATCGTGCCGCGCACCATCCAGCGTTGTTTCGTCAAGCCGTAGGATTCGAGAATGCCGGCTATCATGATGGCAATTGCGGGATACAGCGGCAGCACGTAATGCGGCAACTTGGTCATCACCGCTTCGAAGACGAGCCATGATGGCAACAGCCACGCGAGAAGAAAACGCGTGCGCGGCTCGTACCGCGATTTCCACACGATCGGCGCCGCCAGTCCTGCCAGCACGGCGCCAGGCCAGAACGTGACCCAGAACAACAGAAAATAGAACCCGGGCGGTGCGCCATGAGCCTCCTGCCCGCTCGCGACCTTGTCGAGCATGTCATGACCGATCGCCTGCACGAAGAAACTGGCGCCGGACTTTGCAATGATCGCCACGAACCATGGCGACACCAGCAGAATGAGCCAGACAATGCCGGCAAAAGGTCGCAGCGACCAGAGCCAGCGGGCAGATTTGTCGACGACGGAAAGCACGATAACCGTAAGTCCAACGAACATCGGGACCAGCGGCCCCTTGAGCAGCACGCCGGCGGCGATCGCGGTCCACAGGATCGCGGGTTGGCGCCAGTCGCCCTTGTCGTCCTGGGGTTCAGTTTGGCTGGCGAGGTAGATGCGTGCCAGCGCTCCCATGGCCGCGACCGAGGTCAACAACAACATGGCATCCGTTTTGGCGATACGGGCCTCGATGCCAAGCAGGACCGAGCTCGCCATCATGAGGGCTGCGAAGAGCGCCGCGCGGCGGGGTACGAAAACGAACGCGGCCCAATAGGTCAGCAGAACAGCACCTATCGCGCCGAAGAGCGAGGGCAAGCGATAGAGCCAAATGGTTGTACGCGCCTGCGGCACGCCAAGCGTCTCGCCGGCCTTCACCGCGGCTGCCTGCAGCCAGTAGATTCCGACCGGCTTTTTGTATCGAACCTCGTTTTGAAACCGGATATCGACGAAGTCCTTCGATTCCAACATCTGCTTTGTGGCTTGTGCAAAGCGTGCCTCGTCGCGGTCGACCGGCGGTATCTGGAAGAAACCCGGCAGGAACACGAGGAACGAAAACACGACAAGGAGTGCAATCGCGCGTCGGTGCGATGCCACGGCAAAATCCACCGCGGCGGTCAGGCTGCGGGGTAAGCCAATTGAGGAACCTGTTTCGTCGGTGGTCGTGCTCACGCTGTCAGAAACCTTGACCCGCTAGATTCTCCGGACAATAGGACCAAGGTGCCGCCCTGTCATTCGCGGCTATTGCAGCCGCACTATGACGCTGTCGGAGGCGCCACGGGCGTCCATCACCGTCAAGCGGACAAATCCTGGCCCGTCGGGCTGGAAAAACAGGGTGCCCCGCCCGCCCGATGCGGACATAGGCACTCCCATGGGCACCCCGTTGACCAAAACCGTGAGCGGGCCACGCCCGCCGCTTATCTTAAGTGCAACCAGATCGGGCTGACCTCCGGCGGCCATTTCCAGCCGCGCTCCGTCGGGCGGGAACATGATGCGTGGTGCTTCGGCCCCCTCGCAGGGACCAATAACGCCAAAGCGCTGCAGCGGCGGCGGCAGCTTTCCGCTCGCCGCAAAAATCGCACCCTTCGGCGCGCGCGGCAAAGCCGCGGGGGCTGACCCCGAACGGGCGAAAGCCTCGAAAAGAATCGGCGCGGCGGTACCGCGGCCGACCAGGCCCGGAACAGGCGCGCCATCGGGGCGCCCCACCCACACACCGACCGTCATTCGGCCGTCGTACCCGATAGCCCAAGCATCGCGGTAGCCGTACGAGGTGCCGGTTTTAAAGGCGACACGACCGTACGGGGCGTTATCCGGCGGCGGTGCGCCCAGCAGGATATTGCCGACGTACCAGGCGGCGACTGGATCGAGGAGCCGACGCGGCGTCTGTGCGTGGTCCCCTTGCCGCTCAGTCACGGACAGAGCCTCACCCTGCCTGGCAAGGCTGGCATAGAGCATGACCAGATCCGTCAGCCGGACGCCCACGCCACCGAGCCCCATGGCCAGACCGGGCGCCGCGTCTTTCGGCAAGACCAGCGCCGCACCGGCCTGCGACAATCGCGAGCCCAGGCGGCTTACACCGATCTTGTTGAGGACCGCGACCGCCGGAACGTTGAGCGACAATTGCAGCGCGCGACGGACCGTGACCACACCCTGGAAAGTCAGATCGAAATTTTCCGGCATATAGCTCCCATAACGGGTCGGCCTGTCATCGATGAGCGTGTCCGGATGAATGACACCGTCTTCGAACCCGAGGCCATAGATGAACGGCTTGAGCGTGGAGCCCGGAGAGCGCAGCGCCTGAGTCATATCCACCTGCCCGGCACGGCGCGCGTCGAAATAGTCCGCGGACGCGACGCGTGCCCTCGCCTCCCCGCTTGCATTGTCGACAGCGAGAATGGCGACGGAAATATCCGGCCCGAGAGCCTGCGCACGCTCGTGTGCGAGCTCCTGCAGATTTTTTTGCAGGAAAAGATCAAGCGTGAGGCTGTGTTCGCGGCGATCGGGCTCCAGCAGGACCACCTGGTCCGCCGCGTGCGGTGCCAGTACCGGCAACGGCTTGCGCTCGCGCGGGACCGGGTGGGATTTTGCACGCGCCATTTCATCGCGTGGCACGAGCCAAGCCAACGCAGCCCGATCGAGCACACGATCGCGTGCTGCACGTGCCGCGGTCGGGAAACGATCGGGCCGGCGCAGTTCAGGAGATTGCGGCAAGGCGACCAGCAGCGCGGCCTCAGCCAGTGACAACTTGCGCGGCTCTTTGCCGAAATAGGCGAGCGAAGCCGCGCGAACGCCCTCCAGATTTCCGCCATAAGGAGCAAGCGTCAGATAGAGCGCGAGGACCCCGTCCTTGCCCAAAGCGCGCTCTAGTTCGAGCGCGCGCACGATCTGCCGCATTTTGGCGCCCAGGTTACGCCGCTCGCGTGGCTCCAGAAGGCGCGCCACCTGCATGCTGATTGTCGAGCCGCCGGAGACGATGTGACCTCTCGAGATAAATTGGACTGCGGCACGTCCCATGGAGAGCGGATCGACGCCGGGATGATCGCGGAACCGTTTGTCCTCGTACGCGAAAAGCATTTTGAGGAAACCCGGATCGACTTCACGCTCGGTGACCGGCAGCCGCCATCGCCCCTCGCTCGTCGCATAGGCGCGCAGGAGTCGCCCTTCCCGATCAAGCACGACGTGAGAATATTCGAGCTTGCCAAGCGGCGCCGGTCCGAGCGAAAGCACCCAGATCGCGCTTACGAGCGCCGTCGCGGCGATGAACCCGCCGGTAATCGCTAGAACCGGTCGCA
>Ga0307296_10002053_pt1 | contig 10229 bp, 8 predicted proteins | sample ER_DNA_153_FD_194467 | JGI IMG/M metagenome (GOLD analysis project Ga0307296, IMG submission 194467) | Bulk soil microbial communities from the East River watershed near Crested Butte, Colorado, United States - ER_DNA_153 | ecosystem: Environmental > Terrestrial > Soil > Floodplain | place: USA... | reverse complement strand
CTCGACATGCATCCCGGCGCTGAGCGGCCCCGGCCGATAGAGCGCCACCAGGGCCATCAGATCCTCGAACCGGTCGGGCGCGAGCTGCTTGATCAGCGACCGCATCCCGCCGCCCTCGAGCTGGAAGACCCCGGTCGTGTCGGCGCGGCACAGCATCTCGTACACCGCCGCATCGTCGAGTGGCACGTGGTCGATATCGAGCTGGACGTCCCTGCGCCGCAGGTGCGAGAGCGTGTCCTCGATCACCGAGAGCGTCCGCAGGCCGAGGAAGTCCATCTTGAGCAGGCCGAGGTCCTCGACGCCGTGCATGTCGAACTGCGTGACGATCCGGCGGGAGTCGTCGCGGGAATCCTTGGAGAGTTTGAGCGGCAGGTAGGTCACGAGCGGTGCGTCGCCGATCACCACCCCGGCCGCGTGCACCGAGTCCTCGCGCCGGAGGCCCTCGAGCGCCCGGGCCGTGTCCACGATCTCGCGGGCCTCGGGCTCCCGCTCGTAGGCGTCACGAAGCTCGTGCGAGAGCTGGAGGGCCTTCTCGATCGGCTCGTCGCGCCCCATGATCGCCGCCGGATACATCTTGCAGAGGCGATCGCCGACACTCGCGGGGAACCCGAGGACGCGCGCGGCGTCGCGGATCCCCTGCTTCCCCTTGATCGTCTGGAACGTGATGATCTGCGCAACGCGGTCCGATCCGTACGTCGAGGCCACGTACCGGATCACCTCGTCGCGCCGGCGCTCGTCGAAGTCCATGTCGATGTCGGGCATCTGGATCCGTCCCGGGTTCAGGAAGCGCTCGAAGATCAGGTCGTACCGGAGCGGATCGAGGTCGGTGATCCGCAGCGAGTACGAGACCACCGAACCCGCGGCCGAGCCACGTCCGGGTCCGACGCGGATACCGTTCTCGCGCGCGAACCGGATCAGGTCCCACACGATCAGGAAGTAGCCGGAGAAGCCCATCGACGTGATCACGCCGAGCTCCTGTTCGATGCGTTCGAGGATCGCCGGCGTCAGCGTCCCGTACCGCTCCTGCGCGCCCTGCATCACGAGCTCGTGCAGGTAGGCGTCGCGGTCCTTGCCCTCCGGCGGCTCGAACCTCGGGACGTGGAAACGCTCCTCCGGCGGCGCCGAGCTCCCGTAGACGAGCTCCAGCTCGCACATCTCAGCGATCCGCAGCGTCGCGTCGCAGGCCTCGGGCAGCTCGCGGAAGACGTCGCGCATCTCTTCGGCGGTCTTCAGGTAGAACTCGTCCGAGTCGAACCGCAGCCGGTTCGTGTCCGACTGCAGCTTCTGCTGCTGGATACAGAGCAGGACGTCGTGGGGCTTCGCGTCCTCGCGCTGCGTGTAGTGCAGGTCGTTCGTGGCCACGAGCGGCAGGCCGGTGCGACCCGCCAGCTCGACCAGTTTCGGCAGGATCTCCCGCTGTTCGGACAGCCCGTGATCCTGGAGCTCGATGAAGAAGTTTCCGGCCCCGAAGATGTCCGCGTACGTCGCCGCCACCTCGTCCGCCTTGGCGGGCTGACCCCCTAGCAGGAGCTGCGAGACCTCGGACGCGAGGCATCCCGAGAGCCCGATCAGCCCCTCGCCGTGCTCGGCTAGGAGCTCCTTGTCGACCCGGGGCCGGTGGTAGAAGCCCTCGAGGTGCGCGTCCGTGACCAGCTTGAGGAGGTTGCGGTACCCGGTCTCGTTCCGGGCCAGGATCGTGAGGTGGCGGTACTTCTCCTCGCTCTCGCCCGGCGCCCGCTCGAAGCGGGAGCTGGGCGCGACGTAGGTCTCGACGCCGACGATCGGCTTGACCCCGGCGGCGACCCCGGCCTCGTAGAACTGGAGAGCGCCGAACATCGCCCCGTGATCGGTGAGCGCGAGCGCCGGCATCTGGAACTCGGCGGCCCGCTCGAAGAGCGACTTGATCCTCGCGGCCCCGTCCAGCAGGGAGAACTCAGAGTGCACGTGGAGGTGAACGAAGTTGTCCCGACCGGCCAAAGCCCGCCGAGTATAGAACGGATCGGGCAGCGGCTTACAACCATGTAACTTATCCCACGGCCGTGCACATCGTTTCCCCAGGCCGCGTGCCGATGAATCCCGTGTGGAGAACTACACGCTTGTAATTGCGGGTACCTGGGCCGTACACTCGGTCGCTGACCTAGTGACCGAGGGGGGTGGATGCGGCTCTCGTACTCGAGCATCAACACCTACGAAACCTGTCCGGCCAAGTTCAAGTTCCAGTATGAGGATCGGGTGCCGCAGGCGCGCTCGGCGGCGCTCTCGTTCGGCGACTCGCTGCATCGGGCGCTCCACCTGTTCCACAACCGCCCGGTCCCGGTCCCGCCCTCGATCGGCGAGCTGCACGACATGCTCGAGGCGTCGTGGGTCTCCGAGGGCTTCGGCGACGCGTCGGAGGAGCAGACCTACCGCGACCACGGCCGGCAGGTCCTGTCGCAGTACTACCGCGAGAACGCCGAGAACTACCGGATCCCGGCCGCGCTCGAGTTCCGGTTCACGATCGAGGTGGAGGGCGTCGCGTTGTCGGGCGTGATCGACCGGATGGACCGCATCCCCGGTGGGGGGTACGAGATCGTCGACTACAAGACCAACCGGCGGCTGCCGCCCCAGTCGCGGATCGACCAGGATCTCCAGCTCTCGATCTACCACATGGCCGCGAGGGAGATCTGGGGGATCGAGCCCGAGCGGCTCACGCTCTACTACCTCCTCCCCGGACAAAGGATGACGACGGTCCGAACGCCGTCCGACATCGACGAGCTGCGACGCAGGATCGCGATCGTCGCCGAGCGCATCGAGGCCGGGAAGTTCGAGGCACGTCAGAACCCCCTGTGCGACTGGTGCGAGTACCAGGCCCTCTGCCCGTTGTTCCGGCATCAGTACGAGAAGGCACAGGGTGACCCCACGCCACGGGTCACCGAGATGGTGGACGAGTGGATCGGCCTGAAGCGGGAGACGCGCGCCGCGTATCGGCGGTTCGACGAGCTCGTGCCGCTGATCAACGCGTTCGCCGACGAGCACGGGTACCGGCGGCTCTTCGGCTCCGACGGGGCGGCGATCGACCGCCGGGCGCAGCACGTGACCGCACCGATCGAGGCGAAGGTCCGCGAGATCCTCGAGCCGCTCGACCTGTGGGAGCAGGTGCTCTCGGTCGACCCGACGAAGCTGAACGCGCTGATCGAATCGCGCTCGCTGTCCCCCGACGTCGAGGACGCCCTGCTCGCCTCGCGGGAGGAGGTCCGGACGCAGCATGCGCTCTACCTCCGCGAGGCCGAGCGCGCCCGTCGCTGATCAGACCGAGCCGCTCCTCGCCCGCTCGAGCGCGCGCTCCAGGTCCGGCGGCAGCGGGTCCTCAAGGTCGATCCGCTCGCCCGTGATCGGGTGGTCGAACGCGATCCGCCACGCGTGCAGGAACGGGCGCTCGAGCCCGAGCTCGCGCGCGTCGTCCCCTCCCCCGCCGTAGCGGCGGTCCCCGAGGATGGGGTGCCCGATCGAGGACAGGTGGACGCGGATCTGGTGCGTTCGACCGGTGCGCGGTTCGGCGTCGAGCAGCGTCGCCCGGTCGAACCGCTCCCGCACCTCGAACGCCGTCGTCGCCTCGCGCCCACCGGTCGCGTCCACGCGGATCCTCGCGCCCGCCCGGCCGAGGGGCGCGTCCACCTCGAAGCGGTCGTGGGCGACCGAACCGCGCACGAGCGCGAGGTAGGCGCGGCCGGCCTCGTGACGCGTGAACGTCGCGGCCAGACCCTCGAACGACTCGTCGTCGCTCGCCACGACCAGCAGGCCGCTCGTCCCCGCATCGAGCCGATGCACGATCCCCGGACGCAGCGGGCCGCCGCGCGGCGCGAGCGGGATCCCCATGCCGAGCAGTCGGTTGACGACGGTCCCGCCGCGCCGGTTCTCGGTCGGGTGGGTCGGCAGGCCGGCGGGCTTGCGCACGACGAGCAGGTGCTCGTCGTGCCATGCGAGATCGAGCGGCGGCCCCTCGGCCGGGAGCTCGGCCGAGGGCGCGAGATCCACCTCGATCCTCTCGCCGCCCGAGAGCCGGTGCGACTTCTCCCGCGGGGACCCGTCGACGAGCACGGAACCGGCGGCGATCGCGCGCTGCACCTCCGCCCGGGGAACCCCGAGGTGGACCGACACCACCGCGTCCAAGCGGCCGGGTTCGGCCTGGAACGCCTCGGTCACGGCTCGGCGTGGTCGTCGGTGCCGTCGAAGCTCGCCACGGCCAGGATCGCCGCTCCGATCACGATGGCGGTGTCGGCGAGGTTGAAGATCGGCCAGACCTGCAGGTCGATGAAGTCGGTCACCCGCCCGCTGAACCCGGGACCGTTCGCGACCCGGTCCCAGAGGTTCCCCAGGGCGCCGCCGAGGATCAGGCCGAGCGACACGGCGATCCACGGGCGCATCGGGCGCGTCGAGACCACCACGATCACCGCCGAAACCACGATCGTCGCGCCGGCGAACAACCACGGCGCGCTCTCGCCGAACCCGAATGCACCCCCCGAGTTCGTGGTGTACGTGAGCGAGAGGAGGCCGGGGATCACCCGGATCGGGGGCCTGCCGGAGAGCGCGTGCTCGACCCAGGCCTTGCTCAGTTGGTCGAGGAGCAGCGCCCCCGCCGCGACCGCGTACAGCAGGATCGCCGAACGCCGCGCGGCGCTCACCCGCCTACCGCCGGGATTGGGCTTGCGCGTCCTTGATGCAGAGATCGGCGTACGGCAGGGCCTTCAGGCGGGCCTTCTCGATGGGCTTGCCGCAGCGCGAACAGATCCCGTAGGTGCCGTCTTCCATCCGGGCGAGCGCGCGGTCGATCTTGCCCATGAGGTCCCGGACGTTGTTCTCGATGGAAAGATCCCGCTCCCGTTCGAACGTGAAGGAGCCGGCGTCGGCGTTCTCCTCGTCGAACGACACCTCGCCCGAGATGTCGGACTGCGACGTGGCGAACGAGGTCTCCTCGATGGTCGTCAGTTGCACCTGCAGCTCCGCCCGTTCGGCCTCGAGGCGCTGGCGCAACTCGTCCAGTTCCTTCTTACTGTGGGTGATCTTCCCGGCCATGGTCGGAGGAACCTAGCATCGGCGGCTCAGGGCGGCAATGAGTCGCCCTCGGTTGCCCGAAGGCGCATCTCCGCCTCGGGTTGGCCGAGGCCGGCGACCTCGAAAACCTTGGCCCGTGAGCGGGTCCCGCGGTGCAGGGCGACCGCGGACCCGGACACGCCCAGGGCCTCCTCGAGCGCCCGCCGGGCCTGCTCCGTGGCCCGGCCGCCCTCGGGCGCGGCGCGAACGCGCACCACGATCCCCCGATCGTCGAGCCCGACCCAGACCCGGCCGGCCCTCGGAACCACGCGCACGGTGACCAGGCCCATCCCGCCGTGTAGCATCGCCCTCGAAGGCGATGACGGGAACGAGTACGAGGGATCCCGAGTCCGAGCGAGCCGGGGACGGTGTGAGCCCGGCGGCGAGGCCCCTCCGAACATCCTCCCCGAGCCGCCGCCCGAACCGGGCGCGCGCCACGCGCCCGCAGTAGACGCGGCCGGGTCCGCCCGTGACAGCGGTGGGCTGTGGATGCAGCCGATGAGCGGCCGGGCGGGCGGGCCCGGCAACGCGGGGTGGTACCGCGGGGCTCACGCCTCGTCCCTGCAACGGGGACGGGGCGTTCGGCGTTTCGGAGGTGGCGATGTTCGAGCCGGTCGATCAGAAGGCGAACTTCCCCAAGCTCGAGCGCGTGGTGCTCGGGTTCTGGCGCGAGGCCGACGTGTTCCACCGCCAGCTCGAGCAGCGCCGTGGCGGGCCGCTGTGGATCTTCTACGAGGGACCGCCGACCGCGAACGGGCAACCCGCGATCCACCACACGGAGTCGCGCACCTTCAAGGACGTGTACCCGCGTTTCCGGGCGATGACGGGCCACTACGTCCCGCGCAAGGCGGGGTGGGACTGCCACGGGCTGCCGGTCGAGCTCGAGGTCGAGAAGGAGATCGGCACCAAGAGCAAGCGGGACATCGAGGCGTTCGGGGTCGCGGAGTTCAACCGGCTCTGTCGCGAGTCCGTCCAGCGCTACGTGGGCGAGTTCGAACACCAGACCGAGCGACTCGGCTTCTGGATCGACACCGACGACGCCTACTGGACGATGGACCCGGACTACATCGAGAGCGTGTGGTGGTCGCTCAAGCAGCTGCACGCGAGGGGTCTGCTGTTCCAGGACGATCGGATCACGACCTACTGCCCACGATGCGGCACGCCGCTGTCCGACGCGGAGGTGGCGATGGGCTACGCCGACGTCGAGGACCCGAGCGTCTACATCCTGTTCCGCATCGTCGAGGCGACCGACCCCTCGCTCGTCGGAGCCTCGATGCTCGGGTGGACGACCACGCCGTGGACGCTTATCTCCAACACCGGGCTCGCGCTATCGCCCGACGCCGCCTACGTGGTGGTCGAGCGGGAGGGGGAGCGGCTGATCCTGGCCGAGGCGTTGCGCGACGCGGTCCTGCCGGATGCGCCGGTCGTGGCCGGCCCGTTGCCGGGGAGCGCGTTCGTCGGGATCCGGTACGAGCCGCTGTACCCGAACGTCGAGGGCGCCCACCGCGTCGTATCGGCCGACTTCGTCTCCCTCGAGGATGGGACCGGCGTCGTCCACCTGGCGCCCGCGTTCGGCTCCGAGGACCTCGAGATCGGCAGACGTGAGGGGTGGACGACCTTCAAGCCGCTCGACGGCGAGGGCCGGTTCACGGACGAGGCACCGGCGCTCGTTCGCGGCGCCTTCTTGAAGGACGCGGACGAGGCCATCATCGCCGACCTGCGGTCGCGCGGGTTGTTGCTGCGGGCCGGGACGCTCGTCCACGCCTATCCCCTCTGCTGGCGGTGCGACACGCCGCTGATCTACATCGCGAGGAGCTCGTGGTACGTGCGGACGACCGCGGTCAAGGCCCGGCTGCTCGCGGTGAACGAGGGGGTCGACTGGTACCCGAAGCACATCCAGCACGGGCGCTACGGCGACTGGCTCGAGAACAACGTGGACTGGGCGCTCTCGCGCGAACGGTATTGGGGCACCCCGTTGCCGATCTGGCGATGCGTCCAGGGACACGACACCGCGATCGGGTCGCTCACGGAACTCTCCGACCTCGCACGCCGAGACGTGACCGGGCTCGATCCTCACCGTCCCGCGATCGACGAGGTGACCCTCTCGTGTCCCACCTGCGGTGGCGTCTCGACCAGGGTCCCCGAGGTAATCGACACCTGGTATGACTCCGGCGCGATGCCCTATGCCCAGTGGGGCTACCACCCCGAGCTGGGGCGTGGGCTCGAACGGTTCCGGGAGCGCTTCCCCGCCGACTTCATCGCCGAAGCGATCGATCAGACCCGCGGCTGGTTCTACACGCTAATGGCCGAGGGCGTGCTCCTCTTCGATGCCACGACCTATCGCACCGTCGTGTGCCTCGGACACCTCGTCGACCGGGACGGGCGCAAGATGTCGAAGTCGCTCGGCAACACCGTGGATGCGTTCGAGGTGATGGACCGGCAGGGTGCGGACGCGCTCCGCTGGTTCCTGCTCACGGGCGGCTCACCGTGGTCGCCTCGCCGGGTCAGCATCGAGATGTTCGACGACGTCGTCCGGCAGTTCCTGCTCCCGCTGTGGAACGTGTACGCGTTCTTCGTTACGTACGCGAACGCGAGCGGGTTCGACCCGTCCGAGGGCGACGACGTACCGGTTGCGGAGCGGCCGCTCCTGGACCGATGGGTACTCTCGCAGCTCTCGCGGACCGAGGCCTCCGCCCGCGACGGCCTCGAGGCGTACGACGCGACCGGCGCCGGCCGGCGGATCGCCGTCTTCGTGGACGACCTGTCGAACTGGTACGTGCGGCGCGCCCGCCGGCGGTTCTGGGACCCCGCCGGCGAAGGAGGGGACGACGTCCGAGCGGCCTTCCTCACGCTGCACGCGTGCCTCGTCAGCCTCTCGCAGCTGCTCGCACCCTTCACACCGTTCGTCGCGGAGACCCTGTGGCGCAACCTGGCCGCCGGGCGTGACGGCGCGTCGGACTCCGTGCATCTGTCGGACTACCCGACGCCGGACGAGCACCGGGTCGAAACCACGCTCGACGAGGCGATGGCCGCGGTCCGCCAGATCGTCGAGCTCGGCCGCCGCGTCCGGACCGAGACCAGGGTGCGCGTGCGGCAGCCGTTGCTCGAGGCCGTCGTGCACTACGCGGGGGACCACGCGGCCCTCGAGCCGTTGCTCGATCTGGTCGGCGAGGAGCTGAACGTGAAGCAGGTGCTGTTCGCGGAGTCCGCCGAGCAGCTCGGCCGGTGGCGCGCCAAGCCGAACTTCAAGGTCCTCGGGCCCCGGCTGGGACCCGGGGTCAAGGAGGCGGCGGCGGCGCTCGAGCGCGATGACGGCTCGCTCGCCGCCACGCTCGCCCACGGCGATCCCGTGCGGGTGGACCTGGGGACCGAACAGGTCGAGCTCGCGCCTTCGGACGTCGACCTCGTCCAGGAGACCGTCGAGGGTTGGGGGGTCGCGAGCGACGGCGGCATCACCGTCGCGCTCGAGCTCGAGCTCACGCCCGAGCTCCGAGCCGAGGGCCTCGCCCGGGAGGTGGTGCGTGCGGTGCAAGACGCGCGCAAGGCCGCCGGCCTGGACGTCGGAGATCGGATCGTGCTCGGCCTCCGGGTCGAGGGTCCGGCCGCCGAAGCGCTCGACGCGCATCGCGCGTGGATCGCCGCGGAGACCCTGGCCGTCGAGGTCGTCGACGGGGCGGCCCCCGACGCGACGTTCGAGCAGACCTTCGAGATCGAGGGCGCTCCGGTGGAGGTCAGCCTCCGGCGGTCGTGAGGAGCCGAGAGGTTCGGCTCACACCTCGAACCGGAACCGGAGCGTTGGGCTCAGTCCTCGCCCCAGAAGAGCTCGCGCAGCGAGCGCTCGCGTCGCTCGGTCGCGGGCGCCCCCTCCGTCGAGAAGACCGGCTCGGTCCCGGACTCCACGACGATCGGCGCCGCCGCCTTCGGCGGGAGGTCGTCCTCGTCCGCCGGCCCGATGTCGACCGGCGGCTCGCTCGCCTGGAGCCGCTCGCGGATCTCGGCGGCCGAGGCCGGCTCGAGGTCCGCCGGGGGCACCTGGGAAGCGCTCGAGGCAGTGGCTCGTTCCCCCGTGGCGTCCGTCTCGACCGAGGGAGGAACTTCCGCCACCGACGACGGCGTGGCGGCGGACCGTGCGGCGTCGGGCACCGAGGACGCCTCGGCGCGCTCGCGGATCGCGAGGACCATCTGCTTGATCTCTTCCGCGTGCGCCTGCACCAGACCGCCGAGGCCCTGGAGGAACTCTCGTTCCCGGTTCAGGAACGGGGCCACGGCGCCCCGGGCGTCGCCCGAGCCGGCGCCGGCGGCGGCCCGGATCCCCGCGGCCTGCTCGTTGGCACGCCGGACGATCTCGTCGGCCTCGACGCGGGCCCGGGCCACCACGGCGGCGGCGTCGTCGGTCGAGCCCGCGACGGCCTGGAGAGGCTGTCCCCCGACCAGCCGCAAGCGCTCGAGCTCCTCGAGGTAGGAGGACAGGCCCTCGGTGATCCGGTCCAGGAACGCGTCAACGTCGCGCTCCTTGTACCCCCGGAACGCCAGGCGGAACTCCACCTGCTGCACCTCTTCCGGCGTGATCCGGGCGCCGGTCGCCGGGGCGTCGTCGGTTCCCTTCTTCCTCCGCATGCAGTCTTCCCCCTCCGTCAGCAGTTCAGCGCGGTCCGCAGGACCGCAAGGATAACGAACGCGATGAGGATGGAGATGTCGAGCCCAACGCCACCCGCCCGGATCGGCGGGATCAGCGCCCGGAGGGGGCGCAGGACCGGTTCGGTGACGTCGTCGATCAGATCAAGGATCGTCCGAAGCGGCCCGGAGTACGGCGGCCGGAACCCGAACATGTACGCCCACGAGATGATCACGCGGACGAACAACAGGATCGTGTAGACCGTCAGGACGATGCACAGGAGGTTGAGCAGCGCGTTCTCGGCGGCGGTCATCGCAGACGGGTCGAACGATCGAGCGGCGTCAGAACTGGTTGTAGAGGTCGCCGCCGGCGATGCGCTCGCGGTCCTCGGCGGAGACGTCCACATTCGCGGGCGTCAACAGATAGACCCGGTTGGCGACCATCTCGATCTTGCCGTCGAGCCCGTACACCAGCCCGGACGCGAAGTCGACGAGCCTCCGAGCGATCGTGTCGTCGGTGCTCTGCAGGTTCATGATGACCGGGA
>Ga0307296_10002050_pt1 | contig 10234 bp, 10 predicted proteins | sample ER_DNA_153_FD_194467 | JGI IMG/M metagenome (GOLD analysis project Ga0307296, IMG submission 194467) | Bulk soil microbial communities from the East River watershed near Crested Butte, Colorado, United States - ER_DNA_153 | ecosystem: Environmental > Terrestrial > Soil > Floodplain | place... | reverse complement strand
GGCGATGTCCCCGTTGGACAGGGTGCGGGTGAAGCGGCGGCCGATGGTGGCCGCCAGGATCGCGAAGCAGGCCCCGGCGGCGACCACGGCCAGCACCGGCGGCATGCCGAGCCCGACGGCGACCGCCACCAGGGCAAGGCAGCCGACGAGCAGCGCGATCACCCCCAGGCGCGGCTTGTAGGGGAAGCGGACGAGCGCGTAGGCGCCGGCCGACCCGAGCAGCAGGGCCAGCACCGAGCTGCTGAGCGCGACCACCACGGTGTTGACGTACGGCCGCACGGTGTCGTCCCGGAGGTCGACGAAGATGTAGCGCCAGGCGTCCAGGGACGGCTTGAAGTCGACGAAGGGGAGGTAGAAGGGGCCGCTGTTGACCTGGATGGGCAGCTTGAACGAGGTGATCACCAGCCAGTAGAGCGGGAACAGCACCACCACGGCCCAGCCGACCAGGACCAGGTAGGCGGCCAGCTTCCCGGCCGGTGGCAGGTCCTTGACCGAGCGGCGACGCAGCGGGTTCATCGGCTCATGCCTCCGCCAGCCGCCGCCGGACCAGGTTGACGTAGGACAGCGCGACCACGGTCACGATGAACAGCAGCGAGTAGGCGACCGCCGCCGACTGGCCCAGGTCCAGCGTCCGCCAACGGATGTAGGCGTGGAGGCTGAGGGACTCGGTGGCGGTCCCGGGACCGCCGTTGGTGAGGATGTTCGGCAGGTCGATGATCTTGAAGGCCTCGATGAGGCGGATGAGGATGACCGTGGTGCACACCGGCAGGATCGCCGGCAGCGAGATGTGGCGGAAGATCTGCCAGCGGCTGGCCCCGTCGACCATGCTCGCCTCGACGGTGTCCTGGTCCTGGCCCTCGAGCGCGGCCAGCAGGATGATGAACATGAACGGGGTCCACTGCCAGATGTCGCCGACCATCACCGCGACCCGCGCCCCCCAGGGGTCGTTGACCCAGGAGAAGTCGCTCAGCCCCACCGCCACCCACAGCGGGTGCAGGGGGCCCTTCCCGGTGTCGGTCAGCATCCGGAACATGTAGGCGACCCCGACCGGGGTGATGGTCATCGGCAGCAGGAACACCACCCGGAAGAAGCGCTGGCCGGGGAGCCCCTGGGTCAGCAGGTAGGCCAGCCCCAGCCCGAGCAGGAACTGCACCGCGGTCCCGACCAGCACGTAGACCACCGTCACGACCGCGGTCCCGGGGCGCCCGCCGTGGGCCAGCAGCGTCCGGACCAGCAGCCACATGGCACCCGCCGCAGCCACGGCGCCGAGGACGCGGAAGGCCATCCCCGCCGGCGAGGCGCCGGCGCGCCAGGCGCGGAACAGCCCCCAGCCCAGCAGCCCCAGCCCGGCGGCGAGCACCAGCCAGCCCAGCGGGGTCGGCGGCCGGGGGACCCCGAGGAAGTGGGCCCGCTCGTCCCCGAAGAAGAGCTCACGGTAGTTGTCGAGTCCGATGAACCGGAACTGGAACCCGCCCCGCACCAGCTTCAGGCGCGACATGCTGATGTAGAGCGAGACGAGCAGCGGGTAGATCGACACGAACAGGATGGCCAGCAGCGCCGGCCAGATGAACGCGGCCCGCACCCCGAAGCCCGCCCCCAGCGCGGCCCGCGACCGGATCCGCGCCTGCTCCTCGATGGCCGGGCCGGGCACGCGGCCCCGGCCCAGCCTGGCGGCGTCCATACCTAGCGCTGGATGTTCAGGCTGTCGGCGTAGGCGGCCTTCTGGTCGTCGCGGCCCTCGTCGTCGGTGATCTTGTCCCAGCCCCGCTCGATCTGCTGCATCGCCTGGTCGCGGGAGATCTCCCCGGCCAGGAACTGGGCCACCGCCGTGTCCAGGACCACGCCCTGGTACTGGGCGGACTTGGGGATCCGGAGGTCGAGGATCATGTTCGGGCTGTTCAGGCTGTCGCGGATGGCGCCCAGGTAGTTCTCGGCGGCCTCCTTGCTCATGCCGGCCTTCACCCACAGCTGGGTGTCCGCGAACTGGGAGGTGCGGTACGGGTTGAAGCCGGTCTTGCCCAGGGTCACGTCGACGTTGGACTGCGCCGGCGCGCTCATGTAGGAGAGGAAGTCGTAGGCGGCGTCCTTGACCTTCTGGTCGACCGCCGCGTTGATCGCCCCCGACCAGCCGCCGAAGGCGGCGAACGGCGCGTGGTTGACGCCGTCGACGGCGTGCGGGCACCTGGTGGCGTCGCAGTCGACCAGCTGGCCGCTGGCCCGGTCCAGGACCTTCCGGGACCCGGGCATGATGACCGTCCCCACCTTGTCCTGCACGGTCGAGGTCTTGGGGTCGATGGCCAGGGTCCCGATGTCGCCCCAGTCGGCCGAGAGGGCGCAGCGGCCCGAGGTGAACAGCCCGCGGGTGTCGCCCACGTCCAGGTTCAGCTCGTCCTTGGGCGCGTACTGGGTGGTCTGCTTGTAGACGTCCAGGGCGGTGGCGAACGCCTGGTTGTTGACCAGCGGCTTCATGGTGTCGGCGTCGAAGAAGGCGCCCTGGCTGGTCCCCTCCGCCTGCAGGTAGGAGCCGGCCACCGACCACGACATCCAGTACGACTGGGCGGACCGCTTCTTGGCGATGCAGGAGCCGTAGTCGGCCTTGCCGTCGCCGTTGAGGTCCTTGCCGTTGTACCGCTTGGCGATCGACAGGTAGTCGTCCCAGGTGGCCGGCGGCTTCAGCCCGTCGCGCTTCAGCAGGTCGCTGCGGTAGTAGACCATCTGGAAGTCGCCGTCCAGCGGGACGGTGTAGGTGCGCCCCTTGTAGGAGGCGCTGAAGTCACGGAAGAACGGGGCGATGTCGTCCCACTTCAGGACCTGGTCGCCCTTGACCCGGTCGGTGATGTCCTCCAGGTACCCGGGCGGGACGAAGTCGCCCATCCACTGCGGGTCGAAGACGAACGCGTCGTAGCTGTTGGTGCCCGTGGCCAGGTCGGTGAGGATCTTGTCGTACAGGTCGGCGAAGGGGACGGTCACGATCTTGACGTTGGCGCCGGTGAGCCGGTTGAAGTCGGGGGCGCGCCGTTGCAGCGGCTCGGCGATCTGCGGCCCGGTGAAGGTGAGGACGGTGACCTCCACCCCCTTGTGCCGGTCGGCCCCGGTGGCCTGGGTGGTGGACTGGGTCTTGTTGTCGCCGCCGCCGCTGCAGGCGGCGACCAGCAACGACGCGGCGGCGATGCTCGCGGCCCAGCGGGAGAATGGACGCTTGGCCATGCTGCCCTCCCATGTTTCGAGGGGCCGTCGACGGCCCGCTTGGGCTCCCCTCCCTGGAGGACGTAACCGTAGCCGACAGAAACATCCGATGTCTAGAGCCGAATCAGCCGGCCGCCGGGTCGATGTAGCCGATGGTCAGGAGCAGGTTGGCGTAGAGCCGCTGGTCGCCGGTGGCGACGGCCAGGGTCACCTCGGGACGGCGGGTCAGCTCGTAGAAGTCCAGCCGGTCCACCACCTCGACCGGCAGGCCCGGCGGCAGGAGCGCCCGGTACTCGCCGAGCACGGCCGGGACGTCGGCGTCGTGGGGCCGCATCACCGCGGCCGCCTCCAGCGGCACCGTCGGCACGACCGCCTCCAGGACCTCGGTGACGGTCACCCGCCCCGGGGAGAGGTTCAGCCAGACGCGGCGGGCAGCCGCCGGCGTCGCGGTGGCGTGCGGGAAGTTGCCGTCGGAGATGAGCAGCCGGGATCCGTGTCCGGCCGTGGCCAGGGCGGCGAGGATCTCGGGATGGATGAGCCTGGTCCGAAGCATCGTGGCCTCCGTGGGGTCGGCGAGGGGCGGGAGGATGGCGACGGTCAGGGCGGCAGGCGGTACAGGCGGCGGGCGTTGACCCCGAGCACCAGGTCGCGTTCGGCCGGCCCGAGCCCGGCCCGCTCCAGCGCCTCGGCGGTGGCCGCGACCACCTCGCCGTAGCCGGCCGCGAGCAGGCACACCGGCCAGTCGGAGCCGAACAGCAGCCGCTCGGGCCCGAAGACCTCGACCGCGTGGCCCACGTAGGGGACGAGCTGGGTGGGCGTCCAGGCGTCCCAGTCGGCCTCGGTGACCAGGCCGGAGACCTTGCAGGCGACGTTGGCGTGGCGGGCCAGGGCGGCCAGCTCGCCGGCCCATGGGTCCATGGCCGCTTCGCGGATGCGCGGCTTGGCCAGGTGGTCGACGACCAGGGTGAGCTCGGGGAGCCGCTGGGCCACGGCCCGGGCCGCGGGCAGCTCCCGCTCGCGCACCAGCAGGTCGTAGACCAGCCCGGCGGCGGCGACGGCGGCCAGGCCGTCGCCGACCTGGTCGCGCAGCAGCCAGTCCGGGTCGGGCTCGTCGTGGACCTGATGGCGGATCCCGACCAGGGCCTGGCCGCCGGGCCGGGCCCGCAGGGCGGCCAGGGTCGCGGCCACCTCGGGGTCGGCGAGGTCGACCCAGCCGACCACGCCGGCGACGCGGTCGGAGGCGGCGGCCACGGCCAGGAGCTCCTCGGTCTCCTCGACGCTGGAGACGGCCTGGACCGCGATCGTCGCCTCGAACCCCTGCGGTCCGGCGGCCGCGTCGAGGTCCTCGACGCCGAAGGGCCGCCGGATCGCCGCCACCGACTCGTCCATCCAGGGGTAGGCCCGCCGCCCCGGGTCCCAGAGATGGTGGTGGGCGTCGACCTGTCCCGCCCGGCTCACCGTCGGCCCGCCGGGGTGGGGACGTGGTCGGGCAGCAGGCCGGTGGCGACCAGGTCGGCCCAGAGCGCGTCCGGGACCGGCCGCGCGAAGCAGGCCACGGCGTCCTCGACCTCGGCGGCCGAGCGGGCGCCGACCAGCACGCTGGTCACGGCCGGGTGGCCGAACGGGAAGGCGAGCGCCGCCGCCCGCAGGGGTGTCCGGTGCCTGGCGCAGACCTCGGCCAGCCGCAGCGCCCGGTCCACCAGCTGCGGCGCGGCCGGGGCGTAGTCGAAGGTGGCCCCTGGCCGCGGGTCGGCGAGCAGGCCGCTGTTGAACACCCCGCCGACCACCACCGCGGTGCCCCGGGCGGCGCAGGTGGGCAGCAGCTCGGCCAGGGCCCGCTGGTCGAGCAGCGAGTACCGGCCGGCGACCAGCACCAGGTCCAGGTCGAGATCGCGCACGAACCGGGTGAGCATCTCGGCCTGGTTCATGCCGGCCCCGATCGCCGTCACGGCGCCCTGGTCGCGCAGCTCGATCAGGGCGGGCAAGGCCTGCTCGCAGGCCTCGCGCTCGTGGTCGTCGGGGTCGTGGACGAGGACGATGTCGACCCGGTCGAGCCCCAGGCGCTCCAGGCTCTCCTCCAGCGACCGTCGCACGCCGTCGCCGGAGAAGTCCCAGACCCGCTTGGCCGGCGGCGTGTCGGCGAAGCCCTCGGGGTCGGCGGTCTCGCCCGGGGCCAGCGGGCGCACCAGCCGGCCCACCTTGGTGGAGACGACGAAGCGGTCGCGCGGCAGCCCGGCCAGCAGCCGTCCGAGGCGGCGCTCGGCCAGGCCGAGCCCGTAGTGGGGGGCCGTGTCCACGTAGGTGAGGCCGGCCTCCAGGGCCGAGCGGACGGCCGCGGCGGCGTCGTCCTCGGCCACCGGCGCGAAGAGGTTGCCGAGCGGCGCGGTGCCGAGCGACAGGGCGCTGACCCGGAGCCCGCCCCGGCCGAGGGCGACGCTGGACACGGGCATGCTCACCCCTCCCCCCGCGCGGGTCGCAGGCGCAGGCCCTGCATGCCGCCGTCGACGGCCAGGGCGGTGCCGGTGGTGGCGGAGGCCAGCGGGCTGGCCAGGTAGGCGATGGCGGCGGCGACCTCGTCGGCCGAGACCAGCCGCCCGGTCGGCTGGCGGGCCCGGAGGGCGGCCAGCTCGGCCTCGGGGTCGGGCGTGGCGGCCAGCAGCCGCCGCACCCAGGGGGTGTCCGCGGTGCCGGGGTTGACGCAGTTGACGCGGATGCCCTCCGGCAGGTGGTCGGCGGCCATGGCCAGGGTGAGCGAGAGCACCGCCCCCTTGGTGGCGCTGTACAGGGCGCGCTCGGGCAGGCCGGCGGTGGCGGCGATCGAGCAGGTGTTGACGATCGCGGCCCGCCCCGAGCGCCGCAGGTGCGGCAGGGCGGCCCGGGTGGTGCGGACCATGCCCAGGAGGTTGACGTCCAGGACCCGCCGCCACTCCTCCAGGGGGTTGTCCTCGACCGTGCCCTGGGCCCCGATGCCGGCGTTGTTGACCAGCACGTCCAGGCCCCTCCAGCGCTCGGCCACGGCGGCCACGGCGGCGCCCACCGACGCCTCGTCGGTCACGTCGGCGACCAGGGCCAGCGGCCGCTCGGCACCCTCGACCGGCCCGTCGGCGGCCGACGGGTCCAGGTCGAGGGCGGCCACCCTGGCCCCGCGGGCGGCCAGGAGCCGGACCGTGGCCAGGCCGATGCCCGAGCCGCCGCCGGTGACCGCCGCGACCAGACCATCGAGCTCCCCTGCCACCGCGGTGAGCATGACCGTCCCTCCCCGTAGGATGGGTGCTCCCTTCCGAAGTCCCAAGGAGGAAGCATGCAGCAAGACGCCCAAGACATCGAGATGCGGCTGGAGGTCGTACCCATCCCGGTCTCCGACGTCGACGCCGCCAAGGCCTTCTACACCGAGCGGGTCGGCTTCCACCTCGACCACGACGTCCGCCCCAACGAGGGCATGCGGGTCGTGCAGATGACCCCGACCGGCTCGGCCTGCTCGGTCGTCATCGGCGAGGGCCTGCCCCTCGGCGACCCCGGCTCGGTCAAGGGCGTCCAGCTCGTCGTCTCCGACGTCGACGCCGTCCGCGAGGCCCTGGCCGGCCGCGGCGTCCCCGTCGGCGACGTCCAGCAGCTCGGCCCCGAAGGCACCCCCGGCTCCCGCTACCTCTTCTTCGACGACCCCGACGGCAACACCTGGGCCGTGCAGGAGTACAGACGCCCCTGACATGGACCGCTTCCCCGACGAGATCGTCGAGCACTACGACCGTGAGATCGACGAGGGGCGACGGATCACCCAAGGACTCGGTCAGCTGGAGCTGCTGCGCACCCGCGAGATCGTCCGGCGGCATCTCCCCCCAGCCCCTTCGAGGGTCCTGGACGTCGGCGGCGGCACCGGGGTGCACGCCGCCTGGCTCGCCTCCGACGGCTACGACGTCCACCTGATCGACCGCGTCCCCCGGCACGTGGACCAGGCCCGGCGCCTGGCCCCTCTACCACCTCACCGAGCGGGCCGACCGGGTCCGTGCCCTCCGGGAGGCGGCCCGGGTCACTCGTCCAGGCGGCGTCGTCTTCGCCGCCGCCATCTCCCGGTTCGCTTCGCTGTTCGACGGCCTGGCCCGCGAGTCCCTGTTCGACCCGGAGTTCCGGCCGATCGTGGAGCGTGATCTGCGCGAGGGCCAGCACCGCAACCCACAGCATCGGCCGCACTGGTTCACGACCGCCTACTTCCACCATCCCGAGGAGCTCCGGGCCGAGGTCGCGGACGCCGGCCTTGAGGTCCTGGAACTGGTCGGGGTCGAGGGCCTGGCCGGCTTCCTCCCAAAGCTCGACCGGCGGTGGGAGAACGCGCCGGACCGGGAGCTGATCCTGTGGTCGGCCAGGGTGGCGGAGGCCGAACCGTCGCTGCTCGGGCTGAGCGCGCACCTCCTGGTGGTCGCGCGACCGGCGTTGTACGTGGTTGAGGGGCTGGGTGGAGTCACGGCTGATCTGTCGCAGCGCGGCGGCGATGTTGGCCGACCCGGCCAGGCGCAGCGCGCCAATGGCGAGGTTGCGCAGGCTGGCCATGACGCGGGGCCGGTGCCGGTGCGGACCTGAGAGGCGTCCTCGGCAAAGGTCACGTCCCGGACCCAGTGCAGCTCATTCTCGATCGTCCAGTGCCCACGGGCGTAGCCGGCGAGTTGCCAGGGTGAGGCCTTGATGTGGTCAGGCTGGTCACGGCAGAGACGGTGACGGTGCGCCATCGTCTGGGGTTGGCGCCCAGGTCGCGGACGCGTCGGCGCAGCATCGCACAGTTGGTCAGGACCGGCGGGATCAGCGATGATGGTTCGGCAGGCACGGTCTTCCGTCGTGGTCATGAGGCGTTGAGAACCGCATGATCTCGGAAACCGTGCCTGTTCCATGCGACCAACCCAGAACACCATCAACCGGATATCACCACACTCTGCCGGGGCCCTGGGTGATCACCGCCTCCTGCCAGCGCTCGCCGGCGAACGCCCGGATCGACTCGACGTCCTCCCAGACCGTGACGTAGAGGTACTCCGTCGAGGACGGGTCACGGGATTTACCCACATGCTGCGCCGCCTTGAACGGGCTCTACGCCACCAAGCGTGGGGAGCGGCCTCGCAGTCTTGCGGTTCGGTGAGTCTGCCACCTGACGCCGCAATGCAACAGCAGCCGTAGGCGGTAGTTGGTGAAGTTGCGGAAGCCATGCCCCACACGCTTGACCTTCTTGATGAGTAGGTTGACGGCCTCGGTGGGCCCGTTGGAGCAGCCCATGGTCGAGTGGAAGGCCAGGATCTCGGCCTCCCAGGCCCGCACCGTGCGTGCCAGGCGGGACAGCTCAGGGATCTGGACGCCGTCTGCCCAGCGGTAGAAGCGCTCCAGGGCGGCGCGGGCCGCCGTCATGCCGACCGCGGCGTAGACGGCGCGCAGCAGTTCCTTGCCCTGCCAGGCGGCCGTCACCTCACCGGTCGGATCCCCGGCGGCAAGCCCAGCCCGTAGCCGCACCCAGCCTCGGCTGGTGAGCTGCTCGGCGGCGGTCAGCAGCAGCTTGCGGATGCGGTACAGCGGATCGGGCGTGCGGCCCCGATGGCCCAGGGTCGCCTGCTGGATCCGACGGCGGACCTGGTCGACCACCGCGTTGGCCAGCCGGACGGCGTGGAAGTGGTCCACCACCACCCTGGCGTGGCCCAGCGGGGTGACCAGCGCACTGGCGTATCCGCGCCAGGGGTCCAAGGCGACCGTGGCGATGCCGGCCAGCCAGTCCCGCGGTCGGGCACCAAGCCAGCCGGCCACCGCGGCTCTGGTGCGGTCGGCCACCACATCCAGCAGCCGGCCACCCTCCAGATCCACCAGGCCGGTGACATACCGGGTCGGTGCTCGGCGGGTGGCCTTGAGGAAGCTGGTCTCGTCCAGCCCGAGCGCAGCGACGTCGTCCAGGCGCATGGGGTCGTCCACCAGTTGGGTGCCATGGTCAGCCACCGCCCGCATGATGGTCGCCCACCCAACCCCCAGGTCACGGGCCACCGCGGCCACCGCGTGGGCGTCCTTGCCGACCCGCCGGCAGGCCTCGGCGCGGGCCCGCTCGGTCAGCACCGCCCGAGGGCGGATCGCGGCCGTCCGCTCGGTCCAGGTGCGCACCCCACAGGCCGGCTCCCGACAACGCCAGATCCGCTTGCGCCAGGCCAGCACCACCGGCCGGCCGCCGATCGGCAGGTCCCGCACCCGGACCGTGCGCCGGCCGTGGAGCTCGGCCCGGATCCCACAGCCCACACAGCCGACCATGGTGGCCGTGGTCTGGACCTCGAGCTGCCATTCACCCCCTACGACCTGCGCGGCGAGGACCTCGAAGCCATCAAGGCCGAGCAGCACCGACCCGGACGCACTACTGTGTTGACCCACCTGGGGCCTCCTTCTTGCAGACGTCACGCATCCGCAAGCTATGCGAGGTCCCAGGTGCTGTTCTGGCGGCTCCTACGTCACCCTCAGCAGGGCACCGCCCCACGCTTCATGACGAAGAGCCGACAATGCCGAAGCAGCGTCGACCTGCAGGCTTCACACCTCTGCAGGCGACGATCGCGGCCCAACCGGCTTTGGGAGCCGGTGGTCAGTTGATCGAGGCTTGTATCGACCTTGCCGTGCCCGGCCGGCCGATCGGTCCCTGGTCGCGGAGGACCGGAGCGCCGGAGGCGTCCGCGACCGCACGGGACCGGGCCCACCGACATCTTCACTGGCGGTTCATAATTCCGGGCAGCAGGCGCCGGCCGAGGGAGGGCACACGGTGGTCAGGTCACCGCTCAAGCTGGAGGCAATCGAGCTCATGATGGCGATGCGGCCCTGGCGGCCATCATGACCGAGGTCATCGTCCTGCCGGGGGCGAGCTCGGCCGAGGGCATCGCCGCTGGCCGCGGGGCCACCTTCTACGCCGGCGACCTGCGACAAGGCGACATCTTCCGCGGCGATCTCCAGCGCGGCACCGCTGAGTTGTTCATCAACGCGCCCGATGGTCGCATGGCCATGGGCATGGCCGCTGATGTCGCCCACGATTTGCTGTTCGTCGCCGGTGGCT
>Ga0307296_10002049_pt1 | contig 10235 bp, 6 predicted proteins | sample ER_DNA_153_FD_194467 | JGI IMG/M metagenome (GOLD analysis project Ga0307296, IMG submission 194467) | Bulk soil microbial communities from the East River watershed near Crested Butte, Colorado, United States - ER_DNA_153 | ecosystem: Environmental > Terrestrial > Soil > Floodplain | place: USA... | reverse complement strand
CAGCTCGAACGGGCGCGATAGAGCTCGGTCCACGCGCCGTTCTTGTACTGTAGGAACATGAGGAAAGTGTCACCACCGTACTTCCAACCTTCGAGCACGATCTCGGTGACACCGTCACCGGCGACGTCGAGATGATCGACGTAGCGGCGGAATTCGCCGCCTGACGCGTCACCGTTCAGCGTGTGCGTGAACGACGTGCGGTAGGCGGATGCACCGGCAGGCCTGTCGGCGATCAACATGATGTGCGACGTCCGCTCGCCTGCCGAGCTCTGCTCATCCGATCGATGGTCGACGAACGTCGCCACGATGGTCGGCGAATCGCTAACGCCTGTTGCGATCGCCGACGCGTTCATGTCGAGCCGGCTCAACTCGGCCTCGCTGATTCCCGCGGAGCTTGCAACTTCGATCGCGAGGTTCTTCGCGATCCGCGAAGCCTCCGCTTGCGACATCGTCGCCGCGGGGGCACTCCGCAGCGTCTTGGACGATGCGAAGAGCGAAACAGTGTAGCTCGGACCGATGCCGCCCTCGAGCGTTACCGCGGACTGCGGCGTGAGGAGCTCGCAGCTCGGCAGAGTGTAGAGCGGGTCGCCCCCAGCATCCCACATCCCCTGGCGGATCTTGGCCGCGCCGATAGCACGGCCGTTGCCGTAGACCGTGTAGCGTGTCCCGATCTTGTTGTAGAGGGCGTCGAACTGCTTCCACCCCGCTGCGGCGAGTGAGATCGCTTCGATCGCGCCACCGCGCATGACGCCGACCGGGATCATCCGAGGATCGTCCCGCTCCCCGTATATCTTGAACAGGATGCCAGGACGCGACGAAAGATCCAAACGGTCAGCGACCGGCGTCTCGGCGGCCTGCGCGCCTTTTGACTCGCCGGCCAACTCTCGCGCTTTGTCGCACCCGAGTGCGAGAATTACGGTGATCGCGAGAAGGCTCCGTCGCCTCATTCACTCGACAGTTGGAGGACGAGCCCGCACCTGCCGCGCGCCTGCTCAGCGGCTGATCCGGACTCAGTAACTTTGCCACACTATAGCAGCGAAACACAGGACGCCAGCTTCCGCACTGCCGTGCGTCAGTTGAAGGCCGCGCTTGGAAGTGTCGCCCACATACAGGACGCACCCGGGACAATCGAGCAACTCTCCCGCTCCGAAGAGGCGCCGCGGACCGTCGCCGCGCGATCGCTCGAGGGGCCAACGCTCGCTGCACGAACTGTCGGTGGCAGCTATGAACCCCGGTTCGTCGCCTTTCTGGACGGCGTGCAGCAGAGCCGCGTGGTGACTTACATCGATGGGGCGCCGATCGTTCATGGGACCGCTGCGGCGGTCGTTCGTGAGCGCTCCGACCGTCGGCTCCGCACGTGGGCCCACCGGATCGAGCACCGGCTCTACGCACCGAAACGGCACCTGCCGGCCGCCGTCTGGGCTACGCTCGCGCCGTTCGCGCCAACGGACAGCTCCGCGCACGATGCCGACGAGCCTGCACCGTCGCGCCACCCGCTGGCCACTCTCGATCGCGCGATGCGCATGGTTCAACAGCATCGCGAGGATCTCGAGCAGAGGCTGGCCGAGCGGTGGTGTGTCGACGGAGTTGGCCCTGTGTACATAGATGGCGGCATCAGCGGCAGCGAACGAGTGGCGCGCGCGCGTTGCGCGATCGGCGTAGTGAAAAGCCATCGAACGCTCTATGCTGAAGGTGACGGTCTGACGATTCTCTTTCGCCTCCGTCAGGGCCAACGCTCGACGCTCTTTGCCATCGAGCCCTCGCGACGCACGCCGGTCGCGAGTTGGTACCTCCGCCTCCGGGATGCAACTGGCCGCGATCCGAGCTTTGGACTCGTGCGCGTCGAGATCGCGCATGATACGCCATCGGAGCTCGGCGAGCGGGCCGACGAGGTCTCGCGCTGGCTACTCGCCGAGGCGACGCCACTCGCACTTCCGGATTCCAGGTGGGATCGGATGGCGTACGGCATTCGCGACAGCGAGGAATTCCTGCGCGCCATAACGTGAGCTGCCGCGCTCGCGTCGGTCCGCGTCCCGGGTTACCGTGAATCCATGACATCTGCACTCGGTCGTGTCGTCGCCACGGAGCGACGCCCGAACACCCCGCACGAGTTCCATTTCTGGACGGCGCTCGATTCACCGGTCGGGATCGGTACGATCGTCCGCGTCGAAGGCACGCATCCCGTCGAGGGACAGCTTCCGCAGATTTACGGCATCGTCGTCGAGGGCTTCAGCTACACGGACCTCCAGTCACCGCTCCACGACGTGCTCGGGCACGACGGCTCCCCCGACTCGGCCTCGCTGTCGCCGACGGAACGAGCGGAGATCCGACTCTATACCGCGGCCGTGCTGCGTCAGCTTCCCGAGGAGCCGTTGCAGCCCGTGCCGATGGGACGCGTATTCCTCGCGACGAACGACGACGTCTCAGTCGCGCTGCGCATGGACGGGTACCTCAAGGAGGGAGCTCGTACAGGGATCCCGATCGGGATCTACCGCGCCGGCGGCACCGACGCGCCGATATATCTCGACGCCGACTTCCTTCTCGGTCCGGAGGCAGCGCATCTGAACATCACCGGCGTTTCGGGCCTGGCGACGAAGACGAGCGCAGTCGAGTGGCTGCTCCAATCCATCTTCACGCATTTTCCGCCACACAAGGGCTCCGTCGCGGCGGTCTGCTTCAACGTCAAGGGTCCGGACCTCTGCTTCCTCGACAAGGAGGGAACGATCGAGAAGGCGGACCGCGATCTCTACGAAAAGCTCGGCGTGCCGGCCGAGCCGTTTCAGCGTGTGAAGTACTACGCGCCGTACAAGGCGGACGGGCTCTCCATCAACACGCTTCGCTCGAACGAGGAGCTCTCCGGCAACGTGCACCCGCTGACGTGGGGGCTGCGCGAGGTACTCCAGTACGCCGAAGTGCTGCTCAACAAGGACGACGTCGATGCGAAGGCCGATGCCCTCATCGATTTCATCAAGGAGCGCGTCCTCGATCAGGACTTCACGGATCCGAAGCTGGCCAGACCGCACCGCGTGCAGTCGTTCGCCGACCTCGAGGCCTGGTTCAAGGACGTGTTGCGTTCACTCGAGAAGGCCGACGATCAGACCTGGCGGACGCACCACGTCGCGACCATCCGCAAGGTGCGCAACCGGCTCTCCAACATCTCGACGCGATGTGCGGGTCTCGTGACGGACGCGGGAACGGTGAGTGACCTTCCGTTCGGGAGCTTCGAGGACCGGACGGTGTATGTGATCGACGTTGCGGGCCTCGAGGAAGACGCGCAGGACCTCATTTTCGCGCGTGTCGTTTCCCGTCTGCGGGAGCACCTCGAGCGCCGCGATCTGGGAGTCAATCACGTCGTCGTCTTCGTCGATGAGCTCAACAAGTATGCGCCCGGGGATGGTCCCGATACCTACGTTCGCAAGATGCTGCTCGACATCTCCGAGCGTGGCCGGTACCTCGGCCTCGTGCTCTTCGGTGCGCAGCAGTTCCGCTCACAGGTGCATCGTCGCGTCGTCGGGAACGCGGGCACCGCACTCTTTGGACGCATGGACGGCGACGAGCTCGCGACGCCCGGGTACGCGGTGTTGAGTCTCGCGACACGCACGAAGCTCGCGACGCTGGAGAAGGGTCAGTTGATGGTGCGCCATCCTCACTTCACGCAGCCTGTGTTCGTGCGCTTCCCGCGTCCGGCAGTCATGCGGGGGCGCGACGGCGCAGAGCGTTGGCCGCAGGCGTCCGACGTCGACTTCGATCATGCGATTCTGCGCACGCTGCGCGTGCTCGACCCCTCGATTTCGCTCCAGTGGGTGCAAGACGTCATTGGCATTCACGAGGAGTCCGACGTCGTGCGAGCGCGAAACCACACGTTGCAGACCAGGCCGTCCGACGTGAAGGCGTTCTTCCGTTCGCAGCTGCCGTCGCTTGCACCGAAGGCAAAGGTCGCCCCTCGTCCGATGAGCACTGCCATTCGAGGAACTCCATTCGACGATCCGTACGGCGAGGGTCGGTAGTGCGCCTCGGCGTCGCGCGCCGGAGCGCCTCGCGCGTGGCGGGTAGGCTGACGGTGGCTGTGACTCTTGGCGCCTTCGGTGCCAAAGCCGTGTTGCCGCAGGCCTCCGCGACTCCAAAGTCCCGCGAAGGGGTGATGCTCGAGGTGCGGCCGCACGCCGGCGACACTGTGAGCATCCGCCTGGAGCACAGGGTCGAGATGACGGGAACACGCCACATGACCGACCACGACTCGACTGTTCGCGTGTCCTCGTCGATGCTCATGCTCGCCCGGACGATCGTCGAGAGCGTCGAGCCCGGAGGTGTCGTCGTGGTCATGCGGACCGACTCGGTCGCGCTGGAGAGCAGCGACGATCACGCGCCCGCGATGCGCGACGACGCGCGCCGTGCACTGCGCGGGGCGACGTCTCGGCTGCGGCTTCTTCCCGACGGAACCGCCGAAAGCCTCGACGGGGCGATGGGCGCGGACGGGGCGTCCCTCCTGGCCATCATGCCCGCGACGCTGCCACGCAAGGCGGTTCGCGTCGGCGATCGCTGGACGCAGACGATGCCGATGCCGTCGGCCGCGGGCCGCAGTGCCGGCGGTGAGGTGCGCGCGTCGTTCCGGCTCGATTCATTGACTGCAGGCGGTCGCTACGCGTGGATCTCGATGAAGGGAACCCTGAATCGCACGGAACCGACTCCGCCGGGCGCCAAGGGCGCCCCCGCCAATCGCGCGGGCTCGATGAGCGGAACGATGTCTGGAGGGCTCAAGCTCGACCGCAAGCGCGGATGGGTGGTCGATTCCTTCACCTCGATGACCGTGCGATCAATGGTCGCGAGTCCGGACGATCCATCCGTCCCCCTCAAAGTGACCGTAAGGATCCTGCAGCGCATGCGAGCCGAGGACAGGCCATAGCGCAAAATCTGGCGTCTACGGGGTCAAGATCGTTATCTTTCATTGGGTTACACGCTTTATTGTCACAATCCTGATCCGCCGCGCCGATATGCACAATCGGCAGTGGATCGGCACGTGGATCATGCGGGATCGGCGACCTTGCGACTCGTTCACCTAAGCGATTTCCATCTCGGCTTCCGCCAGTACCAACGCCTGACTGCCGCTGGAATCAACCAGCGGGAGGCAGACGTCGCGCAGGCGTTCCGGAATGCCATCGATCGCACGATCGCGCTCAAGCCCGATCTCGTCCTCGTCGCAGGCGACGTCTTCCACAACGTCCGGCCGACCAATCCGGCGATCCTCCACGCTTTTGCGCAGTTCTCCCGTCTGACCCGGGCACTGCCCGACGCGATCGTCATCGTCATCGCCGGGAACCACGACACGCCGCGCGCATCGGAAACGGGCTGCATCCTCAAGCTCTTTCAGCCTCTCGGCGTCCACGTCGTCGCCGACAGGGCGGAGCGCCTCAGCTTCCCCGATCGGAACCTCTCGGTTCTCGCCGTGCCCGACACGCCTGGCGGTCGCCCCTCGCTCGCGCCCGATCCATCGGCTCGATACAACGTGCTACTGCTCCATGGCGAAGTCGAAGGCGTGCTGCCGGAGGCGGCGCGTTCGGCCGATCGCGCCTCGATCGCCATTCCGCCCTCCGAAATCGGGGCCTCGCGGTGGAGCTACGTCGCGCTCGGCCATTATCACGTGTACCGGCAGATCGCGCCGAATGCCTATTACTCGGGATCTCTCGACTACACGAGCACGAATTCGTGGGGCGAGATCAGCGAGGAGCACGACAGTGGAATCGCCGGAAAGGGAATCATCGAGCACGATCTCGCCACCGGTGAGCACCACTTCCACTCGCTGCCTGTCGTCCGCCGTTGGATCGACCTGCGTTCCTTCTCCGCCCGCGGCATGTCGGCGGCCGAGCTTGACGCGGCGATTCGTGAGGCGATCGACGGCTGCGAGGGCAACATCGAGGATTGTGTCATCCGCCTGCTCGCCCGCGACGTGCCGCGCCACATCGCACGCGAGCTGGACCAGAAGGCGCTGCGCGAATTCAGACGCCGCGCACTGCACTTCCACCTCGATACGCGTCGGCCAGAGGTGACCCGGACACACGGCTACGGTGCGCCGGGCCGCCGGCCGTCGTTGCGCGACATTGTGCGCGACAAGCTGCGCAGCCGAGTCGTGGATTCCGAAATGTCGCGCGATGCGCTCGTCGATCTCGGCACGCGCTACCTCGACGAGGTCGATCGCCTTGATACGACGCCGCGCGCCTCCGCGGACGGGCTGCAGTGAGAATCAACTCGCTGTACTTGAGCAACTTCCGCCAGCATGCGGATACCCGGATCGACTTCGATCTCGGGCTGACGGGAATCATCGGGCCTAACGGCTCCGGCAAGTCGACGATCCTCGAAGCCGTCGCCTGGGCGCTCTATGGGCAGAACGCCGCGCGCGGGACGCGGGAGTCGATCCGCTTCGGCCGTGCAGGCGCTCGTGCGCAGGTGAAAGTCGAGCTCGATTTTGACCTCGGCGGTCACCGCTATCGGGTCGTTCGAGGTCTGACGAGCGCCGAGCTCTACCTCGATGGGGCGGAGTCGCCGATCGCCAACTCTCTCACCGGCGTCACCGAGCTTCTGCAGCGCCGGTTGGGGATGAGCCAGCGCGAGTTCTTCAACACGTACTTCACGAGCCAGAAGGAGCTGAGCGTGATGGCCGCGATGCAGCCGGCCGAGCGCGCGAAGTTCCTCTCGCAGGTGCTGGGGTACGAGAAGCTCAAGCAGGCGCAGGATCTGGTTCGCGACCAGCGCGGGAGAATCGTCGCTGAAGCGAACGGGCTGCGCGCCGGCATGCCTGATGGAGACACCGTCGCGCGCATGATCGAGGAGTCGTCGGCGCGTCTTACCGCGGCGAAGCAGCAGCTGGCCGCTGCGGAGCGCCGCCGCGCGTCGGCTGCGGCTCGCCTGTCCGACGTCACGCCGCTCTGGGACCAGGTGCAGCGCGAGCGCGACCAGGCCAACCGCCTGCGCGAGGAGCTGCGCGTCGCCGAGCTCGAGGAGACGACGGCACTCCGCGATGCCGAGCGCGTCACGCGGGAGATCGCCGAGATCGATACGGCGCGCGCGGAGCTGACCCGCGTCCAGTCCGAGCTCACACCGTTAGGCGAGATTCACGCCGAGCTGCAGGTGCTCGACACGCTTGCTCGCGAGGAGGGACGGCGCGCGGCGCTCACCGACGGTCTCCGCTCGCTCGAGGAGGAGCTGGCCCGACTGCGAGAGCGGCGCACGCGGCTCGATCAGGCGCCGGCGCTCGAAGAGGAGATCACGCTCGAGCTCGAGAAGAAGCGCCACGAGCTCGAGGACGCGCTGGGGCGCCTCGAAGCCGTGCGCACGGAGTGGGTGCGTGACCGCCAGGAAGCCGAGACGAAGCTGCAGGCGCTGCGCGCGCAATACGCCGAGGCGCGCGAGCAGCGCGGCCGCCTCACGGAAGCCGGCGAGGAAGGCGCCTGTCCGACATGCCAACGCCCGTTAGGCGGCAATTTCCGGTCGGTGCTCGACGTGCTCGACGAGCAGATCGAGACGATGCGCGTCGACGGCAACTACTACAAGAACCGTCTCGACCAGCTCGGCGAGATGCCCGAGATCGTCAAGGCCGAGGACGAGCGTCGCCGCACGCTGACGCAGGAGGTCGGCGCCCTCGAGCGGCGCCTCGCGAAGTGCCAGCTGGGCGTCCAGGAGCTGGCTGCCGTTGCGCGCGAGATGACGCAGAAGGAGCAACGCCTCGCGACCGTGCAGCGCGACCTGAAGAAGATCCCGGCGGGTTACGACGCCGAGCGCCACAATCTTGTCCGCGCCGAGCTCGAACGACTGGCGCCGCTCGACGCGAAGGCGGCCCGCCTCGGCGCACAGATCGAGCGCGAGCCGCAGCTGCGCCGGGAGCACGAGCGCGTCGCGCAGGCGCGCGCCCTGCTGACGACGACGCTGGCGTCGCTGCGCGCCCGTGCGCAGACGCTCGACTTTTCGGAGGAGCACTACAATTCGCTTCGCCGCGAGGCGGAGGAGGCGCAGGCCGAACTGCGCAGTGCCGAGCTGGCCGCCGTTGCCGCCAACGGCGACGTGCAAGGTGCGTCGGCGACGCGCGAGATGGCCGAGCGCGCCGAGCACGAGCTCAAACGGTCGCGCGACAAGCTCGAGGAGGTCATGCGCGCGAAACGCCTCCACGACGAGCTGGATCGTGCGTACTCGGACATCCGCACGGACCTCAATCTCCAACTGCGTCCGGAGATCTCGGAGCTGGGAAGCGCGTTCCTCACCGAGCTCACCGACGCGCGCTACTCTGAGCTCGAGCTCGATGATCAGTACCGCCTGACGGTGCTCGAGGACGGAGTGCCAAAGACGGTCATCAGCGGCGGTGAGGAAGACCTCGCGAATCTCGTCTTCCGTCTTGCCATCTCGCAGATGATTGCCGAGCGCGCGGGGCAGGAGCTCTCGCTGCTCATTCTCGACGAGGTCTTTGGCTCGCTGGACGAATCACGGCGCCAGAACGTCGTCGAGCTGTTGCGCCGTCTGCGTGATCGCTTCGAGCAGGTCATCGTCATCACGCACATCGACAGTGTCCGGGAGGGCCTCGACCGCGTGATCGAAGTGCGTTATGACGAGGAGAGCGGCACGGCGCACGTGACGCAGGCGGACGGCGGCGCTGCGGAAGGCGCGGTCGTCGGGCGCATTGGAGCGGCGGATCTCGCCGCGGCACTCGGGTAGCGATGGCCACCGCGCGCAGCTGGCGTCAGGGCCTCGATGTCTCCGGTCCCTTTCCGATGCAGGTCGAAGACGTGCGCGCCCTGAACCAGGTCTTCAGCGAAGCGTTCACCGACCGGTATCGTCGCGATGGTCTCGTCGGTGTGCGTGTCCCGATGTTGAATCCATCGGTGTGGCGCTACGCGATCGAGGACGCCGATGGCGGCGCGATGATCTGGCGCGACGAACGCGGCGACATCGCCGCGTTCAACGTCGCGCACCGCTCCGGCGCCGAGGGCTGGATGGGTCCTCTCGCGGTGCGCCCGGACTGCCAGTCGATGGGGCTCGGCAAGCGCGTCGTCCAGGCGGGAATTGACTTCGTGCGCAGTCACGGCGTGCGCGTCGTCGGACTCGAGACGATGCCGCGCACGCTCGACAATATCGGCTTCTATTCCGCGCTCGGCTTCGTTCCGCAGCGCCTGACGCTGACGTTGACGATCGACGCCGCGGCGGCGGATCGGACGCCGACGCTGTTCGGCCGGCTCCGCGAGCGCGAGAAGACGCAGATGCTCGATCAGTGCGCCGAGCTCGTGGCGTCGCTGCTCGACGGGTACGACTATCGTCGCGAGATCGAGCTGACCGACCGACTGGCGCTTGGCGACACCGCGCTGCTCGTCCACGATGGAACGCTCGCCGGCTTCGCGATCTGTCACACGGTGCCGCTCGTCGAAGGTCGGGCGCGCGAGGAGCTGCGCGTACTCAAGCTCGTGCTCGCGCGTGAGGAGGATCTCGACGAGATGGTGCGCACGCTTGCAGACTTCGCGCGCCGCGGCGGCACGCGCCGCGTCGCGGTTCGCGTGCAGTCCGAGTACGAAGGCGTATATCGGCGCCTCGTCGCCCTGCACGGACGAGTGCGGTGGAGTGATCTGCGCATGTCGCTCGCCGGTTTCGACGAAGCCAGTCCGCGGACCGGAGTCGTACTCTCGAATTGGGAGATCTGAACGGGCATTTCGCCCGTCCTGGCCTCACCAATCACGGCTCGCCGGTGTGACGAGTCACGCCCGGAGCGTGACAGGGTACGTCGGGCGATGTGCAATAGAATTGCATTCCGCCGTACTCATTTGAGTCGTTAGGCGACTCTAACGATAGGCTAAGCTGCTACTGCGCGGGCAGTTAGCGGCGGCCAGCGGTTGCGGTATGGGGGTTGCCTTTACAGGGGGCGTGACCAGCCGCCGATGCAGGCGGAACGCTTCACAAAAACCGCATCCCATCGGAGACACACTATGCGTCGCACTGCGCGCAAGGGCTTTACGCTGATCGAGCTTCTGATCGTCGTCGTCATCATCGGCATTCTTGCCGCGATTGCGATTCCGAAGTTCGCGAACACGAAGGAGAAGGCGTACATCGCCGCGATGAAGTCGGACCTCCGTAACCTGGTGACCGCGGAAGAGGCGTTCTTCGCCGACTCCGTGAAGTACACCGCCACGATGTCGCAGCTGAACTATCGTCCGTCGACGGGTGTCTGGACGCCGTCGGTCGTAGTTGGCGCGGGCTTCTGGACC
>Ga0307296_10002047_pt1 | contig 10236 bp, 9 predicted proteins | sample ER_DNA_153_FD_194467 | JGI IMG/M metagenome (GOLD analysis project Ga0307296, IMG submission 194467) | Bulk soil microbial communities from the East River watershed near Crested Butte, Colorado, United States - ER_DNA_153 | ecosystem: Environmental > Terrestrial > Soil > Floodplain | place: USA... | reverse complement strand
CCGCGCCCCTGTTGCGCCATCGCGTCCCGCTGGCGCTCACGTGCTTCGCGCTCGGGTTCGCCTTCGACGCGGTCCTCGACTTCTGGGAGTGGCTCAGCTTCTACCCGCACACGTGGCAGGCGTTCGCGGCGCTCTACGCGCGCGGGATCTGGTTCGACTTCGCGCACGCCAGCGGGAACCTCGTGCTGGCACTCGTCGCAGGCCCGGAGCTGCGGCGGCTCCTGGAGCGCTATGCGCGGCGCCTGCGGGCGGAGATCGCGTGGGTGTGAGGCTCGCTGCCGCGGTTGCCGCGACTGCGATCGCAGCGACTCCGGTCGGCTTCCTCCAGGGGCGCCAGGCTCCGGGCGGAAGCTTCGTCGAGCCGAGCGGCTCCTCGGGCCCGCAGCTCACTGCCTGGGCCGCGCTCGGACTGAAGGCGGCGGGAGCGAGCCCGGGCCGCGCTCTCGACTACCTCGTCGCCCACGAGGGCGAGCTGACCGAGGTCACCGACGTCGAGCTCGTCGCGCTGGCGGAGAGTGCTCTCGGTCGCCGGCCCGACCGGCTGCTCGCGCGCATCCGCCGCTTCCAGCGACCGGGCGGGGCGATCGGCCCGACGGTCAACTCGACGATCTGGGGGATCCTCGCCCTGCGCCAGGCAGGAGAGCCGGCGCCTCGCATCGCTGTGCGGTTCGTGCTCCGCCGCCAGGCCCGTTCAGGCGGCTGGGCGTGGTATGCGGGCGGCCGGCCGGACTCGAACGACACCGCGGCGGCGGTTCAGGCCCTGCGCTCCTCTGGCGTGCGCGGTGCCCCGATCAGCCGCGCGCTCGCGTACCTAAACGGACTGCGGAGCCGCGACGGTGGCTTCGAGCTCACTCCCGGACGCGGCTCGGACACGCAGTCCACGGCCTGGGCGATCCAGGCGTTCATCGCCGCGGGCAAGCCGGTCCCGCGCGGCGCGCGCGCGTATCTTCAGCGCATGCGGCGGGGCGACGGCAGCTTCCGCTACTCGAAGCGCTACGCGACGACGCCGGTCTGGGTCACGGCACAGGTGCTACCCGCGCTCGCCGGTCGGGCGTTCCCCCTCTCCAACAGCCGCCGGTAGTACTCCTCCACGTACAGCGGCGCGTAACCCAGGCGGTCGTTGATCGCGAGCATGCCCACGTTGCTTACGTCGTTCTCGGTCACGAGCCGCTCGAGCCCGGCCTGCTGCGCCCAGCGCGCCGCGGCCACCTTCGCAAGGAGCGCGAGCCCGCGGCGGCGATGAGTACGCAGGGTCGCGGTCATCGAGTTGTAGCCGATCGCCCGCTCCGGATCGACGGTGACGAAGGCCAGCGAGACAGGGCGGTCCCCATCGACCACGACGAAGCTGCCCTCGTCCGAGATGTCGGGGTACTCGAACTCGTCCCGGCACCAGCTCTCGAAGTCGACCTCGGTCTCGGGCTCGTCCGAAGGCATGTCGATCTCGCCCTCGACGCAGATCGCGTGGAGCTCGTGCGCGCGGTCGCGCGTTTCCCCGAGGGTCGCCAAACGGAACCCGGGCACGGTCACCTTCGGCAGCGATACGTCCCGCAGCTCGAGGCCCGAGGCGCGATTGCGGCCGGACAGGGTGAACCCGCGCTTCGAGAGAAAGCGCACACCGGCCGGATCGCCCGGCACGTAGCTCTCGACCCGCCACGCCCCCTCGGCCCGCAGGTACTCAACCGCCGTCTCGAACAGCTGCGCGCCGATTCCCCGGCCACGGTGCTCGCGCGCAACGCTCAACCAGAACCGGCCCTTCCCCGGTGTGGGCACGGCCCACTCGAAGGCGGCTTCGACATGACCAACCACGTCTCCGCCCTCCAAGGCCACCCAGTCGCGGCGTCGCTCGCGCGCCAGCGGAAACTCGAGCTCGTGCACCAGGCCCCGCTCGGTCCACACCTGGTGTGGGTTCAACTCCAACTCGAGCCGAATCACCCCGCTCACGTCGTCGCGCACCAGCTCCCGGATCACCGCTCGAGCACCCAGATCCCCTGGTCGTAGATCGGCCGGTAACCGAGGCTGTCGTTGAGCGCGAGCATGCCGGTGTTCTCGCGGTCGTTCTCGGTCAGGATGCGTTCGATCCCGTTTGCGGCAGCCCAGCGCGTGGTCGCGAGCTTCACGAGCAGCGCGAGCCCGCGGCGCCGGTAGCCAGGCAGCGTCGCGGTCAGCTGGTTGTAGGCGACCCGTCGCTGCAGATCGACGGTCAGAAATCCGAACGCGACCGGCTGGTCTCCGTCCAGCACGACGAAGCTGCCTTCGTGCGAGAGATTCGGATGCTCGAGGTCGTCCCACTTCCACTCCACCAGATCGGCCGGGAGGTCGACCTCGCCGGCCCTGAGGCGCGCGAACAGCGCCTCGACCTCGTCCAGCGCCTCGACGAGCGAGACTAGACGCAACTCCCGAGTTTCGAGGTCCGGCAGGCGAAAGAGGTCGACCGCGCGAGGATCCACGTCGGAGACGCGGTCGGCGCCGGTCTGCTCGAAGCCGCGCTGCCGGACGAACCGCTCACCCGCAGAGTCGCCGTCGACCCAGGTGCGCAGCCGCACCGCGGAAGCCAGGTGCTCCTCGACGGCCCTGTAGAGGTCGCTGCCGATCCCTCGGCCGCGCCGCTCCGGATGGACGCCGATCCAGAAGCGTCCCTTCTCGCTCGCCGACGAGCCGGCGTACGCGTGGCCGACGACCGTTCCACCGGACTCGGCGACCCAGTCCCGCTGAGGAGGCTTGCTCGCACGCGCCCAGACCATCTCGCCCGTCTCGATCCGATGCGGGTTGACGGCAAGGATGAGCCTGGCAGTCGCTTCTGCATCTTCTTTCCGGAGCTCACGGATCACGCCCCTATACTCGCGAAATGGCGACCGCCTCGATCGTGACGATCGGGAACGAGCTGGTCTCCGGCGACACGGTCAACACGAACGGCTCCTGGCTCGCCGCCCGGCTCGAGGCTCTCGGCGTGGACGTGCTGCTGATCGCGTCGCTCCCCGACGAGGAGAAGCGAGTCGCCGCGCTCGTCCGCGCGCAGGCCGCCGAAGCCGACGTCGTGCTCGTCACCGGCGGTCTCGGCGGCACTCCGGACGACATCACCCGCGAGGCGATCGCCGCGGCGTTCGGAGTTCCCCAGGAAGAGCAGCCCGAGGTCGCCGAACGCCTGCGCGCCCGTTTCCGCGGGGATCCCGACTACGTCACCCGCTGGGCGCAGCTTCCTGCCGGAAGCCGTCCGCTCGAGAACCCACTCGGCGGCGCGCCCGGCTTCGTGATCGGCAGCGTCTACGTCTTGCCCGGACTGCCGGCCGAGATGGAGGCGATGTTCGAGACCGTTGCGGCGGAGCTCGCCGGTGGTAGCCCGATCGGCTCCTGGCGGCGCACCTATCGCACCACCGAGAGTCGCATCGTCTCGATACTTGAAGCCGGTGGCGAGCGCTACCCCGCCGTCAAGGTCGGCTCGTACCCCAGCTTCGGAGCCGAAGGCAGCTTCGTCGAGGTCGTGCTCAAGTCGAGCGACCTTGCCGCTCTGGCAGCGGCACAGGCCTGGTTCGAGCAGGCGTTGGCCGATCTGACCGCCTGAGCGGCGCAGCCGGCCGGAATGAGTGCTACGGTCCTGGCGGTTGCGTGATCTGGGAAGTCAGGCGGCCTGCGCCCAGACACGATGCAACTTCATTCGACCATGCGTATGTGGGATTCCCCTTTCCAGGGGTTCACCCTTGTGCGCCGAATTGCCGATGCGGTGAGAGTGAAGGTGGGTCGCCGCAGCCTCGTTGTCGTGATCGCACTGACCTCAGCGGTCGGTGTCTTCCTGTTGGTCCAACGGACCGGCTCGAGCGTCTTCGCGGCCGCCGCAACTCCTGACTGGCGCTACCTGCTTGCCGGCCTTGCGATCTGCGCGGCGGTACAGCCGCTTCGCGCCCTTGCCTGGACGTCGACGGTGCGCTCGCCGGTCGGTTTTCGCGCCATGTACACGGCCAGCTCCGTCGGCTCGTTTCTCGACACCGTCTTGCCCGGACGCCTCGGCGAGGCCTCGAAGGTCGGCGTGCTGAAGGTCGTTGCCGGACCGCGTTGGCCGGGATTCTCGCGCGCGGGGGGAAGCCTCTTGTGTGCGCACCTGCTCGAGATGGTCGCTTTCGTGCTCGTCGGCGCCGCCTCGGTGTTCTTCCTACCCGTGCCGGGCTGGGCGAAGCTGACGATGATCGTCGGCCTCCCGCTCGCCGCCGGAGGACTGCTGCTCGTCTCGATCTTGCACCACAAGGTGAGCCACAGGCTGCCGGAGAGCGTCGGCGCGTTCCTCGCGGGCGCCGCGGCTCCGAAGGGAATCATGGTCAAGGCCGGCCTCATCCTCATCGTGACCTGGGTCGCCCGCTGGTTCGGCGTCCTCTTCCTGCTCCAGGCGGTCGGCGTCCACGCCGGCGTCGGCGCGGCTCTGCTCTACATGGTCGTGACCGGCCTCGCGAACACGATGCCCTTCCTGCCCGGAAACGTCGGCCTCTACCAGGGCGCCGCTATCGGCGCGCTGGCGATGTCTGGCCACGGCGGCACGACCGCCATCGCGGCCAGCGTCTTCACCCCGGCCGCCGGAAGTCTCGCCACGGCTGTCGCTGCCACCGTTGGCCTCGCGCTGTACGCGCGCAGCTTCGGCGACCTTCGCCGAGCCGCAGTCCGCTTTTAGACTAGCCCAGCTTCTCCGGATCCGCGGGCTGCCCGTCGCGGCCGACGTACCCGTCCTTGGCGCCCACCACGAGCATCACGAGGTCCTCGTCGCCGATACTCGACACCTGGCGGGGCGTGGTCGTTTCGACGTGGCAGAATCCGCCCGGCCCGAGCTCGCGGGTCTCGCCCGGGAGCGCGAACCGCGCTCGCCCTGCGTGGATGAAGTAGAGCTCGTCCTGCTGCTCGTGGTAGTGCGGGCGCGCGTCGATTCCCGGCGGGATCACGAGCACGTTCACGCCGAAGGCCGTCACGCCGAGCTCTTGCCGCACCTTGCGGAAGACGCCGTCTCCCATCTCGTCGATCGACCCGAACGCGTAGCCCACAGGCTCACCTCCCTCGCTAGCATCGAGCAGTGGCTGTTGCTTCACCAGAACGCTATCTCGCAGACCTGAACCCGGCGCAGCGCGAGGCGGTCCTCGCGACCGAAGGCCCGCTCCTCGTCGTCGCCGGCGCGGGCTCCGGCAAGACGCGCGTGCTCACCTACCGCGTCGCGCACCTGATCAACGCCTGCGGCGTGAAGCCGAACGAGATCCTCGCGATCACCTTCACCAACAAGGCGGCGGGGGAGATGCGCGAGCGGCTCGAGGACCTACTCGGCCCGGTTGCGCGCTCGATCTGGATCCTCACCTTCCACGCCGCCTGCGGGCGGATCCTGCGGCGCGAGGCCCAGCGTCTCGGCTATCGCAGCAACTTCACGATCTACGACCAGGCTGACCAGGTGCGGCTCACCAAGGCGTGCCTGGAGGAGCTCGACCGCGACCCGAAGCGTTTCGTGCCGCGCGGCATCCACGCGCAGATCTCGGCGGCGAAGAACCAGCTCGTCACCCCGGAGGAGTACGCCGAGCGCGTCTCGTCGTTCCACGACCAGACCGTCGCCGAGGTCTACGACCTCTACCAGAAGCGCCTGATCGCCTCGAACGCGGTCGACTTCGACGACCTCCTGATGCTCACCGTCCAGGTGCTGGAGAGCTTCCCGGAGGCCCGCGAGCGCTGGCAGAAGGCCTTTCGCTACATCCTCGTGGACGAGTACCAGGACACGAACCACGCGCAGTACCGGCTCCTGCAGTTGCTGGCGGAGAAGCACCGCAACGTCTGCGCCGTCGGCGATCCGGATCAGTCGATCTACGCCTTCCGCGGCGCCGACATTCGCAACATCCTCGAGTTCGAGCGCGACTTCGGCGAGACCAAAACGATCGCCCTGGAACAGAACTACCGCTCGACGAACACGATCCTCGAATCGGCGAACGCGGTCATCTCGAACAATCGCGAGCGCAAGCCAAAGAACCTCTGGTCCGAGCTCGGCGAGGGCGAGCCAGTCCGCGTGCTCGAGGTCGAGGACGAGCACGCGGAGGCGCGCTTCGTCGCCGCCGAGATCGCGCTGCTCGTCGAGGAGGCCTACAACGGGAGCGAGATCGCGATCTTCTACCGGACGAACGCGCAGTCGCGCGTGCTGGAGGACGTGCTCGTCCGCCAGGGGGTCGGCTACCAGGTGATCGGCGGCCCGCGTTTCTACGAACGTGCGGAGGTGAAGGACGTGGTCGCCTACCTCCAGGCGATCGACAACCCGTACGACGCAGTTTCGCTGCAGCGGATCGCCAACCGCCCGCGGCGCGGGATCGGCGATGCGAGCCTCGCGCGGCTTCAGACCTACGCCGACGCGCACGGAATCTCGCTCTGGGAAGCGCTCGGCCACGCCGAGCCGGCCGGGATCGCGGCCGCGCCGCTGCGCGCCGTTGGGCAGCTGCACTCGCTGCTCCAGTCGCTCCAGGCGGGGGCGCTCGAGCTCGAGGTGCCGGAGGTGATCGAGCGCGTGCTCGAGCGCAGCGGCTACATGGACGCGCTTCGCGCCGAGCGCACGATCGAGGCCCAGGGCCGAATCGAGAACCTTCAGGAGCTCGTCAGCGCGGCGCAGGAGTACCAGGCCACCGCGGCCGAGCCGAGCCTCTCGGGCTTCCTGCAGGAGATCTCGCTCTACTCAGACCAGGACGCGATTCGCGGCGAACAGAGCCTGGTCACGCTGATGACTCTGCACAACGCAAAGGGGCTCGAGTTCCGCGCCGTCTTCATGATCGGCCTCGAGGAAGGCATCTTCCCGCACGCCCGCTCGATCGAGGAGCAGGGGTTGGAAGAGGAACGGCGGCTCGCGTACGTGGGCATGACGCGGGCGAAGGAGCGGCTCGTGCTCACCCACGCCTCCGCCCGGTCGCTCTACGGGAGCCGCTCCTACAACCTGCCCTCGCGGTTCCTCGACGAGCTCCCTGACGACAAGGTCGAGCGGCAGCGCCTCAAGCCGGCCTCGTGGTCGGGCTACGGTTCGCCGACGGGCGTGGCGCCGCGCTCGGACACGCCCACTCTCTCGACCGGCGACTCGGTCCGGCACGAGACGCTCGGCGAGGGAGTCGTGACTGCGATGGAGGCCGGCGGTGTGGTGACCGTGCGTTTTGCCGCGGACGGGACCGAGCGGCGGCTGATGCTGGACTACGCACCGCTCGAGCGCATTTAGCGAACCGCTTCGACCCAGTCGAGCCGGCGGCCGCAGAGGCTGCGCGCCTGCTCCGGTGAGACGGTGACCACCGTCTCACGCGCATCCTTCCGGCTCAGCGCGGCCGGCCCGAAGGAGTACGGGGTCGCGCCGCTGCCCGGGTGCCAGCCGCCGGTCTCGTAGCGGATCGTGACCTGGTGCTCGCCTGCCGAGAGCGGCATCGAGGCGAGATCGGTGTAGAGGCCAGGCCAGTCCAGTTCCTCACGTCTCGAGCCCACCGTGCGCCCATCCACCGAAATCGAGGCGAGGCCGAACCAGTCACCGCCGAGCCAGGCGGTGTAGTCGCCGGCTTCTGGCACGCTCACCGTCAGCGTGCGCTCGCCGCGGGCGGGCGGGTTGCCGAGCAAGATCGACTGCGGCCTCCTCGCGGTCTTGAGAGAGACGACGCCGGGCAGGCGCGCGAGCCTGAGCACATCGGCGCAGCGCGGCACTGCGGCTGCCTGGCTCGCGTTGCCGAGGGGAAGGTGCTCGGCGATCGTCTGCGCAGGAACTTCCGGCCGCTGCCACACCTCGTACTCGCGGCCCGACCAGACGAGCCGGTAGACCGACGGCGGCCGGCTTGCGGCCGGGCCTCGGCGCAGCACCAGCGTGCGGTAGACGAGCAACCCGTCCAGGCGAATCCGGTCGATATCGGCGGATTCCCCCTTGTCCAGCAGCTTCCCGTCTGTGAGGTAGACGAAGTGGCGGCGCAGCTCCGAGGCGCCTTCAGGATCGAGGCGCCGCAGGAAGTGCCGCGCGCCGTAGGGCTCGTAGTTCGTCATGAGGGCCTGTCCCTGGCCGGCGAAGTCGTGGCCGATCGTCTCGAGCTCGTGCAGCTGGCCGCGGGGCGCGAGCCAGACGTCGTGGTACTGAAGCGCGTTCGACCAGAGCACGCCACCCGCGATCGCCAGCGCCACCACGCCCGCTTCGACCGCGCGTCCGTGGCCGAAGATCGCCGCGCAGCCGGCCAGCGCCAGGGCCAGGACCGCCGGCGACGCCATCGCCAGTGTCTTGCCCCCTACCCAGGGCGAGCTGACCGAGAGGTACAGCGCGCACCCGACGCCGGCGATCACGACGTACGCCAGCAGCTCCCAACTGCGCCGCGCCCAGGCCCACCAGAGGCCGAGCACGCTCGCTCCGAGCACGACGGCGATCAGCACATACGCCGGCGCAGAGTCGTGCGGGTGCACGCGGAAGTCGCCGACGGGCCAGATGCCGAAGAGCTGCCACGTGCTGAGCGGGCCGATCAGGTTGCCGAGGTTCGTCTCCTTGCCGAAGTCGCCGATGCGGGGAATCCAGTCCACCGCGGCCACGTAGGCCGGGATCGCCAGCACGCCGAAGCCCGCTGCGAACGCGCCCGCCTTCAGCAGGAGCGACGAGCTTGGCCGGCGCAGGACGACGACCGCGGCCGCGAGCAGCGCGGGGGCGAGCCAGACTGCGCCGGGCAGGCTCAGCACGCAGACGAGGGCGGCGCAGGCCGCGCCGAGAGGGAGCGCCGCTCGCGCGCCCCGTTCCTCGTCGAGCGTCCAGGGCAAAAGCGCCGCGATCAGCGCGAGCAGCAGCGCCCCGAGGAGCTCCTTGATCCCGCCCCAGAGCGCGTAGCCGAACAGGATCGCCGGCTGGGCCGCGACGAAAGCGGCGGCTGCCCGCATCGGCCGTGACGGGATCACCCGTCCCAGCAGCGAGTAGAGCGCGAGCGCCAGCAGCGCCGCGAGAAAGGTCAGGTAAGGCTGATAGAGCCACGCGAGGTCGTACGAGAGCAGCTGGTGGCCGAGCCCGAGCGGCATCAGGCTCCCGGTTGGGTAGCCGATTGCCAGCGTAGTCGCGAGCGTCGCCTCGTAGGTCGAGGGCGCGAGACCCGCAAGGCTGCGGCCGTGCTCCATCACGCGGTCGGTCATCGCGAAATAGGTCGCCGTGTCGTCGAGCTTGATGTAGCCGGCGAAGGTCGCCCGCCCGGAAAGGACGATCGGCGCCGCGAAGACTGCGAACACTCCGGCCGCCGCGCCGAGCGCCCACGACTCGGGGCGGTCAAGCCAGGGCGGTCTGAGCATCAGCCCGGCGATCGCGAGCGCGATCACGAGCGGGCCGGCGAGCTCGGCGGTCGCGTCGGCGAGGGTCGCGAACTGCGCCGCGAGGATGACGACGGTCAGCCCGGCAGGCAGCAGGAGCGCGCGGGGCAGCCTCTCACCGCTTGCGGCCTCGAGCAGCCGCCCGCAGCCGAGCGAGAGCCCCGCGAGCAAGAGCGGGAAGGCGATCCAGGCGACGAGCAGGGCCGGCAGCTAGCGGACGGCCGCGACCTGGCCCGAGGTGATCAGCCCGCGCGCCTTCTGCGGCGACGGGTCGTAGACCTCGATCTGCAGGTTCGAGCCGGGGTAGGCCAGGTAGACGTTGTTCGCCTGCGTCGTGCTGTAGACGGCAAAGCCGCCGGACGGTGCGGAGAACGAGCTCTCGTCGGGCTTCTTCGCGAGCCCCTGCAGCACCTTGTACGCGTTTTCCACGGGATAGGTCCCGACGATCGTGTACGCCGCCTGGCGGATTCCGATGGGCACGCCTTTCGGCAGATAGCGGATGAAGACTCGATTATCGGAGGTGCGAGTCAGCTCATAGGTCTGGTCGGGGATCGGTCCCGCCCAGTAGAGCGGGTGGCCCAGCTCGTCCGAGAGCGAGCGGAGCTCGTCCTCGGACGTCGCGACCGGGCCGACGGCCTGCCCGTTCGTCGTAGTGGATGCCGTGTTCGAATCGCCTCCGCGCACGAGCAACCAGACCACGAAGGCGACTGCGATTGCCACGGCGATAATCGCCCCGAGCCGAACGTCCGGCCTGCGCGCCCAGGGGCTCGTGAGACGCTCGTTCATCGCCACAAAGCATAGGTTCAGCCCCGGGGGGCATGGTCCTGCCGCGCGCGGCTCGGCTACAATCGCTCGCTCCAGGGCGGTTAGCTCAGTTGGGAGAGCACCAGCTCGACAAGCTGGGGGTCACTGGTTCGAGCCCAGTACCGCCCATACCCGCAGAAGACCACG
>Ga0307296_10002045_pt1 | contig 10239 bp, 11 predicted proteins | sample ER_DNA_153_FD_194467 | JGI IMG/M metagenome (GOLD analysis project Ga0307296, IMG submission 194467) | Bulk soil microbial communities from the East River watershed near Crested Butte, Colorado, United States - ER_DNA_153 | ecosystem: Environmental > Terrestrial > Soil > Floodplain | place... | reverse complement strand
TTTTATGTCGCGCTCGACCGACCAGGCGCCGCGATCGGCCGCCATTGCGCACCGCGCGTAGATGCTCAACCGGGACTGCGAGTCTGTGATTGTCATATGCCCATCGCTCCGGAATGTGTGGGACGGTGAGAGCCCGCCAGAACGGCGAACGGCCAGTCCGCGGAATCCACTCCGTGTGTCACGAGCACCGCGAGCAGCCACCGCTCGAGCCCGAATGCGACGCAACCGCTCGACACTGGTTGTCCGCCGGCCAGGGAGATCGAGAAGGCGTCGCCAAAAAACTCCTCGTGGTCGTTGAACGACGCGATCGCCAACGGACGCCCGTCGGGAAACCGGAACACCAGCTCGTGCTTCAGCCCCTTGATGCGCTGGAGCGCGGCCCGACCGCGCGCAGACGGCGCGAAGAACGGATCGCTTGCGACGACGATCTCGGTCTCCAGCCCGAGCCTCCCGGCCAGCGCGGATGCACGCTCGACCCCGCGGTCGAGGAGCGATTTCACATCCCATGCTGTTCCGACGCAGACGATCTCCCGCATCGTGAATGCCCACCCCCTCTCGAGCGCGGCATGGCGCTCGCCTTCGTGTCGCCAGCACGTGCCCTGCGCCGTCATCAGCACCGGGGCATCGATCGTGGAGTCGGCGAGTGCCGCGTATGTGTTGTAACAAACGGCCGGAGGCAGCGCGATTGCGGGCGCGCCAGCGCAGGAGGGTGCTGCGCGACCCGGCGATTCGCTCGATGCGATTGACTGGAGAATCGATTCGTCGCCGCTCAGATGCGAAGCCATGCTCAGCCACTGCGGAAACGACGAGAAGTATTTCGCCCGCTCGAGCGTCTCGAAGCTCACTCCGGCCGGAGAGCGCCATTCGTTCGGCGTTTCCGCGCGCGCGATGTCCGCGATCGCTTGTTCGATCTCGCGCTCGAGCGTAGCGACGCGCCCGCTCAGACCCGTGACGCCAGGGGCGACGTCCCAGAGCGATCCGCTCTCGCGGAGCCGGCGCACGACCTCTTCAGGCTGCAGCATTGTCCTCGAGAGGAAGGGGAAGGGGAAGGGGAAGGAAGACCGTTGCGATCCGCGCGACCGTCTGAAAGTTGTCCATCCGGATGTGGGAGTCGGGGATCGGCCGGCCGATTTCCTGCTCGGTGAACGCGATCAGCTCCAGCACCTTGAGCGAATCGAGCAGCCTCGTCGCGAACAGCGGCGTATCTGCATCGACGCGCACACCCTTCGGCGCAACTTCCTCGTTGAGCCAGACGAGCATCCGGCGCGCGAATTCCTCTTGCCGGGTGATCATGCCGCCACCCGCTCGGCGCTCTGCGCCCACTTGGTCGCGATCAGGTTTCGGAGCATCGGCTTCCAGTAGCTGCTCACCGGGGGCGGGGCGTCGAGAAGGACCTCGGCCACGGTCGTGTCGAAGATCTTCGGCAGTGCCAGCTGCGGAATGAAATGCGAGAGTGACGACAGCACCGATCGGAGCCGGACGTCGCCCGTCTCCATCACAGCGCGCTCGAACATCTCGTAAGTCCTGGTGTCCGTGATCATCGCGCGCTCCACACCGCGCTTGAGCCATTCGGGACTCTCTGACCACACCTCGTAGGCGGTGTCCATCAGCTCGCCCAGGCTCAGCGCACCTCTTCCCGAGCATAGATGCACGGTCGTGTTTGCGGCTCTTGCATCCAGCGCTATGCGGGCGATGGCGCTGCTCACGTAACTCGACGTGACGACGTCCACAGGATTTGTGCGGTCGCCTGGAATCATCGCCGCCAGGCCGCGGTGATAGATCCGGAGCGCGCGGTGTACCGCGTTTATCTGCGGGATGTCGCCCTCGGAGCCGCGGCACACGATTGTGCTCGGCCGGACGACCGTCCAGGGTAGAGCGCTCGCCCGTATTGTCGACTCCGCTTCGTACTTGGACTGCTCGTATGCGTTCACCCAGCCGGCCTGGCAGCCGTTATCCCGCTCGAGAATCGTACCGGTCAAACGGCCCGCTACGAACGCCGTGCTCACGAAAACGAACCGATCCAGCCGGCGACAGTCCGCCGCCACCTCTGCGACCCGATACGTCCCGAGAGTATTGACGAAGCGCGAATGATCAAGGGATCTGGAGAAGCAGGTGTCCGCTGCGGCGTGGACAACGACGCGCGCCTCGCGCTGGATGCGCTGGCGCACGAACGGGTCGAGGTCCATCCCGTCCACTGTCATGTCTCCGTAAACGGGGACAACTCTCCACGCCAGCGGTCCCAGCCGGGCTGATACGTGTCTCCAGCTAGTCTCGTTGCGAAAGAGAGCAAATGCGTCGAGAGCGGGATCGTCGCGGAGCATTTGGCGCAGCACGCCCTCGCCCACCAATCCACTTGCTCCGGTTACGAATAGTCTGGTTTGGCTTCTCATTCACGCCTCCACGGCGATGCCGGTCCAATGGGCACCGAAGCCGTAGGAAAACAGAACGACACGCTGGCCGGGCTGAATGCAGCCGCCATCGAGTGCGTCGCGGTAGTTGATGAAGTTGTCGCCGGCCAGCGTGTGGCCGTGGCGGACGATGTTGTCGGAGAAAAGGCGTGCGCGCGGCAGGCGCACGAGGCTGGACAGAATCTGCCAGCTGCGCATGCTCACGTTGTGCGGAATTATCCAGTCGACATCGGCCGGCTCCCAGCCCGCGTCGGCAATGGTGCGGAGCAACACGTGGCGGGCCGTCGGGAAGTACGACGCCACGATCTCGTCCCGCAGCGCCTCTACATCCCAGTAGTAGCCCTTGGTGACATTCGTGGCGGAGACGAGCCGGTTCCGGGTGCCGTTCCTTTCGATCAGAACTGCGCACGCCGCGTCGGAGGTGCAGTTGAAGATCGCCTCGCGCCCCGCGTTGGCCGGGAAGAACTCGGACGACACGCATAACGCGCGTTCTATACCTTCCGTGAGGCACAACGAGCGCGCGAGCCGCGCGGCACCGAGCAGCGTCGTGCACGAGAGCTGATCGACGGCAAAAGGCCACGCGTTGTGGAGCCCGAGATCGTACTGCAGCCTTGTCGCCGGAAACTTGAATCGGGACATGGTGCAAAGGCCGCTCGCCGCTTCCTCCGCATCGGTTTGGGCGGCGAACGACATGGAGCCCGGCGTACCGCCGTAGATCAACAGCCCGATCGAGTCGCGATCCACACGGCTTTCATCCAGCAGCCTGGTCGATGCGGCGAGGGCTAGCTCATACGGTGTCTCCGTGACCGCTACGTGCACTTTCCCGAAGCCGAACGACTCCATGGTGGCTGCGGAGCTGTTCAACTGTCGATCGCCGGCAAGCTCGCCGACGGTGCGTGAGCGCTCCGGAAACACATAGCTGATGCTTGCTATGGCGGGTGTGCTTCGTCCATTCGATTCGGCGCGAGTCATAGGGCTCCTTGGTGACACGCGAACGATGCTTTCGCGCGCACAGGGCACCTATGCGCGATGATACGTAGGACAAGGGCGAGACTGACGTAGTAGCGGACAACAGGGGGTCAACGGCGCAAGGAACTGACGGACGCAAAAAAGCCCGAGGGAGACTCCCTCGGGCTTTGGTACGACTTTGCTTGCGTGCCGCTACGGCGCTACGACGATGATCAAGTCCTTCGTCTCGGTTTGCGTCGTAATGGTCAATCCGCCAGTCAGAAGCGCTGGCTTGAATCCCGACGCCGCGGTGGGGGTTGCACGCAGCACATAGGTGCCCGGCAGCAGGAATGCGAACCTGAAATTCCCGTTCGCATCGGTCTTCGTGCTACTGACGATGTGGGTCGGATCGGTATCTCCGATCAGCGAGCCCGCGGTCAGAACTTCCACGGTGGCGTCCGGAACTACGGCGCCCGTTGCGCTATTCGCGTGGACCGAGCCGGACGCGCTACCTGTGATGTCCTGCGCGACGGCATGAATCACCGGCTTGAAGTTGAAGCCGTTGGAGGCCTTGTTGCCGCGCATCACGAAGCTGCGACCGATGTCGAAGTCCAGGGTCATGACGGAGCCGTCCTCGGTCAGCTGGATTGGCGCATCGAGATTGATCTTGATGCCCGAGTGACCCGCGCTCGGAAAGGAGATCGGCGGCGTGGTTCCGTCCTTCAGAGTGATGCTCGACTGGTCGGTGTCGAGGATGAGACGGAAGCTCTGATAATTACCCGTGGCGAGAGTGGCAGCGCCGAGGTTCATCGTCTTGCCGCTGCCCAGGTCGAGAAGATTGATCAGGGCGTTGGGTGTGGCGACCGTAGTCCAGCCATCGTGATTCGATTCGTCGGCTGCTTCCTCGTCCGTCGTTGACGCTGTCTTCGCGTCGACTCGAACAACGAAGACGTCGACTCGGGCGACCTCAGAGAAGGGAAAGGGTGCGTCGGTCAGGCGAACCGTGAGGAGCCCGGTGCCAGTGCCCGAAGAATCGCTGCACGCGGCAACCGCGAAAGCGCCCATTACGAAAGCCGCAAAGCGGCGGGTGGTCCTGTTCATTTTAGCTCTCCTGCATTGAGTTCACTGATCTTTGAGGGGGCAGGGTTTGCCCGGAGGGCTCGCGTGCAGAGCGCGTCCCTATTTGCATAGACTCGGATATTGCGAGCAGGCGTCACAGCTCATCTGAGATCACAAAAAAGGGACAGCCTAGTCGCTGTCCCCTTTCGTGATCCCGATAGTGGTGCTTCGATCTAGTTTTTAGGCGGTGGCTTGTGGCTTTGACCGGGATTGGATTTCTTGCCGCCGTTGGCTGGGACTCCCGCCGGAGGACCTGCTGTTGCAGGCCTGCCGGTGGTCGTAGGCTTGTGGCTTTGCCCAAAGTCACGTCCGGTTTCGGCTGGACGATTCCCCTGTCCCGCAATCGCCTGGGGGGGAAGCTCACCGGCCAAGCTCTCGATATCCGCGTCCGAAGCGCGCGTCTGAAGGCGCGCCAGCACGAGCTGCAGCGCCAGAGTCGACGTCAAGCCGCGGTCGGTCAGAGTTCCTATCACAAAGAGCGGAACTGCGAGTGAACGCTCCCGTGGTGCACTCTTCGCCAACAGTGCGACCGATGAGGCATCGACACCCTTTCGAATCGCTTCGGCACCGGCCTCGATTTCGTCGCCGGCTGGCGCTGATCCGCGCCCGCTCGAAAGAGCAGATCTGGCGCTCACCATGCGAAGAGCCTGTTCATTCACCGAACGTTCGATGGCGTTCGGAGCTACGCCTTTCGCGGCGAACTTGAGCGCGCGGTTTTCAAGAGCCTCGGCCGGGAGCTGATGAGCGCGCGCATCTGCAATGCGCGCCAGAACCCGTTGCGCGACATCCGCTGGCAACACTTCCCGCAGCCGCGCGGAAGGATCCTTTGCCGGGGTCTGTGCACTCGCTGCCTGCGCGACCAATGCGGTCGTCAGGAACAGCAGCGCGAAGGTTCGAACGTGGTTCATATATGTCATCTCCACGAGGGAGTGATTTGCGACACCGCAATAAAACTGGTCATCACGCGCCAGAGTTCTGGCGGCATACCTGATAGACTCCCAATACGGCAACCAAGGTCACATCTTTGTGTTTGGGTCCACAACGAGCAGGCCAACGCTCCCGCCGAACTCATCGAGCATGGGTAGAAGCCCCGGTGGAACCAGCCACTTTCCGCCATCGAGTCTCAAATTCATCTGATACTTACCCTGCTTGATCGGGAGTGTCACGGTCCACAATTCAGCATTCGCAGACTCGAGCGCAACGGGACTCCAATTGGTGAAATCTCCGGCGACTTCTACTGATCGGGCCCCCGGAGCGTTCACCTTGAGCGTCACAACACCGCTGCGGGTTGCCTCAGCGGTAAAACCGGTTACGACCGGCACGATTTCCTGAGTGGTGGTCCCGAGCTCGGGTTGCGTCGTGTTCAATGGGACGGCTTCGCGAGCTCGCCGTAACGCCATTCGGATGCTCACCGACACGAAGCGCCCTCCAGGGAATCCCTGCGTAGGATCGATTGGGTAGGTTCCCCCACTCGCAACCAGAGCGAAGCGGGGTGTCATCCGGGCGACCGCGCTCAGGTTACCCCACGATCTGCTGGTGCCCCCGAGGAAGGTGAGCTGATCGCCGAGGCGGGTTCCCAGCAGTGCTCCCAGATCCAGTCGATCGCGGGTCCAGGAAAGAGCCAGCTGAGCGTCCATATATTGGATTGAGTCTTCGACCATCGCAGGACTCGCGGTGAGCGTCGCGCCAACATCCCTGAGCGTGGTCGACGCGCCCAGTTCCCCAAGAAGGATGCTTCGCGACCCACCTCCAACCCAGGTCCGACCTCCGCCGCCGCCGAAGAACACCTCGCGAGCGTGCCGCATGAAATGCAGTCTGCCGTTCACGAGCACCTGACCGGTTCGAGTGCCATCATGGTGTGCGCTGCCGCCGGCCAAGCCAGCCAGCTCGGCGAGGAATCCACGGGTGGAGAGTGAGAACACCGATCCGGAGAGTGAGCCTTGGGTGCTCCAACCGCCCGACGTGAACTGCGAATACGTTCCTGAAGCTTCCGCGACTCCGCGTCCCCACTCGCCGGCGGCGCGAGGACTGATTGTGGCCGCACCTGCGTTCAGTGTATCCGCGTAGCGGAGGGCGACTGCGCCCAGATCCAGACTGGTCTCGACGCGTTGCGCCTGACTTGCCGACGCAAAGAAGAGGAGCGCTGTCAGCACTCCTCCGGAGATTGCGGCGAACGAGGGTTGTGGTTTGGGTCTCAAGGAACTGAAAGATATCAGTTCCTGTGAACGTATGTATTTTTTTTTTAGGTCTCGCTCTTTCCCGCGGTCCCGACCCGGATCACAGAGCTCTCGGTCCCGAAATCGTCCGAGCTCTTGACGGCGAGCGGATCCGCGACCCAACGCGAGCCGTTGATGATGAAGGCGTACTCATGCCGGCCCGGGGTCAGCGCAACCGAGGCGGTCCAGACGCCCGGGGCTCCCGACCGTTTGAGTTCCGTCGCACCCTTAGTCCACTCGTTGAAGTCACCAACGAGCGCAACGCTTGCCGCGCCGGAGTCGACGAATACGAAGCGCACCAGCTGTACGGTGTCGCGCACGGGAGCGGCCTGTGCGGTCACCGAAGATTTCTGCGAGCGAGCGGAGATCCTCGAGCCCACAGCCACGCCGGAGAGTGCGATGATCGCGCCGATGCCGGCCGCAATGGCGATTCCCCCGCGTGGGGACAGCCGGATGATCCACTCAGTGCGCCACCAGGACGCGTTGGGCGAAGCGCCGGCGGCAGCGTACAACGAGCGCCCTTCCATCCGCACCTTATCCATCAGTCGCTTCTCGAACGACGGGTGGGCTCGCTCTGGCGCGCGCAGCGAAGCGGCAACCCGCTCAGCGAACACAGCGTCTTCTGCCTGTCTCGTCTCGTCGTAACTGTCAGCCATGATAAACCCCTTCAAGTAGATCACGCAGCCCATCACAGGCCCGCTTTACTCTCATTTTCAACGCCGGAACGCTCACACCCGTCATCTCGGACATCTCGTCGTAACTCAGCTCTTCCACGTGCTTCAACAGGAACGCCTCGCGCTGTTCGGTCGGAAGCATGGTCAAGGCACGCTCGATATGTCCGCCCACATCTCTGTCTGGTTCGTCCTCCGATCCTGGTGCGACTGCGCGCTCGATTGCTTCCGCGGCTGGTGGAAACCGAAGCTCCCGGCGCCGCTGTCTCGATGCGTAGGTCCTGCATTCGTTGATGACGATCTGATAGAGCCAACCTCCGAAACGATTCGGATCCTTGCAGCTGCGAAGTCCACGGAACGCGCGCATGAAAGCCGACTGAAGCGCGTCGTCAGCGTCCACCCGCGAGCCGAGCATTCGGACAGCGAAACGGGTGCACGTATCCTGATAGCGCCGAACCAGACCGGAGAAAGCGTCGATGTCGCCGGCGAGGACGGCGTCGATCAGTTCCGCGTCCGAGGAGCCCGTCACAAGTGAATGACTACCCGAAACCGGGCGGGGGTCACAAGGCGGGTCAGGCAGGGGAGGCATGCTCAGGGAGCGGTGAGCGTAAGAACGATCGACAGACTATAGTTGCCAGGCGTATCCAGCGCCCAATTGTACAGCGTCTGGAAATAGAGCGTTGTCGCGTTGCTCGCAGTCGCCGGGCCGGTGAAGAGGCTGGCGTCGCTGGTGGTGAGAGCGCTGAAACCTCCGCTAGAGGTAGTGCTCCAGCTCAGGTCCCCCGCGGGCTTGTCCGTCCTGGCCGGTGCACCCGGCGAAGTATTTGTCGCCGACCAGAAAGCGGCCGTCGAGCGAACGTGCAGAGTCCACGGCGCGTTCGCGCTGATGGTCAGCGTCGGACCCGTGGTGGCGTTGAACCCCGCGTCAAAATCAGCCGTGGTCGGGGCTGAGAGAGACGTCGAGCCAGCGCTCATCTGGAGCCGAACCACTCGGCCCGCAATCAGCGAGACACTTCCCGGTAGACCGCAACTGTCAGGGGCGCCGGTGGCGGTGCATTGAGCTTGTGCCCGGGACGACACTGTTGCCACGGCTAGTACAAGTGCCAGGATGGCCGTTCCGATTCCCAGTCGTCTCATCGAGTCTCCCGTTCCACTCTGAAGGTTCCCGAAGTCATCGTCCCACCGGACGAGGAGCCGATCCAGGTACCACTGATTGTGTCTTGCACGATCGTGCCCACATGCCGGCGCGGCGCTGATTCAACATTGGCGTCGAAGTCGATCACATCGACGCCACTCTCGGATCCGCTTACAGGACCGTTGAATACCCTCTGCTCGCCGGTTTGGCTGTTAACGGCCTCGAGGACGAGTTGTCCCTGAAAGCTTGTGCCGGATTCCCGGGAAATCGTCAAGGTTCCCGTGAGCGTTTCGCGCACCGGGCCCGACTGGACTCCGGTGTAATTCCACGAACCTATGAGCCCGAGCTGTGATGGCTGAGGCTCTGTCGACTGAAGACAGGCCGAGGCCAGGCTACTCGTCGCGATCACGAGAGCTGCGATACCCGCACGAAATGAGGATTTCATTTCTGGCTGCCGCTCTTCGCGCTCGACCCGTTCCACATTCGGATCGGTCGCGGGTCCAGCGTCACTGTGATTGACTTTGAATCCTTGCCGCTGACTACGAGCACCGGTACCGGAGCGCGAGGAACCAGCGGTTCGCTCAGCTCGGAGAGATCGAACTGCAATGTGTAGGTCCCAACCGGCAGAGACTGAAACGTCGCGGTCGTCGGTCCCGTCATCATCGCGGCCCATTCGCGACCCGCGCTGTCCCGTGCGATCACGTGCGCCTTGCTGAGATCGACCACGACCGCCGAGATCCCCGAGCGAGGCGCGACTATGAGCTCCACTACGGCGGAAGTCGACAGCGAAACGCTGAGATCACCACCGGCTGTACCCGATGCCGTCCAGCCATCGGGCAACGATGCTTCGTCGATCATCACTGGCTGTCTCGCGTCGCCGGGGACTCGGTACTTCCCGCTCTCGTCGGCCACAGCGGTCTCGGAGCCACGACGGACGATCGCACCCGACACACCTGGCTCACCGCTGTCGCGACGCTGGTTTCCATTCAGATCCTGGTACACGTATCCGGACGTGCCAGGGGTGCGCAGCATTGGAACGGTGAGGGCGTGCTCGAAGCGAGCTCCGAAGATCCACGGCACACGCCCACTGACCGAGTGGAAGATCGAATTGCGCTCGGCGTCGATTCTCAGCGCAAAGCCGTTCAGGAGCGGAATGGCGAGACCCGCTCTCATGATCGCCGACTTCTCGCTGCCAAATCCATTCACGCGCTGCAGCTCGCCCTCTCCCCTGATTCCGCCGAACCATGGCAACACCACCTGCTCGCCGCGGATTCCGAACGTGCTCTGCTGATTGACGAAGCCGCCACGATCGCGGGTCTGCTCGATGCGAGCCTGCAACTCCAGCACGCCTCGGGGGCCTGAGAATCCGCCGTTGGTCGTCCAGTAATTTTTGGGAGTGCGGTCGGTGACTGTGCTCTGACCCAAAGGAGAAACCGTTCTGGTCTGGCTCCCGAGGTACGCGGAGCTGTTCAGGTAGTACTCGCGGAGGTAAGTGCTGAGGCTGATGCCCAGCTGCTGTTCGCGGCTGCCGAACCCGCCGCTGGCACTGGACGATGTCTGTCGGGAGGTCGCGTCGAACTCGTACGAGCGCATGTCGATCGCCACGGTCGTTCCGGCGCGGATCGCGTACTGGGGCCTCAGGGAATATCCGTTCGACTTGAGACCGCTGAAAACCGAAGTTGCATCCGTCGTGCGCCACGCGCTCGCGCTCAGTGTCGCGCGCGAATTGAGCCGCTCGGAGA
>Ga0307296_10002042_pt1 | contig 10252 bp, 4 predicted proteins | sample ER_DNA_153_FD_194467 | JGI IMG/M metagenome (GOLD analysis project Ga0307296, IMG submission 194467) | Bulk soil microbial communities from the East River watershed near Crested Butte, Colorado, United States - ER_DNA_153 | ecosystem: Environmental > Terrestrial > Soil > Floodplain | place: USA... | reverse complement strand
GCCCAACGGCTCTGATTTCACGTTGTCGTCGATGCGGCTCGCGCGCGAGGTCGCGGACCAGGTGGGTCTGTCCACCGCGGCAACCGAGGTCATGCAGACAGCGATCACGATGCACTACACCCCGGGCGTGACTACGGCGGCAGGCACAGAGGCGTACCTGCTCGCGGCGGGTGCGGCCGTGGACGTGGCCGGCGTCCGGAGCTGGGACCTGCCGCCGCAGACTCTGAACAACGCTGTGCGGGACTACCCGCGAGTCGGGTTCAAGAAGGCGTTCGCGGACGCGTTCCGCGCCGAAGCGGTCCGGGTCCCGCAGGGACGGGCAAAGTTCGTGAACAGGTACGGCGCGCTCATCACCGCGATCAAGCTGGCGCCATTCGACGAGTGAGGCGTGCACGCACGGCGATCGGCGCTAGCGAACGGACAGCCACCGAGAGAAGGCTGTGGCGGGCCAGGTTGAATGAGACACAGCTGAGAGAATGGCCATCGCGGGCCAACTTCAGTGAGACAGCGCCGAGAGAATGGCGCTCGCGGGCCAACTTCAGTGAGACAACCGGCTGGACGCCGTCTCAGCGAATCTGGCCCACCGCAGGTCAGCGGCGTGCTGCCGGGCCAACTTCGGTGAGACGGGACAATCCAGGTCGATCCGTACCTTGAGGCTGTGGTCGACGGCGGCGGCAACCTGCCTGGCCGCCGCTACCGCCTGGGTAGCGGTGGCGGTGCCGACGCCAGGAACCTGTTGGAGGTGGTACGGGCTCGCATCGAGGATCGCGAGGACCGTCCCGAACCCCGCCTTCTCGAGCTGCCCAAGCCGCAGCCGGCCCTCGATGGTCTCGCGCAGACGCGCGATGGGATCGTGGCAAGCTCCCGGCGCACCATTTGCTGGCGCAGGGCGGCGAACGCTGTGCCAACCTGCTTGCGCAGCTCTTGTTCGCAGGCGACCACCGGCCGCGTTAGCTGCTCGAGCTGTTGGCCGTGGCGCAGTAGGGCTCGCGTGGGGGCTTCCGGCATCAGTCGCTCTCGAAGCCGAACTGCCGGAACTTCAAGGTGCGTGCGTTCTCCAGCACGACGCGGACCTTGTCGTCGGGGAAGCCGTCGTCCTTGTGCGCGTGCACCTCGATGGTGACCTCCAGCTGGACTCCATCGACCGTGGCCAGCTGCTGCAGGATCTCCTGACTGAGCCGGGTCAGGTCGCGACCGTAGCGTTCGGGGTCCAGTTGGTAGACCCCGAAGAAGCGGGTGTTCGCCGAGCTCGGGACCGCCCTGGGCCCGTCCACCTGCTCGATCGGGGTCGCGGTGGAGCTCCCAGCACCGCCGCTGGCAACCACCTCGGGCCCGGTCAGGCCCTCCGTAGGTACGGCGCTGTAGCTCGCTGAGATGGCGGTGATCTGCGCCTGCGCAGTCGCAGGCGTTACAAGCAGCGTGGCGTCGGCGATCTGACCGAAGTGGGCGTTTGGGCCAGGCAGCGTCAGTCCCTGGTAGCGGCCGGACGTATCGTCGTACGCCTCGGCCAGGGCGAAGCCGTCCAGCTCCCAGGTAAGACTATTCAGCGTCGAGCGGACCCCGTCCTCGAATACCGCACGGTCCCGGACCCGGGTCAGGTAGGGGTAGCGGCAGTAGTACGCCCAGAGTTCCCCGACAGGAATGTGGCCACGGTTCCATACCGCCTTCAGCCGCTGGTCTAGGTCCAGGCGGATGGTTCGCGCCGCGATGACACTGGCGAGCAGCCCTGCGCGTGTCAGCCTCTCGCTGACTCGGTCGGCAAGCCGCTCAGTGGCCCCGTCGGCCTTCTCGACCGCGATGACAGGTGGGGGGGTGGGGTGGGGCTGCTCGGGAACCATCGCCCAGTAGTAGGTCTGGGCGATCCGCGCCGTGACCGCCTCCTCGCTGCGGGACCGGTTGGACTGCACCTGCATGACCTGCTGCGGCGCGAGGTTCAGCTATACCAACCAGGTCACTTCACTGGTCACTCCCCCGACCCAGCCACATGTCAGCCGTACCGTCTGGCCAGACCGCCCTCCAAGCCATCAGGGACGTAGCCACCCGCAACGCTTCGCTGGCGAGCACCGCACATGGGCATGCCCAGCCTGCCTGAAGGAGACTAGCGGTGCGATTCGCCGCCGGTGGCTCAGCGGCCACACGTTCGTCTGCGCCGAGCACCAAGTGACATTGGTGGCAACGTGCCAGAGCTGCAACGGCTTGCTTGTTCTGCCGCAGCGAGCCTGCCCGACGGACCCAGAGCGTCGCTGCGTGGACGTCGTGGCGTCAGCGGACCAACGGCATGCCATCGACTCCGACGCGCTGGCCGCGCAGGCCGTCTACTCGGCGACAACCCTGGTCGACCTAGTCCACAGCGCCTGCGCGCTCGAGCCCTTCCTCCAAACCTTGCTCGATGGCGCGGGTGCGCGCCCCGTCAAGGCAAGACTGCAGCGTCGCGCTGTCGCTCTCGGACACCGTGGTGTGCTGCCCACAGCCGGCCCGACCTACATGGCCCTCGTGGCTCCCGAGCTCATCAGCCTCGCCCGCCTTATCCAGACACCGAGAGTTGTCGCTCCTTGGCAACTGGTCCTCGACATGGCCGCGGCGCTCGGTGCCGACACTGAGCGGGTATCGTACGGCCGACCGGAGTTCCTCCAGGAGACAGCCGTCGACATCCTCGAGTTCTGGTGGGGGCCCTACGGACGCAACGCCTGGCGGGCCAAGACTTCTCACGTCCGGTGAGCGCGCGGTAGCACTCCTGACGGGCAAGGGTATCTGCGATGGCCAAGTCTCGACTCTAACCGTCCGCCAGCTTGGATTATCGCAACGCCAAAGGTGTGAAGTTGCGTGTTGCGGTCAATCTAGCCTGCGGGATTCGCGGACGGGCCACCGCGACCATCCCCCGGCTTGACTACCGCAGCATCTGCCCCATCGCACCTGTTGCGAGGACCTCCTGTCCCATCTCGCCTCGCTCCACCTTAAGGAAGTGAACCTGCCCCGACAGTTCAGTGACGATGATGCGACCGCCGTGCGGCGTGAGCGCGATCCGATGCAGTGGGTCATCGGCACCGAAGACCGCGAGTAGCTCCGCGTGATCCGCATCCCAAAGGCGCAGCGTGAAGTCCATCGCGATCGATACGAGCAGATCACTGCTCAGAAAGCGCAGCGCGACGACCTCGCCCGAATGCCCGGTTAGTCGTGCGCGCGGGGCGCCTGTGCGCACGTTCCGCAACTCCACCGACCCGTCCTTCATTCCCACCGCGAGCTCGGCCGCGGACGGCGCTGCCGCAAGGCAGGTCACCTCCCTGAAGTCGGACAGCGTGAACAACCGCTTGCCGGTCCGAACGGACACGCCGGCAATGTTGCATGCACCGCCCTCATTGACTGGAAACGCGAGACGATTCTTGGACAGCAGCACGGCGGCTTCGTCCGGGCCGTCGAAGCGGGCACTCCACAGCTGCTCCATTGCTCCTTCAGCCGTCAGGTCGTACGCTTCGATCCAGCCGTCGCCCCACGCCAGGGCATGCTGCCCCCCGCCGCCGACCAGGATGCCGTCGACGACGTCGCCAGGCGTTCCGAGCGTCCGGTCCTCCCACTCGTCGCCCTGCTCGGTCCACGCCTTGACCCAGCCATAGCGATCCCCGGTAAGGAAGCCATCGATCGCCGGCGCTGCGGCAACCACGCCCATCGGGTAGCGATGAACCCTTCTTGACCACAGCGTGCGGCCGTCCTTCAGGTCGGCCACGTGTGCATAGCCGTCAGCCTGGGCGTAGACCACGCGCGAGCGTTCGATCAATGCCGCCGACGTCACTCGTTCGCTCGAGTAGTTGGCGACGAACTCGCGCAGATGGACGCCATCGACAGTCCGCCAGACCCTGAGAGTGCCGTCGTAGGAGGCGGTTAGGAGCTTGCGATGATGGTCGAAGAACTCGAGCGCGGTGACGCGATCGCGATGGCGCGGGACGTCGCGGCGCTGTGCCGCACGCCGCAGGTCCCAGAGACGCACTGCGCCATCCAGCGACCCGGAGACGAGGACCGAATGCTCCGTATCGATCGCCATCGCTTTGACCGTGATGTCGTGCCTTCCGCAAGGGACGGGCTCCACTTGCCCGCCGGCCAGCGACGCGGCGTAGAGCTCGGCCCGGCCGAAGAAGAAGCGCCAGCTGGCGATCTGTGTCGCCCACACCGCGGTCATGCTGGGCATGTGGAGGGCGAACGCCGTGACGTGTCCGGGCAGCTTGATCGCGACTTCGCGCGTCACGGCGCCTGTATCGAGCTCGTGGAATGTGACGCTGCCGCCGAGCTCGACCGCAACCAGGTCAGTGCCCCCCAATGCGATCGTCGTCAGGTGTTGTGCGGTCGCCGCCCACTCCATCTTCCCCGTCCGCACGTCCCAGACGGAGAGCCAGCGTCCGGCGAGCAGTGAGGCCACCCGCTGGCCGCCCGGCAGGGCAAGCACCGTCTCGATCTCTCGACTGGGCAGCCCCATCGCCGAGTCGCCACGATGGTCATTGGGCTGGCGCCAGCGGCGCAGTCGAACGGCCCGAAATGGATCCCAGTGCGTCAGCTCGCCGTCCCGGTCGCCAGTGACGAGGGTGCCGTCCGGCAGCGCGCATACGGACGTGAAGAACCCGCCCGCGTCGCCGCGCCCGACCGGCCGGAGCGCGCGTTCGTGCAGGTCATACAATTCGACCACGGTGCCCGCGCCAGCGCCGAGTCGAGCGATCATCGCAATGTGGCGCCCGTCGGGCAGTGCGCAAACGGCTTCCAGTTCACCACTGGCCATAACCTGGTCGACGAGATCCCCGGTGTCGAGGGCGTAGCTCCGCAACGTGCCATCCTCGGACGCGGTCGCGAAGCGCTCGTTGCCGGGAATCAGCGCGATGGCGTGGAGTCCACGTCCCGGCGTCCGCACCGTAACGACCAGCCCGCCTGACGGCTCCGTCAGGCTACGGCTTAGGAGGCGCAAGCGCGGGTACGGAACAGCACCGCGCAGGCGCACGGCCAGCTCGACTGTCGCAGGCCGGGAGGGCTCGGAAAGGCGGTCGGCGAGCAGCGCGGCCAGATGGCCGGGAGCCGCCAGCAGCGCTGGCGCCGCGTGCAGGAGCGCCTCCCTGACCTCGTGCTCCGCCTCCGGATCGCCGCCTAGCTTTCCGTCGTAGTCCGCGACGACCGAGTGTAGGCCGGCGGCCCGGAGCTTCGCCTGCATCCACGCGGGATCGAACATCAGCCGCGCAGCACCCGCCGCATCGCCGCTGCCCGAGAGGTGATTGAGAAGGAACTCGAAGAAGTAACCGTCGTTCGGCCCGTCCGCCCATCCGGTCGGGCAGTCGGCCCGGTACATCTCGACCATCGCTCGATGCAGCGGCATGGCGTCGGGATAGCGTGCGCGCAGGTAGTCGTGCTCGAGCGCGTGCAGCTGCACAGTGCGCGGCGCGCCTTCCCAGCGCAGGAGCGCCCGCTCCGCGAGTCGCGCGAGCGCATCGCGCGCGGCGCGCGCACCGAGCTGCCGATGCGAGGCCCAGAAGCGAAGCACGAGCGCGTCAGCGATCGCTTCCCCACGCGGGAACACGCGCAGATCGGCGAGGAGGGAAGCTTCCGCTTCGGGCAGCCCGTCCATCGCCACCGAAAGGCATGCGAGGACGTTCGCGTACGGATAGTTGGGAAACGCGTGGGCGAGAAACGCGAGATCGGCTTGCTGGAGCGCCTCGAGCAGGTCTCCCCACGTCCGGCCGCCGCGCGCCATCGCGCCGCACACCGCGGTGGCGAAAGGCAGGCCGGCACACCACTTCGCGACCTCGTGTGCCGTGCCGGGCAGCGCCTCCACGCTCGCCCCGGCCCAGTCCGCGAGCTGCCGCAGCGTCGCGTCGGGAGTGAGCGGCTCGAGGAAATGCTCGCTTGCGCCCAGGCTGCGAGCAAGGCCCACATTCCGGGTCGTCACGAGCAGCCGGCTACGGGGGCCGAGCCGGTTCAGGACCGGTTCGATCTCCGTCAGCTCGCTCGCGTCGTCGATCACCACGAGGACGGCCCGAGCCTCATCGTCCGCGGTGCCCTCGCCGCCGAGCAGTTTCGTGAGGTCGGTCACCGCGACCTGGCGCGCCGGCAGCCAGAGAACCCCATCGCGGAACGATCGCCGTGTCCCAGTCGATCTCGCGAAGGCGGCCGCAAGCACCGATTTGCCCATGCCGGGCAGACCGTGGACGACGAGCACGCGCTGCGGACCGGTCACCGTCAACGGCCGATCCTGGTCAACGAGAAGCTGCCCGGCGAGCTGGCTCATGTCGGCCAGGCGCGGCTGGAAATAGGGCGGAAGAGCCGGCACCGGAGTGAGGTAGGCGCCGAGCGGCGGGAGCGGCTCGGCCAGCACACGCACAAGCTCGTCGAACGCCTCCTTCGCAGGCCTTGCGGCGCGTGCGTCGACGCTGTGGACCCGGCCCACTTCCGGCGGCAGGTCCTCCATCTCACCGATCCGCAGGACCGGGATCACCGGCTTCGACAGGGCGAGGGCGTATTGCCATTCCGCGCGTACGTAGTCCGAGCCGAACGCCGCCGGACCCGCGACCAGCACGAGGCGCGCCGAGTCGGCGATGGCGTCGCGAATCTCCTGCAGGAAAGTAAGGGCCCGGCTCGGCATGTCGGCGCGATCCCACCACACGCGGAATTGCCGCTTTCGTAGCAGCCGATGCAGTTCGGTGACGAAGGGCTCGTCGTCGGCGCGGCCATACGAGATGAAGACGGACGGCAACTGGGCCACATCCCGAAGGTCCTCGTTCACGGCTACGGGGCCTCAAGCGAGAATGCCCAGTGGGGCACGTCCGCGCCGTGACGAGGGTGGAAGCCGCTCAACTCGTTCGCCTTCAGCCCGGGCGCGCGCACACGACCTCGGCTCGCCATTGCAACCCCTCTCGTCACGTCCGTCGTCAGCCCGACGTACGAGGCGGCGGCGTCTGGGCCCCGGGCCTTCGGGAAGGCGCCGGCACTCGATTATCTCGGTCAGGGCAAGTCCCCGGGCCGACGGCGGCCGGTTCCCGCCGCACCTATGTGGTTTCCCGTGCCGGTGGTCGAGTCGCTGGCCGAGCTCAACACCCGGCTGGCCGCTGCCGATGCAGCCGAGGACGACCGACGCATCGACGGGCGTGCGCAGACGGTGGGTGAGGCGTTCACCGCCCAAGCGCCGCTGTTGGCCGCGCCTGGCGGGCCAAGATTTCTCACGTCCGGTGAGACAGACCTCCCTAGCAGGGAGGAGCCTCCAGCAAGATGCACCTGCTCAGCCGTGCGCGGTTTCCCATCTTCCCTGAGACTCGACAGAAAGATGAGAAATCTCAGCCAGTAGCCCGGCGCTAACGCTTGCTCGACGAATGCTGCCGCGATCGCGCTAACGTGTCGACCGGCCCGAGGCTTGGGGGCGCCCGGTGAGTTCCAGGTCGGCAGACCGGTCGGGGCCTACACTGCGTCTCCTGGGTTGGATCTCGGACTGGGCAGCGGAACGACGGGCGCAAGCTCCAGCCGGCATGCCTCGTGCCGCGACGCACTCCCCTGTCCCCCAGTGTCGAACCTACGTTCGGGTACGTGTGATGACGTCTTCGTCTGGTTCTAACGGAGCCTGCGGTTCACTGGGCATTCTGCTTGCGCGATCACTGATATTTCCTGACGCTCTACGCCCGTCAGTACTGGCATCAAGGATGAAGCCAGCAATTCCCGGCGTCCGTTGGCAGGATCGCTCCCCTGCCGCCCGGTTGCGGGTTCCGGCGCTTGCGTGCGGGCCGGCTATCCCGAAGGTACGAACCGGTCAGCCGAGCCTCATCCGCGCCAGCGACGTATTGATCGCGTCCTTGTCGAAGGCGGCCGGATCGTGCGGATGGCCGAGCCAGTCGACCCGGTCGCCGTGGTCGGGATGGTTGGGGTCGGTGAGGATCTCGCAGAGCTCGGCATAGCCCCAGACGCCGCCGCAGTCCTCGGGCGGGCCGGCCCGCCGGCCAGCGAGGCAGACGGCATATGCGACGCCGTCGGGGGCGAGGATGTCCTCGACGAGGATGTCGTGCTCCCAGGAGTCGCCGAAGTCGTAGGTATAGCGCAGCCGGCTCCCGAGCCGGGCGGCCAGGTCGCGCAGCCGGGCCTTGCCTTCGTCGGCGGCCCCGTCCCACAGCTCGAAGTCGGGGCGGGAGTAGCGGCGGCCGTCGACCTCGAAGGCGTGCAGGTGGGCGTCCTCCCACCCGAACGCCACCTGGATGACCTGGTGCAGCTGCGCCAGGGTGGTTGCGGCGGGCAGACGCAGCCGCCGCCAGATCGGCGGCTTGGCTCCGTGCAAGGTGACCTTGACCTGAAACACCGCCTCCCGGACGGGTGCGACGGCGGACTTGACGCGCCGCCGGGACGACGGTGGTCGGAGCGCGTCGAGTGCCTGCCGGTAGGCCGCATGGTCGACGGCTTGTCGGTTGGTCAGCGCGCCGTGCAGGTGCGCGGCGGCGACGCTGCCGAGCTGGTGGAGGATGTCGTGGCGGTCGACGCTGGCGTCGCGGAGCCGCTTGGCGGCACGCCACGCCTCAGCCGGGTCGTCCTCCCATAGCTGGTTGGCGACGACCTCGTGGATGGCGATGTGCAGCCGGGGATTGACGCCGTCGATCTCGCCGTCGAAGCCCGGGTCGGTCAGCACGGTGTGGTATTCGGGGTGCTCCCCCTCGATGAGCAGCCGCCGCTCGTCCGGGTCCCCTGGGTCCAGGCGCGGGTAGTCGTCCTCGCCGATACGGGTGCCGAAGTAGGGCATGGCGAACATGCGGCGGTCCAGGGCGTCCTGCGCATCGGCCAGGCCACCGCCGGTGTCGAGGCCGTGGAGGAACTGCCGGATCGGCGAGGCGTCCGCGCCCTGGTCGTAGGCCTCGCGGAAGTCCTTGCCGCAGTCGCGGACGACGTCGACGAGTTGGGCGACGGCGGCCGGGTCCAAGCCGGTCCGCTCGCCGGCCCAGCGTACCCAGGCGGTGACCACGTGCGGGAGGGCGTCGCGGTCGGCGTCGTCGAGGATGACCTTGGCCGGCACCCAGTCGAGCAGGAACCCGGCGATCTTGGCCGGGCTGACCCGCAGCGTCCTGCCGGCATCGTAGTCGGCCCCGAAGTCCACCAGCAGCTGGGCACCACACTGGGCCGCCTCCTCGGGCAGGCCGGCTGCGTGCGGGGAGGCGAGGAACTCGGCGACGATGGCGTCGCGTTCTGCGCTATCGATCTCGGGCACAGGCCGCACCGGGCGGTCAGGCTCGGGCATGGCCCGACAGCGAGCCAGGGCGAGCGCCCGGAACTGCCGCAACTCGTCACTGATCTCCGGCTCCCAGGTGGCATCGGTCGCGGCGAGCCCGTCCTCCAACAGCCGCCGGGCCTCGGCCGGGTCGACCTCATCGAGCACGGCGAACGGTTCCGACAACGCCGTCTTGCGCAGCTCACGGAGCACCCTGGCCGGTTCAGGAGTCACAAAGAGGTCCTTGACCCAACCGCCGAGATGGTTGAAGTCAACCAGCGCAACCAGGCCGTGCTCGCGCGATCCGTAGCCGAACATCGACAGCAGGCTCGCCTGATCGCCGAACACATCCGACAGCCGCCAACAGGCGCCAACCTCTACCTGACCGATCATGGCGGCCCATGGCGGGTCGGCCACGCCGGCTGCATCCAGCGCCGCCGCCGCGCTGGATGCAGCGTTACGCTGTGCAGCGGTGACCCCGAGAACCGCCAGCGCCCGCAGCAAGGCCATTGCCTCCCGGGTGCCAGCCCGTGCCGCGTGGCCGATCGCGCCCTCGCCGAAGACCGCGTCGGGGTCCTCGCCGGGTGGCAGTCGCTTCCACCAGGACCCGAGCACGTCCGAGGCGAGCACCTCCACCTCCAGCGGGTCGGTCGCCCGTACCGCCGGTCGGAACGAGCCCAGCAGCTCAGCGTGGACGCCAGCCAGGCCCGGCATGTCACGCCGGGTGCTGCGACGACGGGTGGCCGGGCGCTTCTTCTTGCGCCCGCGGCTGACGGGACTCATCGCCCCGATTCTGCCACGTGTCGGGTGGGCTCGAGCAAGGCGCCAGGACCAACGCACAGTCACCCTGAGTGATGGCCGGCCACAGCAAACTCCACTGACATTCTACTTGCGCACCTACTGACAATTTCCTGACGCTCTACAAGTCCTGTCAAGCGATCTGGTCCACGTCTCACTTGACCAGCGCGCATCTACACCTGATATGGAGGGCTTGGCTGTCAAGTGGCAGGTGAGCGCGCCGCCCGCTGGGCGGTGAGGGTGTCGTGATGG
>Ga0307296_10002041_pt1 | contig 10255 bp, 10 predicted proteins | sample ER_DNA_153_FD_194467 | JGI IMG/M metagenome (GOLD analysis project Ga0307296, IMG submission 194467) | Bulk soil microbial communities from the East River watershed near Crested Butte, Colorado, United States - ER_DNA_153 | ecosystem: Environmental > Terrestrial > Soil > Floodplain | place... | reverse complement strand
TGGCCATCCATCTAAGGCCGCCGGTTACCCGACGGCTCATGCGGCCGACCCGAGGGCTGGGCAGCGCACCTCTCCCCCGACGGGTTGCCCCGCACGGGTTGCGCCCTCCTATTTGGCCTTGCTCCGAGTAGAGTTTGCCGCGTTTCACTCCGGCCCCGAAGGGCCGGCATCGTCACTGTGGCACTGGTCCTCGCCTCGCGGCGGACGGGCGTTACCCGCTACCCTGCGCTGAGGAGCTCGGACGTTCCTCACGCTCAACGGCGAACCGGCAAGCGCGCAGCCATCCGACCGCCTCGCTGACACCTCAGTCTACCGCCTCGACAGGCTCGTCCCGGTCCGGGGCCCGGCTACCTGGCCAGATTCTCACCCCCAGATCCTTGGGCCAGATGGTGCGGCTATTTTGGGGCCCCGAGGCTTGCTCACCCGCCCCCAACGATCGACTCACGTTCGACACCGCGGTCCGACATCGGCCTGACCGTCCGAAATGGTCCGTCGACCTCGCCCAACGTTCCCCCGGTGAGAATCTGGCCAGAAACGCGCCGTCGGATCAGCTCGCGCGGACGAGGAGCACCTGGCCAACGGGACCGTCGAGCACCAGCCTGCCGCTGTCGTCAATCGTCGCGCCCTTCAACGCCGTGAGTGTCGCCACGAATGCGGCTTCGATCGACCCGATCGGCTCCGGGCACCCCATCAGGGTCATGGTCAGCTCGCCGAACACCAGGACATCGGCGACGTACGAGTACGAGCCGCCGAACTGGTTGCAACCGCCGCTGCCGCGTACCCGGTCCACGTCGAACGAGATTGTCGGCTCACGATCAGCAACGGGCGAGCGCCCGGCGACCGAGAGGGCGCGCCACGTGGTCCCGGCGAGGGTCAGCGGTGGCGTCGAGCTGCCCGGCTCCCCGCAACCGACGAGAACGAGCACCGAGAGGATGGCGGCGGCGAGTCCTACGAGTCGAGCGGTCATTCCGGCTGAGACGGCTTCCTCGGCTTCCGGTTCCACGGCCGAACCGCTGATGTCGGGCTCAACCGGTGTCGCGGCGCGATTCAATAACCGATGCCGAGGGTCCACCCGATCGTGACATCCCCGATCGATTTGAGGATCCCGACCAGCAGAAAGGCCACGATCGGGACCGCAATGACACTCCATCGCTTTTCGCGCCAGGCGATGAGACCGAGAATGGCGAATCCGCCCCATACGGCGATGACGAGACACTTCAGGATCAGCGCGAGGACCGCGGCATCGGGGGGCGGAACCAGGGACAGCGTGAAGGCGGTCAACGTACCGCCGATGGCGAGATGAATCAGCAGCGAGAGAAGGGCCAGGACGTGGTAGACGATCCGGCCGATCGTGCTCAGCCGGGCCTCCGGACGACCGATGCCGGCCCGCCGGCCCGGACCCGGTCGATCGCCTCGTTGCACAGCGCGTCGGCGGCGGAGTTCTGGGCCCGCGGGACGTGGACCGCCGACCAGCGATCGAAGGTGCGGAGCGTCTGGCGGGCGGCCTCCCACAGCGGGATGAGCTTCGCGTCCTTGACCCGCCAGCGGCCGGCCAGCTGCTCGACGATCAGCTTGGAGTCGAGCAGCATCGCCACCTCGCGGGCACCGAGCTCGCGCGCCAGCTCCAGCGCCCGGACGACGGCCGTGTACTCGGCGACGTTGTTCGTCTGGACGCCGAGGTAGTCGGAGATCGAGGCGTCGGCGGGTGCGCGCGGGTCGGCGGCGTCGGGTCGGGAGGCGTCGATCAGGACCGCCCCGGCCGAGGCGGGTCCGGGGTTGCCGCGGGCCGCACCGTCCGTTCGGACAATGAGGCGGAGGCGTTCACTCGGGCGGCTTTCGGACGACGCCGGGGTCGGCCAGAGCGTGGCGGCCGGCTCGTCATTGGCGGAGCTCAGCCCGACTCTCCGCTCGTGGGCCCCGCGGTTGGACCTCTCAGGATCGGCGGTGGCGTGGCGGCTTCGTGGGGCGCCTCCTCGCCAGATCGCTCGCCGCGGAGCTTTCGCCAGACCACCTGGATCGGGTCGTAGTACTTGTCGGCGACCCGCTCCTTGAGCGGAATGATCGCGTTGTCGGTGATCTTGATGTGCTCCGGGCAGACCTCGGTGCAGCACTTCGTGATGTTGCAGTAGCCGATCCCGCCTTCGTCCTTGAGGTGGGCGGTCCGGTCGGCGGTGTCGATCGGGTGCATCTCGAGGCCGGCGCTGCGGACGAGGAAGCGGGGGCCCATGAACGGCCGCTCGGTCTCGTGATTGCGGAGGACGTGGCAGACGTCCTGGCACAGGAAGCACTCGATGCACTTGCGGAATTCCTGGACCCGCTCGATGTCCTCCTGCTGCCAGCGCCAGGTCTCCTGGGGCTGGTCGGCGGGCGGCTGGAACGGCGGAATCCGCTTGTTGACCTCGTAGTTCCATGACACGTCGGTCACGAGGTCGCGGATGAGCGGGAACGCCCGCATTGGCTCGACGGTGATCGTCTCCCCATCCTCGAAGTCCGACAGCCGCGTCTTGCAGGTGAGGCTGGGCCGGCCGTTGACCTCGGCGCTGCAGGAGCCGCACTTGGCGGCCTTGCAGTTCCAGCGAACCGCGAGGTCCGGCGCCTCGTGGGCCTGGATCCAATGGAGGGCGTCGAGGACGACCATCCCCTCCTCCACCGGGACGTCGAACTCGACGAATGCGCCCTCTGTTTCGGGGGTTCCTCGAAAGACGCTCAGGTGGACGTCGGTCATCGGGTCACTCCGTCGAGATGAGCTGTCGCAGGTCGTTCCGCAGGGCCGGCAGCGGCGTTGATGCGATCTTCATTTTCTCCCCGGTGAGGCGGGCCACGATGTTTTTCTTTGCCCAGGCCGGGTCGGGGTCCGGATAGTCGAGGCGGCTATGCGCACCGCGGCTCTCCCGCCGCTCCTTCGCGCTGCGGGCGATCGCCTCCGACACGATGAGCATGTTGCGGACCTCGTAGACGAGGCCCCAGCCCGGGTTGTAGGCGCGGCCGCCGCCGATCCGCACGTTGTTCCACCGGGAGCGCAGCTCGCCGAGCTTGCGGATTGCCGCATCGAGGTCCTCCTCGATCCGGAAGATACCGACGAGCGAGCCCATCGTCTCCTGGAGCTCCTCGTGGAGCCGGTACGGGTCCTCCGCGCCGGAGCCCGCTGCCTCAGCTGCCTCGCCCTCGCCTCTGCCTTCACTCTCGCCACCTTCGAACGGCGCCGCCAGCTCCCTCGCCGCGGTCTGGACGGCCTGCGGGTCGACGTATGGAACCTCGGACTGCTGCGCCGCGTACTCCGCCGCCGCGGCGCCGGTCCGCTGACCGAACACGAGGAGGTCCGATAGCGAGTTGCCACCGAGCCGGTTCGCGCCGTGCATTCCCGCCGATACCTCGCCGGTCGCGTACAGCCCGGCCCGCGTCGTGGCGCCGGTCTCCGCGTCGACGCGGATGCCGCCCATCATGTAGTGAGTCGTCGGCCCGACCTCCATCGGGCCCGTCGTGATGTCGACGTCGGCGAGCTCCTTGAACTGCTCGTACATCGACGGCAGCTTGCGCCGGACGTGGTCGGCCGGCAGGTAGCTGATGTCGAGGAAGACGCCGCCGTGAGGCGAGCCGCGACCCTCGCGGACTTCGGTGTAGATCGCCCGGGCGACGTTGTCGCGGGTCGACAGCTCGGGCGGGCGCCGTGCGTCGGTCGTCCGGCCGGCGCTCTGCGCCTCGACCCAGCGGGCGGCTTCGGCGTCGTCCGCGGCGTATTCGTTGCGGCGATCCTCGGGCAGGTACTTCCACATGAACCGCTCGCCGTCGTTGTTCCGGAGGATCCCGCCCTCGCCTCGGACGGCCTCCGTGACGAGCAGGCCTCGGACGCCCGGCGGCCAGACCATCCCGGTCGGGTGGAACTGGACGAACTCCATGTCCATGAGCTCCGCGCCGACGAGATACGCCAGGGCCTGGCCGTCACCGGAGTACTCCCACGAGTTCGAGGTGACCTGGTAGGCGCGACCGATCCCGCCGGTGGCAAGGACGATCGACTTGGCCGGGAAGACGAGCGGCCGGCCTGTCGTCCGCCAATAGCCAAAGGCGCCTTTGACCCGATCCGGCCGGGCCAGCAGGTGGGTGATCGTGCACTCCATGTACACCTCGATCCCCATCGCGACCGCCCGGTCCTGGAGCGTCCGGATCATCTCGAGGCCTGTCCGGTCGCCGACATGGGCGAGGCGCGGATAGGTGTGACCGCCGAACGGCCGCTGGAGGATGCGTCCGTCGCGCGTCCGGTCGAACACCGCGCCCCACAGCTCCAGCTCCCGGACGCGATCGGGGGCTTCCTTGGCGTGGAGCTCCGCCATCCGAGGGTTGTTCAGGAGCTTGCCGCCGACCATCGTGTCCCGGAAGTGGACCTGCCAGCTGTCGTGCTCGTCGACGTGGCCCATCGCCGCCGCCATGCCGCCTTCGGCCATGACCGTGTGGGCCTTGCCGAGCAGCGACTTGCAGACCAGCCCGACCGATGCGCCCTTCTCCGCGGCCTCGATGGCCGCCCTGAGCCCGGCCCCGCCCGCGCCGATGACGAGGACGTCGTGGGGGTGCCGCTCCGGCGTGTCGTTCACAGGCGGATCGAGGGGTCGACGATGATCCCGAGGACAAGCAGGCGGACGTAGACATCGGCCAGGGTGACCGTGATGAGGCTCGCCCAGGCCCACGACATGTGGCGCCGATTCATCGTCGTCAGCCGCTGCCACAGGCTGTAGCGGACCTGCGTCCGGCGCGAGCACGAGAAACAGTCCAGCTTCCCGCCGACGACATGCCGCAGCGAATGGCACGACAGCGAATAGCCGGTCAGCAGCGCCGCGTTGACGAAGAGGATCCCCACGCCCAGCCCGATCCTGAGCCGGCCATCCAGCACCAACGACTGCGCGGCGTCCAGCCACAGGAATAACAGCGGGATGAACGCGAGGTACAGGAAGTAGCGGTGGACGTTCTGGAGGATGAACGGGAATGCCGTCTCCATCTTGTATCGACGATGGATCGACGGCTCGCCGACGGCGCAGCCCGGCGGATCGGCGAAGTAGAAGCGGTAATAGGCCTTGCGGTAGTAGTAGCAGGTGGCTCGGAAGCCGAGCGGGACCCAGAGGATGAACAGGCCCGGGCTGATCCAGGTCGGCAGCCAGTCGGGCTTGATCAACGGCGAGAAGAGGGGCGAGAGGTATCCGGCGGCCTGGTAGTCCGTCCCGAACAGCGGCGTCCAGATGATCCCGCTGAAGAAGAGGTACGTGGCACAGACCGTGAAGAGCGTCGCCTGGATGCCGGGTGCGACCCACCAGCGATCGCGCCGGCGGGTGACACCGAGACCGCCCGGTGCGGTTCCGGGCGGCTTCAGCGTCGTCTGGGCACTCGTCATCGCGGGACCAGGCCTCCGATCGGGGTGCGATCATTCGCCGGACCGGCCGGCGAGGAGCGACAGTCGCTGTCGGGCTCGATGAGCATTCTAGCCGCGGGCGGTCGGATCGATCAGGTGCTGCCGGCCGGGGTCCGGTCGGCGGGTGCGTTATCGGCCAGGCTCGCGAGCCGATCGACGATGGCGTCGGCAAAAGCGCTGGTCCCGGCCGTTCCACCGAGGTCGTAGGTCACCGTCTCGCCCTCGGCGATGACGTCCCGCAGCGCCCGCTCGACACGATCGGCGACCTCCGGATAGCCGAGGTGTCGGAGCATGAGGGCGCCCGACAGGATGAGCGCGGTCGGGTTGGCCTTGTCGAGGCCGGCGTACTTCGGCGCCGAACCGTGGACCGGTTCGAAAACCGCCGCCTCAGTCCCGATATTGGCCCCCGGTGCGACGCCCAATCCCCCGACCAGTCCGGCGCACAGGTCGCTGACGATGTCGCCGTACAGGTTCGGCAGGACGAGGACGTCGTAGAGGTCCGGCTTCTGGACGAGCTGCATGCACATGTTGTCGACGATCCGGTCCTCGAACTCGATCCTCCCGTCGTAGTCCGCGGCCACGGTCCGGCAGCTCTCCAGAAACAACCCGTCGGACAGTTTCATGATGTTCGCCTTGTGGACCGCGGTCACCTTCCGGCGGCCGTTGGCGACGGCATATTCGAAGGCGTAGCGAGCGATCCGCTCCGAGGCGGCCCGGGTGATGATCTTGATGCTCTCCGCCGCGTCCGGGCCGACCATGTGCTCGATGCCGGCGTAGAGATCCTCGGTGTTCTCGCGGACGATGACGAGGTCGACGTCGTCGTATCGGGTCTGGAGGCCCTTGATCGAGCGGGCCGGCCGCAGGTTCGCATACAGCCCGAGCGCCTGGCGGAGCGTGACGTTGACGCTGCGGAACCCGCCACCGACGGGGGTCGTGATCGGGCCCTTGAGGGCGACCTTGTTGCGGCGGATCGACTCGAGGACGGCCTCCGGAAGCGGGGTTCCGTGCTCGGCGATCATCGCCTCGCCGGCCTCCTGGTACTCCCACTCGAACGGGACGCCGGTCGCTTCCAGCACGCGGCGGGTCGCCTCCGCGAGCTCCGGACCGATGCCGTCGCCGGGGATCAAGGTCACTCGGTGGGTCATGGCCCGATTGTAGCCGGGCGCACGGCGGCACGACGGCCGGCACCTCGTGGGATACCGGCCGTCTGCTGGCGAGGAGGAGACCGCAGGTCAGGGAGCCAGGCGCTGCCAGCTCGCCTGCTCGGCGATGGTGGCCGGGAGCTGCACGTCCGGGACCGACCCGGTTGGATCGAGCATCCAAGTCGATTGGTCCGCCTGGAAGTAGGCCATCACGGCCGCGCCATCGGGCGAGAACTGGGCGAGGGATCTCGTCGCGTTCGACGGCATCGAGGGCCCGATCTCGACCACGCCGCCGCCGGTCGCCGGGATGACGGCCAGGCGGTACCCGCCGGCGCCGTGATACCGCACGAAGAGCAGGCGGGAGCCGTCGGGCGACCATGTCGGCGAGTCGTCGATCAACCCCGTGGTTGTTCCGCGATCGATGGACGGGATCGAATCGGCGCCCGTATCCACGTTGATGACATGGATCGTGCCAGTGGTTCCGTCCCACACCTGATACGCGATCTTCGTGCCGTCCGGCGAGAGGCTCGCATAGTCTCCGTCTCCGGGCGCCAGGATCGTCCGGAGCCCGCTGCCGTCGGTTCCGACTGCGAACAGGCCCTGGCCGCGGAACGTGAGCTCCCGGTCACCGGGACGAAACGCCAGGTAGGTGGCCTCCGTGTCTCCGATGTCGATCACCCGGGGCGGCGTCGACCCGTCCACGGAGAACATGCGGATCCTCGACGGCGGACCACCGTTGAGATCGGTGGCCACGGCGATGCGCGTCCCGTCGTGAGACCACACCGGGTCATGCATGTCGGTGAGCACCCCGGTCACGTCCCGAACGTTGCTCCCGTCGACGTTCGCGACCATTACCGTCGCGACCCTTCCACCGTCGCTCGACACGTCCGCGTCCCGAAGGAAGAAGAACTTCGTCCCGTCCGGGGACAGTGACGGGGAGCCGTCGCGCGGCAGGCCATTGATCAGTGCCGTCGTGACGCCGGTCAGCGGATCGAGGCGGTGGATGTCTTGATCGCTCCCGCCGTAGATGATCGCGCCGTTCCGGGCGAGCCCGAATGGCGGCGGGAGCTGGCGCGTCTGGGAGCCGACGACCACGACGGCCACGACGGCAGCGGCCAGTAGGGCGATCACCACCAGCAGCCAGGCGATCCTGGGGACCGTGGCAAAGCTAAGCGTTGTCTGCATCGGGAGCCACCTTTCGAGGCTCGACCATGCCGGGCGCTGTCGGGTCCGGGTCGTCCGGACGAGGATCTCGTCGAGGTAGTCGGGCGCGCCGCGCCCGGCCTGGTCGTCGAGCCATTCCGAGATGACCACGTTGAAGTCGTCGCGCGTGTTCATGCGAGTCCGCCCTCCACGAGCTCGGCCCGAGGTCGGGCACGGCGTCGAGCGCCGCACGCATGGACTGGAGCGCTCGGTGGAGGCGCGATTTCGCCGTTCCGAGCGGGATTCCGAGCGCGATGGCGACCTCCGGCAGCGGCAGGTCGAGATAGTGGTGAAGGACGATGAGGGCCCGCGCCTCCGGTTCGAGGCGGCTGAAGCCACGTTCGAGCTGGTCGCGGTCGGCCATGACGGCGCTCTCGTCGTCGAGGGCCGGGTGATCGATCGGGGTCAGGTCGACATCGAAGCGGTGACGCCGCAGGCGGCGCGCCTCGTCGATGCAGGCCCGGTAGAGCAGGCGATGAAGCCACGCGTCGAAGCGCGCGGGACTTCGCAACGTGGGTAGATCGCGCCAGGCCCGGACGAGCGTCTCCTGGACGGCGTCCGTGGCCTGGTCGGGATCGCGCAGGATGAGCCGGGCCGCGGCGTCCAGCCGGAAGATCGCGGCAGCTGCAAGCGATGCGAAGGCGTCATGATCGCCCCGCCGCGCTCGTTCCACGAGTTCCTGCTGCATGTCGCCCCTCGGCGGCGGTGCGACCGAACGACCGCACTCAACGAGTATGGCGAGACGAGACGGTCGGATCGTTCCGAACATGGCATCGTCGTGCTGCGGGCTCGGCTACCATCAGCCTCCCCGGATGCCGCGAACACGACGCCCAGGAGATGGACCGCGCGTGAAGATCCAGGAAGCCGACGCCAAGACACTCCTCGTCGCCCAGGGCCTGCCCGTTCCGGACTGGGAGGTCGCCCGGACGCCTGACCAGGCCCGGGCCGCCGCCGAACGTTTCTTCGCCGCCGGCGCCGGCCAGGTCGTGATCAAGGCGCAGGTGCTCGTCGGTGGCCGTGGCAAGGCGGGTGGCGTCAAGCTCGCCGGCTCCCCCGAGCAGGCGGAACAGGTCTCGGCGGCGATCCTCGGCATGGACATCAAGGGGATCACGGTCCGCAAGGTCCTGGTCGGTCCGGCGGCGGATATCGTGAAGGAGTTCTACCTCTCGGCGGTCCTCGATCGGGCGGCCCGCCGGATCCTCCTGATGGGCTCGGCCGAGGGCGGTGTCGAGATCGAGCAGGTCGCCGCGGAACGACCCGATGCCATCGTCACCGTCCACGCCCATCCGACCCTCGGCCTGCGCGACTTCCAGGCACGCCAGCTGGCCTTCGCGATGGGCCTCGGTGGCCACCTGAAGGCGACCGTCGCGATCGCCAAGGGCCTCGTTGCGACGATGCTGGCCTACGACGCTGACCTCGTCGAGGTCAATCCGTTGGCGATCGTCGCCGAGACGGCGCCCGACGGCACATCCACCGAGCGGCTCGTCTGCCTCGATGCCAAGGTCACCCTCGATGACTCGGCCCTCGGTCGCCACCCGGGTCTCGAGGACCTCCGCGACCCCGACGAGGAGGACCCGGCCGACCGCGAGGCGCGCGAGGCCGGCCTCACCTTCATCAAGCTCGACGGCACGATCGGCTGCATGGTCAACGGTGCCGGACTCGCCATGACGACGATGGACCTCGTCAAGCGGGCCGGCGGCGAGCCGGCGAACTTCCTCGACATCGGCGGTGGCGCCCGGGCCGACAAGGTCGCGGCGGCCATGCGGATCATCCTTGCCGATCCAAAGGTCAACGCGATCCTCGTCAACATCTTCGGCGGGATCACCCGCGGCGACGAGGTTGCCCGCGGCCTGATCGAGGCGCGGTCGCAGCAGGATCGCGACGTCCCGATGGTGGTCCGGATCGTCGGGACAAATGCGGAAGAGGCGGGCCGTCTGCTGGCCGAGGCCCAGTTTGATACGGCCTCATCGCTCGACGAGGCCGCGGCCAAGGCGGTGGCTGCGAGCCGTGCCGTCGGGACTGGCGGGCCGGCCCGATCGGCAGAGGCCGCAGGCGGTCCCGCATGAGCATCCTCATCGGGCCCGACACCCGGCTCGTCGTCCAGGGCATCACCGGCCGGGAGGGCGAGTTTCACTCCCGGGCGATGGCCGAATACGGCACCCGGATCGTCGCCGGCGTGACGCCCGGCAAGGGCGGCCAGCAGGCACTCGACGGTCGGGTGCCGGTCTACGACACGGTCGCCGAGGCGGTCAGCCGGGCCGGCGCGAACGCGTCCTGCATCTTCGTCCCGGCAGCCGGGGCGCCGGACGCCGTCATGGAGGCGGCGTCGGCCGGGATCGCGACGATCTTCTGCATCACCGAGGGGATCCCGGCGCTCGACATGATCCCGGCGGTCGAGCTCGTCCGGTCGCTCGGCGGCCGTCTGATCGGGCCGAATTGCCCCGGCGCGACGTCACCGGGGAGTGCCAAGGTCGGGATCATCCCTGGTTCGATCCATCGCCAGGGTCGGGTCGGG
>Ga0307296_10002039_pt1 | contig 10256 bp, 7 predicted proteins | sample ER_DNA_153_FD_194467 | JGI IMG/M metagenome (GOLD analysis project Ga0307296, IMG submission 194467) | Bulk soil microbial communities from the East River watershed near Crested Butte, Colorado, United States - ER_DNA_153 | ecosystem: Environmental > Terrestrial > Soil > Floodplain | place: USA... | reverse complement strand
GTTGGCCACCGCGGCTGCGGCCAGGATCGCGACCAGGGCCGTGGCCGCCAGCACCGCCGCGACCGTCCGGCCGCGGCGCCGCCGCCTGATCAGCGAGCCGGCCGCCTTGGCCGGCAGGCCGAGCGGACGCCGGGTGGCGACGGTGACCGTGGCCACCGGCTCGTCTGCAAACGGAGTGCCGATGGCCCAGCGCTCCCGCGCGCCGTCGCGTTCGCCGGCCCGCCGCAGCATGGTGGCGTTCAGCGCGTCGAACTGATCTTCCGGCGGCGGGGCGTAGGGGGACAGCCGCGGGTCCACGTGGGCCACCCCGGAGACGACGTCCCCGGTCTGGGCCAGCGCGAAGTAGCGGTCGTGCTTGCGGGCGAACCGGTCGAAGTCGGCGGCGCCCTTGGGGTGGTCGCCGGTGACGCAGACCACGCTCCAGTTGTCCGCGACCTTGCCCGGCCAGCCCGCGTCGAGCCGGAGCGCGCGGCCGCGGGCCTGCACCACCGACGTCGGGGTGGTGGCCGCGGTCAGGTCGATCACGACGTTGACGGCCGGGGCGTCCCAGCCCTCGCCGAGCAGCGCACGGGTGCCGATCAGGCAGCGGGAGCCGCCCTCGGCGTGGAACCGCGTGATGAGCGGAACGTACCGGCGTGGCTCCCACCCCGCCGGGCCGGTGATCTCCGCGAGGTCGCCCCATGGCGCCACCGCCAGTTCGAGCCCCGGCTCGGCCTCTCGCAGCCACTTCAGCAACCGCTCCGCACACTCCGGCCCGGACGCCACGTGCCGGCCGGTCATCAGCACCGGGTCCAATGCGGCGGTCTGCGGGTCGGCCAGCAGCGTCTCCAGGACCAGCCGGGTCCCGCCGCTGCCGGTCTGCAGCACGCCGGCCAGGTCGGCAGGCACCATGCCGCCCGCGTCCTCGAAGTCGCACAGCACCAGCGCCCGCAGCCGGGACCCGAGCTCGGCGGATTCGGCGGCCAGGATCTCGATCGCGGCCCTGGCCTTGCTCTCCGACCGGGCCAGCACCCGGTCGACCGGGGACTCGCCGGCCCGCACCCCGGCCCGGGTCAGCCGGTATCCCACCGCGGGCAGCGCCCGGCGGATGGCCCCGAGCGCGTGCTCGTCCCGCGGGTCCTCGCTGGCCAGCAGGCACCGCTGGGTGTAGTCGCCGATCAGCGCCACCCAGTCCGCGGCGGCCGGCGGGTGCCGGTGCTGCTCCCGGACCCTGGCCCCCTCCGGCAGGTCCAGCAGCCCGGCCACGTGCAGCCGGACGGCCGCGTCGGCCAGCGCGGGCTCGTCCTTCTCGAACCGCGCCCACGACACCTGCGCGCCGCCCGCCGAACGCCGCTCCACCACCCGGGCCTGCAGCCAGCCCAGGAACGGCACGCTGGCGAACCCGGGGTCGAGCAGCCCGGCGCGGAGCTCGGCGAACCGGAGGAACTCGCCGTGAACGTAGTCGGCCTCGGCCGGGGACGGCCGGGTCAGGAAGGCGAGTTCCTGGTACGGCGCGAGCAGGCCCTCCCGCACCAGCGCGGGCGCCGACACCTCGAGATCCACCGCGCCGAACAGCGCCCGGTGCAGCACCGCCTGCTCGGCGGTCATCAGGTGCGGCGGGGTCGCGGTCAGCCCGACGATCCGGGGTTTGCCGAGCTGCTCGATCACCGCCTGCAGCAGCCGGCCCCACAGCTCCAGCAGGTGGTGACACTCGTCGAGCACCAGCGTCCAAGGGCCCCCGGCCTGCAGGCGAGCGATCAAAGCCCGCCCGTTCGGGTGCAAGAGGGACAGTACCCCGTCGGCGGCCAGCCTGGTCCGCGGGCCCCCGCCCGCCTCCTCGCCGTTCCCGGCCGCGCCCAGCGTGCACAGGGCCTGGTAGGTCAGCACGGTCAGCGGGGTCGGCAGCTCCCGGCTGGCAGTGGCGGGCACCACGTCCGGGCCGAACGAGGCCTGCCACTGCGCCATCCACTGGGCCTGGATCGCCGTATTGGGGCACAGCACCACCGTGGGGCGGCCCAGCCGCCGCGCCGCCTCGAGCCCGATCAGCGTCTTGCCGCCGCCGGGTGGCACCACCAGGTACGTGGCCCGGTCGCCGCGGGCCACGTCCCGGTCCAGCGCGGATAGTGCGAGGACCTGGTGCGGCCACAGCGGGCGGGTCAGGCCGATGCCGTCGAACACGCCGGCCACCCTATCCGGCGCCGGGGGCTGCGCCCCGTTCAGTCCCCGGACAGCACGGGGCGCAGCGCGTCTAGCACCGCCGGGTCCTCGATCGTCGACGGGACGGGTTCGTCCGTCCCGTCGGCGATCCCGCGCATGGTCTTGCGCAAGATCTTGCCGGACCGTGTCTTGGGCAGGCCGGCCACCACGTCGACCCGGCGCAGCGCGGCGACCGCCCCGATGCGCTCGCGGACGAGCTGGACGAGTTCGGCCGATACGGTGGCGGATTCGGTGCTGACCCCGGCCTTGAGCACGACGAACCCGCGCGGCACCTGGCCCTTGGTGGCGTCGCTCACCCCGATCACCGCGCACTCCGCCACCGCCGGATGGCTGGCCAGCACCTCCTCCATCTGCCCGGTGGACAGCCGGTGCCCGGCCACGTTGATCACGTCGTCGACCCGGCCCATCACGTACACGTAGCCGTCGCCGTCCCGGTACCCGCCGTCCCCCGTCGTGTAGCAGCCGGGATGAGCCGAAAGGTACGACGCGACGAACCGCTCGTCGTCCTGCCACAGCGTGGGCAGGCAGCCCGGCGGCAGCGGCAGCCGCACCACGATGTCGCCGGTTTCGCCCGGTCCGGCCTCGGTGCCGTCGGCGCTGACGATGCGCACGTCGTAGCCGGGTACCGGCATCGTCGGCGACCCCGGCTTGGTCGGCATCGGCTCCAGGCCCATCGGGTCGGCCACGATGGACCAGCCGGTCTCGGTCTGCCACCAGTGGTCGATGACCGGGATGCCGAGCAGTTCGCCCGCCCACCGGTAGGTCTCCGGGTCGAGCCGCTCGCCCGCCAGGAACAGGTACTGGAAGCCGGACAGGTCGTACGGCTTGGTGAGCTCGCCCGCCGGGTCCTCCTTCTTGATCGCGCGGAACGCGGTCGGCGCGGTGAATAGCGTCTTGACCTTGTGCTCGGCCACCACCCGCCAGAACGCGCCCGCGTCCGGGGTGCCCACCGGCTTGCCTTCGTACAGCACCGTGGTGCACCCGGCCAGCAGCGGCGCGTAGACGATGTAGGAGTGCCCGACGACCCAGCCCACGTCGGAGGCGGCCCAGAACACCTCGCCCGGCTGGGTGTCGTAGATGGCGTGCATGCTCCAGCGCAGCGCGACCGCATGCCCGCCGTTGTCCCGCACCACGCCCTTGGGCCGGGCCGTGGTACCCGAGGTGTACAGGATGTACAGCGGGTCGGTGGCGGCGACCGGCACGCAACCGGCTGGCTCGGCCGTGGCCATGGCGTCCGCCCAGTCCAGGTCGCGCCCCCCGGTCAGGGCCGCGGTCGCCTGGGGTCGCTGCAGGATCACGCAGTGCTCCGGCTTGTGGCTGGCCAGGTCGATGGCGCGGTCCAGGATCGGCTTGTACTCGATGACCCGGCTGACCTCGATCCCGCACGACGCCGTGAGGATCACCTTGGGCGTGGCGTCATCGATCCGGGTGGCCAGCTCGGGCGCCGCGAACCCGCCGAACACCACCGAGTGCACCGCCCCGATCCTGGCGCACGCCAGCATGGCGATCAGCGCCTCCGGGATCATCGGCAGGTACACGATCACCCGGTCGCCCTTGCCCACCCCCAGGCCGTGCAGCACCCCGGCGAACCGCGCGATCGTATCCTGCAGCTCTTCATAGGTGTACGTGCGCTGGGTCCCGGTCACCGGGCTGTCGTAGATCAGCGCGGGCTGACGGCCGCGGCCGTCGCGCACATGCCGGTCCACCGCGTTGAAACAGGTGTTCATCACCCCGTCCGCGAACCACCGGTAGAACGGCGGCTTCGAGCGGTCGAGCACCACGGTCGGCGCCTGGTACCAGTCGATGTCCGTGGCCGCGTCACCCCAGAACCCCTCGGGATCGGCCAGGCTCCGCCGGAACTCTTGCTCATATCGGCTCATCACGACACTCCCTCCACTAGGAACCGATATCAGTCCACCCACGCCCCTGGCTAGTAACCGCCCCGCTTACCCCGTTTCGAATCCCGCACGCTGCGCCCGTTCGGCCTGCCCCGCTTCCTCGCCGGGCAGGCCGAACGCGAGCGGCTATTGCAGCCCGGTCCGCTCATCCATCGGCTGTACCTGTCCCCCAGCCGGGGCTGTTTACCAGCTCAGCCCGGGGCCCGCTCGCGGAGCAGCAGCAGAGCGTACGCCGCGACGGTCGAGTCGTCGGTGATCAGGCCCGCGCCGATCATCTCCTCGAACCTGGCCCGGGGCATCCAGGCCTGGCGCATGTCCTGCTCTTCGGACTCGCGCTCCGGCGTCCCCGGTTCCAGCCCGGTGGCCAGGAAGTAATGGCCGGCCTGATCGGTGATCCCGTGCGCGACATGCAGGTCCCCGAGCCGGACCAGCTCCCGCGCGCGCAGCCCGGTCTCCTGCGCGAGCTCGAGCCGGGCCAGTTCCTCGGGCTCACCCGTCTCCCCGTGCGGCCAGCCGCCCTGCGGGAACGACCAGGTGCGCCGCCCGATCGGATAGCGGTACTCCTCGACCAGGTGGAAGCCGTCGTCCTCGGCCGGGATGACCAGCGCGAAGTCGCGCTTCTGCACGAACGCGTAGGTGCCGCGGGAGCCGTCGCGCCGTTCGATCTGGTCCCGGCGCAGCCGCATCCAGTTGTCCTCGTAGACCACGCCCGAGGCGAGCATGCGGATGTCCGCGTCGTCGTCCTGTGCCGACATGAGGCTAGGGTGCCGCCTGCTCGGATCCGGCCACCGCCAGCTCGCCGGCCGCGTCACCAGCCTCAGCCGCTGCGTCACCAGTCACCGACTCACCAACAGACTCCACGGCCTCAACAGCACCGGCCGCATCGGTGGCACCACCGGCCACAGCCGCAACTCCGCTCCGCCGTGCCTGCGCCCGCGCCCGGAAGAATCCGACCAGCGCGGTCACCCCGAAGGCGCCCGCTACCGGCAGCGTGACCAGGGCCGGCAGCTGATAGCGCCAGGAGAACTCGTACAGGTCCGCGCCGAGCTGCACGGCCACCGCGCACCCGGTGATCAGCAGGCAGGCCAGCGCCGGACCGGAGTCCCGGCGCCGCCGGAAGGTGAAGATCCCGCCGATCCCGGCCAGCAGCCCGAACAGGAAGACCGGCCCCGGCGTGTACCCGCCGTGCAGCTGGTAGTACCGCAGCGCGATGTCGGCCTTCCAGTGCACCCGCGCGTGCCCGCCGCCGCCCGCCCTCGCGAACACCTTGTTAGCGCTGTTATAGCCGTGCTTGGTGATGCCGGGCGGGTAGTAGGGGTAGCCGAACTGGAACTGCCAGCGCGAGACCGGAGTGTCACCCTGCTCGGTGTTCCTGGTCAGCGCGAAGATCTTCACCGAGTCACGCGCGATGTCGCCGACCACCCGCATCGGCTGCTGCCGGAGCACGTGGTAGGCCAGGTCCTTCTGCCACGGGTTGGTGTCGATCACCAGGCCGAGGTAGACGTTGACCGGCTCGTACTGCACCCGGGGCGAATCCGGCGCGTTGACCAGGCCGTCCACGCCCAGGCTGGCCGAGACCGAGGCGCTCGGGCACAGCGGACGCTCGACGGCGGGGATCTTCAGCGTGGCGCAGTCGGCCGCGTGCGCCGCCCGCCCGTACAGGTACGCGTTGCCCATATTGGACAGCTGGAACCCGTACTGCATGATCACCGCGGAGTAGCTCATGTAGCCCACGATCGGCAGCGCGAAGCAGGCCGTCAGGACCGCGCCGTGCAGCAGCCGCCGCCAGCCACGCGCGGCGAACACCACGTAGATCAGCGCGGGCGCGATCAGCGCCTCGCCCACCTGCCGCACCGGGGCGGACGCGCCGAGCGCCAGCCCGCCCAGGATGACCAGGAAGAGCCCCGGGCGCTTCTGCCACAGCAGCAGCACGACGCCGGCCACCAGCAGCGTCTCGAACAGCACGTCCGGCATGATCGTCTGCTCGGCGTTCAGCTGGTAGGCGTCCAGCAGCACCGGCGCCACGGCCAGCGCCGCCAGCCACCGGTACACGCCACGCCGCAGCATCAGCGCGTACAGCGCGCCCGCCATGGCCATCCCCAGGACGTGCTGCACCAGCGCCGCGTAGGCCAGGCTGCGGCCGGCCAGCAGGATCGGGCGCAGGATCAGCAGCGAGTAGCCGAGCGGGTCGAACGCGCCCCAGATGGTGTTGTTGAAGTCGGTTCCGAAGATGTACTTCTTCGAGTCGATGAACAGCAGGGCGGGTTCGTAGGCGATCTGGGCGATGCCCCGCAGCACCAGCCCGCCCGCCAGTAGCAGCCAGAACATCCAGTGCCGGCGGACGAAGTCCACGGTGGCCCACATGATCCGGTCCGCACGGGACCCCGGCTGGCTTGCAGCAGGCAATGCGGTGTCCCTCCTGTCGGTCACGCAGAATCCTCGCCCAAGGGTCCATCAGGCCGCGGGGATACGCCGCGCCAAAGCCCGGCCGCCTTCCTGGCTGGCCTCATTCTGCCGTATCAGGAGATGACAGACGGCCCGATGAGCAAGTTTTGCCTTGTGTCGTCACCGTTCGCGACCAGGCCCTAGCCCGCTTGTCGGTGCTCGTCTTTACCATCGCCGCATGCCCGGATCAACGACTGCCGCCGGCGCCTGGTTCACTCTGCGCCGCCGGACCACGATCTACCCGCCCGAACCGGTCGGCCGCCCGGGCATCTGCGCGGTCTGCCGCGGCCCGGCCCGGCCCGGGTACGCCCGTTGCTATCAGTGCGGCCAGCACGACCTGCTCGGCCCGGGCCTGCTCGCCGACGCGGTCGTGCCCATCTCCTACGCGGTGAAGGGCACCGCCTTCGCCGTCAGCCTGTGGCGCTACAAGTCCTGGCGCTCGCCGGACCTGGCGGCGCGTACCGCGCTGCTGACCCTGCTGCTCACCTTCCTGCACGACCACGGCCGTTGCGTGTGGCGGTACGCGGGCATGCCCGCTCCCGGCCGCCTGGCCGTGGTGCCGACCGGCTGCGGCCGGCCGGGACCGCACCCGCTGCTCGACATGGCCGGCCCGTACCTGCGGCTGCCGAGGACAGGGCTGGCCATCAGGCCGGGGGAGCAGGGCCGTGACCCCAACCCGGACCGCTTTATAGCCGAACGGTCCGGGCCGGGAGCTGTCCTGCTCCTCGACGACTCCTGGGTTTCGGGCGCCAGCGCCCAGTCCGCGGCCGCCGCGCTGAAGCGCGCGGGCGCCCGCCACGTCGCGGTCGTGGTGCTCGGCCGCCACGTGGACCCGGCCGACCGGCTGAGCGCCCCGCTAGCCGCCCGGCTCGCTCCCAGCGGTTACGACCCGGACAGATGCGCCGTACATCCCGTACCGACGTCGGCGTCCCCGTCGGACACCACGCTCCCGGATCCGTCGGGATCGTAGCGGCCCTAAGCTGGAACGGTGACCGCCGAGCCCCCTTCGCATACCGCGCTGGTCAGGCGCGCCCGCCGGATTGCCCGGGAACTGGCCGTGCTCTATCCCGACGTGTACACCGAGCTGAACTTCACGACCCCGCTCGAGCTGCTCGTCGCGACGATCCTGTCCGCGCAGACCACGGACAAGCGGGTCAACCTGGTGACCCCGACGCTGTTCGGCCGTTATCCCACAGCCGCGGACTACGCGGGTGCCGACCGCGAGGAGCTCGAGAAGATCATCCAGTCGACCGGCTTCTACCACGCCAAGACCACCAGCCTGATGGGCCTGGGGCAGGCGCTCTGCGAGCGGTTCGGCGGGGAGGTCCCGGGGCGGCTGAAGGACCTGGTCACCCTGCCCGGCGTGGGCCGCAAGACGGCGAACGTGGTGCTCGGCAACGCCTTCGGCATCCCCGGCATCACCGTGGACACGCACTTCGGGCGGCTGGCCCGCCGGTTCGGCTGGACCACGGACCTGGACCCGGTGAAGGTCGAGGCGGAGGTGGCCACGCTCATCCCGCGCAAGGACTGGACCGACCTGTCGCAGCGGATGATCTGGCACGGCCGGCGGGTCTGCCATTCGCGCCGCCCCGCCTGCGGCGCCTGCGGGCTGGCCCACCTGTGCCCCTCCTACGGCGAGGGGCCCACCGACCCGAAGGTGGCCGCGAAGCTCGTCAAGCCCGGCCCGTTCTCGTGACCCCGGGCCGCGAGCCGGCCCCGTCCTGGCTGCTCCGGCTGGCCCGTGCGGCCGGGACCATGGAGGTCCCGGCGCCGCTCGCGCCGCCCGCCACCGGCGGCAGGCCATCGGCCGTACTGGTCCTGTTCGGCGACGGACCGAACGGGCCCGACTTGCTGTTCATCCAGCGCAGCGACGGCCTCCGGCTGCACGCGGGCCAGCCGGCCTTCCCCGGCGGCGCCATCGACGACGGTGACGGCGGTCCGGTCGGCGCCGCGCTGCGCGAAGCGGCCGAGGAGGTCGGCCTGGATCCCGGCGGCGTCGACGTGGTGGGGACCCTGCCGGAGGTCTTCATCGAGCGGACCGGGTTCCGGGTCGTCCCGGTGCTGGCCTGGTGGCGCACGCCGTCCGCGGTGGGCCCGGTCGACGCGGGCGAGGTGGCCGCGGTGGAACGCGTCAGCGTGGCCGAACTGGCCGATCCCGCCACCCGCCTGACGCTGCGGATGCCCGGCGGGCGCAGTAGTCCCGCGTTCCGGGTGCGCGGGCTGCTCATCTGGGGTTTCACCGCCGCGCTCGTGGACCGGCTGCTCGCCCTGGGCGGCTGGGAGAAGCCGTGGGATGCCGGCGTCGTCGCCGACATGTGAAATTCGCTGGCGGCCTTGACAACGGCGAAAACGCTATACCGTTAGCTCGTGCGCGGTGATGTGCTCGACCTCATCTTGATCGTGATCGTGGCCGCGTTCGCCGTGTCCGGATACCGGCAGGGTTTCATCGTCGGTGTGCTCAGCTTCGTCGGCTTCGTCGGCGGCGCCCTGCTCGGCGCCGAGTTCGGCCCGGCCATCTCCACCGCCCTGGTCGGCGGCCAGACCCAGCAGGACATCATCGCGGTCGTCCTGCTAGTGAGCTTTGCCGTGATCGGGCAGTTCATCGCCTCCTCCATCGGCGCCGCCATGCGGTCCACGGTGACCTGGCGCTCGGCGACCGCCGTGGACTCGGTCGGCGGCTCCGTGGTCAGCATGATCTCGGTGCTGCTGATCGCGTGGGTGGTCGGCTCGGTGCTGAACGGGTCCCCGTTCCCCGTAGTCGACCAGCAGGTGAACAACTCGCTGGCACTGCAGACGCTGGACAAGTTCATGCCCACGCCCGCCAAGACGATGTTCTCCGACTTCCGCCGGCTGCTGGCCGAGAACAGCACCTACGCCCAGGTGTTCAGCGGCATCGGCGCGGAGCGCATCCTGGCCATCCCGGCCCCCGACCAGAACGTGCTGAACAGCGCGGGCTTCCGCGCCGCCGCGAACCGCGTGGTCCGGATACAGGGGATCGCGCCGAGCTGCCAGCGTTCCATCGAGGGCTCGGGCTTCGTTATCTCGCCGAACCACGTCATGACCAACGCGCACGTAGTGGCCGGGGTGACGCAGCAGCAGACCGTCTCCACCACGGCCGGCCAGCGGCTGGACGCCACCGTGGTGTTCTACGACCCGCAGGTGGACGTGGCCGTGCTGTACGTGCCCGGGCTCAACCTGAGCCCGCTCCACTTCGCCGGCCAGGCCAACCCCGGCGACAACGCCGTGGTCGCGGGCTACCCGCTCGACGCGACGCGACTGCACGCCGTGCCCGCCAGGATCGGCGGCATCCAGAACGCCCAGGGCCCGAACATCTACCAGACCGCCACGGTCACCCGGCAGATCTACGAGATCCGGGCCATCGTCGAGTCGGGCAACTCCGGCGGGCCGCTGCTGGCCTCCGACGGCACCGTCTACGGCGTGGTCTTCGCCGCCGCGGTCGGTGTCGACGACACCGGCTTCGCCCTCACCGCCGCCCAGGTCCACGCCGACGCCCAGGCCGGCGAGCGCTCCACCACCGCCGTCTCCACCATGAACTGCGACTAGCCCGAGCAATCCCGAGCTCAGGCGCCAGTCAGCAGCCCGGGGGACAGGTCGGCGGGCGGGATCCCGTCCAGGCCGTCCCGTTCGATACGTGCGGCCAGGTCGTCGGCTGCCGCCAGGAAAGCATCAACATTCATACCGAACGGGCTGGCCGGC
>Ga0307296_10002038_pt1 | contig 10268 bp, 10 predicted proteins | sample ER_DNA_153_FD_194467 | JGI IMG/M metagenome (GOLD analysis project Ga0307296, IMG submission 194467) | Bulk soil microbial communities from the East River watershed near Crested Butte, Colorado, United States - ER_DNA_153 | ecosystem: Environmental > Terrestrial > Soil > Floodplain | place... | reverse complement strand
ACCCGATCTTCCAGGGTGCGGCCGACTTCGACCTGGAGCTGCTCGAGAACCGGACGCTCGACGGTCACATCCAAGAGCTCATTTACCGACCCACCCTCCATTGACCTGTACGGATTCGCAGGACACCGCAGCGCTCTGGCCTGGCCAAGAGCGTTGACCGGTCCGATCCGATGAGGCCAAAGTCGGGACCCACGACCCGCCAAGATGAGCGCCGCCAGCGGCGACACGCTTGGATGCGCAGAGAGGCCTTCCCTGACACGGAAGAGGTCACTGGTTCAAATCCAGTATCGCCCACAGCATTATCCCTAGTCAGACGCACTTTGTGACAGCCTCGACGCCTTTGCTCCCTGCAGCGCTGCTAGTCTAACGGTCAGCTCGACGGCCACTGAACAACGCATCCACGGCCGTCGCTCCACGGCTTAAATACGGGCCGAAGCTCCTTGTCATCGACCTTCTCGTGACACTCATGCTGGCATGGACCACCAGGTGCGCAATGTCCTCGACCGGCACGCCCGAGCTGGAGAGTGGGCGTCCAGGCCGGGCCATACCCGATCTAGACTCATCGAGCTAATTTCTGGCGCAACACTAGGAGCCATCCCGTAGGACGACCCGCCTTCGGACACCGGACTACGGCAACGAGTGGGCGAATCGGAGTCGCTGCTGGCTGCGTCAACCGGGAAGGCGCAGCGCAACTGTCGCTTCTGCCCATCCTGGGGTTCTACGTCTGGGGTTCCAGGCGCTGCTTGAGAGTCGCGAGGTTGGCCGGCATCTCCTTGCGAGCCTCCCGGCGGACGACAAGTGGCACGAGAAGCGTGCCGATGCCGCGGCCTTCGAAGTCAATGGCGATGGTCAGGCGGGCTGAGTTGTCGGTGAGTGGCGCGACGGCGACGTCGACCATGGCTCGGATCGGCCCGTCGATACCGAGGATTTGCCAGGTCCTTGGTGGGTCGATATGCACGAGTTCGGAGGTGCTCGGCCGCTCGGCGAAGCCGATGCGCCGAACGGTCATACATCGCGTCCCCGCGCTCGGGATGCTCGGTTCCTCAATGTGGCCGTCGACGACGCCCTTCTGCCACTCGGAGAAGCGGGTCGGATCGGTGGCGTAGGCGAAGACGTCCTTTGCCGACCGTTGCACTTCGGTGCTCACGATGATCGATGGCATTCAGCTGTCCTCTGCGACCAATGCGGCGTACCGGGTCAGGTACAGCGGCCAGCCGGCGTCGTCCGCGACACCCTCGCTGACGGCCTGCCAGCCGGGGCCGTGCCGGTCGATGTTTCGGTGCTCCAGCTCCACTCGGGTGCGCTGCGGGGTCTCAGCGATCCACCGGACCTCGACCTCGCTGGTGTTGTCCGGCTCGGTCTCGATTTGCCACTGCGGCCCGATATCCCAGCTGAACACAACACGTTGCGGTGGCTCGTAGGCCAGAACGCGGGCCCAGCGACACTCAGTGCCATCCACGCCGCGGTCGTAGATGTGACCGCCGACTCGCGGCTCGAACACGGTCTCGGCGATCGCTACCCCAAGCAGGTTGTGCTCCGGCGGCTTGAAGTCGCCGAACCGCTCGGTGAACACGGTGAAGGCGCGCTCGATCGGCGCCTCGATGATGATCTGTCTGCGCACCACAGCGGTCGCTGTCTGGGTCATTCCCTCTCCTCTGTCGTTCGTGCAACGACGTCGTTGTAGCCGGCCAACGCTCGGTTCCAGAACGTGTCGAGCTGATCGCGCAGCGCAGCCACACCAGCGGGATTGAGCCGGTAGATCCGGCGGGTGCCAGCAGCGCGATCGGTGACGAGCCCTGCATCCTTGAGCACCTTTAGATGCTGGGACACCGCCGGGCGGCTGACCGGCAGCTCGGCGGCAAGCTCACCCACCGCGCGTGGTCGCTCGGCCAGGCACTCGACGATGGCGCGCCTGGTCGGGTCACCGAGTGCGCCCCATCCGTCTTCACCTTGGTAAGCGGTCACGAACGGTAAGTATTCTCTTACGGATGCGCCCCTGTCAAGCACCGACCGGGCAACGGTAGGGCCACGGCGACTCACCTCTCGCAAGAGCGCTATCGGCGAGATCTACCGAACCAGCGCCGGGCCACGGCTTGACGCTCCGCTCCCCCGTAAACGGAACCTTGTGCGGCCAATACACCGCCAACGTGGCTTCGAACGCGGAACCCTTTTCCATATGCGCCTCAACCCCTCCCGTGAAGTCAGCTACAGCCGCCGCCGGTGGCCGCGCTGCTGCAGGGTCTCGTACATGCGGACGGCGACCACCAGCGCCGATGCGGCGGTCAGGCCGGCGACGGCCCCAATGGCGGCTCGGATGCCGTACGCGTCCGCGATCACACCGGAGACGACGGCGCCGACGGCGAACCCGGCGTCGCGCCAGAGCCGGTAGACCCCGATTGCCCGGGCCCGCCAGGCCGGGTGCGCGACGTCGCCGACCGCGGCGAGCAGGGTGGGGTAGACCAGCGCGGTGCCGGCTCCGAGGAGTACGGCAGCCAGCGCCCAGGCTGGAAACGTTTGGCCGACCGCGACGATGGCGAGTGCGCCCGCCTGGATGGTCATCCCGGTGACGATGAGCGGTTTGCGGCCGACCCGGTCCGAGGCGGCTCCGGTGACCAGCTGGCCAAGTCCCCAGACCGCGGGGTAGAGGGCGACCAGGATGCCGATGCGCCCCACCGGCAGGCCCGACGCGGCAAAGAGGACGGGGAACAGGCCCCAGGCGAGGCCGTCGTTGAGGTTGTTGACCATGCCGGCCTGGCTGGCCGCGGACAGCGCCGGCTCGCGCAGGCTGGTCTGGGTGAAGACCTGCCGGTCGGTCAGATCACCGTGCAGATGGTTGTGCCGCTCCCTGCGCAGCGCGTCTGAGCCGGCCTCGAACTCGACGTGGTGACGGGTCTCCCGGACGGCGAGGCCGGACAGCCCAAGGCCGAGCGCGGCGTAGGCAATGCCGAGATAGAACGGCTCCGGACGCAGCCCGTACTCGGCTGCGAGGAATCCGGTGGCCATCGCCGTCGCGGCCACCGCGCTGTAGCCTGCGGCCTCGTTCAGCCCCATCGCCAGCCCGCGCCGGCCGGGCCCGACCAGATCGACCTTCATGATCACTGTGGTGGACCAGGTCAGGCCCTGGCTGACGCCGAGCAGCACGTTCGCTGCGACCACCCACCCCCAGGCCGGCGCCCAGATCAGCAGCAGTGGGACGGGTACTGCGATCAGCCAGCCGGCGACCAACACGGGCTTGCGGCCGTAGCGGTCCGACCAGGTCCCGGCCAGGTAGTTGGTGATGGCCTTGGCCACCCCGAACGCCAGAATGAAGGTCAGCGCGGCGGTGTAGGCGTCCAGGTGGAACTCTTGTTCGGCCAGCAGTGGCAGGACTGTCCGTTCCTGCCCGAGCATGCCGCCGACCAGGGCGTTCACCGCCACGAGCAGGGTGAACTGGGCGGCGTTGGCCCGCAAGCCTAGGCGTATTTGCCCGGTGTGCTGCTCGGGGGAGGACGTCGTACCGCTGGTCACTGTCCCTTCTCCAGGGCGGCGCCGCTGCCTGCGGACCACTCGGGCGGACCACCGGCGACGGCGATGAGGTCGCGCCGTCCGGCCCTCTCCAAGACGCTGGCGGCGGTCATTGCGCGTTCGCCATGTCCGCACATCACCGCCAGCGGTCCGGCGGGCAGGTCGCCAAGCTGGGCGGAGAGGTCGCCGAGTTCGATGTGAGCCGCGCCCGGGACGTGCCCGGCGATGAACTCCGAATCCAGCCGGACGTCGAGCGGCCGATGGCCGGTGATGCCGCCTGGTTCGACCAGCCGCGTGGTCGAAACCGGCAACCCGGCCGCGGCCCAGCTCTCGATGCCGCCGCGCAGTTCGGCGTCGACGTTGTCGCAGCCGATCTTCGCCGCCTGCCAGACGATCTCGTCCGGGTCCTGGTCGGGATTGCGTAGCACCGCGATCTGCTGCCGTGGCGGCAGCAGCCAGCCGAGCCAGGTGGCGAAGGACCCGCGCAGGGCGATGGACAGAGCCCCCGGAACGTGACCGGCGGCGAAGTCACCGACCGGACGCACGTCGACCATCGCAGCGCCGCCGGCGAGCAGTGCGCTGACCGTCGTGGGATCGAGGGGGCGGAGCGGCCTGGGATCGGTGGGCGCCGGGCCCCGGCGGTTGATCTCGGCGAGGCGGAGGAAGTACGGCGGGAAGGAGCCGAGCGAGCCCAGCAGCGACGCCACGAACCCGTCCTCGTCGGCTGCGCGCAGCAGCGGGTTGGTGGCCTTCTCGCGGCCGATGCTGCTGGTTCGCTCCGCGCCGGCCGGAGCAGAGCAGAACGACCCCGCCCCGTGGGTTGGCCAGACCGCGACCTCGTCGGGGAGGGTGAGCAGCCGCAGCACGGACCGGTACTGCGCGCGGGCGAGCTCCTCGGTGCGTTCGGGATCGACCAGGTCGGTGCGGGCCGCCGCGCCGACCAGTAGCGACCCGCCCGTGAACACCCCAAGCGGGCGCTGCCCGTCCAGCAGCACGAACGCCAGGTGCTCTTCGGTGTGTCCGGGAGTGCCGAGGGCGCGCAGCCGCAGCCCGCCGAGGTCGACCTCGTCACCGTCGGACAGCCTGGTGTGCCCGAACTCTCGTCCGCCGGCCGCTGAGGCCAGCACCGTGGCGCCGTCACTGGCGGCAAGCTGTCGGGCGCCGGAGAGGAAGTCGGCGTGCAGATGGGTGTCGGCGGCGAACGCCACCCGAAGATTCCGCTCCTCGGCCGCCGCCCGCACCGCACGCAGGTCCCGGCTGGCATCCACGACCAGGGCGCGATTATCGCCAAGGTCGACCAGGTAGGCGCTGTTGCCCAGCCCCCCATCGACCAGCGGCACCACCGCCACATCGTCCGCCATCGCGCTCCACTTCACCACGACAGTTCAACAAATCACTTGAATAGTTACGAACGGGTGCGTATCTTGTCAAGTAATTTCTTGAATAGGACTTGCGTGCGAGGAGCACAGGTGGGCCACAGGGCAGCTAAGGATGCGTTGTTCGACGGTTTCGCCGATGTCGCGAGGGCGCTCGGCAACGGCCGCCGCGCCGAGATCGTCGACCTGCTGATGCAGGCGGAGCGTTCGGTCGACGAGATCGCCGGCGAGTGCGGCCAGTCCGTCGCGAACACCTCGCAGCACCTGCAGCAGCTGCTGCGGACGGGCCTGGTCCGAACCCGCCGCGACGGCAACCGGATCTACTACTCGCTGGCCAGCGATCACGTCGCCCAGCTGTGGCGGGTCGTCCGGGAGGTGGCCGCAGAGCACGTCGAGGAGCTCGATGATCTCGCGGCGGCCTACCTGGGCGACCGGTCTCGGCTTGACATCATGACCCGCGACGAGCTGGCCGAGCGGCTACGCGCCGGCGACGTGGTGGTGCTGGACGTGCGGCCGGAACCGGAGTTCCGGACCGGGCACATCGCCGGGGCGCTGTCGATACCCGTTGCGGAGCTGAGCAGGCGTCTGCGTCAGGTTCCGAAGGGCCAGCAGGTTGTCGCATACTGTCGCGGGCCCTACTGCGTGTACGCCGACGACGCCGTTCGAACCCTGCGCCGTCGCGGCTACCCGGCGGCCCGCCTCGAGGACGGCTACCCCGAGTGGGCCCGCGCCGGCCTGCCGGTGCGGAGCTGAGCCATGCCTGCGCAGGGCCGCCGGTACGCGAGTAGGCGTGGGTGGTCAGGTCTTGGTGGCCAGCAGCGAGATGCTTTTCACGCCGTACCGCGCGCTGGCGCCGCGGGCCCGGTCGGAGATGAACGCGTAGTCGTTGCGCCGTACCTCGCGCACCACCAGGCCCGCCGCCTCGATCAGCCTGCGGTAGGTGTCCTGCTGCGCTGCGCCGCCAATGCAGGCCGCCCACAGCTCGGCATTGCAGACGATCGCGTCCGTCAGCTGCTGCTCGGTAACGATGTCGGCGACCGCGAGCCGGCCGCCGGGGCGCAGCACCCGTGCTGTCTCGGCGAACACCCTCTCCTTGTCGGCGGAGAGGTTGATCACGCCGTTGGAGATCACGCAGTCGAAGGCCGCGTCGGCCATCGGCAGGATCTCGATCCGCTGCTCCCAGAACTCCACGACCTGATCGAGCCCGGTGGTGGCGGCGAGCCGGCGAGCCTTCTCCAGCTGCTCGGGCGTGAAGTCCACCCCGACGACCCGTCCGGAGTGTCCAACGAGGTGCGCGGCGGCGAACGTGTCCGTGCCCGAGCCGCTACCCAGGTCGAGCACGCGCTCCCCCGGGCGGAGGGCGGCGAGGTCGAAGAAGTAGCCAACACCGGCGAAGGACTCGACCGCACCAGACGGGACCGCATCCAGCAGCTCGGACGGGTAGCCGAGCCGCTCGGCCAGCGGCCGGCCCATCTCGAAGTGGAAGCGGCCGTGCGGGTGCTCGGCGACCTGCCGGTAGATCTGCTGGACCTTGTCGTCCAGCTCTTGAATGTCAACGGTGCTCATTGCAGTCCTCCACGTCCTACCAACCAAGACGTCCGGGGGATGCTGCGTATTGCATTGGCACATGCGCAATAGGACTCGCTCGCTCAACGTCTAAGGAGGTGTGGTACTGATGGCAGTCGCGCTTGGGGGGGTGGCGCAGACCGCTCCAGCAGACGCGGGTCCGAGCTTTCGGGACCTGGCGCGTGAGCAGCTTCCACGGCTGCTGTCGATCGCGCGGCGGTTGGTCGGCGACGACGCCGAGGACGCAGTGCAGGACTGCCTGCTCAAGGCGTTCCAGAAGTTCCACCAGCTCCACACCCCCGCCGCCGCTTCGGCGTGGCTGACCAAGATCCTGGTCAACTGCTGCCGTGACCGCGGCCGGGCCACCGCGCGGCGGCCGACCCAGATCGACTTCGACGCGGTCGAGGAGTTCTCGCTGTACCGCAAGATCGCCTCCGAAGACCCGTTCCCGTATTCGGACTCCCTGCACTTGGACTTCCTTGCCGAGTTCGGCCCGGAGGACGTGCGGGCGGTGCTGCTGAGGCTGCCGGAGATCTACCGGATCCCGCTGGTGCTGGTGTACATGGAGGGGTTCTTGGCCCGGGAGCTCGCCGAGACGATCGAGGTACCCCTGGGAACCGTGCTGGCGCGGCTGCACCGGGGACGCAAGTTGTTCGAGACCCAGATGTGGGAGTACGCGGAGGAGGCCGGCATGTTGGGAGGAGGACGGCGATGATCAGTTGCTCCGAAGCCGTCAAGCAGCTGTGGGAATACCTCGACGGCACCGTCGACGAGTCCGACCGGGCCCTGGTCGAGGAGCACCTGTCGCGGTGCCGGCGGTGCTGCGGTGAGCTCGAGTTCGCCCGCGAGCTACGCCGGGTCCTCGCGAAGTCCGCCAGCGTAGATCTTCCCGCCGACGTGCTGCGGCGGCTGAACCAGACGTTGGAGGAGCTCAACCCATGAGCCGAGACCTGATGCACACCGCGGAGATCAAGGACCTGGTCCGCGACGCCTACCGCCACGTGCCGCCGACCACGGCCGCGGTGGCGCACAACCTGTACAGCGACGAGGAGCTGGCGCTGGTTCCGCAGTCGGCGATCGACCGGGCGCTCGGGGTGGCCAACCACCTGCGTCACGCCACCATACGGTCTGGCGACACCGTGCTCGACCTGGGCTGCGGAGGCGGCATCGACACCATCCTGGCCGCCTACCGAACCGGCCCGGCCGGCCGGGTGATCGCGCTGGACTTCCTGCCGGAGATGCTCACCCGTACGACCGACGCGGCGGCCCAGGCCGGCCTGTCCAACGTCGAACCGTTGGAGGGTGAGCTGGAGGCGCTCCCGTTGCCGGACGACAGCGTGGACATGATCATCTCCAATGGGGTCATCAACCTGTCGGCACGCAAGGCCCGGGTGATGGCCGAATGCGCCCGCGTGCTCAAACCCGGCGGAGAGCTGTGCGTGTCGGACCTGACCGTGGAGCAGGACGACCTGCCGCCGGAGATCCTCACCCAACCTGCGGCCTGGGCCGGCTGCGTGGCCGGCGCGCTGGCCGAGGACGACTTCCTGCACAAGCTTCAGCGGGCCGGCTTCAGCGGTGCACGTGTGCTGCATCGAGAGCCGCTCAGCATCGACGACTGCGCGCTCTACCCACTGTTCTCAGACGAGGTGATCGCACTGATGCGCAAACTCATCCCGACCGAGCGACACGACCGGGTGGCGGTGGCTGTTGTGGTGAAGGCATTCCTGCCTCAGATGCAGTAACCACGAGACCCCGGCATGAAAAACTCCGGCGTCACCAGCCATCACCCAGGGCTGGCCGACGGGCCCATCTATCTCGACTACAACGCCACCACACCGGTCGACCCCCGGGTGGCCGAGGCCGCGCTGCCCTACCTGACCACGCATTTCGGCAATCCGTCCAGCGGCCACGCTTACGCCGAGCGGCCCCGCCGCGCGCTGGCCGAAGCTAGGCAGCAACTCGCTGACCTGATCGGCGCCCAGCCAGCTGACATCGTGTTCACCGCGGGCGGATCCGAAGCCGACAACCTCGCCATCCGTGGCACCGCACTTGTCCGCGACCAGGCCGCACCGGCGCAAATCATCACCCAAGCCAGCGAGCATCCCGCAGTCCTGCAGACCTGCCGCGCGCTGCAGCGGCTGCACGGCCTCCAGGTGAGGTATCTGCCGGTGGACCGGGACGGCCTGGTCGACCCGGCGACACTGGCCGAGGCCCTCACCCCCGACACGGTGCTGGTGTCGATCATGGCAGCAAACAACGAGACCGGTGTGCTGCAGCCCATCACCGAACTGGCGGGCATCGCCCATGCCCGCGGCGTCTTGTTCCACACCGACGCCGCCCAGGCGGCCGGGAAGATCCCCATCGACGCAACAGCCTGGGGCGTCGATCTGCTCACCATCGCCGGCCACAAGATGTACGCGCCCAAGGGCATCGGCGCGCTGTATGTCCGTGCCGGTGTGCGGTTGGAGCCTCTCGTCTACGGCGGTGGGCAAGAACGCGGACTGCGTGCCGGAACCGAGAGCGTCGCACTAGCCGTCGCACTGGGCGCCGCCGCACAGCTCGCTCGTACCGAACTCGACGCCGGTGCCGCCGACCGGATCCGCATCCTGCGGAACCTGTTGCACGACCAACTCGATGAGCTGCTGCCCGGACGGGTCCAGCTCAACGGGCATCGCGACCGGCGGCTGCCGAACACCCTCAACGTCAGCATCACCGGAGTCGCCGGAGATGACCTGCTGGCCGCCACACCGGGCATCGCCGCGGCCACCGGCTCGGCCTGCCATACCGGCACGCCGGAGCCCTCGCCCGTACTGCTGGCCATGGGACGCGACCCTGGCCGGGCACTGTCGGCGTTGCGGCTCACGCTCGGCCGCTGGACCACCCGCGACGACATCGAGCAGGCAGCGCATCAGATCGCCGCCGGAACCCTGATCGCCCACCCGACCGCGATGCTGTGACCGCTGCTTGTGGTGAAGGCATTCACTGCCCCTGGCGCAATAGGGCTGCCGTCGATGTCGCCCTTAACGGTGTCGAAACAAACACCTAAGGAAGGGAGCCGACGATGACCGAGACCCTGACGGTCCGCAACGGAATCGATGTCGACCAGCTGCTGGCGACCATCGACGCGATCAAGGACGACCGCACGTGGCGTCTTTCACCTTCTACGCGTCGAGCCGCTGGCAGGAAGGCACCCACAACATCGGAGAGATCGGACGTTTCGTCCATGCCGGGCACGAGGACCAGACCCGCGACGAGCCACTCGTGCTGCTCGGCAACAACAAAGGACCGAACGCCGTCGAGCTGCTGCTGCAGGCGGTCGGGTTCTGCTACGCCGTCGGGCACGTCGCCAACGCGGCCGCCCGCGGCATCGAGGTGACGCAGATGGAGTACGACATCGAGGGCGACGTCGACGTGCGCACATTCCTCGGGTTGGCGGGTCCGCGGGCCGGCTTCACCGCGATCCGGGTCACCGGCCGGGTGGCGAGTCCGAACGCGACCGACGAGCAGCTTCAGGAGCTGTGCACCTACGTGCAGGACACCTCCCCCGTGCTGGACTCCCTGGCCAACCCGATCCCGGTAACGACCACCCTGCAGATCGCCCACTAGGGCGACCGCGGACACCGGGATTGCCGATGGGCGACACACTGAGGGCGCTGGAAGCGGCGTACTCGCACGCCGTTGACTGGGTCGAGTCGGTCCCGAACCGTCCGGTCGCGGCGGCAGCGACGGCCGAGCAGCTGCTCACCCTGTTGGATGGTCCGCTTCCGGTTGAGCCGACCGACCCGGCAGAGGTCATCAACATGCTCGCCGCCACCGCGGAGA
>Ga0307296_10002037_pt1 | contig 10270 bp, 11 predicted proteins | sample ER_DNA_153_FD_194467 | JGI IMG/M metagenome (GOLD analysis project Ga0307296, IMG submission 194467) | Bulk soil microbial communities from the East River watershed near Crested Butte, Colorado, United States - ER_DNA_153 | ecosystem: Environmental > Terrestrial > Soil > Floodplain | place... | reverse complement strand
CGTCTGGTCCGGGTCCATATCAGGAGGCTAGCGCAGCCGAACGCGGTTCCCTAAGAAACGAAGCGGGTTCGTCAGCGTTCCGTTCACCCATACCTGGAAGTGGAGATGGATGCCGTAGCACGAGCCCGTGCAGCCGGCGCGCCCGATCAGCTGCCCTTCGGCGACCCGGTCCCCGCGCTTCACGAGCGAGCGGGCGAGGTGGGCATACATGGTCATGATTCCGCGCTCATGCCGGATCTTGATCACGAGCCCATAGCCCTCGTAATTCCGTAGCCAGCCGACCGCGATGACCTGACCCGACAGCGCCGCATACACCTCCGTGTGCGCCCAGGCGCCGATGTCGATTCCCTCGTGGAGGCGGCCCCAGCGATAGCCGAACGGCGACTCGAACGTGCCGTTCAGAGGGACGAAGAAGAGGTCCCTATCGGGAGGGGCAGCAGGCCGCTCGGTCAGTCGAGCGCCTGCAGCAGAAGGAAGAAGGGCCGCAAGCATGAGGCCCGCGGCCGCGATCCGGACGATCACGGGGCGGCATGTTAGCCGTGCAGGCGGCTTACGTCGCCGGTCCAGAACTCGACCACGTTGCCGTCAGGATCCGTGACGTAGACGGCGCGCGAGGAGCCGAAGTCGTCCTCAGTGACCTCTAGCCCGCATGCCTTCAGGCGTTCGACGGTCGCGCCGTAGTCCTGATCGTCGATGTGCATCGCATAGTGGACGTGGACGCCGCCGCGACCCCCCGCGACGCCAACCTGGGGCTTCCAGAGCCCGATGCGGGTCTGCTTGCCGGCCATCAGCCACACCGCGTCGCGGTGCTCCCAGCGCTCAACCACCGGAAGTCCGAGCACCTCGGAGTAAAAATGCTCAGCCCGCTCGAGGTCGCCGACCTCGAGGACGAGCTCGTTGACGCCGGTGACCGGGATCAAATCTTTTCCAGCGGGGCGTAGTCGAGCATCAGCCGACGCTCGACACCGTCGCCGGCGAAGCGCACCGTCACGGTCCCGTCCGCATCCATTCGCGTGACGACGCCTTCACCGAGGGTCGAATGGCGCACCGAGTCTCCGGTCGCGAGAGCGGGTACGCCGCGCCGCACCGGAACAGTGGGAGCGCCGTATCCGGACCATGAGGCCGGTCGCAACCGGTCGCGCTCGATCTCGTCCTGGGGTAGCTCGTCGAGGAAGCGGCTCGGCAAGTTAAAGCCCCGTGCGCCCCAGAGTGACCGCGAGGACGCGTGGGTGAGTGTGAGCCGCTCCTTCGCCCGAGTGAGCCCGACGTAGGCGAGGCGGCGCTCCTCCTCGAGTCCTTGCTCCTCAATTGAGCGCGAGTGGGGAAAGACGCCCTCCTCCATCCCGATCAGGAAGACGGCGCGGAATTCGAGCCCCTTTGCGTTGTGGAGCGTCATCAGCGAGACGAGGCTGCGCTCAGCCGAGAGCTCGTCCTGGTCCGAGTAGAGGGAGATCTGCTGCAGGAACTCGGAGAGAGTCGGCTCTTCCGCCTGCGCCTGGTACTCGCGCGCCACCCCCACGAGCTCGAGCAGGTTCTCGATTCTCCCCTGAGCTTCGACCGTACGCTCAGCCTCGAGCGACTCGAGATAACCGCTCTTGTCGAGCACACGCTCGAGAAGCTCGGGCACGGTGAGCTCGAGCGCCCCAGCCATGGAGGACTGCATGAGCGTCCGAAAGCGGTCGACGGCCTTGAGCGGAGCCGCGCCGACCCCGGCCTCGTCGGCGCGATCCAGGGCTTCCCAGAGGGAGATTCCCTGTGAATCCGCAAAGGTCTGCAGCCGCGCGAGCGACGCGTCGCCGATGCCGCGCCGGGGGCGATTGGCGATCCGCGTCAGTGAGACGGCGTCGTAGGCATTGTCGATCACCTGGAGGTACGCGATCGCGTCCTTGATCTCTGCGCGCTCGTAGAAGCGAGGGCCGCCGATCACCTGGTACGGGATCTCCTGCCGCACCAGCACGTCTTCCAGGACTCGCGACTGGGCGTTCGTCCGGTAGAAGACGGCGATCTCGGAACCGGCGAAGGCCTCGTCGATGAGGGACGCGACCTCGGCCGCGACGAAGCGAGCCTCGGCGTGCTCGTCCTCGACCTCGAGGACGCGCACCGGGTCCCCCTCCCCCAGCTCGCTCCAGAGGTTTTTCGGCTTCCGCTCCCGGTTGTTGGTGATGACCGCGTTGGCGGCGCGAAGGACGGCGTTCGTCGAGCGGTAGTTCTGCTCCAACGCGATCAGGCGGCCACCGGGAAAGTCGCGTTCGAATTCGAGGATGTTGCGGATGTCGGCGCCGCGGAACGCGTAGATCGACTGATCCTGGTCCCCGACTGCGAAGACGTTCTTGTGCTTGCCGGCCAGGAGCTGCAGGAGCCGGTACTGGGCGTGGTTGGTGTCCTGATACTCGTCGACGAGGACGTAGCGGAAGGCCTTCTGCCAGCGTTCGAGCGCCTCCGGGAAACGCTCCAGGACGTCCACGGTGAGCATGATCAGGTCGTCGAAGTCGACCGCGTTCGACGTGAAGAGACGGCGCTGGTACAGCGCATAGGCGTCCGCGACAGTCTGGTCGTAGAAGGATGCGACGCGGGTCTTGTACTCGTCCGGCCCGATCAGCTGGTTCTTCGCGTTCGAGATCTGCGTGTGAATCCCGCGTGGGACGAACCGCTTCGGGTCGCGCTCGAGCTCCTCCAGGCACTGCTTCACGAGCCGGACCTGGTCGGCCTGATCGTAGATCGTGAAGTTGCTGCGGTAGCCGAGCCGCTGGGCTTCGCGGCGGAGGATGCGCCCACAAGCCGCGTGGAAGGTCATCACCCACATGCGCGGAGCGATGTCGCCGAGGATGCCTTCGAGGCGTTCCTTCATCTCGCCGGCGGCCTTGTTCGTGAACGTGATCGCGAGAATCTCCTGCGGCTTGACGCCGCAGGCCGTCACTAGGTGAGCGATGCGGTGCGTGAGCACGCGCGTCTTTCCGGAGCCGGCTCCGGCGACGACCAGCACGGGGCCTTCGGTGGCGAGAACGGCCTCGCGCTGGGCCTCGTTGAGGTCCGCTAGGTACTGCTCCGGGGAGATTGTTGCCATCAGTGCCTCTCCCGGTGACTTTGCCGTGGGTCTGGCGAGCGAAAGGCGAGCGTGGCCAGGACGCAGGGAGCCGTCGTATTAGTCAATACGGCGGCGACTGAGGACGCAGCCAGGCGAGGCCTTGCAGCCGTTAGGGGCGCGGTGAATGTTGCTGGGTGAGGCACAAATCCAGACTAGCTTCGATCCACTCAACGGCCCGGGCCAGCTCGGAGCTATTGGTCGATTTCAGCACGATCTCGACCTCAGGCCCGTCTGCGAGAAACCTCGGGTAGCTGCCGATGGTGACCGCCGGGTGAAGGCGAGTGGCCGCCTCGAGCACCGCGACGATCTGGCCCTCACCGGTGCGGTAGCTCCGTCGCCACGCTTCGATCGGCTCGCCCCGAAAGCGGTCTGCGACGGAGTCGAACATCGCCTCCATCTCCCGCGGAAGGCCCGGCAAGACGAAGACGTTCTCGAGCACGAAGCCCGGCGCGCCGCCGAGCGGGTTGGGCAGCGGCTCGGCGCCAACAGGAAGACACGCCCAGCGGGCCGCATAGTCGCCGAGCCCACGCGGCTCGAACCGCCCGCGGAGCTCCGCCGCAACGGCGGGAACCTCCTCGCACTCGACGCCGAAGCCGGCGGCGACCGCCTCCCGGGTGATGTCGTCGGGCGTCCCGCCGAGGCCCCCGGTGACGAACAGGACGTCCGCCCGCGGCGCCTCGGCACGCAGGAAGGCGGCGATCTCCTCGATGTCGTCGCGCAGAGCGGCCATCAGCTCCACCTGGACGCCGAGTTCCGCGAGCCTACGCGCGAGCCACGAAGCGTTGGTGTTTTCGACGTCTCCCGAGACGATCTCGTTGCCGACGGTGAGCACCACGGCAGTGCGCTCGGAGCGCGCCACGCGCTCGAGTATAGGGAGCCAGAAGCGATGTAACGTAATCGGCGTGCGCAGTCGGCAGAGCGGGACCTCGAAATACGAGAGTCTGCGCAAGCTTCAGGCGGTCACCGACGCCGCGCTTGCGCATCTCTCACTCGAGGAGCTTCTGGATGAGCTGCTCGAGCGCATCCGTGACGCGCTCGACGCCGATACCGCCGCCATTCTCCTCCTCGACACCGAGACGAATGAGCTGGTCGCCCGAGCCGCCAAGGGAATCGAAGAGGAGGTCGAGCAGGGCGTCAGGATTCCAGTCGGCTTGGGCTTTGCGGGGCGCGTTGCCGCCGCGGTCGAGCCCATCGCTCTCGAGGACGTCGACCACGCCGACATTCTCAACCCGATCTTGCGGGAGAAGGGCATCAAGTCGCTTCTGGGTGCACCCCTCCTCGTGCGGGGGAAAGTTCTCGGAGTCGTGCACGTTGGGACGCTGAAACCGCGCCGCTTCGGCCGAGACGATGTCTCCCTCCTCCAGCTCGTCGCGGATCGAGCAGCTCTCGCGATCGACCACAGCCGAATATTCGAAGCGGAGCGAATGGCCCGCGAGCGCGCCGAGGCATCCGCGGGACGGCTTCGGGCTCTGCAGGAGGTGACCGACGTCGCCCTGGCGCGCCTCTCCACGGACGATCTCTTCGACGAGCTGCTCGAGCGCGTTCGGGATGCTCTCTCAGCGGACACGTGCGCGATCTTGCTGCTCGACGCCGATCGCAGAGAACTCGTAGCGCGCGCAGCCGTCGGCATCGAAGAAGAGGTGGAGCGCGGCGTACGCCTTCCCGTCGGCAAGGGGTTCGCGGGGCGCGTGGCCGCCACTCGCCGCCCCGTGGTTCTCGACGATGTCGATCACGCCGACGTGCTGAACCCGATCCTTCGTGAGAAGGGCATCAAGTCGCTCCTCGGCGCCCCGCTCGTCGCTCGCGGTCGCGTGCTCGGCGTAATTCATGTAGGCACCCTGATCGAGCGGCGCTTTAGCCCTGACGACGTGGAGCTTCTCGAACTTGTCGCGGAGCGCATCGCCCTCGCGTTAGAGCGGGCCCTCATCCACGACGAGCTACTACAACTCGATGCCATGAAGCGGGATTTCGTCGTGACGGCGGCACACGAACTGCGTACACCGACGAGTGTCATCTACGGCGTCGCGAAGACACTTACGGAGCGCCGGGACTCCCTCGACGCCCAGACCCTCGCGGCTCTTCTAGACGCCTTGCACGATGGGAGCGTTCGCCTCGCACGGCTGATAGAAGACCTGCTCGATTTTTCCCGTCTCGACTCGAAGCAGGGAGGGGTCGCCCTCGAGCCTCTCTCCACTGCTGCGGTCATCGACGAAGCAATACGAGGGCTCTCGGTAGTTCCTTCGGAGGAGCTTGACGTTGTCGTCCCCGAGGAAATGGTCGTGGTCGCGAACCAAAACGCCCTCGAGCGAATCATCAGCAATCTCGTCAGGAACGCGCTCGTCCACGGCGCCCCCCCGATCTCGGTCACAGCCTCTGCAGCCAACGGCCAAGCGAGAATCTCAATCGCAGACAATGGACCCGGCGTTTCGCACGACTTCATCGGAAGCCTGTTCGAGCCTTTTGCACGCTCGGACGTAGCCGGGGGAAGACCCGGCGTCGGCCTGGGTCTGGCGATTGCGCAGTCCTACGCCCGGGAACTCGGCGGGGAGCTGCTTTACGAGCAGGCGGAGCCGACCGGCGCCAGATTCACTCTCGTCCTACCACAGCCCCCGTCGCAAGCGGCTTAGGTTCCGGCGCCCAGGCGATCTCGACCCGCGTCCGTCGCTCGTAGCGCTCGAGCACACGTCGAAGCTCCGGCCCGATTGCAAGCGCGAGGAGCACGTTTCCGATCGCGTGGGCCATGTCGAACGGGAAGCCGCGGCTCATCTGGAGCACGAAAGCGGCCTGCGTGTGCGGGAAGAACGCGTACCACTCCCAGACGTCCAGGAAGGCGCTGAACGCAAGACCGAGGACGAATGTGAGCACCGCAAGCGCGACCCGGCGTCGAAGGAGCGGAGCCGCGGCGGCTCCCGCGAGCCCGCAGGCACCCCAGGCGAGCATCTGCCACGGCGTCCAGACCCCTTGGCCGAGAAAGAAGTTCGACGCGAGCGCGGCCAGCGCGCCGACAGCGAAGCCCCGGCGCGGCCCGAGGGCGGCGCCCGCGACGACGACGATCACCGTCACGGGCTGAACGCCGGGAATGGCGACGAATAGGACGCGCGAAGCAGCCGCGACTCCGGCGACCGTGGAGATCAGAGCGAGGTCCTTCACCGACTCCGTACCGCCCTCGAGCGCGGCGCCCCCTGCAACGAGAACCGCGAATCCGGCGAGCAGAACGGCGAGTCCGCCTCGGGCCGGGTCGAGGGCGGCCCAAGCCGCCGCCGCCAGCGCAATACCAGCGCCCCCGAAGGCGACCCTAGACGCCAACGAGGGCCTCCTGTCCAAGCACGACGCGCCGGTCGGCGCGAAACGTGCGGTCGTGCGTGGCCACCAGCACGCCACGGCCTCCCGCAGCGTAGTTCGACAGCCATTCCCCGATCTCAGCCTTCCGGGTCGGATCGACGCCCCGCGTCGGTTCGTCTAACACGAGCAGATCAGGCTCCGCGACCGAAACGGCAGCGAGGCCCAGCCGCTCGCGCTCTCCACTGGACAGGTCTCGGGGATGACGTTGGGCGGCCCAGGCCAAGTCGACACGGTCGAGCGCTGCGAGGGCTCGACGGGCGTCGCCGCCGACGGCGAGCGCTGTCTCGTCAATGACTCGCTCGCGGATGAGGTAGCGGCCTGGATCCTGGCTGAGATAGCCGGTCCGACCGCTCACCTCGACAGAGCCCGAATCGGCACGCAGCAGTCCCGTAGCGATCTTCGCGAGCGTCGTCTTGCCCGAGCCGTTCGGCCCTTCGAGCGCGACCACTTCCCCCCTCCCTACCTCCAGGCCGACTCCCTCGAGCACCGCCTCGCCCGCGCGATAGGAAAAATCGATGGCATTCAGGCGGCAGACGAGGTCGGTTGGAGGTGCACCGCCTGCCAAATCGCTTTCCGCGGGCAGATAGTCAGGACGGTGCTCCGCAAGCCAGGTGACCGCCTCGGCGAGCGGCGCGTCGCAAAGAAGGCGGCCGCCATCGACGAAGAGAACGCGGCTGGCAAGGCTGAGCGCGCGTCCGGTGCGGTGCTCCGAGAGGACGACGGCACATCCGAGCCGCTCGACGCACGCGAGGAAGTCCTCCGCGGCGGCGGGATCGAGCTGCGACGTGGGCTCGTCGAGGAGCAGGAGGCCGGGCTCGAGAGCGAGCGCGGACGCCAGGCAGATGCGCTGAAGTTCGCCGCCGGAAAGCTCGGCCGTTCGCCGCTCGGCCAGGTGGCCGGCTCCGACGGCGTCGAGCGCAGCCTCGACTCGTGCCCAGATTCCGGCCGGAGCAGCGCCCAGATTCTCGAGGCCGAAGGCCACCTCGTTGCGGACAACGCTCAGGACGACCTGGTCCTCGGGGTCCTGGAACACACTCGCAACCGTGCCGGCGAGCTGAGCCGGCCGCGTCGTCCGAGAATCGAGCCCGGCTACGGTCACGCGACCGGCGAAGCGTCCACCGTGGAAATGCGGGATGAGGCCGGCGAGGGCCCGCAAGAACGTCGACTTCCCCGATCCGGATGGCCCGAGGAGCGCTACGACTTCTCCCTCAGCGAGCTCGAGCGAAACGTTCCGCAGGGCAGGCTGGTCCGCCCCGGGGTACGAGTAGGTGACCTGATCGAGAGCGGCTAGAGCCACAGCGCTCCGGCAACGACCATGAGTACCGCCAGACAGACGGCAGCGCGGTCCCAGTCGCTCCAGCGTGCGCCAGGAGCGCGGGAATGGCCGCCACGGCCGTAGCCTCTCGCCTCCATCGCCTCGGCGAGACTCGCCGCCCGCTCCAAAGAGCCCGCCACGAGCGGCGAGAGGAGGAGCGCTCGGCCACGTACGCCCTCGATTGCGATTCCGCGCCCGCGAACGGCTTCGGCGAGCCCGGCGGCGTCCCGCTCGAGTGTGGGAACGAGTCGGGTCGCGAGAGCGACCGCCAGCGCAGAACGCCGCGCAAATCCGGCGGCCGCGACGAGCCGGTCATGGTCGAGCACGAGCGCATACGCGGCGAATGCCAGCCCGACTGCCGCGAGCCGGAGTGCATAGACCGTCGCGAGCACGAGCTCCTCGCGCGTCACGTCGAGGAGCCCGACCACCGGCACGACCGGCCCCTCCCAGAGCACGTGGATTCCCGTGCTCTGGAGCAGGGGCCAGACGAGAAACACGCCCAGCGCGGAGCCCGCGGATGCGACCAGGTACGGTCGCGCCCGCCGGGCAGGAGCCCGCAGACAGACGGCCAGCAGGACAATGGTCAGAACCGCCAGCGGGACGACTTGGTCGGCCAGCAGCGCCGTGGCAGCCGCCGCAGCGAGGAGCAAGGCCGCCGAGCCGGGCGCGAGCTTCACTTCGCTTCGGCGGGCACCGAGGCGCACTCGTGCTCGTAGTCGTGGAGGTCCCACCACTCGACGTCGCCGGGCGCGAGTTTGATCTCCGTGGCGCCCTTCTGCGCGGCCTTGCCGTTGATGTAGTAGAGCCAGGCGAGCTTCTTGCCCGTGTCCTGCTCTACGCCTTCGACCGCGGTGACGAACTTGCCGCCCGAGTCCGTCTGGATGTCGGCGACGGTGTCGAGCGCCCGCATGGCAGTCCCGCCGGCGGGCAGGTTGGTCCGCTTGACCACGACCTCCATCCCGCAGTCACGCGTGACGACGATCGCCGCCTGCACGGGCTTGGCGGCGGCACCCGTTGACACGGACGTCGACGAGCCGCCTCCACACGCCGCGAGGACGGGCAGAACGAGCAGAACCGCAACAAAGGATCGACGAAGCACGTTTCCTCCTTCCGCGAGGGGAACGGATTTGGAGGCGAACGGCAGATCTTCTGACTCGGGGCTCCCTCTCTCGCCGCCTTCCCGGCCTACGGCCAGTGGCACTTCGGCGGAGAGCATCTCCCCTTACAGCGGCGGGACCGTGCCGGACTTGCACCGGCTTCCCTTACCGCTCGCCTTATTGGAGCGGAAACTTACCAGGCGGGCGCGTCGCCGAACGCTTCGGTGAGCGCCGACTCGACCTCGGTGCGTGTCGCAGCAACGAACCGTACGCCGCCCGGGACCTCGGAGACGATCGCGTCGAGCGCTTCGGTGTCCGACGGATCGGCCACGGCCACGACAACCCCATGGGCCTCGACGAGGAAGGGGATGGCGCAGTACTGCCGCGCCGTTCGCTCCGAGAGGAGGTCGACTGCTTTCTGATCCAGGTCGATCTTGCCGAGGTCGACAAAGTCGAGGCCTTCCTGCTCCGCGACGATCTTGGTGAGATCGCGCTCACTGACTAGCTCTTGCTCGATGAGCACCTCGCCGAGACGCCGGCCGGAAGCACGCGCGCTGGCGAGAGCCGCGTAGAGATCGTTGGATGCGACCAGGCCGGCGCGGACGATCAGCTCGCCTAGCGGGAGGTCCCGTTCGTGATTCGCCGCAGACACCATGTGAACTCCTGGAAAGAACTGCCACCTAAGAATCGGCTTTAGAGGCAGAGACGATTATCCCTCCGTCGGGCTACGCTGGCGCGCGTGGTTTTGACCCGTGTGAACGCTTGGGTGCCGGTCCTCCTCTGGGCCGGTCTGATTTTCGCCCTCTCGGCAATTCCGCACCTCGGCACGGGCCTCGGCGTCTGGGATCTGATCCTGCGCAAGCTTGCGCATTTCGCCGAATACGCGATCCTCGGCGCTCTCGTCTTTCGCGCCTGCCGGAACCCCCCGGGCGCCTTCTTGATCGCGTCGGCCTACGCGGTCACCGACGAGGTGCACCAGACCTTCGTCCGCGGCCGCCACGGATCGCCCGTGGACTGGCTCATCGACAGCGTGGGAGTCCTCGTCGGCGTCGTGCTCGCGACCCGGGCGTCGCGGTGACGGCCTTCGCCATCGATCTGGACGGCGCCCTCGGCGACACGCACGAGCTCTGGAGGGAATGGGTTGCCGATGCCGCACGTCGCTTCAGCTCGATCACGCCACTCGATCCCGAATCGCTCTCTTCAGACCGCGCCGCCGCTGCGGAGGAACTCGACCGCTGGGCCTCCGCCGGGGTCGGAGACTGGCGGGCCGCCCTCGAGCGCTTCGCCGAGGACCGAGCCCCCGTTTTTCTCCGCCCGGACGGCGACACGAGTGCGGCCTTGCGTGCCCTCGCGTCCTCCGGAGCGCGGCTCGGAATCTTCACGGACGCGCCGGAGCCGCTCGCGCGCGTGGCGCTGGCTCATCTGGGAGCC
>Ga0307296_10002036_pt1 | contig 10271 bp, 7 predicted proteins | sample ER_DNA_153_FD_194467 | JGI IMG/M metagenome (GOLD analysis project Ga0307296, IMG submission 194467) | Bulk soil microbial communities from the East River watershed near Crested Butte, Colorado, United States - ER_DNA_153 | ecosystem: Environmental > Terrestrial > Soil > Floodplain | place: USA... | reverse complement strand
GACCACCCCAGCCCAGAGCCTGTGGCTATCCGGCCCAAGTGGAGCACAAATCTATGCCGCGGTGGTTGGGACCGGACCTGCCACCGCCGTGTTCGTGCAGCAGGCCGGCCCAACCGGGGTGTGTGGCTTCTGGCCCTACGCCGACTGGCTGGCCAGGACCAAGGGTGTGCGGTCGGTGCTGTTCGGCCAGTGCGGCACCGGGGTCTCCCAATGCCCAGCCGGCAATCCGGCCGACCAGTGGCGGACCACGACCACGGCCGCGGTCACCTGGGCTCGCACCAACGGCGCCGACGGCCCGATCACCCTGGTGGGCGCCTCGGCCGGTGGCGTCGTGGCCTTGCAGGTCGCGGCCTCGATCCGCCCGCCGGTGGCTGCCGTGGTGGATCTGTCGGGGGAGCGGAGCTGGATGGGGCTGGACTCGCTGGCGGCTGCCCGGCGCCTGCAGGTCCCGGCGCTGTTCGCCGTGGCTCCGGGGGACAGCTATGTCAGCGTGGCCACGATGCGGCAGCTCCATGAAGCTGCTCCGGTCCGGGCCAAGCGACTGGTGGTGCTGGCCGAGGGCGCCGGCCATGGCTGGGAGCTGCTCGGCGGTGCCGCCGGGTCCGACTGGTCGCCGCTGGCCGTGACGGTGGCGGCATGGATCCAGGGCCGCCACCGTTGACCCAGGCGACCCCGGCGCAGCTGGGAGTCTCCGGCAGCAGCCGGGACGGTTGAAGCCATCGGCCGAGACGACCTGTCGACCCGCCCAGCATCACCCGCCAGCACACGTGCTGGTGAGGTTCGTCGTGAGGAGTTTCTCTACGAACTCAAGGCCGGCCCTGCGGGCGGCCTCCGGCCGCCCTCCGGCCCGGCAACGACACCCCGGTCACCGGGGAACCGGCCTCACCCTCCACCTCGGGTGGAACCAGTCCACGCCGGCCAAGCCGCACACTTTCAGAAGCCGCTGGGACCAGACGGAGACCCGTAGCTCTCGCCCCTCGCCGACTCCATGTCTTGCTGCGAGCGATACCGGCTCGCCGCACGCTGGTCATAGAACCCGTACTCGGCGGTCCGACGACGACGAGGACGCCACAGTCGCCCAAACGCGGCCTTGATCTTGTTCCACACGATTGCACGCCTCCCTCACTACATCGAGTCTCCACCGGGCGGATTCCAATGGCCCCTTGCCTCGGCCTCGGACCGGTACCGACTGGCCTCATGCTAGTCGTAGAACTCGTGCTCGCTGGTCTGACGACCACGCCCCCGCCAAAGCCGCGCCCACATCGCCTTGATCCTGTTCAGCATGACGCACCCTCCTATGTGCTACGACTGTCGCGCACGCCGTGCCGCATGGCAGTCACCAATCTGACAGCTCACCTGTCACCCTGATGCCCTCGCTGGCGGTCACTCGCGCGGCCCTTGCTCACGACGCTGGAGTCGCCTCGTGCCTCACCCTCCGGCCCAGCTGGTGGCCGCTACCGCCAGGCTCCGAGCTACATCGTCTGCCGGCCGTGCCCCGAACGTGCCCTACGCATCGGTCGGCAGCGGTCATCCACGGACAATCACGGTCAGTCCGCCTGCCCTTCGAGCTGTAGGATCAGCCGTACGGAGCGTTCCGAAGAAGCTTCCCAAGCTCGCGGTGAGGGTTCGATTCCCTTCGCCCGCTCCCCACCAAGCGCAGGTCACCGCTCTGCTGCCCGCTTCTACCGGGCCGGCGGCCGCGACCAGGGCGTCTCGGGCTTCGGCTGGAGTTCGCCGTCGACCCAGATGTCGGCCCGCTCGTTGTAGAAGGCGACCAGGTTCTCGATCTTGGGGCACTCGGGGATCGGGAACGGGTAGCTCCAGGCGATGTCGTCCTCGACGGTGTCGCCGACCCTGGCCGACCAGTAGCGGGCCCTGCCCTTGTAGGGGCACTGGGTCTCCCGGTCGGTCGGGTCGAGCAGGTCCATGCGCACATCGGCCTTGGGGAGGTAGTAGCGGGTGGGCAGGCCGGTCTCGAACAGCAGCCACGGCCGGCGGGTCTCGGCCACGGTCTCCCCGGCCACCACGACCCGGACGTGCCGGGAGCTGCTGAGCACGTCCACCCGGTGGTAGGGGTCGCGCGGGTGGGCGAAGACCTCGTCGTCCTCCTCGAACCAGGCGTCCATCCGGTGCCAGTAGACGGCCAGGTACCCCTTGATGTCGTCGCGGCCGGGCAGGGGGTCCTGGTAGCTCCAGATGGCGTTGGTGGCGACCCGGTCACCGACCGAGACCGACCAGTAGGAGGCATGGCCCTTGTAGGGGCAGTAGGTCGACCGGTCGGTCGGCTCCAGCAGGTCGGTGCGGACATCCTGAGGTGGGAAATAGTAGACGGGCAGGTGCCCGGTCTCCAGCAGCAGCAGCGCTCGGGTGGAGTCGGCCACGGCGGTGCCGTCCAGGAAGGCCCGCACGCGGCGAGGGGAGGGCTCGGTCCAGACGGGGTGGTCGGTACTGGGGCGGTGGCGGGCCACGGACTTGAGGTCGCGGTCCTCCAGGGAGTCGGTCATGAGGCGCCTCCCGTTCGGCGTTGCGGCGGCGTTGCTCCATTCTGCCCCCCCAGTGGTCGCTAGGGGGTCAACAGCGGTCACCGCTCTGCTGCCCGCTCCTCCGCCGAGGACTGGCGGTCAGCCGGGCCGGGTGGCCGTGAAGCAGAACTGGATGCAGGCGAAGAAGAACTCACCCCGTTCTCCGAGCTCGTGCTGCTCGGCCGCCCACCGGCCGGCCGCTTCCCCGGTGATGTCCTCGCGGCCGGCGACGTACTGCTGGATCAGCGGAAGGACCGCCGCGCCATAGCTGTCGGGGGTGAACTCCGCGCTGGCGAAGGTGTGACCCTCGGCGCGGATGTCGCCGAACCCCGCCGAACGCATCCGTGCGGCCAGGGTTCGCGGCAGGCACGGGTCGGCGAGGTGGCCGTCCCAGATCGCCAGCACCCGGCGCATCCGGTCGGGATCGGCCGAGTGCCAGGACACGGTCGACCAGTCGACGTCCCAGACGACGAGGCGGCCGCCGGGGCGCAGGGCCCGGTGCAGCTCGGCGAGGGCGGCAGCCGGGTCGGCGACGTACTCGAGCACCTGCACCGACAGTGCCCTGTCGAAGCTGGCGTCGGTCACCGGCAGCGCGGTCACATCCGCCTGGTGCAGCACGACGTTGTCCTGGCCCTGGGTGCGGCGCCTGGCCAGCGCGAGGGTCTGCGGGCTGGCGTCGGCCGCGTCCCGTGGAGTGGTGGAATTGAGGGCGTCGTCGTGAACCTCAGTGACGATGCTGGAGCTGGTCGCTAGGTGGCGACGAGCTCGGCGGTTGCCCTCTTCACCTCCTTGGGTTGTGGGTCATCATCGCTGGTCTGGGTGAGCTTGGCCATCGAGCCCTCCGACAAGTAACGCCGCTCGGCCACCTGCCACTCGTCATGGGCCTCGATCAGCACCGCGCCGCCCAGCCGGAGCACGGCAGCGTCATCGGGAAAGATCCCAACGACATTGGTTCTGCGCTTGATCTCCTTGTTGACCCGCTCCAACGGGTTCGTGCTCCAGATCTTGACCCAGTGCGCCGGTGGGAAGGACGCGAAGGCGGTCAGGTCCTCGCGGGCATCCAGCAGCATCGACGCCACGGCCGGGAACTTTCCGGCGAGCATGGCCGCGACCTTGTCGACCTGGTCCACGACTTCTTGGCCGGTGGGCTGGGCAAAGATGGTGCGGATGGCCGCGGCCACCATCTCGGCCGAGCCTCGTGGCCCCCGGGCGAGCACGTTGCGCAGGAAGTGGACTCGACAACGCTGCCAGGCCGCGCCCGCCATGACGGCGCCGATGGCTTGTTTGAGGCCGGTGTGGGCATCGGAGACGACCAGTTGCACCCCGGCCAGCCCACGGGCCTTCAGCGAGCGCAGGAACGCCGTCCAGAACGCGCCGTCCTCGCTGTCACCCACGTCTAGGCCCAGCACCTCGCGACCGCCATCGGCGGTCACCCCGGTAGCGATCACCACCGCCCGGCTGACGACGCGGCCGTGCACGCGGGCCTTGAGGTAGGTGGCATCCACGAACACATACGGGAAGGCGGTGTGGGCCAGCGACCGGCTGCGGAAGGCAGCCACCTCGGCGTCCAACTCCCCACAGATCCGGCTGACCTCGGACTTGGAGATGCCGCTGTCGACACCCAAGGCCTTGACCAGGTCATCGACCTTGCGGGTGGAGGTGCCGTGCACATAGGCCTCCATGACCACCGCCAGCAGCGCCCGGTCGATGCGGCGGCGCGGCTCCAGCAGGGCCGGGAAGAACGAGCCTTCGCGCAGCTTGGGGATGCGCAACTCCACATCCCCGGCCTTGGTCGACAACAGCCGGGAGCGGGACCCATTGCGGTGGGTGGTGCGGCTCGCCGATCGCTCATAGCGGTCAGCGCCGATCTGCTGGGCAGCCTCGGCTTCGATCAACGCCTGCAGCACCAGCGCGAGCCCCTCGCGGATGACATCCAGGTCACCACCGGCGCGCAGTGCATCAAGCAGGTCCGACAGGGCAGACTTGCTGAGGGCCATCGTGGCGAACTCCTTGGTGTGAACCCTGGCAGGAACACACTGAGCTTCACGCGATGGCCCCTCACCCTGCTAGTCAGCAAGCCAAGGACCTGCCCTCAAAGTCCACCACATCCTGGGACGCTTACGATGGCTCCAGGGCGACCACACTAGCGCTCTTGCTCGCCCCATCCGCCGGACACGCCCGCGAGAAGTGCCTCCATTGGCCGGTGAGGCCGTACAGCTGGCAGGCGTTGCGATGCGGACGCGCCCGCCGTCCGGGGTTCAGCGACCGAGGACGGCCGCGCAGCGGCCGCCCGCAGGGCGCCGCTGGTGTAGAGATCCTCACAACGAACCTCACCAGCACGGTCGAGGTCCGGTTGATGCGCGGACATCGTGACTAGAGAAACCAGGATCCGGCGTCGCCGCCCCTGCTCGCGGATGCCGGCGGTCAGTTCCTCCACGCTGCTAAAGCTGACCTTGGCGGGTGGCCGCTAGGAACTCGTTAGGAATGTGCTGTGGGCCGTTAAGAGGCCGTCAAGAACCCGTTCAGTGGCTCGTTGCCTCGCTACAACCAGCCTGGAAGCTGTGGTGCTGGTCAAGGGTGGGAGGTGGAGCGTGGCGCAACGATCGGTCGCTGGAGTAGTGGGTCAGCCGGTCGTCTATGAGCCGATCGGCTACCAGTCGCTTGGCTACCGGGTGAAGAAGGCGCTGCTGGGCAGGCCGCTGCCGACCTCCCGGTTGGTGCATGAGCGGCTCCGCAAGCTGGTCGCCTTGGCGGTGTTCTCCTCGGACGCCATCAGCTCCACGGCCTATGGCACCGAGCAGATCATGCTGATCCTGGTCACCGCCGGGGCGGTGGCGACCGGGCTGGCATTCCCGATCGCGCTGGGGATCGGCGGGCTGCTGGCCATCCTGATCCTGTCCTATCGGCAGACCATCACCGCCTACCCGTCGGCTGGCGGCGCCTACATCGTGACTAGGGACAACTTCGGCCCGGGGCTGGCCCAGGTCGCCGGGTCGGCGCTGTTGATCGACTATGTGCTGACCGTGGCGGTCAGTGTGACCAGCGGTGTCGCGGCGCTGACGACCGCGTTCCCGCCGTTGCAGCGGTTCATCCTGCCGCTGTCGCTGGCCGCGATCGTGCTGATTGCCTGGGCCAACCTGGTCGGGGTGCGGGAGTCGGGCCGCATCTTCGCGGTCCCGACCTACCTGTTCATCGGCTCTTGTGCGCTGATGCTGCTGGTCGGCCTGGTCCGCCAGCTTACCGGCCATTTGGTCCCGATCCCGGGTGGGCAGACGGCCCCGCTGCCGTCCCAGACGGCCACGGTCGGCTTGCTGTTGGTGCTCCACGCCTTCGCCTCTGGGTGCACGGCGCTGACTGGGGTGGAGGCGATCTCCAACGGCGTGCCCGCGTTCCGCCGGCCAGAGGCCCAAAACGCCCGCCGGACCCTGATCGCCATGGGGGCCATCCTTGGGACCCTGTTCATCGGCGTCAGCTACCTGGCCGTGCATATCCACGTACGCCCGTACCAGACCGGCAATCCGACCCTCATCGGCCAGGTGGCGGGCTGGGTGCTGGGCACCTCGCCGGCGGGCCGGGTGTTCTTCTACCTGTTCCAGTCGGCCACCTTGGCCATCCTGATCCTGGCCGCCAACACCTCCTATGCCGACTTCCCCCGCCTGGCGTCGTTTGCCGCCAGTGATGCCTTCCTGCCCCGGCAGTTCACCAAGCGCGGCCACCGGCTGGTGTTTTCCAACGGCATCATCACTCTGTCGGTGGCCGCCGCGGTGGTGATCGTGGCGTTTGCGGCTAACTACAACCGGATGCTGCCGCTGTACGCGATCGGGGTGTTCACCTCCTTCACCCTGTCCCAGGCGGGCATGACCCGCCGCCACCTGCGGCTGCGCGAGCCCGGCTGGCGCTACGGCATCGTGGTCAATGGGCTGGGGGCGCTGGTGACCTTGGTCGTGTTGCTGGACATTATCCAGACCAAGTTCACCGCTGGCGCTTGGATGGTCCTGCTGGCCCTGCCGGTGCTGGTGTTCCTGCTTGGCCGCACCAATAACGCCTATGGGCGCGAGCTCAGCGCCCTCAAGCTCGAGGTGTCAGAGACGCTGGCCCCGCCCAAGCCCCGCCACGAGGTGGTGGTGTTCCTCGACCACCTGGACCGGGCCGCCCTGGGGGCCCTGCAGTACGCCCGCCAGCTCAACCCGCTGTCGATCACCGCCCTGCACGTGGCCGCCGACCCGGATGCGGCCAGGCGGCTGGCGGCGCTGTGGGCCAAGGTGCACCTGCCCGTCACGCTGGAGGTGGTCGACTGCCCGGACCGCAACCTGGTCGCCTGCGCCGAACGAGCCGTCTACGAGCGGGTCCGGCCTGACACCGAGATCACCGTGTTACTGCCCCGCCGAGGCTATGTCGGCTTCTGGAAGCGGCTGCTGCACGACCAGACCAGCCGGGACCTGTTCCGGGTCCTGAGCCAGCTCGCCGGCGTCACCGTCACCCTCGTCCCCTTCCGCGGCGCCGACAGCTCAGCTTGGCGGCGCATTCCGGCCGCCTAAGCGCCAGGACGCGCCACCTCGGCAGGGCGCTGGCCCTACCCGGCCAGCCGGGGTGAGGATGGCCACATGCCTGACGCGATGGAGAGGCCCGCGGATCTCGCCTCGGCCGCACCCGCCCGGCCGCCAGCATCTGGGCTGCTGGCTCGGGCCGAGCGGCTGCCTGCCCGTCGCCTGGCCAGCGGCCTGCTGCTCGCCCTGGTGGGGTTGCCGCTGCTGACCGTGGCCCTGACCGGCTTGCGCGGCCGGGTCGACCTGCCCAGCGCGCTGCTGCTGTACCTGCTGCTGGTGGTGGTCGTGGCGGTGGTTGGAGGGTTCATGCCGGCGGCAGCCGCCGCCGTCGGGGCCTTCCTGTTGGCCAACTGGTACTTCACCCCGCCATTGCACCGGTTCCAGATCGCCAAGCAAGCCGACCTATTGGCCTTGGTCGTCTTCATCGCCGTCGCCGGGGTGGTCAGCGCGCTTGTCGACCTGGCCGCGCGGCGGACGGCGGAGGCGACGCGAGCCCGCGCCGAGGCCGAGGCACTGGCCCGCCTGGGCGGCATGCTGCTGCACGGCCATGACCCCCTGCCCGAGCTCGTGGAGCAACTCCGGGTGACCTTCGGGCTGGACTCGGTGGCCCTGCTGCGGCGGGACCGGCAGGGCTGGCGCGTCGAGGCGGTCGCCGGGCACACGGCACCGATCCGGCCCGAGTACGCCACCGACGCGGTCGAGCTGGATGCCCAGACGACCCTGGCGCTCACCGGCCGGCGCCTGACCGGCGACGACCGGCGGGTCCTGCAAGCGTTCACCGACCAGCTGGCCGTCGCGCTGGAGAGCCGCCGGCTGAGCCGGGCCGCCGCTGACGCGGCCCTGCTGGCCGAGGCCAACCAGCTGCGCACCGCGCTGCTGGCTGCCGTCTCCCATGACCTGCGCACCCCCCTGGCATCGATCAAGACCGCGGTCACGGGCCTGCTCCAAGACGACGTCGCGCTCCCACCGGACGCGACCGCCGAGCTGCTGGCCACCATCGACCAGCAGACCGACCGGCTGGATGCCCTGGTCGGCAACCTGCTCGACATGAGCCGGCTGCAGGCCGGCGCGCTCAGCCTGCGCAACCGGCCGATCGGCATGGATGAGGTGGTGCCTGCTGCACTCGCCAGCCTGGCTGACCACGGCCGCGGCGTCCAGGTCGAGGTGCCGGAGACGCTGCCACGCGTGCATGCCGACCCGGGCCTGTTGGAGCGGGCCGTCGCCAACGTCGTCGCCAACGCGCTGGTCTGGTCCCCACCCGACCGGCCGGTCCAGGTCACCGCCGCCCGCCACGGCGACCGGGTCGAACTCCAGGTCATCGACCACGGCCCCGGCATCCCTCCCGGTGACCGCGACCGCCTCTTCCAGCCCTTCCAGCGCCTGGGCGACGCCAGTGGCAGCGGCGTCGGGCTCGGGTTGGCCGTGGCCCACGGGTTCCTAGACGCCATGCACGGCCAGATCACCCCCGACGACACCCCTGGGGGTGGCCTCACGATGCGGATCAGCTTGCCGATCGCCGACGGCCAGCCCGGCCAGGGGGCCGCCCGGTGAGCCGCGTGCTGGTGGTCGACGACGAGCCCCAGATCCGCCGCACCCTCGCCATCAACCTCCGTGTCCGTGGCTACCAGGTCGACCTCGCCGCCACCGGGGAGGAAGCCCTCAAGGCGGCGGCCGATCAGCAACCCGACGTGGTCGTCCTCGACTTGGGCCTCCCGGGCATCGACGGCCTCCAGGTGATCCAGGGCCTGCGGGGTTGGACCCGGGTCCCGATCATCGTGCTGAGCGTCCGCGAGCGTGAAGCCGACAAGGTCGCCGCCCTCGATGCGGGCGCCGACGACTATGTCACCAAGCCGTTCGGGTTCAACGAGCTGCTGGCCCGCCTGCGCGCCGCCGTCCGCCGGGCTACCCCAGCCGACGAGCTGGTCCCGATCGTGCAGACCCCGGACTTCCGCGTCGATCTGGCCGCCAAGCAGGTCGTACGGGACGGTAGGGAGGTCCGGCTGACCCCGACCGAGTGGCAGCTGGTGGAGCTTCTGGTCCGGAACCCCGGCAGACTGGTCAGCCAGCGGCAGCTGCTGCAGGAGGTGTGGGGGCCGAAGTACCGGGAGGAGACGAACTACCTGCGCGTGTTCATCGCCCAGATCCGTCGCAAGCTAGAACCCGATCCGGCGCACCCTCGCTACTTCATCACCGAACCAGGCATGGGCTACAGGTACCAGCCGTAGGGACCGTCCTCCAGCTCATCCAGCATCGGCAGCCCGTCGGCCGGCTCATCGTGACCTTCCATGAGGGCCAGTGGATCCCGCCGATCAGCTGATTGGCCCTGGCCACCGTGGCCCACGCCGTGGCGACGGCTACCGGGCCGGCCGTCAGCCACGACCAGTAGGAACCTGCCTCACCTCAGGTCGGCACGACGAAGCGGTAGCCGATGCCGGGCTCAGTGATCAGCAGCTCGGGCACGGATGGGTCGTCGAGCTTGCGGCGAAGGCTGGCCACATGGTCCCCGAGCGATCGGCGCTTCTGCTCGGACCCGGGTCCCCAGAGGCGTTGCGACAGAAAGTGGCTGGTGCAGAGCCGGCCCTCGTTGGTGGCCAGGATCTCGAGGAGTCGGTACTCGATGCGGGTCAGTCCCACCGGTTGCCCCCACCGGGTGACCAGGCCTGCATCAAGGTCGATACAGACCGGGCCCACCTCGATGCGTCGCGGCCCGTCGAGGCTCGGGGACCGGTCGTGCTGCAGCGCCCCGCGGACCCTGGCTAGCAGGTCGGCCATGGTGAACGGCTTGGTGATGTAGTCGTCGGCGCCGAGGTCGAGTGCCGTGGCCCGGTCGCGCTCGTCGTCCCGGGCGGTGAGGATCACGACCGGCATCGTCGTCCAGGTACGGAGGCGGCGGAGCACCTCGAGGCCGCCGACGTCGGGCAGGCCGAGGTCGAGCACGATGCAGTCGGGCTGCTGGGCCTCGATCACCGTCAGGGCGGCGTTTCCAGAGGAGGCGGTGAGTGCCTCGTAGCCGCGTGCGCGCAGGTTGGCCGCGACCACCCGCAGGATCGCGGGCTCGTCGTCAACCACTAGGACTCGGTCACCCATACCGTGAGCATAGGGTCGTCCCGGCCGGCGCCTGGCGGCTGAGCGGGCTTCTTGACGGCTTCTTTGCGGGTCGCCCCCGGTTCTTAACGGTTCCTTTGTATCCGGTCGAGACAGT
>Ga0307296_10002033_pt1 | contig 10303 bp, 8 predicted proteins | sample ER_DNA_153_FD_194467 | JGI IMG/M metagenome (GOLD analysis project Ga0307296, IMG submission 194467) | Bulk soil microbial communities from the East River watershed near Crested Butte, Colorado, United States - ER_DNA_153 | ecosystem: Environmental > Terrestrial > Soil > Floodplain | place: USA... | reverse complement strand
TCGAGGGGCTCGTACTCGGCATGTCCCACGACGTCGTCGTCATGGTCGACCCGAACTGCCGGCCATCGGCCACCCCGGATCCCGGCGCGCTACGTGCGCGCGTCGGCCGACTCGCCGCCCGGGCAGACGTCGTCAAGGTGAGCCGCGACGATCTCGCGTTCCTTTACCCGGGACTGGCCGCGCACGACGCGGCGCAGTCGCTCCTCCGGGGCGGGCCGTCGGCGATCCTCGTCACGGATGGCGGGAAGGAGGTCCGCGCGGTCGTCCAGGGAGCCTCGATCGAGCTGCCGGTACCGCAGGTCGAGATTGTGGACACGGTCGGCGCCGGCGACGCATTCGGTGGTGCGTTCCTCGCCTCGTGGATCGGGCGTGGCCTGGGGAGAGCGGAGCTTGCCGGCCGCGACGAGCTCGGGCCGTCCGTCGCGTTCGCGATCCGGGTGGCCAGCGAAACCGTTCGGCGGGCCGGGGCGGAGCCACCAAACGCCGCTGAGATGGACGCGGCAGTCTGAGCCGTCGGCGGCCCGGTCCTGAACTGATCCCCTCATGAAAACGACGTAGGCGGCCGGCAACAATCGGGGGATGGCCGGGCCGGGTCCAGCCGCCCACGCTTCGCAGACGATGACGGACCGAGCCCTCGGACTTCCGGCTCACCCTTGGGCGAGCCTTGCGCGACACGCCTGGACACGGTCGCTGCTGCTGTCTCGCTCGGTACCGTTCGTCGGCACGACGGTGCTCGCTCTGGCGGTGGTCGCGATCGCCGGGACCGTGACAAGCCCGACCCTCGTGGCCGCAGGGCTGCTTGTTGCGTTTGGCGTCACGCTCGCGTCGGTGGTTGCGCCGTGGGACCGGCTTCCTGCATGGGCAGACGTCGCCGCCGCCGTGACGATGATGGTCGGGCTCGGGGCGATCCGCGAGGGAAGCGGCGGCACGGCTTCCGGCTACGCCCCGCTCCTCCTCATACCGCTCCTGTGGCTCGCCTACGTCGGGAGCAAACCCCGGGCAGCGATCGGCCTACTGGCGATGCTCGTCGTCCTGGGCGGGCCAATGCTCGTCGCGGGACACGCCTTCGAGCCCGATTACTGGCGGCGCCTCGGCCTTCTGATCGCCGCGAGCGGCTTCAGCGTTGCGACGGTGGGCCGGCTCGTCGACGAGGCGAAGCACGCCTCGAGCGAGGTCGAACGGCACGTGACGCGCCTGGCCGACCAGGTGGCCGTCACGAAGGCCGTACTCGACGCGGCCGGCGACATGATCGTCTCGTTCGACCGGGATGGCCGGATCGTGGCCGTCAACAACGCGGTCCTGACGGATCTCGGCTGGACCGAGGAGCAGCTTGTCGGACAGGCGATGTTCGACACGATCGTGCCCGGATCTCCCGGCACACAGGCCGGCCAGCACGGAACGGTGTTCACCATTAGCGAGTGGGGCCAGGCCGCCATCGGCAGCGACGGTCACTTCGAGACCGAATTCCGGCGCGCCGACGGCCGGATGGTTCCGGTCGAGATCTCGGTCGCGATCACCGGCGGGCCGGGCGCGATCGTCACGAACGCGTTCGCCCGCGACATCTCGTTCCGCCGTCGGGCCGAGGAGACGACTCAGGAGCATCTTCACGACCTGGCGCGGCTGCTGACCGTCGCCCGCGACCTTGGCCGACCCACCGCCGCGACGGACGGCCGGGACGCCATCTGCGAGGCGGCACGGGAGCTTGCCGGGGCGGACCTGGCGCTGTTCTTCGAGGCCCAACCAACCGGCGGGCTGCTCGTCGCGACCGGTGTCGCCGGCGAGAGCCACGTGGCCAACCAGGTGACCCTCGACAGCCAGCGATCGCTTGCCGCCAAGGTCTTCGCCGCATCGATCCCGGAGTTCGTCGGCGACATGGACCTCGACGACAGGGTCGACCATGAGGTCGCCAGGCAGATGCGCGTCCGTGCGGCGCTTCTCCAGCCCGTGACTCGCGACGGCCGGCCGATCGGCGTTCTCGTCGTGTACTGGCGCGAGCCGATGGCGAGCCTGTCCGAACGAATCCGTTCCCTTCTCGAGCTGTTCGCGACCCAGGTGGCCGGCGTCGTCGAGCGAGCCGACCTGATGAGCCGTCTGGAGAGCCTTGCCCGGACCGACTCGCTGACCGGGCTCGCCAACCGCCGGGCGCTCGAAGAGTCGCTCGTCGGAGAGCTGGCCCGGGCCGAGCGATCCGGCCAGCCGCTGTCGGTCGTCATGCTCGATATCGACCATTTCAAGAGCTACAACGACGAGCACGGCCACCAGGCCGGAGACGGCCTGCTCCGAGACCTCGCGAAGGCATGGGGCGGCGAGCTCCGCCCGTCCGACCTCCTGGCCCGGTTCGGCGGCGAGGAGTTCCTGGCCGTCCTGCCGGCGACGGACCGGACCGCCGCACGGAAGGTCGCGGACCGAATGCGCCTCGCGACGCCGACCGCGACGACAAGCTCGGCAGGCGTCGCGACCTGGGAGTCGCACGAGACGATGGTCGACCTCGTCGCCCGTGCAGACGCGGCCCTCTACCAGGCGAAACGCCTCGGTCGCGACCGAACCGAGGTGGCGCGCACGAGCGAAGCCGAACGGCTTCGTGTCGCGCCGACGATCGCCGCGCCGGGTCGACTGGCGGGCTGATCGCGAACGCCTCACGCGAGGCGGCGCCGAGTGCCAATGCGGAGGCCACCGAACGGGCTTTCGACTGATCCGGTGCCATAATGCGGTCGATGGCCATACCCACCAAGTCCGACCGTCCCCGCGCGGGCGAAATCGTGCGCCCCGGCGACGCCGCGCCGTCGAGCTGGGGTCTCGGTGATGGAGCGGCGATCCCGTGGGACTACGCCCCGGCCCCCGAGTCGCGCGACGTCGTCACGATCAAGGAGCGCTACGGCCTGTTCATCGGCGGACGAGAGGTGGCCGCGTCTGACGGCCAGACCTTCACGACCGTCAACCCGGCGACCGAAGAGCCGCTGGCCCTCGTGGCCCGCGGCACGCCGGCCGACATGGACCGGGGCGTCAAGGCCGCGCGGAAGGCGTTCCGGCGCTGGGGCGCTCTGGCGGGGCGCGAGCGGGCGAAGTATCTCTACCGGATCGCCCGGATCCTCCAGGAGCGCTCGCGTGAGTTCGCCGTCCTCGAATCGATGGACTCCGGCAAGCCGATCAAGGAGTCGCGCGACGTCGATGTGCCGCTCGCGGCCGCCCATTTCTGGTACTACGCGGGCTGGGCCGACAAGCTCGAATACGCCTTCCCCGGTCGGGTCGCCCGACCGCTCGGCGTCGCGGCCCAGATCATCCCGTGGAATTTCCCGCTGCTCATGCTGGCCTGGAAGATCGCCCCGGCGCTCGCGGCCGGCAACACGGTGGTCCTCAAACCCGCCTCGACGACACCGCTCAGCGCGCTCCTCTTTGCCGAGGTCTGCCAGCAGGCTGAGCTGCCAGCCGGCGTCGTCAACATCATCCCGGGACCCGGTGAGGTCGGGATGGCGCTCGTCACCCACCAGGATGTCGACAAGGTCGCCTTCACGGGCTCGACCGACATCGGCAAGCAGATCGCCAGGGGCGTCGCCGGCAGCAACAAGGCGCTGACCCTCGAGCTCGGTGGCAAGGCGGCCAACATCGTGTTCGACGACGCTCCGCTGGACCAGGCCGTCGAGGGGATCATCAACGGCATCTACTTCAACCAGGGCGAGGTCTGCTGCGCCGGGTCGCGGCTGCTCGCCCAGGAGTCGATCGTCGAGCCGCTCATCGACAAGCTCAAGGATCGCCTGGCGACGATCAGGGTCGGCGATCCGCTCGACAAGAACACCGACGTGGGCGCGATCAACTCGAAGGCCCAGCTGGAGAAGATCACCGAGCTGGTCGCGGCCGGCACGGCCGAGGGCGCCGAGATGTACCAACCCGCCTGCGACCTGCCGGCTCGCGGCTACTTCTTCCGGCCGACCCTCTTCACCAATGTCGCCCAGAGCCATCGGATCGCCCGCGAGGAGATCTTCGGGCCGGTCCTCTCGGTCCTCACGTTCCGGACGCCGGAGGAGGCGGTCGAGAAGGCCAACAACACGGCGTACGGCCTGTCTGCCGGGATCTGGACCGACAAGGGCAGCCGGATCCTCCACATGGTCAAGCGGATGAAGGCGGGCGTCGTCTGGGCCAACACGTTCAACCGCTTCGACCCGACGTCGCCGTTCGGCGGCTACAAGGAGTCCGGCTTCGGGCGCGAGGGCGGGATGCACGGGCTGCACGCGTACGTCCGCCTGGAGGACCGCTGATGGCGGACGACCGGATCGACGTTCGCAAGACGTACAAGCTCTACATCGGTGGCGCGTTTCCTCGCTCCGAGTCCGGCCGGTCTTACGTCGTCCGCGCAGCGGACGGTTCGCCGATCGCGAACGCCTGCCGGGCCTCCCGCAAGGATCTCCGCGAGGCGGTTCGGGCCGCGCGCAAGGCCGCCGGTGGCTGGGCCGACAAGACCGCGATGAACCGCGGCCAGGTGCTCTATCGCGTTGCCGAACTGATGGAGGGCCGGCGCGACCAGTTCGTGGCCGAGGTTTCGGGGGCCGAGGGGCTCAAGGAGGCGAAGGCCCGCGAGCTCGTCGCCCGCTCGATCGACCGCTGGGTCTGGTACGCGGGCTGGGCCGACAAGATCAGCCAGGTCCTGGGTTCCGCGAACCCGGTCGCGGCCCCGTACTTCAACTTCACGATCCCCGAGCCGACCGGTGTCGTCGGGCTCGTTGCGCCGGAGCAGTCGTCCCTGCTCGGTCTCGTCTCGCGTCTCGCCCCACCGCTCGTCACCGGTAATGCCGTCGTCGTCATCGCGTCCGAGACACGGCCGCTGCCGTCAGTGACCCTCGGCGAGGTCCTCGCGACCTCCGATGTACCGGCCGGTGTCGTCAACATCCTGACCGGCCTCAAGACGGAGCTCGTGCCGGTCATGGCCGGCCACGTCGACGTCGATGCGATGGACGTCTGGGGCGTGCCTGACGACCTCCGGACCGAGGTCGAGATGGTCGCCGCCGACAACGTCAAGCGGTTGTCTCGCCGCCCGGCGGGAGTGGCGGACGCTCGTTTTGACTGGCTGGACGACCGGGCCACCGAGCGTCCCGAGTGGATCGCCGCCTTCCTCGAGATGAAGACGGTCTGGCACCCGATCGGGGTCTGAGCGATGGCGATCGGGATCGGCCGGCAAACGGGTGGCGAGCGCGGCGCGGAGTCGCGCCGGTCGGTCGAGCGGCGCGTCTATATCCGGGCCTCGCCCCGGCTCGTGTGGGCGGCGCTCCACGAGCCGCTGGCCCTCGCCAGGATCTATCCGGAGCTGAACCTGGGGCCGGCCGGGCCGTCCTGGCCGGCCGGTGGTGCCGAGCGCACCGGCGAGGCCCACCTCGGGTTGCTGCGAGTGCCTGTTCGCGTCGAAAGCCTCGAGGCGCGCCCGTCTTCGGCCTTCCGCATGACAGTCGTCGCCGAGGGGTTCTGGTTCGACTGGACGTGGCAGCTCGAGCCCCTGGCGGGTGGCACCCGAGTCGTCCATTCGGGCGTTTTCGCCTCGCCCGACCGACTCGCCGGCTTCCTCGCCAGGCTGGGTCGGTCGTCGTTCGAGACGTTCGCGGAGGAGCACCTCCGGGCCCTCAAGCAGCAGGCCGAAGCCCTGGCCGCATCCGACCCGGCCGCGTAGCCAGCAACGTCGCAAGCGCGGGCACCAAGCGCCCGCGGGCCTACAGCCTCCGAATCCTCCGATATCGAACGCCGCCGCCTTGGACATCCAACTCTCGTCCCGTCAGGGGATGGTTCCAGCCACGCGAAACGAGTTCGATGGCGTGCGTCGTTTCGTTTGCCCCGAACGATCGAGGGTAAGGACAGAATCACAAGTCGTTCTCCCGCGGCGTTCGATTTCGTACCTTCATGCGGTCAACGCCATCAACTTCTGTCCTTCGATGACTGAACATTCAGTATTGACTGAATGTTCTGAACAACATACTGTATTGGCCATGACACCCGGCCAGAGCGAATTCGTCGAGGAGATGGGCCAGTACCTCGCCTCGTACGGCATGACCCCGATGGCGGGTCGGATGTGGGGCTGGTTGCTCATCTCCGATCCACCGGAGCAGACCGCCGCAGAAATCGCCGAGGCGCTCCAGGCGAGCCGGGGTGCGATCAGCGGGACAGCGCGCATCCTCGCCAGCGCGGGCATGATCCGACGGACGACGCGCAGGGGCGATCGGCGCGAGTATTTCAGTGCGCCGCCGGAGGCGCTCGACTCGATGCTGGCCAGCGCCAGCGCGACATACAAGCGCCTCCGCGAGATCGCCGAGCGCGGCCTCGCGACCGCGAGCGACCAATCGCCGAGCGCCCGCGCCCGCCTCGAGGAATTCCGTGACGTCATCGGCTTCATCGAGCGCGAGCTGCCGCGGGTGATCGACAGGTTCTTCAGCGAACGAGCCGGCACGGCCGGCAGGAAGGACATTCCATGACCGCCATCATCCAGATCGAGAAGCTGACGAAGTCGTACGGTGCGCACCGAGGCATCACCGACATCGACCTCGAGGTCAACGAGGGCGAGGCGTTCGGCTTCCTCGGACCGAACGGCGCCGGCAAGACGACGACGATCCGGACGCTGCTCGACCACATCCGGCCGACGAGCGGCCGCGCCCTCGTCTTCGGTATCCAGACGAACGTGGATCCCGTCGCCATCCACCGCCGCGTCGGTTACCTTCCGGGCGAGTTCGCGCTCTACGACAAGCTGACCGGCGGCCAGACGATCGAGTACTTCGCCAACCTTCGCGGAGGCGTCGATGCGCCCTACCAGGCGGACCTGGTTAAGCGGCTCGACGTCGACACGAGCCGGAAGTTCAAGGAGTACTCGAAGGGCAACAAGCAGAAGATCGGCCTGATCGTCGCGCTGCAGCACCGGCCGGACCTGCTCATCCTCGACGAGCCCACATCGGGCCTCGATCCCCTCGTGCAGCAGACGTTCTACGAGGTCATCCGTGAGGCCAAAGCCGAGGGCCGGACGATCTTCCTGTCGAGCCACATCCTCAGCGAGGTCGAGAGGACCTGCGATCGGGTGGCGATCATCCGCGACGGCCGGCTCGTCCAGGTCGACCGGGTCGAGGCGCTGCGCGACCTCTCTCACCACCAAGTCGAGCTCCGATTCGCGGGCGATGTGCCGGTCGGGGCCTTCGCCGCGCTCGTGGGCGTGAGCGACGTGACGACGGAGGGCAATCTCCTCCGGATGCGTGTCTCGGGCCCGATCACCGCTGTCGTCCGCGAGGCGGCCAACCACGAGCTTCTCGACTTCGTCAGCCGCGAGCCATCGCTCGAGGAGACGTTCCTGGCCCAGTACGGCCGCGGCACGAACGCGGGAGAGGCGGCCTGAGATGACGTCGGAAGTCAGCCGGCGACCGAGCCCGGTCGCCCCAACCATTCGGAGCGTCTCCCTCTGGTCCCGGATCTACGGGCTCGGCAGCGTTTACGGCAAGACGCTGAGGGACTCGCGCCGGGCCATCCTCCTCGTCGGCGGCCTGATGGGCGTCGCCCTGATCGGGGTCAGCAACGCGATCGTGTCCCAGTTCGCGACCCCGGCGTCGCGCCAGGAGCTGGTCAACATCGTCAATGCGGTACCACCGATCCTCCAGGGCCTGGCCGGCAAACCTGTTCACGTCGACACGCTCGGCGGCTACCTCCAGTACAAGTACGGCGCGTTCTTCCCGCTCATCGCCAGCCTCTGGTCGATCCTCGCGCTGTCGGCCACGCTCGCCTCGGAGGCGCGTCGCGGCAGCATCGAGTTCGTGGCGGCCACCGCGATGTCGCGACGGCGGATCGCGCTCGAGAAGCTCCTCGGGCACATCACCGGCCTCGCGATCGCGGCACTCGTGATCTTCGTGTCTCTCGTCATCGTCGGCCGTACGGTCCATGGCCTGCCCGGCGACGAGGTCCCGGTCGAGGCGGCCGGCGGCTATGCGATCTGGCTGTTCCTCCTGGCGCTCGTGTCCGGCGGCGTCGCGTGGGCCCTCGGTCCGTTCATCGGCCGTGGCTCGGCCGCGGGCATCGCCGGGGCTGTCATGTTCGGCGGCTGGATCGTCAACGGCTACCAGGCCGCGATCCCTTCGCTTGCGCCGCTCGCGAACCTCAGCTGGTTCGGCTGGACGACGAACCACATCCCGCTGGCGGGCGTGTTCGACTGGTCCTCCCTCATTCCGGTCGCGATCGTCGCGATCGCGCTGTGCGTTTTCGGCGTTGAAGCGTTCGTCCGCCGGGACATCGGCGCCACAAGCCCGATCCCGACCCCGAGCCTGCCACGCGCGCTCGTAGGACTGCGCGGGCCGTCGGGAAGGGCGATCGGCCAGAGCCTGCCGTCGTCGCTTGCCTGGGGCATCGGCATCGGTCTGTTCGGACTGGCGATCGCCGGGTCCGGCCGGTCGTTCGTCGAACAGCTCGGCAACGCGCCGGACTTCGTCCGGCTGCTGAACCAGGTCTTCCCGGGCTTCGACATCGGATCGGTCGGAGGGTTCCTCCAACTGCTCTTCGTCGAGTTCGGGCTGATCCTGGCCGGTCTCGCTGCGGCGACGCTCGTGTCGACCTGGGCATCCGACGAGACCTCCGGTCGCCTCGAGATGCTCCTGGCCACGCCGCTCTCTCGGAGGCGCTGGGTAACCGCGGGCGGTGCGGGCGTCCTCGTCGGCGTCCTCGTCGCCGCCGCCGTCACGGTCGTCGGTATCGCACTCGGAGCGATGATCGCCGGCGGCGATCTTGCAACGCCGATGGTCGGCTCGCTGGTCCTCGGACTGTACGCGGCGGCACTCGGCGGGGTCGGTATCGCGATCGGGGGCATCTTCGGCGCGAGCTATGCCGGGCCGGCGGTGGCGGTCATCGCGGTCGTCACGTGGTTCGTCGACGTCCTCGGCCCGGCGCTGGGCTTGCCGGACGCGCTCCACCAGCTGGCCCTCACCTCCCATTACGGGTTCACTATGCTCGGTCAATGGGACCCGGTGGGGATCGTTGCCTCACTGGTCCTCGCTTTCGGGGGGCTCGTCCTCGGCGCCTGGGGCTTCCGCCGGCGCGACCTGAAGGGCTGACGCCGGCGCGACCATCGACCACCCCGGCATCCGTAGACTGCTGGGGTGGATCCCCTCGTCTTTGGCCTCGTTGCCGGCGCCGCCGTTCTGCACGTCGCCTGGAACGTCCTCCTCAAGACCGCGGGCGATCCGCTCCGGGCCGCCGCGATCGGCATGACATCGGCCGCCGCGGTCATCGTCCCGGCCGCGGCGATCGGCTGGGTCGTCATCGGGCGGCCGCCGATCCCGCCCGAGGCGATCGGGTTGAGCATCCTGTCGGGCGTGCTCGAGGCCGCGTACTTCGGGTTCCTGGCCGCCGCCTACCGTCGGGGCGACCTGTCGGTCGTCTATCCGATCGCTCGTGGGACGGCACCGCTCCTGGCGGTCGCCGTCGGGATCGGCGTCCTCGGGGAGCGGCTCGGGCCCGCCGGCATCACCGGCGTGGGGTTCCTGCTCGTGGGGCTGCTGACCCTCCAGCGCCCATGGCGATTCCTGCGACTGGCCAACCGCGGCCCCGGCTCGGGCGATCCTGCCGTCCTGTTCGCCCTGGCGACCGGGGTGATGATCGCTGCCTACTCGGCGGTCGATCGCGTCGGTGCCCGGCTTGTCGAACCGTGGCTGTACGCCGGCCTCATCTGGGCGTCGTGCATGATCTTCCTGTGGGCCTATGTATGGTTTCGCCGGACGGTGCTGCGAGCGTCCGATCCAACGGGCCCGTTCGATCGGCGGCGCGCGGCGATCGGCGGCTGGATCACCCTCTCCGCGTATCTCCTCATCCTGGCCGCGTTCAGCGTCGCGCCGCTGACTGCGGTCGCGCCACTGCGTGAGTCGGCGATCGTTCTGGCGTCGGGCTGGGGGACGATGCGGCTCGGCGAGGGACGCGACCGGCGAGAGACGATCCGGCGGATCGCGGCGTCGGCGCTCGTGGTCGCGGGGGCGATCCTCCTCGCGATCGATGGCTGACGCTCACCGGGGGAGGCCGGCCGCTCATCGGTGGGTCCGCCGTTGGGATCGACCTCCGGAAGACGGTCTTTCGGCAGAGCCGTTTGTCTGATCGTTCCAACCATGCGGAACGACCGGTCGAAACGCCCCAATCCAGGACCGAGGGTCCCGATCATCGGGGCCACATGCAGGCGGGGCCTCGGCAGCAGAATCCGGCCGGATGGCCGACGCGTATCCGCACATGTGGGCGCTGTCGGGAGCTCCGGCGCTGACCGCCCGATCAGTCGGCGGTCGATGACGGCCGACTCGGCCGATCGGCTGACAAAGGG
>Ga0307296_10002031_pt1 | contig 10304 bp, 8 predicted proteins | sample ER_DNA_153_FD_194467 | JGI IMG/M metagenome (GOLD analysis project Ga0307296, IMG submission 194467) | Bulk soil microbial communities from the East River watershed near Crested Butte, Colorado, United States - ER_DNA_153 | ecosystem: Environmental > Terrestrial > Soil > Floodplain | place: USA... | reverse complement strand
TGCCCGTAAGGCGCATGTTCTGGGCCACCGTCAGGTCCGGCACGAGTGCGGGGTCCTGAAAGACCGGCGCCAGCCCGACCCGGGCGGCCTGCGAGGGCGAGGAGATTTGAACCTCCTCTCCATTCAGGACGAGCCGCCCTCCGTCTGGACGAATCACGCCGGTGAGAACCTTCACTAGCGTGCTCTTGCCGGCGCCGTTGGCGCCGAGGAGCGCATGCACCTCGCCCGGATCGATCAAGAGCGTGGTCGAGCGGAGAGCTACGACGGGCCCGTAGTTCTTCGAGACCTCTCGTGCTTCCAGCAGACTCAGGCGTCGCTCCGATTCGTCAGACGGAAAGGGGGCGCTGCGAGGGCGCCCCCTTTCCTCGCTTCGACTACGGCTCTACGGCCCCTTGCAGGCGAAGAGCTGCTTCTTCGTGTACGTCGTCCAGGGCTTGATCTGTAGCCGTGCGCTGTACGTTGGCGGACGGCTCGGCGAGTAGTTCGCCTTGATCTGCGTCTTGCCGAAGGCGGTCTTGTTGTCCCAGACCTGCGGTGTCAGCTTGACCCAGTGCTTAACCGACTGCCCGCCGAGTACCTTGATCGCAATCGCGGTGCCGACGCCGCCGATCGTCGCTGGGTTCGTCACGGCTGCGCCGTGGAGGCCACGGGTGGTCATGAGCTGCTTAAGGAACTGGTTGGTGTCCGCTCCGACCACGGGCACCAGCTTCTTCCCAGCCGTCTTGAAGGCGTTCACGACCGTGTAGTCGATCCCCGAAGTCCAGACGCCGTCGACCTTCACGCCGGAGTTGAGGATGTCAAGGATCTGCTTCCCACCCGTCGCGAACTGCCAGCCGGTGAACGTCTGCTTGACGACCTTGATGTTCGGGTACTTCTTCAGCGCCTGGTTGAAGCCGGTATGGCGGTCGGTGTCCGCCGGAACGCCGGCGATGCCGCGCATCTCGACGACATTCCCCTTGCCTCCCAGCTGCTTGAACAGCCACGCCGCGCCGAGCCGGCCGTACGCAACCTGGTCGTTCGTGGCGTTGTAGGCCTGCTTGGCGGTCACGCGCTGGTCGACTGAAACGACCTTGATCCCGCGCGAGGCGGCCTGTGCGATCACGCTGTTCAGTGCCGTCGAGCTCGACGGGTTGACGACGATCGCATTCGCTCCCGAGGAGATCAGGTTGCGGAGGTCTGCGTTCTGCTCGGCCGCGCCGCCGTTGCGGTTGGCGACCTTCACAGAGCTCACCTTGCCGCTGGCCAGTGCTTGCGCCTTGACCGAGCAGATCATCTCCTCGCGCCAGCCGTTGCCGACGAGCGTATTGGAGACGCCGATCACGTATTTCTTCTCAGACTTCGCCGACGCCGTGACGGCGGCGGTAACGGAGGCGGCGACGAGGGCCAAGAGTGCGAGCACCCAGCGTACGCCGGTTAGGCGGAATCTCATGCGGTCCCCTCCTGCTGACTTGCGGTCCCTTCGAACGTCCTGTCATGCAAGCCTAAGCGACGATCCTCCTTTCTCATAACCGCCGGTCCTGTTCGGCCACGTGGCTGCAAACTTCCCGGCTATTGTCGTCCACCGCAAGGCGAACTCGATCGTGTCGGGAGGCTGGCTCACGTCGAACGAACTCAGGGAGCAACGATAGTCGGCCATCGGGTGGGGATGCTCGGCACCGGCCTGATCGGCTTGTTCTACACCCTGACATTGCACGGTCAGCGCAGCCGCGATCGAGTCCACATGGTGTATTCGCGCTCGGAGGAGCGCGCCCGCGCCTTCGCCGACGAGCACGGCATCCCACACGCGTCGACCGACCTCGAGGAGGCGATCGGGCACCCTGAGGTGGATACAGTCGTGATCGGGCTGCCGAACGACCTACACGAGGAGGCGGTGAAGATCGCCGCGCGGCACGGGAAAGCGATCCTGTGCACGAAGCCGCTTGGGCGGACCGCGGCGGAGGCGAAGCGGATGCTGGAGACGGTCGAACGGGCGGGCGTCTTCGCCGGCTACCTCGAAGACCTCTGCTACACGCCCAAGACTCTGAAGGCCCTCGAGCTCGTGCACGGCGGCGAGGTCGGCGCCGTCACCTGGGCCCGCTCGCGTGAGGCGCACCCGGGGCCGCATAGCGCCTGGTTTTGGGACGTCCAGCAGGCCGGAGGCGGCGCGCTGGTCGACGTCGGCTGTCACTGCATCGAGATCGTTCGCAACTTCATCGGTAAGGAGAATCGCCCGGTCGAGGTGATGTGCTGGGCGGACACACTCGTCCACCCGATCGAGGCCGAGGACAACGCGATCGCGCTGATCAAGTTCGAGAGTGGCGCGCTCGGACAGGTCGAGGCCAGCTGGAGCTTCCGCGGCGGCTTGGACGTCCGAGACGAAGTCGCCGGCACCGAGGGGACGATCTGGATTGATCACTTCCTCCGCACCGGCTTCGAGGCGTTCACCTCCAGCGAGGGCAGCGACTACGTGGCGGAGAAGTCCGAGGCCACCAGCGGATGGATCTTTCCCGTAGGCGACGAAATCTCCGAGCTCGGCTACTACGACATGTTCGCGGACATGTTCGAGGCGTCGGAGACGGGCCGGGCGCCGATGGAGACCTTCTACGACGGCTACGTAGTCAACGCGATCATCGACGCCGCCTACCGGTCGGCCGAGAGCGGCCGCTGGGAGCCCGTCGAGATCGAGGACTGGCGCGGAGCAGGTGTCCCGCGCAGGGCGCGCGAGCGGCCCGAGCACGACGGCAAGACGCTGATCAAGGAGGAGGCGATGCCGGACGGGCGGCGGAAGCTGATCCTCAAGGACGAGGCGACTGGCAAATTCGTCGACGAGGTGAGCTAGGCGATCAACGGCCGCAGCGCGTTCCGGGCGATCAGGAAGCCGCGCTTGACGAGCTCGATGTCACCCTCGAAACGCCGGTCCTCGTGCTCGATCGAGACATACGAGTCGTACCCCACAGCGTAGAGGGCGGATAGGAAGCGGTTCCAACGCACTTCGCCGAGACCCGGGAGGCGCGGGACCTGCCAACCCATTCCGAGCGACAGGATCCCGTTCCGATCGAGGCCCTCTCGCCTGACCTCCAGATCCTTCGCGTGGACGTGGAAGATGCGGTCCGCGTAGTCATAGACGACCCGTTCGTAGTCGATCATCAGCCACACCAGGTGGGAGGGGTCGAGATTGAGCCCGAAGTTCTCGTCGGGGATGGCCGCGAACATGTCGTCCCAGATCGCGGGCGAGTAGGCGAGATTGGTGCCGCCGGGCCACTCGTCGTAGCTGAAGATCATCGGGCAATTCTCGATTGCGATCCGCACGTCGCGCTCGGCGGCATGAGCAACTAGCGGCGGCCAGATGCGCTTGAAGCGCTCGAGATTCTCCGGGTAGGGAAGATTCTTGTTGTTGCCGACATAGGTGCCAACGGTGGCGACGCCGAGCCGCTGCGCGGCATCGACGACCTTGAGCAGGTGCGCGTTGACCGCCTCGCGTTGGCCGTCATTGGGATGGAGGTTGTTGGGGTAGTACGCGAGCGAGGAAATCTCCAGCCCGTGCTCCCCGAGCGTCTCATGCACCTCGTCCGGATTGAAGGACTCCACGTCGATGTGCGTCACGCCCGCGTAGCGGCGCCGCTCCCCGCCGCCGGCCGGCCAGCACGCTATCTCGAGCGACTCGAAGCCCTCGGCGGCGGCCCAGGCGGCGACCTCGGCGAGGGAGAGATTCGGGAAGGCGGCGGTCAGAAGGCCGAGCTTTATGCCGGCACCTCCTGCCATCGTCCTTCGCGTGCGCTGCGCGCCACGACTTCGCCTATCACGTTCTCACGCAGGCCGGCGGCGAAGCTCGGGAAGTCGGGCTCGGACGGCATCACTCCCTCGGCTACGGCACTGTAGACGGTGCGGTAGAGCTCCTTGAATGTATCGGCGAAGCCCTCGGCATGTCCCGCAGGGAGACCGGTGCGCGCGGCGGCGGCCGGCTCGAAGAGCCCAGGGTCGCGGAGAAGAGTCTCATTAGCGCGCTGCCGGTGCCCCAGCCAGAGCTCTTCCGGCCGTTCCGAATCCCACGCCAAAGCGCCCGCCGAACCGTCGAGCTCGAGCTGTAGTGAATTCTTCCGCCCCGCGCTCACCTGCGAGACGACGACCGAGCCCCGCGCACCGTTGGCGAAGCGAATCAGCACATGCGCTACATCCTCCGTCGCCATCGGCGCGTCGACGCGGTTCACCGCCTCAGCGGCAGCGAACGTCTCGACCTTGCCGGCCGGTCGCCGGCGGACGGGAATCATCGTCGCCAGGTCCGCGAACACCTCGGTGACGGGTATGCCGGCGACGAATTCCGCGAGATCGAGCCAGTGCGACCCGATATCGGCCACGGCCCGCAGCTCGCCTCCCTTGTTCGGCTCAAGCCTCCAGTTCCAGTCGGTCGGCAGCTGCAGCCAGTCCTGGAGATAGGAACCGTGGACGTTCCAGACGTCGCCCAGCGCATCGTCGGCTACGAGGGCACGGGCCTGCTGCGCCTGCGGGTAGAAGCGGATGTTGAAGTTGGTGCAGTGGACGAGGCCGCTCTCATCAGCGAGGCGGAAAAGCTCCGCTGACTCGGCCGCGTCGAGACCGAGTGGCTTCTCGCACACGACGTGCTTGCCGGCCCCGAGGACAGCCTTTGCGTACGGGTAGTGGAGGTGGTTCGGGGTCGTCACGTGAACGACATCGACTCGGTCGTCGTCGAGCATCGCCTCGAAGCTCTCATACGGCTCGGCCAGGGGCAGCTGCGCCGCCTTCGCGCGGGCCCGGTCCGGCGTCGAGCCGACGACGCCGACGACGTCGATGCCCAGCCGGCGGAGCGCCTCGGCGTGGACGACGCCGATAAAGCCCGTGCCGACGACCGCAGCGCGTAGGTCTCGCAGGTCACGCATGGCGCGCCGATCCTACGGGGTCGGCCGCGGCTCTAGCGGCTGGCGGCGGCTGGCGGATCGGCAGCGGCCTTTCGGGCCTTGAAGTCCTCGAGGATCGTCTCGGTCGCAGTGGCCCCCACCCTCGTTACGCCGACGCGCATCACCTCGAGCAGTACGTCGAGCGTGCGCACGCCGCCCGCGGCCTTGACCTGGACCTGCGGGCCGACCGTCCGCCGCATCAGCTTCAGGTCCTCGATCGTGGCGCCGCCACCCGCGAACCCAGTCGAGGTCTTGACGAACGACGCACCGGCCGCTTCGGCCAGCCGGCAGCCGAGTTCTTTCTGCGCATCGTTGAGGTACGCGTTCTCGAGGATCACCTTGACGATCGCGCCGTTGGCCTCGGCGACGCTAACGACGTTGGCGATGTCGTTTCTGACCTCGTCTACGCGACCGGAGCGGAGCCACCCGATGTTGAGCACCATGTCCAGCTCGCGGGCGCCATCCGCCAGCGCCCGCTCGGCCTCGAACACCTTCGTCTCGGTGGTCGAGCTGCCGTGCGGAAAGCCGACGACGGTCGAGATGAATACGTCGGAGACGTCGAGCAGCTCGGCAGCGGACTTGAGGTCCGCCGGGCGCACGGTTACGGAGGCGACGCTGTAGCGCCTCGCCAGCTCGACTCCGGCGCGAACGAAGTCAAGATCGAGTTCCGGCCGCAGCAGCGAGTGATCGATCGTCTTCGCAACCTGCTCGTAGGTCAGGGTCTCGACGGTCGGATCGGCCACGAGCCGAGAATAGTCAGCATGACCCTCCCAAGGGCTTTCCTGGGTGGGCCAAACTGCGTAGGGAGCCTCCCTGGCACAGCAAGAAGTACTGCCACAACGGGGCATGGCCCTCGCCCACCCATCACGGAGGGGTCCGACACCGGCGATGATGGCCCCTTCCCGCGGTCCCCAGAAACGGCTGTTATGCAGGGGAAAGGCCGTGGGGGTCCGTGATTCACGTCCTTTGGGGTCCGGGATGGACTCGTCTGCCTCCATCCTGCGTTGGCTTGCCAGGGGTCCAAGATGGCGATGATGGCCCTTCCCGCGGTCCCTAGAATTGGCTGTTATACAGGGGAAAGTCCGTGGGGTCCGTGATTCGGGTCCTTTGGGGGCCGGGATGGGCTCGTCTGCCTACGACTTTCCTCACCTCGCAGCCGGGACCGGAGATGCTTCGGGGATCGGCTCGGGCTCGGTCGCGACGGCGACCCGTGGCAGCCATTCGAGCCAGCTCGGGAGATACCAGTTCCAGTCGCCCAGCAGCTTCATGCTCGCCGGGAGCAAGACCCCCCGAATGATCGTCGCGTCGATCAACACGGCGGCCGCCAAGCCGACGCCGAACTGCTTCAGCAGGTCAAAGGACAGGGTGATGAAGACCGAGAAGACGAGCACCATCACGATCGCGGCGCTGGTCACGACGCCAGCGGTGGTCTTGATCCCGTGCTCGACTGCCTCGTCCGTCGACATGCCGTGATCGACACCCTCGCGGATGCGGCTGAGGATGAAGACGTGGTAGTCCATCGAGAGCCCGAACAGGATCACGAACAGGAACATCGGCATGAACGACTCGATCCCTCCTGACGAGGCGCCGATCAGCCCGCGTCCGATCCCGTCCTGGAAGACGAGCACGAGGATCCCGTAGGCCGCGGCGACCGAGAGGGCGTTGAGCACGATCGCCTTCAGCGCGATCACGATCGAGCGGAAGGCGAGCAGCATCAGCACGAAGGTCAGCGCGAACACGAAGGCGAACACGTAGGGCGTCCTCTGCCGGAACTGGTGCTCGAAGTCGATCGAGCTCGCCGTCATCCCTCCGACGCCGGTGGTCGCGTCCGGAATTCTCCCGACCGTCGCCGGCACGAGGTCGTCGCGGAGCGTCTGGACAGCGTGCTTCGAAGCTGAGTTCGTGCCGTTGCCCGCGATCGGGATCGAGATCAGGGCGACGGTGCCCGCGCTGTTGACGTCGATCTCGATCGGCCTGAACATCTCTCCGCTTGCGAGCGCCCGGCGCCTTAGCTCTCGGATTGCGCTGCGGGCTGCGTCCGAGCGGACATCGGGGGCCTCGACCAGAACCTGTGCAGCCAGGGCATCGCCGGGGAATGCCTTCTGGATCTTGTCGTAGGTCCTGATGACGGCGAGCGACCGCGGGTACGACTCAATGCTGTTCTGCGTCGTCTGGAGCCGAAGCGCTGGCACGGCGAGGGCGATCAGGACGCCGGCCGCTAGGACTCCTGAGAGGAGCGGCCGCCGCATGACCCGCTCGACGATCGCGCCCCAGAAGCGGCTCTCGCCGACGCGCTGATCGGGACTGCGCAGAAATGGCACGCGGCCCTTGTTCACGCGGTCCCCGAGCTTGGAAAGCAATGCCGGGAGCACCGTCAGTGAGCCGAGAACGGAAATGGCGACGACGAGCATCGTCGCCGCGGCGAAGCCCTCAAAGGTCTTGTCGCCACTGATGAACATCCCGGCCATCGCCACGATCACCGTGCAGCCCGAGATCAGGACGGAGCGGCCCGACGTCGCCGCCGCAGCCTCGATCGACGCGCGCTCCGAGCGCCCCGCCGCCCGCTCCTCGCGTTCCCGCTTGAGGTAGAACATCGAGTAGTCGACTCCGACCGCGAGTCCGATCAGCAGGACGACCGCGTTTACCGCGTCGTCCATCGGCAACACCTTGCTCGGCAACGCGAGCAGGCCGATCGCCGCCAGCACCGACGTCAGGGCGAGCAGGAGCGGGATGCCGGCGGCGACCAGCGCCCCGAACGTGATCAGCAGGATCACCAGGGTTACCGGGAGCGAAAGGGCGCCCGCCTTGAGCAGATCCTTGCCGAACTGGTCGCTGATCCCCTTGTTCACGCTTCCGCCGCCGAACTCCGCGATGGTGAACTGAGGACTCGCGCGCTGCGCGTCCGCGACCGCCGCCAGGATCGGCTCGACCTTGTCCTTGGCGTCTTCGGACTTGCCGCGGATGTCGAACTCGACCAGCGCCGAATGCCCGTTGCTCGATACCCGGCCAGCACTGCCCGGCGCGAACGGCGACTCGATGTTGGTCGCGTTCGGCTGCGCCTCCAGCCGCCGGACCACGTCTTGCACGGTGGCGTGGAACCGCGCGCTCGCCGCCGTCAGCGAGGAGCTCTGAACGAGCACCAGCTCCTTCGCCGGCTGCTCGAACTCGTCGTTGAGGATCCGCTGGACACGGCCGGACTCACCCGGCCCCGGTTCGTTCACCGACAGCGAGTTTGTTCCCACCACATTTCCGAGCGCGAACGCCACGAGGACGAACGCCAGCCAGCCGAAAACTGCTGTCTTCCAGTGCCTCGCGCTCCAACGGCCAGCGCGCGCAGCGAGATTCTCCCTGTGGACGGAGCCTGCCAAGCCCGCTACCCCCTCTCGTCCTTCGGTCCGCGTGCGAGGATATGACTCAGCGAGCAGTCGGTCAAGAGGTTCCAAGAAAGCTAGTCAAGAGGCTCGGAAGGCGCCGCCGGTCCGAGTGTTTCGCGTCGCCGAACGCTGACGTGAGCGCCATTCAGGGCCGTCGAACCTATCCGGCAAGGGATTTACCATCATCAGCCACCGCCTAGGCTTAGGTCGAACGCAATGACACAGCGTTCAGCTCGGCGGGTGCTCTTCTGCTGAACCGTCGGGAGGCTCGGGTGCCGGCGTGCTTCCTGATCCGGCGCCCGCGGCAGGAGGTACCGGTGGCGAAGGCTGTGGCCGGCGCGTCCGCGCGGCAAGGACGATCAATGCGGTGCTTCCCACGGTGACAAGCACGCCACCGATGAGCAACCCGATCGCGACCCAGAGCAGGAACGACAGCTTGGCCCCGAGGTCGACGTCGGCAGCGACGCCACGCGAGCCGTCGGCATTCATCAGGACGACCGACCAGTCGCCGTCGCGAACCTTCCACGTCAGCGTCTGCGTTCCGACCCCGGAGGCCGAGGCCGCCCAGAAGGACTGCCCGGTCGGCGGCGCTTGCGGCGCGCCCCCCGTGACCGGCAGATATGTGACGCGGAAGGGATCGAAGTCGAGGTCCTGGACATTCGCGTGTGCGACGGATCCGAGATACCTGGCAACCTCCGCCTGCGGCCCGATGCCGATGAAGAGCGTCTTCCCGGCAGGGCTCTCGCCGCGGATCCGGACCTTGCCGAACCAGCTCTCGTTCAAGACCCAGCCCTCTCCGTTCGTGTCAACCTCGAGCCGCGTGCGCGTGAGGGCGTAGGTCGGGGTCGCGAACCGCTCGCTCGGCGTCGTCAGGTAGCCGTCCTCGCGCTGTGTGCGGTCGGCCCATAGCAGGAAGCCTCCGCCTGCCATCACGGCTAGCCCGAACAGGACGCCGATGCTGCCGAGGACAATGAGGATGACGCGACGAGCAGTCACCGGACCCGAGGTTGACCGATGGGCAGGCAAAACGTCAAGGGCCTGCCCCGACGGCGCCCCAAACCTTCAGCCCGGGAGATTCCTCGCTCTCGGGAAAGACCACCCTCCACGGTAAGGGGTCCGTAGGTCGAATCCGTGGCCGAACATGCCGTGGTCTACGTCACCTAGGGTCCGAGGGATCATGCCGGGCAAGCTCACGGTTTTTTCACAGCGGGGACAAGTACTGCCGCAACGGGGGCATGGCCCTCGCCTACCACCACGACGACGCGGCTAGCCGCGGAGAGGTCCCGGGCAGAGGGGTCCGCGATCGGCATCGTGGCCCCCTTTCGTGGTCCCCTGGAAGCGGTCCTTTTGCAGGGGAAAAGGCTTGGGGGTCCATGATTCGCGCCCTTTGGGGTCCGGGATGGACACGTCTGCCTTTTTTCTGCCAGTCGCAAGAAGTACTGCCAGAACGGGGGCATGCACTCGCGCCCACGACCACGGCGAAGCTATTCCATGGAGTGACGGCGTCGCTCGGCCTCGACGGCGCCGACCTCGTGGTCGAGGAGCTCGCAGAGCTCCCGCTCCACGAGCTCCTCGTCCGGTTCTGAACTACTTCGCGGAGCTGGCGGCAGGCGACGGACCCGGCTGCTTGACGTTGTCTTGCAGCGTCTCGGTCAGCTCGTGGCTCTGCTCGCTCGCAGAGTCCGAGGCCGCCGTGGCGACATCCTGCGCGACCTGCTTGCTGCGCTGGAGCGCCTCGCTTCCGGTCTCCTTGACCGTGTCCTTCATGTGGTCGGCGACGTCCCCGATCTGCTCGTCCTCCATCCGCGTGGACGGGATCATGAGCCCGGCGAGAAGGCCGACGGCTGCTCCGCCGATCACGATGCCGACCGGGTTCTGCTTGGAGACGCCGACCTTGGCGGCGCCAGCTGCGGCCTGCTCGCCGTCCGGCACGACGCCGGAGACGGTGGAGACGAGAGCGTCGACCTTCCCGACGACCGCGTTCTTCCCCGAGCCGACCACGCCGACGACGGCGTTCTTCTTGTTCGATACCGACTCG
>Ga0307296_10002030_pt1 | contig 10307 bp, 8 predicted proteins | sample ER_DNA_153_FD_194467 | JGI IMG/M metagenome (GOLD analysis project Ga0307296, IMG submission 194467) | Bulk soil microbial communities from the East River watershed near Crested Butte, Colorado, United States - ER_DNA_153 | ecosystem: Environmental > Terrestrial > Soil > Floodplain | place: USA... | reverse complement strand
TTGACACGCGTTTTTCTCCTGAAACAACAAGGCATACAGGCAATGAAATTCGGCGACATAGACAAGACCGATTTCTTCATTCCACCGTTCGCCTTGTTTTATTTCTATGTCGTGTTGGCCGCCGCCTTCAATTGGCCCACCGTCAACAAGCAAGAATTCTTCCACTCTGAGATAATCTCCTGGACCGGAGTGTTGTTCTGTTTTGCCGGGCTGTTATTGTTGTTGTGGAGCGTCGTTTCCTTTAGGCAGAGTTTTCGAGTCGGCATCGATGCGGACCATCCCGACAGACTGATAACGGACGGCGTTTTCGCTTTCAGCCGCAATCCCATCTATGTAGCATTTGCGATTATCCTGATCGGTGAATTCTTCATCCTTCCAAATTGGATCACTCTAATTTACATCGCCGCGGTCACATGGCTGTTCCATCGTCAGGTGTTGCGCGAGGAAGACTATTTGCGCCGGCATTACGGCCACGCCTACGTGGATTATTGCAATCGGGTGAGACGGTATTTGTGATCCGGCACCGCGGCTCTTTTCTGCTCCAGCGTTATTTGTTGTCCAATGCATGATTAAATTAGTCTCATGGAAGTTCAGGAGGTCACGCCCAACGGTGGATTCGGGCACGCTGCTTGCCGGCGCGCAGTTCGTCGACACCTATCGCGTCGTGGTCGATGGGGCCCCCTTAGTGGAAGACAGGCCGCCGAGAAGATGTTTGCGCGGCAACCCCGATGGGTCGAAGCATTGCTGACCTTGCGCAACATAATAGGCACATACCCGAAGCGAAATGCTCAGACATGGACGTCGGCTATCGGGAGAGAGTGGCGCATCGGTCGCTATCGGAGCAAAGTGGAAAAAATATCCTCGCGGCCCCGGCCCTTTGGCCCGTCGCGAGTTTTTCGAAACGCATGGAGGTAGTCATGACCCACGAATCGCGCCTCTTGGCCGGCATCCTTCTGATCGTCCTGCCCTCCGTGATGGTCGGTGGAGTGAGCATACTTTCCCTTCTCATTGGCGATCCGGCCTACATGCAGAACCCATTGCGCCAGAATCTGTGGCGGGCAGGACACGCACACGCTGGCGTCTGGCTCATCCTGGCACTCGTGGCGCTGCGCTACGTTGACGAAGCCAACCTCTCCAATCTCATGAAATGGATCGTGCGGGGCTCGTTCCCCATCGCCGCGATTCTAGTGCCGGCAGCCTTCTTCCTATCCGTGCTGTTGCCCGATGCTAGGGTCCCGAACGGGCTCATCTATTTGGCCTATGTCGGCGCAGTGCTGCTGGCTGTCGGCGCGCTCGCCCTTGGCGTAGGCCTTGTTAGACGTCCGGCACAACGATCTTGATCTATTCGCAGGCAACGCGTTCCTCTTGCGAGGATGTGTTGCAATCGCAGCTGGCGCAGAATCGGGCTGGATGCGCGCCGACAACTAATCGTGACTGCGTGAGGGCGTCGACTGCCTCGATTCAGAGCCTTCGTCGAAGTCTGCATCCGTGCGTGGAGCGTCTGGAAGTTGTCGGTCGAGTGACTCCCGATACTTGATGCAACCCCGCAGAAACTGAGGCCAGTCAGGGACGGCGAGGTCTTTCGGAATAGGCTCTGGCAGAAGGTTCCAAAGCTGTGGATGATGCCAGCACAGATTGTGACCGCTACTGTCGCGGTGGGCGCGGATACCCGCACGCAACCGCATTACCTCGGCGATCAATCCCTCCCTTGTCAGATTCGCAAGATCATCATCCATCGCCGTCATCAACGCTCAAGCGCCTCGCAAGTTCGAAAAATCCAAACGGGCATTGGTGGATTTGTCCAGTTCGATTGGCCGTAATCCAAGAGGCTTTAAATTTCATGTCTTCGGAAACTGGGCGTCACGGACCGCCAGGGCAAACCCATGACCAGCCTCCGCGTGCAAGGCTTTTCCATCTCTGTCGACTCCTAAACCGCCAAGCGCAGAAATTTGTGCCCGGTTTGCCGCGAATGTGGGTGGCGCGACAAACCACCGACGTGTTCCCGTGCGAGACGCCGAAATTTTCGAGAGTCTGACGCACGTGGATTAGTTTGCAGGAGCTCCAGACATTAAGTCGTGTGAAGGGGAGGCATGATACGGTGCAAGATCAACAATGAAACGACCGGTTGCTGCATCTGAGCCTGCAGCTGTGATGAGGGCGAGCCCTGCAGAGAGGGCTATTGCCTGTTTATCTACGAATTCAAGAATTCGGAAATCAATGCAGCGGATTCAGTGGCGCTGGTAACGAGAAATAGATGGCCGTCATCGATGGTCGCGAGGCGCGCATCTGGAATGAGGCTCGCGAGAATGCGGCCGTTGGCGACCGGCACGATCGGATCGTCGGTCCCCGCCATCACCAGCGTCGGCTGCGCAAGCAATCGCAGCCAAGGCAGGCTGGTCCAGCCAAAGCCGGCCACCAGCTGCAAGTAGTAGCCGTAGTCGCTCGACCAGCGGACATGACGCAGATGCTTGCGCACGAGCTCGGGCGAACCGCGCAATGCCCCGCCGTAGATGTCGCCGGCGATGCGGTTCATATAGTCGGGGTCCTTGTAGCGCCGCGGCGTCGCCAGCTTGAGCAGCACGGTAAGCCTGCCAGGCACCATCAGGTGGCCCGGCGAGGTGGCCGCCAGCACGAGGCGCCGGCAGCGCCTGCCCTGCTGGAACGCGAATTGCTGCGCCAGCGCCCCGCCCCAGGAGATACCCAGCACGTCCACCTGCTCGTGTCCCAACTGGTCGATGAGCCGCGCGCTCAGCCGCGCGAGCGTCGACGGACGGTAAGGCAGCCGGGGCGCCGGCGAGCCGCCGACGCCGGGCACGTCGAAGATGATTGCCTCGGATCCATCGAGCGCGTCCAGAAAGGGCTCGACCAGCTCGATATTGGCGCCGATCCCGTTGAAGAGAAGGAGTGGCGGGCGCGCCCGCTCCCCGCGCCGAACGCCGACGCGCAGCACCTGTCCACTGACGTCGTGCAGGCTGATCTGCATCTATCTTTCCAGTACGTATCGGCCAGGCGCAGCCTCGAGCGACGGGTGGCGATCGCTCCCTGGCGCGGCCGGTGCCGGCGTCATCTCGCCGGAGCGGGACTTGATCCAGTCGAGCCAATGCGGCCACCACGAGCCGCCATGCTTTGCCGCTCGCTCGAGCCACGCCTCCGCGCCCGCTATGCTCGCCGCCCCGGTCCAGAAGCAGGCCTTGGGATTGCCGGGTGGATTGAGCAGGCTCTGGATATGGCCGCTGTTGGCGAGCACGAAGGTGCTGCGCTCACCGTAGAGCTTCGCCGTGCCGTAGCAGCCTTGCCAGGGCGTGATGTGATCGGTCAGGCCGCCGACGACGTAGCTGTCAAGGTTGAGCCGGCGCATGTCGAGCGGCATGCCGCACACCTTTAGCCGTCCCGCATTGACGTATGGATTGGCGTCGATGAGATCGAGGAAGTCGGCATGCAGCCGGGCGGGCAGCCGCGTAGTGTCGTTGTTCCAGTAGAGAATGTCGAAAGCAGGTGGGGCGTTGCCGAGCAGATAGTTGTTCACCCAGTAGTTCCAGATCAGGTCGTTCGGGCGCATCCATGCGAACATGCGCGCCAGCTCCTGCCCCTCGACGACGCCTGCCAGCTGTGAGGCGCTCTTCGCCGCGACGACCGATTCCGGGGTGACGAACATTCCCGGCGTCGTGTTTTGCGCCACCGCCATGTCGAGCACGCAGACCGCCACGGTGGCGCTATGAACTTTGCTTTCTCCCCGCGCCGCCAGGTTCGCGAGAAACGCCGACATGGTAATGCCGCCCGAGCACGAGCCCCAGATGTTCACGTCGGCGCTGCCGGTGACCTCGCGCATCGCATCGACGGCCTCCTCCAGTGCCCCGACATAGGTATCGATCCCGAAGTCGCTCTCGGCCGGCGTAGGGTTCTTCCAGCTGATGACAAAGGTTTGCAGGCCACCGTTGATGCAGTACTGAATGATGCTTTTCTCGGGCACCAGATCGAAGACATAGAATTTGTTGATCTGCGGCGGGGCGATCAGCAGTGGTCGCTCGTGCACCTCGGACTCTTCGGACCGGTACTGGATCAGCTCCATCACGGGGCTGCGATACACAACCGATCCGCGCGTAATTGCGAGATTCTTGCCGACAGCGAATTTTCGTCTGTCAACCTGCGCCGGCAGGCCGCCGTTGCACACGAGGTCGCCGACGAAATTCTCCAGCCCGTGCACGAGGCTCGCACCGCCGGTATCAACAAGCCTCTTCAGCGCCGCAGGATTGCCCGCAAGCGAGTTGGTCGGCGACATCGCGTCCACAACAAGCGAGAGGACGAAGCGCGCCCGTTCGGCATCGCGCTTGTCGATCTTGGCGTCGTCCAGGAAGCGGTGGAGCGCGTTGCCCCAGGCCAAGTAGCCCTGCGCCAGCGCCCGGTAGGCCGCGCTCTCCTTCCACGCCGGGTCGGCGAAACGCCTGTCCTTGGCGTGGGGTGCAACCTCGCTACCACCGGCCGCGATGCGGCCAAGGTCGGCCAGGAACGAGAGATACTGCTGAGCGGCTGCGGCGGGATGGCTCATCATCTGTCCGAGCAACAGGCGTGCCGAATCGAGAATGTCCTGGCTGCGCACCCCGACCAGCGGATTGGCCGCTAGGGTGTGCTGCGCCGCCTGTTCGCGGATATCGTTATCGAGGGCTTCGGCACCTGCATTTGCCATGGCGTTCCTCCGTTGCTCATGCCCCCGCATCGCCCTTCCCGATCAGCAAGCACAGGAGCTCGGCCACCAGGGCGGGCTTCGTTTCGCCTTCGATCTCCAGCGTGCAGTTGAGCTTGAGCAGCACTCGCCCACCGCTGAGCGCTTCGGCCGAGAGGAGGCTCGCGCGCGTGCGCACGCGCGCGCCCGCCTTGACCGGTGCGATGAAGCGGACTTTGTCCAGCCCATAGTTGAGCCCAGTCGCGGAGTCGGACGGAATCACACCGAGCTGCATCACCATCGCTGCAACGAGCGACAGGGTGAGGTAGCCATGCGCGATTGGCACCCCGAACGGGCTCTCGCGCCTGGCGCGCTCGACATCGACGTGGATCCATTGCCGGTCGCCGGTGCAGGCCGCGAAGGCGTCGATGCAGTTCTGGTCGACGGCGACCCAATCCGACGCGCCGAGGTCGCGGCCGACGAACTGTGGCGCCGTTGCCATACAGTATTGCGGTTTGAGGATCGCCATGGCCGCGGTCGCTCTATGGCAGCCCGCGCAGATCCTTGCGCAGGATCTTGCCCACGTTCGACTTCGGCAATGCGTCGAGGAAGCGGACCTCCTTCGGCACCTTGTAGGCCGCAAGCTGGCACCGGCAGTGCGCGATGACATCGGCGTCGATGAGCGTCGCGCCCGCCGCCTTGGCCACGAACAACCGCACCGCCTCGCCGGTCTTCTCGTCCGGCCGGCCGACGCAGGCGCATTCGGCCACCCCGGCGCAACCGGCGGCGATCGCTTCGACCTCGTTGGGAAAAACGTTGAAGCCCGAAACGATGATCATGTCCTTCTTGCGATCGACGATCTTGAGGAAACCCTCGGCGTCGAACACGCCGATGTCGCCGGTGCGGAAATAGCCGTCGGCCGTGAAGGCGTCGGCATTGGCCCGCGGATTCTGCCAGTAGCCCTGCATCACCTGCGGGCCCTTAGCGCACACTTCGCCCGGCTCGCCGATCGCCGCTTCCCTGTCGTTGGCGTCGAGCAGCTTGATGTCGGTCGACGGGAAAGGGAGGCCTACCGTCGCCGAGAAGCCCCCGCTCGTCGCCGGATTGAGCGTGAGGATCGGCGACGTCTCCGAGAGGCCGTAACCTTCCAGGATGTCCTTGCCGGTGAGCGCCTTCCACTTCGCCGATGTCGTCGGCAGCACCGCGGCGCCGCCGCCGATCGCCACCCGCAGCCGGCTGAAATCCACGTCGACGATCTTCGGGTGCATGACGAGCGCGCCGTAGAGCGTGTTCACTCCGGTCAAGGCGGTGCAGCGCGCTTGGCGCAGGATCTCGACAAAGCTGTCGAGGTCGCGCGCATTGGCGACCAGCCAGTTCTCGGCGCCGATCGAGAAGTAGGAGATGAAGTTCACCATCAGCGCGAAGATGTGGTAAAGCGGCAACGCGGTGACCACCACGTCCTGCCCGGGGCGCATGGCATCCGCCATGAAGGCCTTGAACTGCTCGGTGTTGGCAACGAGGTTGCGGTGCGACAGCGCCGCGCCCTTCGAGAGTCCCGTAGTCCCCCCGGTATATTGCAGGAACAGCAGATCATCGCCGCACAAGGCGACAGGGCTGAAGGCAAGCTGCGCGCCCTGTGCCAGCGCATCGGAGAAGGGGACGACGTTCGTGAGCCTTGCGTCGACTGGCGGAGTGGGCAGTGACGCGCCGGTGCCGTCGCCCGGGCCGACACTGATCACCTGCTTGACCGCGGTCTTGGCGATGATCTCGGCGAGCGGCGCCGACACGGCGTTGAAGATGACGATGGTCTCGACCCCGGCGTCGTTGAGCTGATGCTCGAGCTCGCGTGAGGTGTAGAGCGGGTTGACGTTCACCTGCACGCCGCCGGCGCGGACGATGCCCAACATCGCCAGCGGGAATGCCGCGACGTTGGGCAGCATCACGGCAATGCGATCACCCTTTTTTACCCCGAGCTTGCCCTGCAGATAGGCGGCGAATCGGCGCGACAGCCGATCGGTGTCGGCATAGGTCAGCGTCTGCCCGAAGCAGCGAAATGCCGGCCGCTCCGCGAAGCGCTGCATGGCGTGCTCGAGCATTTCGAGCACCGAGCCGTGCGCGTCCGGATTGATCTCGCACGGAATTTTTCCGCCGTAGGTGGCGAGCCAATGCCTGCGTGACATGTCCTGTCCTCCTGGGAAACGCGGGCCCAACTTGCGTGGCGGCGCGTGGGTCCGCTGGTTGGTTGCTTGCGCCCCGCATCAGCCGCCGACCAGCGGACAGCCGCCTTGACCGAGGGGCCGGAACGCCTCCGCGGCCGGGATCGTCGCGCGCAGCTTGTAGTAGTCCCAGGCGTGCCGCGACTCGTCGGGCCGCTTCACCTCGAACAGATACATGTCGTGAAGCTTGCGGCCATCGGGACGAATGCTGCCCTTGCCGAACAATGCGTCGTCCGTCGGCATGTCCTTCATCTTCGTAACCACCGCTTTGCCGTCGCCGGCACCGCCGACCGCGACAACCGCCTTGAGGTAGTGCGTCACCGCGGCGTAGACGCCGGCATGGATCATGGTCGGGTGCCGGCCACCATGGGCGGCGGCGAAAGTCTTCGCGAATGCACGGTTGGCCTCGCTCGCGTCCCAATACCAGGGCTCGGTGAGCATCAGTCCCTGCGCGGTCTTGAGACCGAGCGCATCGATGTCGCTGATGTTGACCAGCATGCCGGCGAGCTTCTGTCTGCCACGGCCCATGCCGAACTCTGCCGCCTGCTTGATAGCGTTGATGGTGTCGCCGCCAGCATTAGCCAGGGCAACGATCTTCGCCATGGACGCCTGCGCCTGCAGCAGGAACGAGGAGAAATCGTTGGTCGCAAGCGGGTGACGGACGCGGCCGACCACCTTGCCCTTGTTGGCTTCCACCACCGCCACGGTGTCGCGCTCGAGCGCGTGACCGAACGCATAGTCGGCCGTGATGAAGAACCAAGAATCGCCGCCGGTGGTCGCGACCGCCTTTCCGGTCCCGTTCGCCAGCGCCCAGGTGTCGTAGGTCCAGTGCACCGTGTTGGGCGTGCAGCGCGCCCCGGTCAGGTCGGAGGCGGCGGCGCCGGATGCGAGAAACACCTTGTTCTTGTTCTTGACGATATCGTTGACCACGAACGCCACCGAGGAGGTCGGCACATCGACGATGACGTCAACCTTCTCATTGTCGGTCCAGCGGTTGGCGATACTTGCGCCGACGTCGGGCTTGTTCTGGTGGTCGCCGGCAACGACCTCGATCTTGCTGCCTTTGTGGGCGGCGTGTGCGGCGACGAAATCGGCCGCCGCCTGCCGCGCGGCGAATACCGATCCCGGTCCGGTCGGCGCGGCGTAAATCCCCGACAAGTCGGTCAGCACGCCGATCCTGATGCCATCATCGGCGGCTTGGACCGGTGTGGCAATCACGGCCGCCCCGACCGCCAACACCGCCAAACCAGAACTGGTTTTCATGACAACCTCCCTCTCCGGTCAGTGACAGCCACGCTCAGGGTTCGCTCGGTGCCGCGGGCCCCCCGATGCATCCGATCGGGCCGGACGGCACGACTGCTCATTCGACCCACATCTGTTGCGCATCCGCGAGCGACGCGGCGCCGCCGACCACCACGTCGACGAGCCCCGCCGCCATCGGCGCGATGTTGTCCGCAAAGAACCGCGCCAGTTGCACGCGCCCGGCATGCGCATGATCGTTGTCGCCGGCGCTCATCGCGCGATCGGCCGCGAGCGCCGCCTCTCCGAGCAGAGCGCCGCCTTGCGCGGTCGCGAACAGCCGCAGGTAGGGGCTGGCACCCGCCAGCGCCGGGTCGAAATCCTCGGCGACGAGGGCGCCGAGCATGAACTGCGTTGCCCGTTCGAGACTGTCGATGGCGTCGCCGATCGGCCGCGCCGCCGCTTGCAGGCTCATACAATCGGCCTGCGCCAGCTGGCTCGCGATTTGGCGCATCGCCTCGATCTGCCTCCGCACCGCTTCGCCGCCCGACAGCGGCAGCTTGCGGGTCACCAGGTCGATCGCCTGGATGCCGTTGGTGCCTTCGTAGATCGGTAGGATCCTGGCATCGCGCAGGTGTTGGGCGGCGCCGGTCTCCTCGATGAAGCCCATCCCGCCGTGCACCTGAATGCCGACCGAGGCCACCTCGACGGCAATGTCACTCGCGAATGCCTTGGCCACCGGTGTCAGCAGAGCGGCTCGCTCGCTGGCTGCGCGCCGCTCAGCGGGCTTCTCGCAGCGCCGCGCGCGGTCGATTGCGTCGGCCGTGGCATAGCAGATCGCGCGCGCAGCACTGGTAAGGCTGCGCATCGTCGCCAGCATGCGTCGCACGTCAGCGTGAGCAATGATCGGCGCCATGCCGTTGCCGTTGCGGGTAGGTGCTCCGCCTTGCCTGCGATCGCCGGCGAAGGCGACCGCGGCCTGGCAGGCGCGCTCGGCGATCGCGACACCCTGCAGCGCGACCGCCAGCCGTGCGCTGTTCATCATGGTGAACATGCACGCGAGCCCGCGATGCTCCTCGCCGACCAGCCAGCCGACGGCGCCGTCGCCATCGCCAAAGACCATCGTGCATGTGGGGCTCGCGTGGATGCCGAGCTTGTGCTCGATGCTGCTGCAGCGCACGTCGTTACGCGTTCCGTCCGGCAATACCTTCGGCACCAGGAAAAGCGATATGCCGCGAGTTCCCTTGGGCGCGTCGGACAGCCGCGCCAGCGCGAGATGAACGATGTTGTCGGTGAGGTCGTGTTCGCCGTAACTGATGAAGATTTTCTGGCCTTTGATGCGATAGCTGCCGTCGCCGGCCGGCTCGGCCCGGGTGCGCACGGCGTTCAGATCCGAGCCCGCATGCGGCTCGGTGAGGTTCATGGTCGCCGTCCACTCGCCGGCGACTAGCTTGGCCAGATAGCGCTGCTTGAGCTCGGGGGAGCCGTGCGCCGCGACCGCCTCCGCGCCGCCGAAGGTCAACAGAGGAGCGACGCCGAATGCCAGGCAGGCCCCGTTCCACATCTCAAAGCAGCCGGCGTTGATGAGCTGCGGCAGGTCCTGGCCGCCGTATTCGACCGGACCGGCGAGCGCACTCCAACCACCGGCGACCCAGGCCTGGTAGGCCTCCTTGAAGCCGGGCGCGGTGGTGATGGCGCCGTCGCGCAGCTCCGCGCCATGGCGATCGCCCGTGCGGTTGATCGGGGCCAGGACCTCACCCGCGAAGCGCCCTGCTTCCCCCAGGATGTCGTGAATGACATCGAGCGACAGGTCCGGATAGCTGCCTTCGCGGAGCGCGCGGTCGAGCCCGCCCACGTGGCGCATCATGAACAGCATGTCGTTGACGGGCGCGCGGTAGGTCATGGTCGCAAATCCTCGGCCGATTGGGAGCTGTCGTTCCGGCCATTTGAGCCCGGTTGTGCAGGGGCTCGCGAGTGCCGGTGCGCTCTTTAGAATCGATATTTTGAGCTATGTCAAGTGTACTTGAGATATCTATATGTCACTTGATATAAGACGAACTGACCTTGGATTCTGTCTGTTCTCAAGCGCTAACCCGCACGGAAATCTTCAGAAATACCGGATGAACCTAGCTGGCTTCTGTTATCTCAAGTTGACTTTTGACACTCTAAGTGGCATTTTGCCGCGCATGACC
>Ga0307296_10002021_pt1 | contig 10330 bp, 10 predicted proteins | sample ER_DNA_153_FD_194467 | JGI IMG/M metagenome (GOLD analysis project Ga0307296, IMG submission 194467) | Bulk soil microbial communities from the East River watershed near Crested Butte, Colorado, United States - ER_DNA_153 | ecosystem: Environmental > Terrestrial > Soil > Floodplain | place... | reverse complement strand
GTGCGAGCGAGCTTCTGGGGAGCACAGGCTGGCAGCCTGTGCTCCCCAGAAGCAGAACGCACGCAACTTTTTGCTTGTACGACCCAAGCCATCTCGCCAGATTTCACCAATGACGCGTTTTGATCTTCGCGGCGAAGATTGTGTCACAGAAATGTCGCAACTGACAAATGAAAGCGTCGATCTTGTAGTGACCTCCCCGCCCTACAATCTGGGAATTGAGTACAGACAATATGCCGACCGGCAGGATCGGCAATCGTATCTGGATTGGTGCGCCAGATGGTCAACACAAATCCGAAGAATTCTACGATCGGAAGGATCTTTTTTTCTGAACGTTGGCTCCGCGCCATCGAATCCGATGTTGCCCCATCAAATCGTGATTGAGCTGACTTCCTCCTCAGGCGGATTTTTTTTGCAGAACACGATTCACTGGATCAAGTCGATCACAATTGAAAATCGAAAGGGCGATCTCAAATCGCACGGTCACTTCAAGCCGATCAATTCGAAACGGTTTCTTAACGATTGCCATGAGTACATTTTTCATTTCACGAAAACTGGGCGTGCGGAGCTTGATCGGCTTGCGCTTGGCGTACCGTACCAAGACAAAAGCAACATCGCACGGTGGTCGCACACTCGTGGAAGCGATCTACGGTGCCGCGGCAATACGTGGTTCATTCCCTACGAGACAATTCAGAGTCGCGCCAAGGAGCGGCCGCATCCCGCGGCGTTTCCTGTTCAGCTCGCCGAATGGTGCATCAAACTGCACGGCGTCTCCCGAATCGAAACGATGCTCGATCCGTTTCTCGGCATTGGGAATTCCGCCGTCGCTGCTAGGCGCTGCGGCGTGAAAAAATTTATCGGATTTGAAATCGACGAGGCTTATCTTGCAGAGGCGAAGCGGAGGATTGCGTAGCGCACGCGTCCCGCATACTCGGAAATGTGTCCTCGTAATTTCGAGATTTTCGCTGACGTTCATGCAATGACGGAGGCGCGCCCGGTCCAACGCCAGTTTGGCGAAGATGCTGGTCCGAGCCGGACCGGAATTTCCGGCCAGCGAGATGCGTACGCTACCCCGAACAGAGTACTCTTATTGATCTCATTCGTTCTGATCCTGAATGTTATTTCCACATTTGGCGTGGGCGCAGCCGCTTCTTTGAAGTTCGGGGGAGTTGCCTTTTCTCCCGGTTCAACCGTTCAGGCTAATGTTCCACTGAGTGCACTGGCAAAATCATATGCCGGGCAAGGTGGCAACCCCGTGCCGCCATACGCAGTGGCTGTGCTGGCAACACCCGTAAATTTTGATCCAACGAAGAGCTGGCCTGTTGTGATACCGTGCTCCACAAGCGATTTTAAACGTCAGAACCGAAGTGATCTGACTCAGTTTTATCAGAGGGTCGGACTTGCCGAAGGCTGGATCTTACTCGCAGGGGACGGCCCACAATATCCGAAGAATGACAATGTGGCGTGGCGCGAGTCCATGACACTCGCTGCCATCGACGCGCTTCACCGGAGCTTTCCCGGGTCTGAGAAGTGGCCACTCGCGTGCGCAGGGATGTCCGGGGGAGGCAAAGGCGTTGGTTATGTTGCCCCTTTTCTTGCGAGAAACGGTTGTCGCATCACCGGAATTTACATTACCGGCGCGAATGAAGACCACCTGAGTGACGGATATGCGAAATTGCAGCCCGGACCAAATTTTCTTAACATACCAATTTACGTTAGTGCCGGGCACGAGGATAGAATCGCGACCCTGGAGCAACAGTACGCCGTCGTGGGTTCGATCAAGCGAACCGGCTTTAAGCGGATTCGAATCGGAACTTTTCGTGGCGGCCATGAGGTCAATGACGCGCAAACCTCGATCGCATTGCATTGGTTTCGCGAACTGGGGAAATAGTAACTGGTTACATTGTCCGAGAGGATCGTCCGTCGCGTGTGCTCGTCTCGCATTCACAAAAGTTCGTCTCTTGGGTCTTGCACGGGTGACTGCTGAAATTTCTCGAGCGATTTAACCAAATTTCCCGGCAGTGGCCGCACGCGATCAAAAATGCGCGCCGCCAGCGGTTTTGCGGTTGTATAACCCGCCGCGAACATTTCCAGACGAGCATCGAGATTATCAATGTAATGCAGCGCCATTGCTTCCGGCGTTTTCGGATCAACAGGCGAACCCAATTGCTTGTCGCCGTGATGTGCTCCAATGAGGTGCAGAAGATGTATGCGCACATCTTCCGAGAGTGGTCGATATGTTTTCCAGAGGTCTGCGTTCTCGGCGGCAAGCTTTTGCCACAGCGAATTGACGATCTCGAGCCCGATCGAAATGTGACCGACCAATTCGCCAAGTTCGTCGTAGCTCATAACGAAGCCGGTTTCAGAAAACTGGTTTTCCCACAGCTTACCTGAGTCGTGGAAAAGAATGCCCGAGATCAAAAGATCAATATTTAACTGCGAATAGAGAGGCGCGATGGCCCTCGCCAGGCGCATCATTTGCGCGGTGTGCTCGACGAGGCCGCCACGCCGGGCATGATGATATTTGCGAGCTGCAGCGGCCCGACGAAATCGGTCGCCCCACTTGTTGATGAATGTTTCGGACAATGCGCGAAGGCGAGGATCAACAATCGTGCCAATGGACTGAACGATAAATTCCCAGTCAGATGCTTGCTTTGTGCGCAAGTCTGCCGGTCCGTCCAACAATTCTTTTTTCTCCTGGTCAGAGAGTGGCCGTACCATCCACTTTTCTGCTTCGAGTCCGTATTGCGGGTGGACACGAAAGTCACCAGTGAGCTCGATGAAACTTTCGATCGTGAATGCGCTGCATGATTTGTAAGCGGGATGATCGCTCCATACCCGAAGAGTCATCCGATCGCACGCATCTGCCAGAGCCAGTTCGCAATAAGGTTTTCCTTCACGTTGCGTCTTTGCAGTGGCCGCTTCGACTTGGACATGTGTACGCGCTGCCACTGCGCCGTTCTGAGCCGCCCGGCGAATTTCAGTCAGAGTCATCAAATCCATCCCGGCAAATCTAACACAGGCCGCAAACGTGCTACGTTTAATCTCGCATGTTTTTGAAGCACCTTGAATGCAGCGCGTGCGGCCTACAGCAAGAGTGGTCGCGTCTGCAGAATCTCTGTCCTTCCTGTCATAAACCGCTCTTCGCGATTGTCGATCTCGTCGCTGCCAGTAGGACGCTGAAGCGCGAGACGTTGGTGACGCGTGAGAAGTCATTATGGCGTTATCGGGAAGTGTTGCCTCTGCCAGGCAATGCTGAGCCGGTCTCGTTAGGCGAAGGTGGAACACCACTGTTGCGCGCAGAAAAGTTTGGCGACGACATCGATCTGTGGATCAAGGACGAATCACTCAATCCAACGCAGAGTTTCAAGGCGCGAGGGATGACTGTAGCCGTGTCCATGGCAAAACACCTCGGGGCAACCAAGCTCGCTGTCCCCAGCGCCGGCAATGCTGGCGGAGCACTTGCCGCTTACGCGGCTCGGGCCGGCTTGGCAGCGCACATCTTCATGCCGCGTGATACACCGCGCGCGAACATCATCGAGTGCCGTGAGTTGGGCGCTGATGTGACGTTGATCAACGGATTAATCACGGATTGTGGCGCTGAGATCGCGCGGCACAAGACAAAGGAAGGTTGGTTCGATGTGTCGACGCTCAAAGAACCCTATCGCGTTGAGGGAAAAAAGACGCTGGGCTACGAATTAGCGGAGCAATTCGACTGGCGATTGCCCGACTTAATTCTTTATCCCGCCGGTGGCGGGACCGGGCTCATTGGAATGTGGAAGGCATTCCATGAATTGGAGACGCTCGGCTGGATCGGAAGAGAACGTCCCCGCATGTTCGCGGTGCAGGCCGCGGGTTGCGCACCAATCGTCCGTGCGTTCGACATGGGAGAAAAAACTGCCGCCGAATTTCCTGACGCGTGTACGATCGCGTCTGGGCTGCGTGTTCCTAAGGCGATCGGCGACTTCCTGATTCTGGATATCCTTCGTCAGTCGAAGGGCGGCGCGGTTGCCGTCGATGACGAAGAGATGATCCGTGTCGCGCGCGAAGTGGGATCGAGCGAAGGTCTCTTCGTTTGTCCGGAAGGAGCAGCGTGCTTCGCCGCTCTCAGATCAATGCGTTCCGCAGGTAAAATCGTGTCAGGTGAGCGTGTGGTCATTTTCAACACCGGGTCCGGAATCAAGTACCTGGACTGTTACCAAGACCGGTAATCAGTCTCTCTCATATCCGTTTGCCGACAAAGATGGATATCCGCTTGGCGAAAGCCTTTGCAGGCTCGGCGTAGAAACGCCGTCCGAGCTCGAGGGCGTTTGTGCGCAATCGTTTCCCGCGTTTACGGATTAGGTTCTCCAGCTGTGCGAGCTCATTGCGGAGCGCTTCATCCCCGCTTTCCTTCTCGAGACGCGCCCAAAGAAAAGCGAAATCGTGCTCGCACCCCAGTAGTTCACCTAAAACATCCGCGTCGTGAGCCATCTCTGTCAGAACCGCACGATTAAGCGGCTGCAAAATACGTAACTGATACCAGAGGTCTTTCACTCGCTTGCGCCAGGCATGAAAATTTTCTGGGTCCGGGTCGTTAATTGTTTTTGCGAGCCCACGCTGGCCGCGTTTGTAGATTTTACAGACCGCGCCGCAAATTTGTTTCCATGTCAGGCCTTCCAGCGGCCATTTTGACAGACGCGCTTCCACGCGTTCCAGCTGTGGGATTGCTTGTTTTTGCCAGCCCGCAAACGCGGCGGAAAAGCTTTCCCGTTCCAGCGACAGTAAATCCTCGATATGTGGAAAGTGGTTTTTACCCGAGTGCTTCGGCTTCTTGTCTCTTAGCTGAATGAGCGTTTGCAGACGCACTTGCGCGTCGCGTAAATCGGAGACCAGCCGTCCAATCTTGCGCACGCAGCGATCCTCGCGCGCGTGCCGATTCTTGCCGACTTCGCCTACGGCAAGGCGCATCGCTGCGCGCAGCTTCTTAAGGTGTTTTCGAACTTCGTGTACGGTGACGCCGCGTTGCTTTGCGGGGTGCCTGCACAACTCCAGGGCAGACTCGATCTGTTCCCGGAAGACTCGTTTCAGCCCATCAGGCAACGGTTCGCGCAATTTCAAACGGAAGCCCATCGGTTCTCTTCGTTACTCGTTAGCGAGTCGCACGTTGCTGTAACGTTTTTCCCCAGTCACTTCCCGTCCAAACCAGGACGGCGGCTTGAATTTTCGGCAGCTGACGCGGTCTGGGAATTCCACTTCTGCCACCACGAGACCAGCATGTCTTCCCTGATAAATATCAATCTCAACGACTAAATTTTTCCAGGGAATTTCGCAACGCACCTTGCGCAATCGTCTCCCGGTAGTCCCCGGCCAAAGCGCATCGAATTGTTTTGGGCTCAGCCTGATCTCGCGTTCTTCCCGGTGACTACCCCGGCCCACCTTGAAAGTCAGCGTTGCGGCCGTGCCTTTTTTGCGGAGACGAACCTGCCTGCCTGCGGGTTCACTCGCCAGATAACCTTGATCGATAACGTAGCACCGCGAGCGATTCAGCTTGTCTGGCAACCCTTTAAGCAAAAATTTGCGTTCAATTTCCCGATTGTTTGCTGTTCGAGCATTTTTTTGCACAAGGCCAACATGCTAAACGCGATGAGCTTGCTGTCGAGATTTTCGCGTTGAGGAGAAACCATGTGGAACGCGTTGTCCTTAAAAACATTGCCAGTGCGGAAAGATGAGACTCACGCCGGCTGCAAACGCGCCCGATTAACTTAGTGCGCGCTGGAAAAACTCGTGCAATGCGCCTGCGGCTGTAAGAATTGGCCAGGCTGAGATCGCCACGATTATCACAAAAAACAGTGCTTCGGCCGCAAACTCCAGCTTGTGTTCCTTCGCAAAGTAGGTGCGGGCTAATTCGCGGAATGACCGGCGGATGGTCGAGCTTTTCTTCGACCTTCCGTTGATCACTATCCTTTTCACGGATGCTTCTCCGGGCAGTCCGGCGAAAACGGTTCTCCTCACTGTAATCACGTTCATGTTTGAACATTCGATCGGTATTGCGCAGCGTCAGGTTACGAATTGTCAAAAGCGCGTGACGAAGCGGTGACAACACAAGATGAAGCGTTGCAAAAAAGCGATCCGCATCCTCTTGGGTGGAGAACGATCTAAAGCGGACACTTGTCGGCACCGACTGTCCGTTGCTCTGACGTACGAGCCCTCGATTTTGCCCGTCCCCTCAGTGCACTTTAACGAGCAGACATCCCTTGCGGTCGCAGCGAATCGATGGTTGGGCTCGCCGCTGGCCGGTTCATCACGAATGGATCGTAATTAACCAGCGAGATGATACCGTCCCCGCCCTCCACGAGTGCAGAGCAACTCTCCACCCAGTCACCACAGTTGTAATATGTGATGTTGCCAAACTCTCGAATAGCCGGGCTATGGATGTGCCCGCATAGAACGGCGTCCACATGGTAGCGTTCGGCATAGTGCGCGACGGCAGCTTCGAATTTGCCAATAAAACTCACGGCGTCCTTCACGCGCCGCTTTGCATACGCGCTAAGTGACCAGTATCCGAGACCGAACCGGCGTCGCACGAAATTGATGAGCGGATTCAGCGAGAGCAAAAATTGATAGCCAACGTCGCCAGCGAATGCCAACCACTTCACGTTTTGCACCACGGCATCCAGTTCGTGTCCGTGAATGATCAAAATGCGTTCGCCACAGGCAGTCACATGAACGGCGTTCTCCTTGATGTCGATGTTCCCATAAGCACCAAGGAAGCTAACGACCAACTCGTCGTGATTTCCCGGGATATAAACGACACGGGTACCCTTGCGGGCCTTGCGCAAGATTTTTTGGATGACGTCGTTATGTTGCTGAGGCCAATAAATTCCACGACGTAGCGACCAGATATCGATGAGGTCACCCACAACGTAGAGCGTTTCGAAATCATTCTCGCGAAGAAAATTGAGCAGTGCTGTGGCATTACAGCCGCGCGTGCCCAAGTGCGTGTCGGAGATCCACGCAGTGCGATAACGCCTCGGCCCCGGCAACTGTTCCGGAGATTTTCCGAATGAAAAACGTTGCTGCGCCGCGAAAATTCGCTCCGAATCCCTCCGAGGAAATGTGGATGCTTGCATTCCCGGTCGGCAACAAGCGTAAGAATCAACCTGCCGGACGGCAAAAGAATTACTGTTACGTTTGTGTGGCGGAACTCTCCCAGAGATTGAGTTTCGTCTTGCAAATGTGTGTTCGAGCCGGTCGTTACACATGGAGAGACGTCAGAGATACATTATTTTGTTGGCGACGATTTTCCTACTGACGAGCGCTTCTGCGACAGCTGGTGCGATCAGCATTCCAGCCCTGATCACGCAATTTCGTCGCTGAGGTCTGGCACTCAATTCTTTTGTCCTATGGTCGCAACCAAGTCGCCGATTAGCGAGTCGATTTTGCGCAAGTCTTTGCGACGGCCTTTTTCAGGTTTCAATTTGCGATTACGAACGATGATTGTGAGATCACGGATCTGGTGCAGCATTTCCCGGGGCACTTGTTCAATCGGCCCATAGGCCCGGAGCGTGGCGAGGCAGACTAACAAATCAGTTTCGAGACGGGTGGTGTATGCATTAGCAATGGTGCGCAAATCGTGCTGGAGCGCGCGAAGTTCCGACGCAAGCATCGTCACGGGTGACGATTCCGGAGAACTTGGGCGAGGAGTTCGTTTGTGCTTCGTCGCCTTTGCTTTCATGTGTCGGGAGTGATCGCGCGTAGTGAAAAGCCCGCCGGGTGTGGCTCTCCCGGCGGGCTTCGAGTGACCTAACCAAGTTAGAATTTAAAGTTCAGATTCGCTTGGAATAACTGATATTGGTCGAGCGGATTGATGGTTATGTCGCCAACTCCGCCTGTGCCGAGGCGGCCGTTGATACGCCAAGCATACGAGTAGGTGACGTTGACGAGTACTGCATCAGCCAGCATGTATCCGGCTGTCAGGACGAGGCCTTGCTGGTTCAGTTGGCTGTTGAACAGGTCTGAATCGATCAGGTTCGGATCCAGCGAGAATTGTTCCTGGTGTTGCCAGTAGCCCTCGATCTGCCAATCGCGCTTCTTCTTTAGCTGACCAATGCCGAGACCAGCTTGATAAGCGTAGCGTTGGCCATCCTTGTCTGGGTGGCCTGCGGCGGTGGCACGATCGTCCGCTTCCAAGTTCGTGGCGAAATCCCCAAAGATGCGCATGGGAATTTTCCCAACTTTCCAGCCGATTTCGGCGGGGATGTCGAAAACTAAAAGACTGTTAATACCCGTTTGATTGGGTAGTGGGTCACCGGGGTCGCCTGAGAAATGGACGTTAAACGTGTTGCCGTCGCCGGTGTAGTTGTAAAGCGTTGGTGCAAGCTGGAAGTACGCGATGTGCGGAAAATCAAACTTCGCTCCTACCTGCCAGCCGAGCATGAATGCATTGGTGTTCGGGGTGAGCTGAGTCTCACCGCCTATCGGCTGCTCCGTTGTGGGACGTGGGCCAATTGGGTTTGTCGGGTTAACATCGTCGTAAACAAACTGACCGAAGTTCGCGAAGACGTCGATTTTCACCAAAGGCTCCGCTGGAGGTGGCGGGGCTACATTTTTCCCGTCCTTGCTGTAGGACACTGGCTCCGCTGCTCCGCCACCGATGGTGAACGTATGTTTCCACTGCTCCGCCAAACCTTCCGGATTGATGTCGTCGTCCCACACCATTAACGTTCTGACGAACGGGTTCGGCATTCTGCCGCCGGTAAACGTGAAGCCGGGGAAACCCTTGAAACCTCCATATGCCTGGCCGACGAAGATGCCGTCGTCCCCCTTTGCGAATGGTCCGCCGCCGCCTGGTGAGGTCGTCGATGTGTCAGCACCAAACGTAACGTTCGATGAACGCGCGCTGGCGCTCGTCTCCAACCGCACGCCGAAGAACCAATCATCTAGAACGGTTCCGCGAAGTCCTATGCGAAGGCGGTAACGTTCACGCTCGCGCTCCTGCCAGTCATTTGGGTTGTCCGGATCGTTACTGGGAAGTCGGCCGCCACGGTATTCGTAGCGCAGACGTAAGTCACCAAAAAGCTCCAATTCAGTGATGGCTGGGAACAATTTCCATTTTTCGGCACTTGCCAAATCGGGTACGAGTTTCTCGACGTATGTCTTTCCATCGCTAGTCACTTGTGTCTTGTTTTTACCTTCGGGTCCGAGCGCGGGCGCCCACGTTGTGCGTTTCTTTAATCCTGCGACCTCCTGTTCTAGCTCGGCATTGCGCTTTTGTAGCTGACTGACGGCCTGTTCGAGCTTTTGCAATCGCTCGGCGTCGGATGGGGTCTCGGCAGCAAGCGGTGGGATCGTGGCCAGCAACAATAATGAAACAACAACGCTGGCGGGCCATAAAAAACCGTTTCTGATTAGCATAAGTTTCTCCTATTTTGCCGCCCCTTTCGAGCGGCCGTTGCGTGACTGGCTCCCTCGGGACCCTGAAAACTGCTTCAATGCCTCCGTCCTGCTCGATCCACCAATTGGCGGCTGGCCCTGTTTGGACAGGATCGATGCGAGCGCAATCGATCGGTGGAGAAAAGGCGGCGTGACCTTATCCCGGCGATATTTGCGAAGTGTGATGTCGACGATGTCTGCCAGCGTGAAGCGATCAAGCACCGTGCTGATCGCGTTTCGAACGTCGAGCATCAACATTCGCAGCCCGCAGTGGACTTCGTCCGGACAAGAGCAACGCGCATAGGATGTCCGGCTAACGCACCGAATTGGGGCCAGCGGTCCGTCGATCAACCGGACGACGGCGCCAAACTTTATCCGCTTCATGGGCCGCGCGAGCGAATAGCCCCCAAACTTTCCGCGCCTGGCTTCCACGTATCCGGCCGCCTTGAGCTGAGCAAGAATCTGCTCGAGGAATTTGATCGGGAGTTTTTCTTTCGCGGCAAGCTCGCTTACCTGAAGCATTGGCCATCCCAATTCCGAGGCGATTCCAAGATCGATCAGCGCGCGAAGCGCATATTCGCCACGTTTGGAAAGGTTCATGCCTCGTTTCTATGCGTGCGTACTACGCGGAGACTCATGTCATTGCGGACGCACGTGCCGTTTGGAGGAACCAGGCGCGGTAACGAAAGGCAAATCGATTCGATCATTCATTTGTGTTTGTTCTTTCAAAATGTCTACTAGTTTGGTAGGTTTTTGAAACCATACTGGATCACTAGGAAATTACGCAAGTACTTTTTTAGCATTCAGCAGTGATTCTACGAGCGATGGCCGAACAGTACGATGTTGATCAATCTTCAAGCCGCGTTAGCCGGCCGAGTGTCGTGATCCGCGAAGAAATCACGATCATTAACGAGTTGGG
>Ga0307296_10002020_pt1 | contig 10338 bp, 8 predicted proteins | sample ER_DNA_153_FD_194467 | JGI IMG/M metagenome (GOLD analysis project Ga0307296, IMG submission 194467) | Bulk soil microbial communities from the East River watershed near Crested Butte, Colorado, United States - ER_DNA_153 | ecosystem: Environmental > Terrestrial > Soil > Floodplain | place: USA... | reverse complement strand
CCCAGCAGCGCGGCCACGGCCAGGACGCCCAGGGCGACGGCGGCCAGCAGCCGCGGGGCCCGGTTCATGGGGACACCTCCTCGGGGTGGACGACCAGGGCGCTGCCGCCGCCGCGGCGGACCGGCTCGGCGGCCGCCTGGAGCCGGCCGTGGCGGCCGAAGGCGATGCCGGCGGCGGCGCCGATCTCCGGGGGCAGCGGCGCCGTGGCCGGGACCAGGCGGAACTGCTCGCCCAGGGCCTGGAGCTGGGCCGCCTCCGGGCTGTCCAGGAAGGCCGGCTCGGCGTCGCCCGGGTCGCTGTTGCGCTGGTGGCCCCGCCCGGCGACCCGATGGCCAGCACCGGCCGGCCGTCGCGGAACACGATCGTCGGGCTCATCGAGGACCGGGGCCGCTTGCCGGGCGCGGGCAGGTTGGGGTCGGGCACGCCGGCGACCAGCGGCGCGGGGTCGAAGTCGGTCAGCTCGTTGTTGAGCAGGAACCCGTAGCCGGGCACGACCATGCCGCTGCCGCCGGTCTGCTCGATGGTCAGGGTGTAGCTGACCACGTTGCCCCAGCGGTCGGCCACGCTCAGGTGGGTGGTGGACGGCGGCCCGGCCGGGCCGGCCACGGCCACCCCACCGGCCGGGCAGCCGGGCCCGAACGGCGGGAACGGGTCGCCGGGCGGCACCGGGCTGGGGTTGGCCCGCTCGCCGATGAGGCAGCGGCGCTCGTCGGCGAAGCCCTGGCTGAGCAGCCCGCGAAGCGGCACGTCGACATGGTCGGGGTCGCCGACCCAGCGGTTGCGGTCGGCGAAGGTCAGCCGGGACGCCTCCAGGTACCGGAACAGGGCCTGGGTGCGGGAGGCCGCGCCCAGATCGTAGCCCTCCAGGATGTTGAGGGCCTCGCCCACGGTGGAGCCGCCGCTGGACGGCGGGCCCATGCCAACCACCCGGAGGTCGCGGTAGCCGACCCGGGTTGGGGGCCGCCCAAGGGCCCGGTAGGCGGCCAGGTCGGCCTCGGTCATCAGCCCGGGCCGGACGTTCAGGGTGCTGGCGGGGTCGACCGGCGGGTGCCGGACGGTCTCGGCGATGGCGGCGGCGATGCGGCCCCGGTAGAACGGGGCGGTGCCGCGCCGGGCCAGCAGCCGGTAGGTGCGGGCCAGGTCCGGGTTGCGCAGCACCGAGCCGACCGCCGGCGGGGCCCCGCCGGGCAGGAACAGCTCGGCCGTGGCCGGGAACGCGGCGAAGCGGACGGCGTTGGTGACCGTCTGGTCGTGGAAGGTCTGGTCGACCACGAAGCCGCGCTCGGCGACCCGGATTGCCGGCGCCAGCACCCTGCCCAGCGGCAGGGTGCCGTAATCGCGCAGGGCCCGCCGCCAGGTGGCCAGCGTCCCCGGGACGCCGACCCCGAGGCCGCTGGTGACCCGCTCGGCGAACGGGATCGGCTGGCCGGTGGCCGGGTCGATGAAGCTGTCCTCGCCGAAGGCGGCCGGGGCCGTCTCGCGGCCGTCGATGGTGGTCACCCGGTGCGTCCTGGCCTGGTAGAGGACCATGAATCCGCCGCCGCCGATGCCGGCCGAGTAGCCCTCGGTCACGCCCAGCGTGGCCGCGGCCGCGACCGCGGCGTCGACGGCGTTGCCGCCGCGGCGCAGCACCTCCAGGCCGGCCGCGGACGCGTCCAGGTCGACGGTGGCGATGGCCCCGCCGGTGCCGGTGGCCACCGGCTGCTTGGCCGCGGGGGGCCCGGTCCGGGGGTGGCCGCCGGTGGTCGCCGCCGCCGGCGCGGCCAGGGCGGCCACCAGGCAGAGGGCGAGCAGGGGGGCGGCCGGCAGGGCACGGGTGGGGCGCTTCATGGCGGACCTCCGGCAGGGCGCGACGCCAGGCCCCCGGAGTCTAGTCCACCATGCAACCTTTGGCTTGGTTTGTCCCTATGCCTTGGCGTAGGTGAGGATGACCACGCCGTCGCCGACGTTCCGGGACTCGGCCAGCTGCAGGGGCCGGTGGCCGGCGTCGCCGGCGAACAGCCGCTTGCCGGACCCCAGCATCACCGGGAAGACCATCAGCCGCAGCTCGTCGACCAGGCCCTGGTCGAGCAGGGCTTGGGCCAGCTGGATGCTGCCGTGGACGGCCACGTCGCCGCCGTGGCGCCGGCGCAGCTCGGCCACCTCCCCGGCCAGGTCGCCGCCGACGACGGTGGTGTTGTTCCACGACGGGTCCTGGAGGGTCGAGGAGACGACGTACTTGGGGATGGAGTTGAACTTGTCGGCGAACTCGCCCTCCTGGCCGGGCCAGGCCTGGGCGAAGCCGTCGTAGGTCCGGCGGCCCAGCAGCAGGGCGTCGGTGCCCCTGGCCTCGTCCAGCTTGAACTGGGCCCCCTTGCCGCGGACGGTGTCGAAGGCCCAGCCGCCGTGGGGGTGGCCCTCGGCCCCGCCGGGGTCCTCCACCACCCCGTCCACGGTGATGAACTCGGTGACGACGATCGTGCCCACCTGCTCCTCCTTGGGGTCGCTTGCCGCTCGGCCGATGGCCCCGTATCCTAGCGCAACCACCAGGTTGCAAAACAAGTAGGTTTGATAGCGATGGCGGTCGACCAGCTCACCCGGACCTTCCACGCCCTCGCCGACCCCACCCGCCGGGCCATCCTGGGGCGGCTGACCGAGGGCGAGGCCAGCGTGGGCGAGCTGGCCGCGCCGTTCCCGATCAGCGCCCAGGCTGTCTCCAAGCACCTCAAGGTGCTGGAGCGGGCCGGGCTGATCACCCGGGGCCGCACCGCCCAGCTGCGGCCCTCGCGGCTCCAGGCGGCGCCGCTCCGGGACGCCGTGGACTGGCTGGAGGACTACCGCCGGTTCTGGGAGGCCGGCTTCGAGCGCCTGGAGGCGCGCCTGCGGGCGGCCGGGGACGAGCCGGTCGATGGCTGAGCCGCAGATCAGCATCACCCGGGTGTTCGCGGCCCCGCGGGAGCGGGTGTGGCGGGAGTGGACCGAGCCCGAGCGCTTCGCCGACTGGTTCGGGGGCGGCGAGGCCGAGGTGCCGCTGGCCAGCGTCTCGATGGACGTGCGCAAGGGCGGGGCCTGGCGGGCGACCATGCTGGTCGGCCCCGGGCGCCGCGAGATCCGCTGGAAGGGCGAGTACCGGGAGGTGCTGGAGCCCGAGCGGCTGGTGTTCACCCTCTCGGACCGGCCCGACGAGGTCTACGAGCTGGTCACCGTGGTCCTCACCGACCTCGGCGACGGCCGCACCGAGATGCGCTTCTCCCAGAGCGGGCGCCTGCCGGCCGCCCAGTACCTGCGGGCCAAGGAGGGCTGGTCGTCGTTCTTCGACCGCATCCAGGCCCGCCTGGGCGGCGGCTAGAGCAGGTCGTCCAGGGACTTCTTGGGCTTCTGCTCGGCGCCGGCGACCAGGTCGTCGAAGCTGGGGCCCTGGCGGCGGGTCATGGCCTCGGTCAGCGGGTCCTTGCCGCCGAGGTCCTTGCCGGCGGTCAGCAGGTCGTCCAGGGACGCCCGCGACTTGCCCTCCAGGCGCAGCCGGATCGCGGTTAGGGTGGCCGACTGGTCCGGTTCCAGGCCGTGGCGGTTGTTGAGCTGGGTGAGGGCCAGCTCGGCCCGGGTCAGCAGCTCCCGGTCGGTCGGGTTGAGGTCCTCGGGCGGCTCGGGCATGGAGGGTGCCTCCTACAGCTTGCGGGCGACCAGCTCGGCGACCGGGCTGCGCTCGCCCTTGACGAGGGTGACGTGGCCGAACAGCGACTCGCCCTTGAGCCGCTCGATCATCGCCGCCACCCCGGAGTCGGGGTCGACATAGGGGTGGTCGACCTGGGAGGTGTCGTGGCACAGGACCAGCTTGGAGCCCTCGCCGAGCCGGCTGGCCAGCGAGCGCAGCACCCCGTACTCGACGTTCTGGGCCTCGTCGAGGATGGCGAAGGTGCGGGCGAAGGTGCGCCCGCGGATGAAGGTGAGCGGCTCCAGCTGTACCGTGCCGTCGTCCAGCAGCCCCTGGACCAGGTCCTGGGTGTAGCTCTCGCGCCGGTCGGCGTCGTGGCTGCCCCGGAACAGCTGGGCCAGGGTGTCGTGGATGGCCTTCATCCAGGGGGAGATCTTCTCGTCGACGTCGCCGGGCAGGAACCCGAGGTCCTGGCGGCCCACCGGGACCACCGGGCGGAACACCAGCACCCGGTCGTAGGCGCCCTGCTCCAGGGTCGCCTCCAGCCCGGCGGCCACGGCCAGGTAGGTCTTGCCGGTGCCGGCGTTGCCGGCCAGCGACACCAGCGGCACCTTGGGGTCGTGCAGCAGGTGCAGGGCGAACTGCTGCTCTTTGGAGCGGGCCCGCACCCCGAAGGTCTCCGGCGGCTCCCCGACCAGGGTCACCTGGACCGGGTCGCCGGCCTCGACGTTGCGCCGCACCTGGCCGAGCGCGCTCTGGCTGCCCGAGCGCAGGACCACGAACTGGTTGGCCCACAGCGGCTGGTCGGCCGGGACCTCGCCGCCCCGGGCGGCGTAGATGCCGTCCAGCCCGCCGGGCAGTTCGCAGGTGGCCACGCCCAGGTAGCCCTCCTCGATGGCCACCCGCTCGTGGCGGTACTCCTCGGCCAGCAGCCGTAGGGCCTCGGCCTTGATGCGCAGGCTGGCGTCCTTGGACACCAGCACCACCTCGCGCTCCCCGGCCAGTTCCTTGGCCAGGTTGGCGGTGGTGGCCAGGATCCGGTTGTCGTCGGAGGTCGCCGACAGGGCCTCGGGCAGGTCGATGCGGGCCGCCTGGCCGACCTCGACCCAGATCCGGCCGCCGCCCGGCAGCTCGACCCCCTCCGAGAGGTTGCCCTGCTGGCGGAGGCGCTCCAGGGCCCGGATGGCCCGCCTGGCCGACGCCCCGGTCTCGTCGGGCCTGGTCTTGAGCTTGTCCAGCTCCTCGACCACGGTCAGGGGGATGGCGACGTCGTGCTCCTGGAAGCGACCCGGAGCCTCCGGGTCGGCGATGAGCACGTTGGTGTCCAGCACATAGGTGCGAGCCATCATCCCCCACGGTACCTGAGGAACGAGGGTGCGAGGGCCTCAGGACCGGCATCGGTACCTGACGAAGTGGGGCTTGCAATAACTAGTTACCTAGAACTAGACTCCGCGGGCGGGTACAGACCGCCCCCGATTATGGGGACGGCGCGTCCCGGGACCGCTTCTTCTCCGGCGGCCTGTTCTGGGGGAGCAGGCCGTAGCGGGGTCCCGGGAGGCGCCGTGGGGGCGGGTAGCGTCGGTCGTCTCGACGACGACGCCAGGGAAGGGCCGCGGAGCCACCGCGGCCCTTCTCCTTTCAGACCGGGGCCTCGGCGCCGCTGTGGTCGGCCAGGTCGACCGGCTGGAGCCGGGTCGAGGGCCGGTGGACGCGGCCCACCTTGGCGCAGGGGCGGCCTTCGCGCAGGACCACGTCGGCGGTGTAGTCGGCGCCGCCCTTGAGCAGCGAGGAGCCGACGGCGTAGGAGTCGACCGGCACCTCGGTGGCCTCGAAGGCGGCGATGCGCTCGGCGTTGAAGCCGCCCGAGACGATCACCCGCACGTGGGTGAAGCCCTCGTCGTCCAGGGCGTGGCGGACCTTCTCGACCAGGCGCCGGTTGACCCCGGTGGGGACGAAGTCGCCCATCTCCGACCACAGCGAGCGGTCCACCATCGTCCCCGAGGTGTCCAGCCGCACCCCCCACAGCCGCTCCCCGAACGCCCGGGCGCAGGCCAGCGAGGTCGCCACCGAGTCGTTGTGGAAGTCGACCAGGGCGATCAGGGGGACGCCGGGGAACTGGCGGGCGAAGGCGGCCACCGCGGCCACCGTGTCCCCGCCGAAGGTGGCGATCAGGGCGTGGGGGATGGTGCCGAGGCCGCGTTCGCCCCACCAGGCGGCCTGGGCGTCGGTGGCCACCCCCTCGGCGCCGCCCACGAAGGCGGCGTAGCCGTCGCCGCCCTGGGTCGCCCAGTGGTCGAAGCGGTCGGCGAAGAACAGCACCGGCTTGCCCCTGGCCGCGTCCACCACCCGGCGCACGTTGCTGGCGACCAGGGACCGGCGGGCCAGCACGCCCAGGTAGACGCTCTCCAGGTGGGCGACCAGCCGGTAGGGGCCGGTGATCTCGATCACCGGCTCCCAGGCGTCGACCCGGTCCCCGTCGCGCAGCGCGGCCACCTGGAGCTGGCCCGGGGCGGCCGGCCGCCAGTGCCGGTCGAAGGCCCCCTCGGCCTCCACCTGGGCCCGCACCGCCTCGACCCAGGCGTCGCCGCCCTTGGGGCGGGCCCGGCGGGCGGTGTCGCGGGCGGTCAGGTAGGCCGCGAACGCCCGGTCGGCGGCGGCCGCGTCCACGAAGGAGCCGGCGCCCAGGGCCAGCACGGACAGGGCCTCGTCGATGCCGCAGGCCACCATGGCGTCCGAGCGCTGGAAGACCTGCATGGTGACCTCGGTGTCGTCGCCCTCGGCGGCCAGGATCCGCCGGGACCGGTCGAAGTAGACCGCGGCCCGGTATCCGGCCCGCAGCTCCACCACCGGCAGGTCGAAGACCCAGGCCGGCAACCGTCCGTCCCTGGTCCGGGCATCCGTCATGCGCCCAGTATGTGGCCAAACCGCGGTCCCCGGTCCATGTGGGGGGCGCTCGCTCCCCCAAGAGCGCCTGTGCCCATGGTTGCCGAGGGCTCGATAGACTAGGGCGGCAACCTCGGCCCGGCGGCGCCCGGTGGCGCCCAGGAGGAGACTTGACCCCGTTCCGGCGGCTCGCGGTCGTCACGATCGCGGCGACCTTCGTGCTGATCGGCCTCGGGGGCCTGGTGCGGGCGACCGACTCCGGGCTGGGCTGTCCCGACTGGCCCCGCTGCTTCGGCAGGCTCGTCCCCCCGGCCGAGCTGCACCCCTGGATCGAGCACTCCCACCGGCTGGTCGCCTCGGTGGTGGTGGTGCTGGTGGCGCTGCTGGTGGTGGCCGCCTGGCGGACCGGCCAGGAGCGGGTGGTGCGCCGGGCCGCGGTCGCCGCCCTGGTGCTGGTGCTGGCCCAGGCCATGATCGGGGCGTTCGTGGTCTGGTGGAAGCTGCGCGCCGACTCGGTCACCCTGCACCTGGCCACCGCCCTGGCCCTGGTCGCCATGCTGATCTTCATCGACTTCCGGGCCCGCCACGGGCCCGCCCGCCGCCACGGCCAGGACCGGCGCTTCGTGCGCCTGGTCGAGGTCGGCGCCGGCCTGCTGTACCTCCAGATGCTGGTCGGCTCCACCGTCACCGGCCACCAGGCCGGCCTGGCCTACCCGCTGGCCGTGGTCTGGCCCGACCTCGGCCCCAGCGTGGCCCGCATCCAGCTCGCCCACCGGGTCCTGGCCGTGGTCGTCGCCACCCTGATCGTGGTCACCTGGGTGGTGGCCCGGCGCACCCAGCGGGCCCACCCCACGGTGACCAGGCTGGCCGGCTACGCCGCCGGGCTGGTGGCCGTCCAGGTCGCCCTGGGGATGGCCAACGTGGCCAACCGCCTGGCGGCCCTCACCGTCGTCCCCCACCTGACCGTGGGCGCCCTGCTCTGGGGGACCATGGTGGCCCTGGCCCTGCACGCCGACCGGTTCGCCGGCACCGGGGTGCGCGACCCGGCCGAGCCCGAGCCGGCCCGGGCCCGCACGGCCCGCCAGTCGGCCAAGGCCTACTTCCTGCTGACCAAGCCCCGCATCATCGAGCTGCTGCTGGTCACCACCGTCCCGACCATGTTCATCGCCGCCCGCGGGGTGCCCCCGCCCTGGCTGATGGCGGCCACCCTGTTCGGCGGGGCCCTGTCGGCGGCCAGCGCCAACGTCCTCAACTGCTACCTGGACCGCGACATCGACGCCCTGATGCGCCGCACGGCCCGCCGGCCCCTGCCCGCCCACCGGGTCGACCCGGCCGACGCCCTGCGCTTCGGGCTGGTCCTGGGGGTGGCCGGGTTCGTGTGGCTGTGGGCGACCGTCAACCTGCTCTCGGCCGCGCTGGCCACCGCGGCCATCCTGTTCTACGTGTTCGTCTACACCCTCGGCCTCAAGCGCCGCTCGACCCAGAACATCGTGATCGGCGGGGCCGCCGGGGCGGTGCCGGTGCTGGTCGGCTGGGCGGCGGTCACCGGGCGGGTCGGCCTGCCGGCGCTGGTGCTGTTCGCCATCATCTTCTACTGGACCCCGCCGCACTTCTGGGCCCTGTCGCTGCGCTTCAAGGACGACTACGCGGCCGCCGGGGTGCCGATGCTGCCGGTGGTCAGGGGGGCCAGGGAGACCTCGACCCAGATCCTCTACTACACGGTGCTGCTGGTCGCCGTGACCCTGCTGCTGTACCCAGCCGGGCGCATGGGGGCGCTGTACCTGGCCGCGGCCGTGGCCCTGGGCGGGGCGTTCATCTGGCGGGCCCTTGAGCTGCGCCGCGACCTCACCGGCCGGCGGGCCATCCGCCTGTTCAGCTTCTCCAACACCTACCTGGCCCTGCTGTTCTGTGCCATGGCCGTGGACGCGGTAATCCGTGGAGGGTCATGAGGTACAGTCGTTCCGGCCCCGACCACCCAGGAAGCGAGGCGACCGGAGGAAGATGCGACGCGTAAGGTTGATCGGCATCCTCCTTCTCGCGGTGCTGGCGCTGGCAGGGTGCGGCTCGCTCACCCCGGTCACCGAGCAGGGCCGCGACATCCAGGGGCTCTACAACATCCTGTTCGTGGCCGCCGCGGTCGTCTTCGTGCTGGTCGAGGGGGCGATCGTGTTCGCCGTGGTCCGCTACCGGCGCCGTGGCGACATGCTCCCGCCCCAGTTCCACGGCAACAACCTGCTCGAGGTGGTCTGGACGGTGGTGCCGCTGCTGATCGTGGCCACCCTGTTCGTCCTCGGCTGGGGCGTCCTCAACCGGGTCGACGCCAAGGCCGACAACCCCCGGGTGACGGTGAACATCGTCGGCTTCCAGTGGCAGTGGCAGTTCACCTACCAGGGCGAGCGGGTGCCGCTGCCGGCCGACCAGAAGCCCCAGGACCTGACCATCAAGGGCACCATCTCCAAGCCGCCGGTCATGTGGCTGCCGGTGGGCGAGCCGATCCGGTTCACCACCGAGGCCCAGGACGTCATCCACTCCTTCTACGTGCGCGCGTTCCTGTTCAAGCGCGACGCCTTCCCCGGCCACCTCAACACCTTCGACCTGACCATCACCACGCCGGGCGACTACGGCGGCCAGTGCACCGAGTACTGCGGGCTGGCCCACCAGGCGATGCGCTTCACCGTCCGGGCCGTCAGCCGCCCCGAGTTCGAGGCCTGGCTGGCCGGCGCCAAGAAGCAGGCGGCCAGCGGCTGCCCGGCCGACCCCGACCCGCGGGCCATCGCGGCCAAGGACATCTCGTTCAACAAGGACTGCCTGGCCGGGCCCTTGAACCGGCCGTTCCAGATCAGCTTCGACAACCAGGAGGCCGTGTACCACAACGTCGTCTTCTTCCGGGGCAAGGACGCCGACGCCCCCCCGATCCTGCCGGCCGGCGAGACCCCGCTGTTCCCCGGCCCCAGGACGGTCGCCTACCGGCTGCCCGCCCTCAAGGCCGGCAGCTACTTCTTCCACTGCCAGGCCCACCCCGGTGCCATGCAGGGCCAGCTCGTCGTACGGTCACGCTAAGGAGCTCCACAGATGGCGATCACCGAAGCAAGGCCTGAGGCCGCCGCCGACCAGGCACACGGCATCGGTCCGCGTCGCCACCCGATCGTGGTCTGGCTGACCACCACCGACCACAAGAAGATCGGGATCATGTACCTGGTCAACTCGTACTTCTGGTTCGGGGTGGCCGGGCTCCTGGCCGTCTTCATCCGGGCCGAGCTGGCCGAGCCGGGCACCCAGTTCTTCGGTGAGGAGCGCTACAACCAGCTGTTCACCATGCACGGCACCACGATGATCTTCCTGTTCATCATCCCGATCCTGGCCGGGTTCGGGAACTACATCGTGCCGCTGCAGATCGGCGCCCTCGACATGGCCTTCCCGCGGGTCAACGCGCTGTCGTTCTGGATGCTGCCCCTGGCCGGGATCACGCTGTACTCGAGCTACCTGCTGGGCGGCCCGGCCGACGCCGGCTGGACCCAGTACGCGCCGCTGTCGGAGGGGATCGGGGCCCAGGGCAACTCGATCGGCATCGACCTGTGGATCGTGGCCCTGCTGCTGGTCGGGACGTCCTCCATCCTGGGCGCGGTCAACTTCATCACCACCATCTTCAACATGCGGGCCCCGGGCATGACCATGTTCCGGATGCCCCTGTTCACCTGGACCATCCTGGTCACCTCGCTGCTGGTGCTGCTGGCCACCCCGGTGTTCGCCAGCGCCCTGGTGATGCTGCTGATCGACCGCAACCTGGGCGGGTCGTTCTTCAACCCGGCCAACGACGGCAT
>Ga0307296_10002019_pt1 | contig 10340 bp, 7 predicted proteins | sample ER_DNA_153_FD_194467 | JGI IMG/M metagenome (GOLD analysis project Ga0307296, IMG submission 194467) | Bulk soil microbial communities from the East River watershed near Crested Butte, Colorado, United States - ER_DNA_153 | ecosystem: Environmental > Terrestrial > Soil > Floodplain | place: USA... | reverse complement strand
TGCCCTCGTCGGCCACACCGGTGCCGGCAAGTCGACGATCGCGAAGCTGCTCGCCCGCTTCTACGACCCGCGCGACGGACGAATCACGTTCGACGACGTCGACCTTCGCGACGTCACCCAGGCGTCGCTCCGCCGCCAGCTCGGGATCGTGCCGCAGGAGGGGTTCCTGTTCGCGGGCACCGTCGCCGAGAACATCGCTTTCGGACGGCCGGACGCGTCCGCAGAGGAGATCGTCCGAGCGGCCGAGGCTGTCGGCGCGCACGAGTTCATCCTCCGCCTCGAGGACGGCTACGAGACCGAGGTGCAAGAGCGAGGAAGCCGGCTTTCGCTCGGCCAGCGTCAGCTGATCGCCCTGGCTCGCGCACTGCTCGCCGACCCGAGGATCTTGATCCTCGACGAGGCGACCTCGTCGGTCGACATCGGTACCGAGCGGAAGATCGAGCAGGCCCTGCGCCTTCTCCTCTCCGGCCGAACGGCATTCATCATCGCCCACCGCCTCTCGACGATCCGCGACGCCGACCTGATTGTCGTCCTCGAGCACGGCCAGATCGTCGAGCAGGGCAGCCACGACGAGCTGATGCAAGAACGAGGCCTCTACACCTCGCTCTATGGCGACTGGGCGGAGGACGTCGCCTAGCGCTTAGGCTCCCGCCGATGGCGCTCGACAAGCAGACCGAAGAGCGCATCGAGCAGCCGGTCTCGGAAGAGGCCGAACTCGATACCCGCCTGACGCCGGCCCAAGCCGTCGACCGGATGCGGCTGAAGGTGCCGGCCCGCGGGAACCGCAAGCTCCGCACGCTGCTCGAGCGCGTCAACAAGGACAAGCAGCTCAAGGCCTGGTGGCACGTCGCGAACGTAAACGCTGTCGTGCGAATGCAGATCAACGACCACTCGTGGGTGCACGTCCAGATCGTGGCCAACATCGCCCTGAAGCTCCTGCGACAGCTGACGAAGCACGGGGTCGAGCCCTCGCTTGTCACCGACTACGGCCTCGAGCGAGAAGACGCCGAGGTGGTCGTCACGCTCGGCGCGCTGCTGCACTGCATCGGGATGGCTGTCCATCGCGACGGCCATGAAGACTTCAGCCTCTTCCTCGCCGAGCCGAAGCAGCGGCAGCTGCTCTCGGGCCTCTACGAGGAGCCCGAGCTGACGGTGATCGCTTCCGAGGTCCTGCACACGATCACCAGCCACCGCGAATACGGCAAGCCGCTGACGCTCGAGGCCGGGATCGTCAGGGTCGCCGATGCGCTCGACATGGCGAAGGGCCGTTCGCGGATCCCCTTCGAGCGAGGCCGTGTCTCGATCCACTCGCTCTCGGCGGCCGCGATCGACGACGTCGTGATCACGGACGGCGTCGAGCGTCCGATCGGGATCGAGATCGCGATGAACAACTCGTCCGGGATCTACCAGGTCGACGAGCTGCTCGGCGCCAAGCTGCGCGGCTCCGGGCTCGAGCCCTACGTCGACGTGATCGCGCACATCGAGGGCGAGGCGGAGAAGCTCCTCCTCCCGAGCTACCGCCTCGAAACCTAGTCGCTAGACTTTCCCCCCCTTTGCGGGGTCGTCTAATGGTAGGACGCTCGGCTCTGGACCGAGTAGTCTAGGTTCGAATCCTAGCCCCGCAGCTTCGACGAAAAAGGCCTGCCCTCGCGGGGTTTTCTTCTCTTTCGGGCGGCTACACCGTCCCTCGTTCGAGGCGCGAGGCGTGACCACGCTTGGCAGGACTGATTGCGCCTCTGCGCCGAAAGGGCTCACCTCCCTCGACGAGGTCCGCCGCGTGATCGGCGACCGAATTTGATCGGCTAGACTTCCGCCCCGCCGGGCGCATTCGTCTAGTGGCCTAGGACACCGCCCTCTCACGGCGGCGGCACGGGTTCGAATCCCGTATGCGCCTCTTAGGGTCGTTTGGGCAAGGTGCTTGAGACCGCTCTCGCAGCTGCCGATACACAAGCCATGCGGCTGCGGCCCCACCGCCGGAATCGGCACGTAAATGAGCAACTAGCACTGGCTGCTGCCCTCTCATTCGCCCTCTTTGCGTGGGGGCTGCGCGAGATCACGCACGCCCTGTAGCGGCGCGGCGGTCTCTCCTTCGCCAGACTCTGACGACCACCAGCCCCTCGCCGAGATCTCAATAACGGGCAGCAAGGCTGCCGTTGGGGTTCCAGGCAGTTCGTCTAACTAGAGGTGACGCAGGCCGGGGTGACCATTTGAAGCGGTGACGAAGCTTCTAGGCGGACGCGCTCGTCGGCCGGCGAGCTTCAGCAAGTTCACGTTGCCAGTACAAGATCGCGCGTCGATTTGCTTCAAGTGGCTCGGGCCCTGATTGCTGCTCATGTAGACGCTGACGCTCGACGACCAAGGCGTCGAGCGTCTTCTCAATTGCTTCAACGGGCAGGCGCGTCTGCCTACTGCCGTGGATAACTCTCCCCTGACCCACGCGGAACCTCCCGCACGACCTCGTGCTTCCTACAGGCCGAACGCTAGGGGCGCTCGCTCCTGCGAGCGCCATCCGGGAGTACAGGATCGGCCACCAGAAAAGGGAGCCTTGCGTCGCCAATCGAGCCGATCAGCTGTTTTAGATCAACCGGCGTGCGCGTGGCAGCACTAACGGCGTCGCCCCTTGCCCATCGGCTACTCGAGCCTCGAGCCGAGGGGCTTTTCTGGACTATCGGCAGGCGCTTGGGGCTCAATCGGCTCGCCTTGCCTCTCGGGTTAGGAAGGGCCGGCGTTTTACTTCCCTCGTACGAAAATGGGCCGCCCGGCCCATGACAACAGCGGTTGCAACCCGGAGAGTGCGGATCACCGCGAAGAAATGGAACCGGGCGCTAGAGACGTTCCCGGAAGCTGCGGCGATTCCGCGAACCGGCACCCGGCTCCGTCCTTCGAGGGTAGCGCGAATGGCTCCGATGCGGCGGGAGCCATTCGCGCTCGCCGCGCCGAGTGCGAGCGGGACTGGGGCGTTGGCTCTGCCGTTCAGCCGAGACCTAGAACCAATTTCATGGGGAGCCCGAATCTGCTTCCCAGGAACCTCCCCGCTGCTGCCGAAAGAGGCTCACTTGAGCCGGGGCACGCCTCTCTCCCTGGACTGGCGGGCCGTCAGCTTGCCGCAGGCACCGGCGGCCAAGTCCCGGCTCACCGGATTACTGCCTTTGCTCAAGCATGAGGCGGCGCGCCATCAGCTCACCACTGCCTTGCTCACGCGGCGGCCTGGATAGTCGCCTTTTCGTGCGCGACGTCGACGAGCGGTTGCAGTAGCGATGCGACGGCGCCGAGGCCCCGCCTGGAAGGTGGTTCGAGATCCCAGTCGGTTTCCGCCGGATCAAGCTCTGCCCAGAACCAAAAAGACGGCCCCGGCAGAGCACTGAAAGTCACTTTGTGCTCGCGCGGTGCTACCCCCGGTGCCTACCCCCAGCGGATAAATATGCCGATTAGCAGGCGGGTTCGAATCCCGTATGCGCCTCTTCCCGCCGCCGCGGCTAGTCTCCGCCGGCAACGGGAGTGGTTCTGCGAAAACGGTCTGCGTATGCCCTCGTCGGCCTGGCGATCGTTGCCGGCGGATGCGGTGGTGCCAAGACGGCGCCGCCGGCGCCGAAATTCCAGCATTTCGTCTCGCGGCCCGACCTCCAGCCGCCTACCGTCACGATCGACGCTGCCGCCGGCGCCGCCGCCCCCGGCTACGTCTTCATCGCGCCGAAGAAGGCAGTGCGCCAGGAAGGTCCGCTGATCGTCGACGACCGCGGCCGGGTCGTCTGGTTCCATCCGCAGAGGCTCGGCGTCGCCGACTTCCGACTCCAGCGCTACAGCGGCCGGCCTGTGCTGACGTGGTGGCAGGGCCACTCGAAGTTCGGCCGCGGCCGCGGTAACTACGTGATCATGGACTCCGCTTACCGTCAGATTGCTCTCGTTCGCGCCGGGAACGGGCTCGCGGGCGACGAGCACGAGTTCGAGATCACGCCCGAGAATACGGCCTTGCTCACCTTCTACGAGCAGCGCGGCGACCTGATCGACTCGGGGCTGCAGGAGGTCGACATCGCGACGGGACGCGTGCTGTTCGAATGGCACGCGCTCGGGCACATCGCAGTCTCGGAGTCCTACGCCAAGCGAAGAGGGAAGGCGCCGTTCGACTACTTCCACATCAACTCCGTCGGGCTGGGGCTCGACGGAAACCTGCTTGTTTCGGCGCGTAACACCCGCGCGATCTACGACATCGACCGGCGGACGGGCGCCGTCGTCTGGCGGCTCGGCGGCAAGCAGAGCGACTTCGAGATGGGCCGCGGCACGACATTCGCGTGGCAGCACAACGCCCGTTGGCGGACGCCGACGACGATCTCGCTCTTCGACAACGAAGCCGCGCCGGCCGTCGCGAAGCAGTCACGGGCAATCCTTCTGCACGTCGATCTCCGCTCGCGGAAGGTGACGCTCCGGCACGCGGACACGCATCCAAGGCACCTCCTCTCGGGGAGCCAGGGCAACATGCAGGTCTTGCCCGACGGACACGTCTTCGTCGGGTGGGGAGCCGAGCCGTGGTTCACGGAGTTCGCGCCCGACGGCAAGGTCGTCTTCAACGGCCACTTCATCGAGGGCGCCGATTCGTACCGCGCTTACAAGTTCGAGTGGCACGGCCAGCCAACCGACCGGCCTTCCGTCGCCGCCCGCGGAAACGGCAGTGGAAAGGTCACGGTGTACGCGAGCTGGAACGGCGCCACCGACGTCTCGCGCTGGCAGGTCCTCGCGGGCGCCTCCTCCGACGACGTGAAGCCCCTCGAGACCGTGGAGCGAACGGGGTTCGAGACCGCGATCGAGCTGAAGACCGACGCGAATTTCTTCCAGGTCAAAGCGCTTGGACCCGCCGGCGCCGAGAAGGCCTCCGCGATCATGCGCTCGAGCTAGCCGCTGAGCTCGCGCAACAGCGGCGCGGTGTCCAGCGGCTGGTAGCCGAGCCGCGCGGCGATTTCCTCACTCGAGGGCCGCGTTCCCTCCAGGAACAACGCTCGCAGGCGATCGCCGGTCTCGGCAGTCCGCCACCAGTCCTCGCCGATCTCGCGGACGAGGTAGTCGCGCAGCTGCGCCGACCGGATCCACGCCCGCAGGTAGTCGGCTGAGTAGAACCCACCGTCCATGTCGGCGAGGTACGCGTCGGCGCGGTAACGAACACCTGTTGCCTCGGTGAGGCGCTCCTCGTAACCGTCCGGCCCGCCGCCGTCCTCGTTGAATCGCGACCAGAAGTCGAGCTCGAACTGGAGCTTGGCCGTGTAGCGGCGGAAGAGCACGGCCTCGAGGAAGCTCGTGGCCTCCGCATTCCGTGCCGCCTCCTCGTCGGAGAGCCCGAAGTACTGGGCGTGCCACTCGGGCTCGCGGGTGATCGCCTCGAAGATGTAGGAGTAGATCTCGGTCAGCGCGTGGTCGCGGGAGATGTTCCTGAACGTGTAGGGCAAATTCGGGTCGACGCCCGCGTAATGGAGCGCGTGGCCGGCCTCGTGGAGGAACGCCTGGTAATCGTGGAGCCCGCCCTGGGCACGCGTGATCAGATGCACGACGCTCGGCGGATCCGACGGAATCACGCAGGCGCGCGGAGACTTCTGCGGCCGGTCGTCCAGATCGAGGCGAATGTTCGGCTCGTTCTCGAGGTCGAAACCCAGGCGCTTGACCGTGTCCATACAAACCTCGACGGCGCGGTCCTTCGTGTACGTCGACTCGAGCGGCGAGAGACGCCGCAGGTAGGCGACGTGGTACGAGGACGGCACCTTTGCGCGCTCCCGGCCGAGCAGCCGCTCGAACCAGCGGTCGCGGAGGAGTACGTACGCGCCGGTCGAGCGCTCGCTCGCCTGCGCGAGCACGGCCTCGAGCTCCCGCAGCGAGATCCCCTTCTCCTCCTCGTTTCGGGCGACGGGATCGGGCTGGCCCGAGATCTCGGCCTCGAGCTCCTCGGCGGCGCGCAGCACCTCGAGCCGCTCGGCGTTGAACACCGCCGAGCGGTCGCCCGCCGCCTCGCCGAGCTCTTCCCGCTCCCCGTAGTCCGGGAGCACTGCGAGCTTCGCCTGCGCCGAGCGGATGGGGAGCTCTTCGCCCTTGAACTCGACCCGGGCCGCGAGAATGGCGTTCTCGAGCGCGTCCTCGCGCTCCGCCAGCTCCGCTGAGACGACTCCGGCCTCGCAGGTCTTCCGCAGCCGGTAGAGACGCTCGCGGTCGTTGTCATCGGCGGCCTCTTGCTCGGCCGCACGGAGTGCATCGAGCTGCTCCCGGCTGAAGAGATCGCGATAACGGGCGACGATCTCCGCCCGCTCGGAGACTTCCTTCTCGCCGACCCGGACCGCGCGCCCTTCCTCGGAGCGGTCATAGAGGTAGCGGCGGAGCTGGGATTCGTACTCGGCCGGTGTGCGAACGGCGGTGACGCTCATAGGGCGAGGCAATCTAGCGCAAGCGTGATTCCCGAGCTGCGAGCCGGCCGACCGTCTCCGAGAGGTCGGCAAGCGTGAACGGCTTCCGCAGCACCGCGTCGACCTCAGCCGCGCGTTGCTCGTCGACCTCGTAACTGCCGGTGAAGAGAGCGACGCGCTCGCCGCCGATCTCGCCGAGCACCTTGAACCCGTCGCCTGAGCCGACATGCACGTCGAGGAGCACGACGTCGACGCTGTCGTCCCGGAGCAGCTCTTGAGCGAGCTCGACCGTCGGCGCTTCGAGCACTCGGTATCCCTCGAGCTCGAGGTTGACGCGGCAGAGCATTCGCAGGCTGTCGTCGTCGTCGACGACAAGCACGGTGTGTCCGTCTCCCCCCATGGCCAGCAGTCACTGTAGCGCCGAGGCATCGCTTGCGATGCCGATGAAGAGGTCGCGCCGACATGGCCGCGCGACCGCTGAACCGCGCTGGCCCGTCCACCCCGAATGGGACCGAGACGAACGTCTCGGCTGTAAGATCGCGCTGTGAGACCGGGCGTCGCGAGTGGGCAGCGTGAGGGCTACGCAGCAGCGCTCACCGGCCTGTGGAAACGACTTGCCTGGGCGCTCACCGAGCTCGAGTCCATCGCCGGCGATCCGGCCGAGCTGTTCGACGAGGACAGCGTGCTCGATCGGCTTCCCTCGCTTCAGTATGCGCTGCACGCCGCCAGCGAGCTCGCACTGGGCCTACGCCCTCCCGCCGGTGCCGAGATCGCGCACGCCGAGCTCGCCGCGGCTCTCGCCGGCGCCCGGGACGCGACCGCGGAGATCGCCGAGGTGCTCGAGCACGGCGGCGGCATCGCCGCAGAACCGCTGCTGCCCGAGTGGCGGGGAGCGCTGTTCAGGGTGCGGCTCGCCCGGCTACGCGTGGCGACCCCGAAGCCGCTCCCGGCCGAGCTCGAGATCGAGCCCGAGCCAACCGTGCGCGGCGACGCGCTGGCGGCGACCATCCTAGCCCTCAGCGGGGCGACGGTCTTCGCCACCGGAGCCACCCTCCAGCTCTGGCCGGTCTGGGCTCTGGGGCTGGCGCTCTTCGCGAGCAGCATCCTCGTTTACTCGCCGCGGCCGTAACCATTTCGCGTCCCCGGGCGTTTATCGCTCAGAAGTCGTAAACGTCGTTCTGCGGACCGGCCTTTCGATGAATGAGCTGCTGCCACGTCCCACCACGCAGTTTCGCCGCCGCGCTTGGCTCGAGTTTCAGCGAGCGCTCGACCCACTCGCGTCCCCGAAGCCGCTTCCCGGCGCGCTGATCCGTGCGATCGACTCGTCCCTCCCGAGCAGCTCGAGACTCTCGAAGAGGCCCGGCGAGACCTTCGACCCCGTCAGAGCAAGTCGGATCGGCTGGAAGGCCTGACGCGGTTTAAGACCGAGCCGTTCCGCCAGCTCACGTAACGCGGCCTCGATCGTCGCCGCTTCGAAGGGCTCGACCTGCCCAAGCACCTCGGCCGCCACCGGCAGGACGGCGCCGTCTTCGAGCGGCTCCTCGGGCGGCACACGCTCGAAGAAGAAGCGGGCGAAGCTCGGAAACTCACCGAGCGTGGCGATCTTCTCCTGCACGAGCGGCGCAACCTTGCGAACGAGGTCCTCGTGCCAGTCGTAGCCCTGCTCCCGTAGGTAGACGACCAGGCGGTCGGCGTACTCGTCGGGCGGCAGGGCCCGGAGGTAGAGCCCGTTCATGTGGATCAGCTTCTCGTAGTCGAACGTGGCCGCGCTCTTGCCGACCCGCTCGAGCGAGAACCGCTGGATCAGCTCGTCGCGGCTCATCACCTCGGTGTGGTCGTCGTAGCTCCAACCGAGGAGCGCGAGGTAGTTGAGGAGCGCCTCTGGGATGAACCCGGCGGCGCGGAACTCCTCGACGGTGATCGCCCCGTGCCGCTTCGAGAGCTTCTTTCCGTCGGGCCCGTTCAGTAGCGGCACGTGCGCGTACCGGGGTAGCTCCGCTCCGAGCGCGGCGAGGATCTTCAACTGCTTCGGCGTGTTCGGGACGTGGTCCTGGCCGCGGATCACGTCCGTAATCCCGTCGAGCATGTCTTCGAGGGGCGAGACGAAGTTGTAGGTCGGCCGACCGTCCGAGCGCACGAGGACGACGTCTTCGAGCTTCTCATTCGGGTACTCGATCCGACCGAGAATCAGGTCGTCCCAGGCGGTCGCGCCCTCGTCCGGCATGCGGAAGCGGATCGCGCCCTCGTCCTCGTAGGCCTTCTCCTCCGCTAGGAGCTGGTTCGCAACTTCCTGCGCCTGGGGCATCTGGTCGAGCTGGAAGGTCACGTCGCCGTCCCAGTCGAGACCGAGCCAACGCAGCGACTCCTGGATCTGGTCGGTCGCCGCCTCGACTTCCCTGCTCGTGTCCGTGTTCTCGATCCGCAGCAAGAACTCGCCACCTTCGTGACGGGCGAAGAGCCAGTTGAAGAGCGCCGTGTGGACGCTGCCGATGTGGAGGAAGCCGGTCGGACTCGGCGCGAAGCGGACTCGGACGGGCACGTCAGTAGCGTACTGCGGTGCCCTCAGGCGCTAGCGTCACCGGCGTGCAACTCGGCGCCCATGTGTCGACCTCCGGCGGCATCCACACCGCGATCGACCGGATCGAGGCGATCGGCGGGGACTGTGTCCAGATCTTCACCCAGAGCCCGCGCGCCTGGCGGCCCACGAATCACGACCCCGCCAACTTCGAGCGGTTCAAGGAACGCCGCGCCGAGGCGGGAATCGGCGGCGTCGTCTGCCACGCCGTCTACCTGATCAACCTGGCGAGCCCCAAGGACGAGCTCTACGAGAAGTCGGTCGCCGCGCTCGAGAACACGGTCGACGTCGCCTGTGCGATCGAGGCCGACGGGGTCGTCTTCCACGTCGGCTCGCACCAGGGCGCCGGCTTCGAGGTCGGCCTGAAGCGCGTGGTGCCGGCGCTGCGCAAGGCCCTGAAACGCTGCTCGGACACCACCTGGCTGCTGATCGAGAACACCGCCGGCACCGGCGACACGATCGGTCGCTCGATCGATGAGCTCGCCGCGCTCTACGACGCGGTGGGCGCGCACAGGCGGCTCGGGATCTGCCTCGACTCCTGCCATCTCTACGCCTCCGGCTACGACGTCACGAGGCGCGATGAGCTCGACCGCTTGCTCGGCGAGGTCGACCAGCGGATCGGCCTCGAGCGGCTACGGGCGCTGCACGTGAACGACTCGAAGGCCCCGCTCGGGTCGAACCGAGACCGGCACGACAACATCGGCGACGGCCTGATCGGCGAAGAGCTCGGCGTCTTCCTCTCACATCCGAAACTCCAGGGCCTGCCGGCCTACCTCGAGGTTCCCGGCACCGACGGCCACGGGCCCGACGCCGAGCAGGTGCGGAAACTAAAAGAGCTTCACGCCCGAGCTATGAAGAAGCGGCCGGGCGGATCTGCGCGAAGACGCGGAAAGTCGGTCTGAGGCGTCCCTTGCGATGCCGCCAACAAGGCCGCGGCGGCTTTGCCGGCGCGGCCGACTAAGCAGGCTCGGGATTAGAACGCAGAACGGCGAAGACCCGGAAGCTGGGTTCGCCCACGGGCAGCTCGTAGAACTCGGGGTTGAGGCAGCCGACCTCTTCGGTGCGGCTGTCGTAGCAGCTCTCGACCTCCGCGCGGCAGATCGGCAACGGCTTACGCGTCGCCTTGACGGCGCCGAACTCGCCGGTCGCCTCGGCGGCGCGCAACAGATCCAGGTCGATCTCGACGTCGAAGACCTTCTGCATGCAGCCGACGTAGGTGTGGCCGAACTCCTCGTACGAGTAGAGAAACGCGCAGCCCCGCTCGACGCAGGCCGAGGGATGGACAACCTTGTCGCAATGGACACCGCAGCGGCGGCACTCGACCTCGTCCTGCGGGTGCAGCGGCAGCTCGCTCGCCTGGGCCGCGAGGTCGCGCTTGGTCTCCATGT
>Ga0307296_10002015_pt1 | contig 10345 bp, 9 predicted proteins | sample ER_DNA_153_FD_194467 | JGI IMG/M metagenome (GOLD analysis project Ga0307296, IMG submission 194467) | Bulk soil microbial communities from the East River watershed near Crested Butte, Colorado, United States - ER_DNA_153 | ecosystem: Environmental > Terrestrial > Soil > Floodplain | place: USA... | reverse complement strand
AGGCCCTCCGCAAGGTCCGCTTCTTCGAGGAGCTGACGGACGACGATCTCTCGCGCGTCGCCAAGGTCGGGCAGCGACGCAGCTACGCGGCCGGCGACGCGCTCGTGGAACGCGACTCCGACCGCGGCGGGCTCTTCGTGATCCTGTCCGGTGCGGCGCAGGTCGAGGTCGGCGGCGCCGTCCACGACCTCGCGCCCGGAGACTTTTTCGGGGAGATGGCGCTGCTCGGTCACACGCGCCGGTCCGCGAGCGTGAAGGCCACGGAGCCGGTGGAGGCGTTGGTGATCGAGACGATCTATTTCGACCCGTTCCTGATCCAGAACCCGAGCGTCGCGGTCGCGATCCTCCACGGCGTCGTCGAGCGACTCCGCGAGGTGCAGGACCGGGTCGATAGCGCCGGCTCCGCCTAGCGGCTGCGATTGTTGAAGAGATCCAGGAGTAACCCGAACGTCAGCAGCCCGCCGACGATGCCGAACGTGATCGGAACCCACCCCGGCACCCGCGCCGACATCGCCGTCAACCCGCTCGCGAGGATGGCCGCGCCCGCCGTCAGCCCCAGCGCGAGCTGGCGCCCGGCCCGGCGCACCGTGGCCTCGAGCGGCGCCGCACGGAAGTTGATCTCCATCTTCTGGCCGGGCCGGGCGCCGATCATCCGCTCGATCGCCTCGACCACGCGCATCGCCCGCACCTTGAACTTCTGCGACTGGTAGAAGAATGCCTTGGGGTCGATCCTCGCTCCCATCCCGCGCAGCAGGCTGCGCATCAGGAACTTGCCCGCCACCTCGAACGGGTCGAGGTCGGGGTCCAGCTGTGCGGTCGCCAGTTGCATCTGCGCGAGCGCCTTGCCGGTGAGTGCCAGCGACGCGGGCAGCGGCACACCGAACCGAAGGGAGATCTCCGTCATCTCCTGGAGGATCGGACCGAGCTGGATGTCCTTCAGCGATGAAGTCCGGTATCGAGCCATGAGCGCTCCGATCTCAGACTGGAACCTGTCCAGGTCGAGGTCGCTCCGCTCGATCGCGTTCGCCAGCATCAGCGTGACGTCTGTCAGGAATCCCACGTCCTCCTGGGAGAACGCCATCAGCAGCAACATCAGATGCTCGCGCATCTCGGCGCCGACCTCGCCGACCATCCCGAGGTCGAGGAAGTACAGGCGCTCTTCCTGCGGCTGCCACATCAGGTTGCCCGGATGCGGGTCGGCGTGGAAGAACCCGTCGACCATGATCTGCTTGTAGAAGGACTCGAGGAGCTGACGAGCCGCCTCCTGTCTGGGTTCGCCCTCGGGCGCCGTGTCGAGCGGGCCACCCCCGACGTCGTGCATCACGAGGAGCCGCGAGGTCGAAAGATCACGGTGCATCGCCGGCACCGCGAGCCGCGGGAAGGGTTCGAGCACCTCACCGATCCGCTGCATGTTCGAGGCCTCCCGCCGGAAGTCGAGCTCGCGCTGGAGCGAGTCCGACAGGTGCTGGAAGACCGCCTCCATGTCGATGACGAGTTTCAGGCTGGGACGCTTGGACGCCTTCTCCGCGAACACTTCCAGCAGCGCGAGGTCCTGCTCGATCAGCTCGCGGGCATCGGGTCGCTGGATCTTGATGACCACTTTCTCGCCGGTCGCGAGCGACGCCCGATGGACCTGGGCGATCGTCCCGGCGGCCAGAGGCTGCGGTTCCACCGTCTCGAAGACGTCCTCCCACGGGACGCCGAGCTCCTGCTCCATCACCGAGACGACCTGCGACTCGCTGAGCGGCGGCACGTTGTCCTGAAGGGTCGCGAGCTCTTCGATGAACTCGGACGGGAGCAGATCGGGCCGTGTCGAGAGGATCTGACCGAGCTTGCAGAACGTGGGACCGAGCTCTTCCAGCGCCGTCCGAAGCCGCTTGGCCTGGCGTCGCCGGCCGACGACACCTTCCTCGTCAGGCCGACCGAAGAGCTCCCGGAGGCCGTGCTTCGCGAAGACGACGCCGATCTTCGTTCCGCGGGCGACCAGATGTGGCCGGGTCACCGGTTCCGCGACCGACGACCGGATCACGCTGGTGGAGGATGGGCTCCGCACGGCCGTCGTCTGCCCGTTCGTCGTGTTCACGATGATCAGCGTGCAGCGAGCGTTGTGGCTGATCCGGTTGGGCACGTTGCCGAGCAGGAACTCCTTCCGGCCCGCCATCCCCGCGTTCCCGACGACGAGGACATCGATGGCTTGGTCTTCGGAGGAACGCACGATCGCCATGGCGGGATCGTCGTCGATCACCACATGAGCGTGTCCGCGCTCCCCGGCGAGTTGCGTCGTGTAGACCTGCAGCTCGTCGGCGGCGCTGTGGGCACGGGTCCCCTCTGCCGCCCCGTACTCGGTGTCGGCGGGGTGCTCGGGAACGATGACCTGGACGATGTGGAGCTCGGCGCCGAACCGCTCGGCGAACGAGGCCGCCCACTCCACCGCTCTCGTGGCGGTTTCGGAGCGGTCGGTGCCCACCATCACCCGGCGGACCGGGCCGACGGCGTCCGTGTCGATCGAAGCCATGGGCGCATCATGGCGCCTCGGATGCTCCGCAGCCAATGCTGAGGACCCGTGGACGGGGGTGATGCCAGCACTCATACCCAGCGCGACCTGGGCCGTTGGTATCCTGCCTCGTCCGCCGGAGTAGCTCAGTGGCAGAGCAACCGCCTCGTAAGTGGTAGGTCATGGGTTCGAATCCCATCTCCGGCTCGGTTGCCGCCACGGTCGCCGCCGAAAGTTGCAGGAGGAGGTCGCAGGTTGGGAGAATCGCGTCGAATGAGGGCCCTCCGAGCGATCCTTTCTGCCGCCGCCCTCGTGTTGCTTCTCCCGGCGGGCACCGCGTTCGCCCAAGTGTCGGTCGACCCGTCGGTCACTCCGGAGATCAATACCGGGGGCTGGATCAAGGGGATGTCGATCCTGCTCGCTGTGCTCGGACTCATCGTGATCCTGATGCTGGTGGCGGCCTACATCCGCTATGCCCCTCGCTTCTCCACCGACGAGTCGACACTGAAGGTGGTGCGTGCCGACCGCGTTCGCCCGGGCGAGGAACTGCCTCGCCGCACCGTGGACATCAAGGCCGCGATTCCGGTGGTGGTTGCACCCCCACCGCTGCCGCAGCCGGCAGGAGTCGCGGCCGCCGCCGCGGCCGCACCAGCCGCTGCGCCTGCCGCCGCGGCACCAGCTCCGGCCGCCGCACCGGCCGCTGCTCCGGCGTCGGCCGAGCCGAGCGCGGAAGCGCCCTCGAGCGAAGCCCCCGCCGAGACACCCGAAGCTCAGCCGGCCCCGGCCCCCGAGGCGCCTGCTTCTGCCCCCGAGGCGCCTGCTTCTGCCCCCGCCGCGCCTGCCGAGCGCGTCGAGGTCGCGATGGACCAGGAGGTATTCGACCAGACGCTGAAGCAGCTGCTCGACAAGGGGACCGACAAGCGGGTCGCGGAAGGGCAGGCTCGTCGGGCCGGGATGATCGCGGCGCGCAAGAAGGCCACCGGCGAGGCCTAGTCTCCCGAAGCGCGTAGCCTGTCGAGATGGACGCCACTCGCGTCGACTGGTCCATGGGGTCTCAAGCCGCCCGATTGGCGGACTGGGACGCCGCGCTCGCGATCGGCCGCCGGGTCGCCGGACCCGGCGTCCGCGTCCTCCCCGCCGACCGAGCGCGTATGCGCGAGGACTTCGCGGAGCTCGTTTCGTTCGCTGAGGAGAAGATCACCGACTTCACCTCGCTCGATCCCGGCGGATTTCGATCGCGCGCGTGGGTGATGGGCAGAGGCGAATGGATCCGCGCGAACCTCGGCGGACTCCAACGGATGTTGGAGCCGCTGGCGGGTCGGATCCTCGCCAAACAGTCCGGCCACGGCACGCTCCGACGGAAGGCGCTCGGCGCCCAGGCCGGCGGGCTCCTCGGGTACGTCTCGAGAAGGGTGCTGGGGCAATACGACGCCTTCCTCCCACCCGACGACGAGGGGCTCCTCTACTTCGTCGGGCCCAACGTCGCGGAGGTGGAGCAGCGCTTCTCGCTCCCGTCCCGTGACTTCCGATTGTGGATCGCGGTTCACGAGGTGACGCATCGGGTGCAGTTCGGAGCCGCGCCGTGGCTCCGAGGTCACATCCGCGCCCAGGTGGATCGCTATCTCGGCACGATCTCACTCGAGTCGATGGATTTCGGACAGCAGCTCCGACGGGCGATCGACGAAGCTCGCGCCGGTGCCGACCTCCGGGGGATGGGAGGGCTCTTCCTCCTGCTGAACGACGAGCAACGCGAGATCGTTCGGCACGTCCAGGGCGTGATGTCGCTTCTCGAAGGCCACGCCTCGTTCGTGATGAACGAGGTTGCGAAGGATCACGTCCAGGACCTGGCGCGGATGCGGAAGGCACTGTCCGAACGGAGGCGGCACGCGGGCGGCCTTGAACGATCCTTCCAGCGCGCGATCGGCTTCGACAAGAAGATCGAGCAGTACGACGCCGGCGAGCGATTCGTCCGAGAGGTGGTCGCCCAATCGGGCATGGAAGGGTTCAACCGGGCGTGGCTCGCGCCAGAGGGACTCCCGAGCGTCGAGGAGATCGCCGAGCCGTCTCGCTGGATCGCGCGCGTCGCCGGGAGCTGAGATGCCTCGCCGGCCTCCGGCGGTCGCCCGGGTGCTGGAGCGCGTCACCAAGACTGCCCGCAAGCACGAGATGTTCGGTCCGGGAGACCTGGTCCTCGTTTCCTGCAGCGGTGGTCCCGACTCCGTCTGCCTCCTCTATTCCTTGTGGCACCTCCGGCGCCTCTTCAAGATCCGGCTCGCTGTCTTCCACTTCGATCACGAGCTCCGGCCCGATTCCGCGAAGGATGCCGCATACGCGAGGAACCTCGCAGAGCGCTTGAAGCTCCCCTTCCATCTCCGATCCGCCGAAGGCCGACCGAAGAAGGGGGTATCGGTCGAGGCGTGGGCCACGGTGGCCCGGATGAACGCCGCGAACGACATCCGACGTGAGATCGGTGGGAGTGTCACGGCGGAGGGACACACGCTCGACGATCAGGCCGAGACCGTGCTGCTCAACTTGATCCGTGGCTCCGGCCTCGAAGGGATCGCGGGGATCGATCCGGGGCACCGAAGCCATGCGCTCGTCCAGCCCCTCTTCGACGTCGAGCGCGCTGACGTGGAGGCGTTCTGCCGGGCGCTCCATCTCAGACCACGACGCGACCCGATGAACGAGGATCGCCGCTACCTGCGCGCCGCGATCCGCGGCGAGGTGCTCCCTCTCCTCGAGCGAGCGACGGGCCGGGGGGTCTCGAGAGCGATCGCGAGGACCGCGGACCTGCTCCGAGCGGACGGTGACGAGCTCAAGGCCGGGGCTGTGATCGCGTACCGGGACACGGTTGACGGTGATCGAGGCGCCGATGTCAGGTTCGATGCCGCGAAGCTCAGAGCGCTCCCGCCCACCGTCGCCTCCCGGGTGATCCGGCTAGCGGTCTACGACGTCCTGTCGACCGAATGGGCCGCTCCCTGGTCCAAGAACGCGATCGAGGCCGTGCTCGACCTGGCGAAAGGCCGACCCGGCCGGCGAAGGGATCTGGCCGAAGGGTTGAAGGCGATCCGCGAGAAGGAGTACGTTCGCGTTTCTCGTTCTTCCCCGCCTTCCCTCGAGAGCTGATGGGTTGCTCGATGCCGAAGGAGGAGCGATGACCGCGGTCTCTACACTGACCGACTACGTGCAGGCCTACGAACCCGACATCGAACGCGTCCTGATCTCCTCCGAGGAGATCCAGGGCAAGCTGGCGGAGATGGGCGAACAGATCTCCTCCGACTACGAAGGCAAGTCGTTGTTGCTGGTGGGGGTCCTGAAGGGCGCGTTCGTGGTCATGGCCGACCTCGCCCGCTACGTCCGCCTGCCGCTCGAGTTCGACTTCATGGCGGTGTCGTCCTACGGCGCGGCGACCAAGACCTCCGGGGTCGTGCGGATCCTGAAGGACCTGGATCACGACCTCGACGGGATGGACGTGCTGCTCGTCGAGGACATCGTGGACTCGGGGTTGACGCTCAAATACCTGCTGAAGAACCTCGCGGCCAGGAAGCCGGCTTCGCTGGAGGTCGCCGCGCTGCTTCGCAAGACGGGGATCCAGAAGGTTCCGCTCGACATCCGGTACGTGGGCTTCGACATCCCGCCGGACTTCGTGGTCGGCTACGGCCTGGACTTCGACGAGCGGTACCGGAACCTGCCGTACATCGCGACGCTCAAGCCCGAGGCGTACGGCGGCTAGCGGAACCGGCCCGCGGATGCAGGTCGTCCAACCGAACGTGAAGCGGTTCGCTCTCACCCTCGTCGCCGTTGCCGTCGCCTCCTGCGGAGGCGCCGGCTCCGGCGACGGGACGTCGGGGATCCGCGGCCAAGCGCTCGCCGGTCCCCAGTGTCCCGTCGAGATCCAGGGCTCCCCTTGTCCCCCGGTCCCGTACGAAGGGATCGTGGTCGCGACCGATATCGAAAGCGACGCCGAGTTCACGGTCGATACCGACGCGGACGGTCACTTCGAGCTTCGATTGGAGCCGGGGACCTACGAGGTCTCGATCGTCTCGGACTCCTCCCCCCCGTTCGCGAAGCCTCAGACCGTCACCGTCGAATCCGGCGCGTTCGCCGAGATCACCGTCTCCGTCGACACCGGCATCCGCTAGCGTCGGCCGCCGCATCGGGGGCCGACGCATCCAGGGCCGACGCATCCAGAGGTGGTGCTACCCTGACTCCGGGCTCGGGCGCACCACATGCCGGAGCCCGTTGCGTCCCCAGGAAGAGGCCGCGCTTTGTCCCAGCCAGAACCTCCGTTCCGACGACTCGCTCGCACCCCGACCATCTGGATCGTGGGCGCGACCGTGTTGTTCTTCGGCTTGCTGTCCATCCTGAACCGGCCCGAGACGGGGAAGACGATCAGGCTCAGTGATTTCCTGCATCTCGTCGACGACGGGAAGGTCAAGAACGCCACGATCCTCGAGGGCGACCAGCAGATCCGGGGGACGCTCGATGACGGCACCGACTACGTCGTGTTTTACCCAGCCGAGAGCGCCGACGAGATCACCACCCAACTCGAGGGAGCGGGCGTGTCGACGGAGGCCAAGCCGCAGAAGCCAAGCGAGCTCGTCGGGCTCATGTACTACGTCCTTCCGATCCTGCTGCTCGCCGGGCTCTTCCTGTGGATGATGAACCGGGCGCAGGGCGGCGGCGGCCGCGTGATGCAGTTCGGTCGGAGTCGCCACAAGACGGTGGGGAAGGACCAGCCGAAGACCACCTTCAAGGACGTCGCGGGTGTGGACGAGGCCATCGAGGAGCTGGAGGAGGTCAAGGAGTACCTCCAGCATCCGTCCAAGTTCCAGGCGATGGGTGCGAAGATCCCGCGGGGCGTGCTGCTGTTCGGCCCGCCCGGGACCGGCAAGACGCTCCTCGCTCGTGCGGTGGCGGGCGAGGCCGGCGTTCCGTTCTTCTCGATCAGCGGCTCCGACTTCGTCGAGATGTTCGTCGGAGTCGGCGCCGCGCGAGTTCGGGACCTCTTCGAGCAGGCGAAGGCGAGCGCGCCCGCCATCGTCTTCGTCGATGAGATCGATGCGGTCGGCCGTCACCGCGGTGCCGGCCTGGGCGGCGGTCACGACGAACGGGAACAGACGCTGAACCAACTCTTGGTCGAGATGGACGGGTTCGATCAGCGATCCACCGTGATCCTGATGGCTGCGACCAACCGGCCCGACATCCTCGACCCCGCGCTCCTGCGCCCCGGCCGGTTCGATCGGCAGATCGTGGTCGACAGGCCGGACCTCGAAGGACGGAAGGCCATCCTCCGCGTCCACGCGAAAGGCAAGCCGCTGGATCCGGCCGCGGATCTCGACATCCTCGCCCGGCGCACACCCGGGTTCACCGGCGCCGACCTCGCCAACGTGATCAACGAGGCCGCCCTTCTCGCCGCGAGGCGTTCGAAGAAGAGCATCACGATGAAGGAGATCGAGGAGGCCGTCGACCGCGTGATGGCGGGACCGGAGCGAAAGAGCCGCGTGATGAGCGAGGCGGAGCGACGGCTGATCGCCTATCACGAAGGCGGCCACGCGATGGTCGCTCACGTCCTGCCCAACACCGACGAGGTGCACAAGATCACGGTGATCCCTCGCGGCCGCGCCCTCGGCTACACGCTGACGCTTCCCGAACAGGACAAGTTCATGATGACCCGCGAGGAGCTCCGGGATGAGCTGGCGATGCTGATGGGCGGGCGGGTCGCGGAGGAGATCGTGGCCGGAGACGTCTCTACCGGCGCGGGAAATGACATCGAGCGGGCGACCAAGATCGCGCGTCAGATGGTGACCGAGCACGGGATGAGCGATTCGATAGGACCGAGGACCCTCGGACAGAAGCAAGGCGAGGTCTTCCTGGGCAGAGACTGGGCGACCACGCCCGACTACTCGGACGCGGTGGCGTTCGAGATCGATCGGGAGGTCAGTCACCTGCTCGACGAGGCGCACGACGTCGCGCTCGAGATCCTGGATGAGCACCGGAGCAAGCTCGACGAGCTGGCTGCCCTCCTGTTGGAGAAGGAGACGCTCGATCGAGAGGAGGTCGAGTCGTTCTTCAAGGCCGTCACCAAGCGCGCGCCCCGCGCGCCGGAGGTCCGCAGCGCCGGCCTCGCCGTCTCTCGCGTCGAGATGTTCCCGCCGCCCGAAGCGCCCGGGCCGCTGCGGCGATGACCGATCGCTGGGCGACCTTCGACTGCTACGGAACGCTGATCGATTGGGACGGCGGCATCCGGCGGGCGCTCGCTCGGGTGTGGCCGGACGAGAACCCGGAGCAGCTGTTCCGCCAGTACCAGGAGGGAGAGCATCGGGTGCAGGCCGGTCGTGACATCCCGTATCGGCTTGTTCTGCGCGAGACGCTCGCGGCGATCGCCGAGGCGGAGGGGCTGGAGCTGCTGCCCGCGGATGAGGACGCCTTGGCGGAGGCTCTCCCGTCATGGCGTCCGTTCCCGGAGGTGAGGAGCTCGCTCTCGGAATTGAAAGACCGCGGCTGGCGTCTCGCGATCCTGTCCAACTCCGACCCCGATCTCCTCGACGCGTCGCTCAAGACGATCGGCGTGGAGGTGGACGTCCGGATCACGGCCGCCGAGGCGCATGGGTACAAGCCGGCCTACGGGCATTGGGACACGTTCTTCCGGACGACAGCGGCCGACCGGGAGCGCCACGTCCACGTCGCGGCGTCGCTGTACCACGACGTCGAACCGTGTGCGCAGCTCGGGCTCCCGTGCGTGTGGATCAATCGCTTGGACGAATCGAGCGACCTGCCGCGCGCCGGCGAGTTGTTCAACCTCGCCACACTTCCTGGAACGCTGGACGCACTGGTTCCCAAGTAGCATCGCGTCCATGGACCTGCTCGGACCACCGGAGGCGTTCGACGCCAAGAAGGTGGAAGAAGGCGTTCGCCTGATCCTCGAGGGGATCGGAGAGGACCCGGATCGTGGCGGTCTCCGCGAGACGCCCGCCCGCGTCGCCCGCATGTATGAGGAGATCTTCGCGGGGATCGGCAAGGATGCCTCACAGCTCGTCACCGTCGTCGAGGGTGCCGACTACGACGAGATGATCATGGTTCGCGACATCCCACTTCAGTCCTTCTGTGAGCACCACCTGATCCCGTTCGCCGGACGGGCGCACGTCGCGTACATCCCGAACAAGGCGCAGCAGATCACCGGCCTCTCGAAGATCGCGCGCGTGGTCGACCTCCTCGCGAAGAAGCCGCAGGTCCAGGAGCGACTGACGACCGAGATCGCGGAGGCGATCGATCGGGCGCTCTCGCCCCGGGGCGTGTTCGTCGTGATCGAAGCCGAGCATTTCTGCATGACCATGCGTGGGATCAAGAAGCCCGGCGCGGTTACCGTGACCTCGACCGTGCGGGGTCTGTTCCGCTCCGATGCTCGGACACGCCAGGAAGCGATGGACCACATCGGCATGCGCTGAGGTTCCGGTGCCGTCGGCACTACCATCTGTGCATGGACGGCGTGTGGCGCTGCCGTGATCGCGAGCTGCCGCTCGGCGAGCGGACGTTCGTGATGGGCATCGTGAACGTCACGCCCGACTCGTTCAGCGACGGCGGGATGTTCGACCATGCCGAGGCGGCCGTGAAGCACGGGCTGCAGCTCTTGGAGGAGGGCGCCGACGTCCTCGACGTCGGCGGCGAATCGACCCGGCCGGGGTCCGACCCGGTCGACGAGGAAGAGGAGCGCGCTCGGGTGTTGCCGGTGATCGAGGGGCTCCGGCGCGAAGCGCCTGAGGCCCTCCTCTCGGTGGACACCCGCAAGGCCGCGGTCGCGCGCGAGGCCCTCGCGGCGGGCGCCGATGTCGTGAACGCCATCGGCGCCGG
>Ga0307296_10002014_pt1 | contig 10348 bp, 8 predicted proteins | sample ER_DNA_153_FD_194467 | JGI IMG/M metagenome (GOLD analysis project Ga0307296, IMG submission 194467) | Bulk soil microbial communities from the East River watershed near Crested Butte, Colorado, United States - ER_DNA_153 | ecosystem: Environmental > Terrestrial > Soil > Floodplain | place: USA... | reverse complement strand
GCCGCAACCGCGGGCCCACGCACCGCGAGCATCGTGTCGCGCCACGGCATCCGGCCCCGCTCGGGGTCCCCGGCCCACTCGTCGCCGATGCAGAGCCCGCCCATCATCGCGTCGCGGCCGTCCACCACGACGAGCTTGCGGTGATCGCGGCTGAACACCTGGAAGGGGCTGCTCGTGAGCAGGGGCCCGAAGGAGCGGACCTCGGCGCCTGAGCGCCGCAGCTCGCGCCAGAATCGCCAGCCCGTCCCGACGCTGCCGAGCGCGTCGTACAACACGTGCACCCGGACGCCGCCACGCGCCCGTTCGGCTAAGGCGTCGCCGAAGCGGCGGCCGGTGCGGTCGTCCCGGATGATGTAGTTCTCGAAATGGACCGAGCTGCGGGCGCCGGCGATCAGCGCGAGCATCGCGTCGAGCGCCGCCGGGCTGTCGGGAATGTGCCGGACCTTGTTGCCGGGGATCAGGCGCGCGGCGCTCGCGCGATCGAGCGCGAGCGCGAGTCGGTCCGTCACCCTCCAGCTCCGCCGAGACCCAACGTGGGCTCCACGGTGCGCAGTGCCTGGATGCAGAAGGTGATGTGCTCGTCGAGCGCCACGCCCAGCTCCTCGGCGCCTTTGCGCACGTCGTCACGATTGACGCCGCGCGCGAACGCTTTGTCTTTCAGCTTCTTCTTCACCGACGACGCCTCGAGGTCGGAGAAGCTCTTCGACGGACGCACCAGTGCGCAGGCCACGAGAAATCCGCACAGCTCGTCCACGGCATAGAGCGCCTTGGCCATGGGCGTGTCGCGCGGGACGCCGGTGTAGTCGCCGTGTCCCATGATCGCGCGGCAGATGGGCTCCGCCACGCCCTTCTCGCGCAGCTGCCCCACGCCCCACGCCGGGTGCCCCTCGGTGGGCGAGTGCTCGGGGTTGGGATAGCGCTCGTAGTCGTAGTCGTGCAGCAGTCCGGCGAGACCCCAGGCCTCGACGTCTTCGCCCGACTTGACGGCGTACGCGCGCATCGCCGCCTCGACGGCCAGCATGTGCTGGCGCAGCGAGGGGGACTTCGTGTGTTCGTGCATGAGCGACAGTGCTTCGTCTCGGTTCACGGGTTACCCCGGGGCATGGCCCCGGGGTTAACCCACCCGGCGCCGGGTTCGATGTCCACGTCCCACCGTTCTGCCCACAAGGCCAGCATCAGGAGCGGCCACAACTTGCGGGCGTGATTGGCCCTGCCGGACCGGTGCTCCTTGAGCAGCGGCGTGTCGAGGAGGCGGTCGGCGAGCGGCGCGAGGCCGGTGTTGAGCCACCGCGCCACCGGGACCGACAGACCGCGTTTGCGGCGGTCGATCACGGCGGCAGGGACCAGGCCTCGCGCTGCTTCCTTTAATATCGCCTTGGTGGTGAAGCCCCGCACCTTGCGTGCCGACGCGACGGGAAGAATGAGCTCCATCAGTTCGCGGTCCAGGAACGGCGCGCGCGCCTCGACCGACGCCAGCATCGTGGCGCGATCGACCTTCACCAAGAGATCGTCGGGCAGATAGGTCACGAAATCGAGCCACAGGACTCGGTTCAGCGGGTCTTCGTGCGGGAAGCCCGTCAATTTGCAAGCGAGCTCGGGCACGATCCCCGCGGAGGGGCCCAGCGCCCCGAACCAGGCGAGGTGCCGCTCGAGCCAGGGCAGCTCCGCGGCCGCGACGAACTGCTTGAGCAGGAACTCGAGCGTGACTTTCCCTGTCGAGGCCGGCCACGTGTTCACGGCCCAGCGCAGGCCTCGGCGCATCGCGCCGGGAAGGCGGAGCCATGCGGCGGCGGCTTTGTGGCCGAGATAGGTGGGGTAGCCGCCGAACAACTCATCGGCCCCTTCGCCCGACAGTACCACTTTCACGTCGTTGCGTGCCGCCTCGGCGAGCAAGTAGGTCGGCAGAATGGCGGGATCGCCGAGCGGCTCCGCCATCGATTGCTTGACGACGTCGAGCGCGCGATGCAGTCCCTCGTCGTCGGCGGTCACGACGTGATGTACGGTCTTGATATCGTGGGTCACCGCCTCCGCGTACGCGCTTTCGTCGTAGCCCGGCTCGACGAAACGCACGGCGTAGGTGTGGATCCGCTCCCCCGGCATCACGCGCGCGGCGGCTCCCACGAGCAGCGACGAATCGAGGCCCCCGCTCGTGAAGATGCCCAGCGGCACGTCGGACATCAGCTCGCGCTCGACGGCCCGGAGCAGCGTGCCGCGCAGCTGAGCTGCGTCGACCAGCTGCGACGGCGCGGCGGCGGCGGTGGCGGGGCTCCAGTAGGGCCGGTGCTCCACCCGTTCTGCGTCGGCGAGCAAGACGTGTCCCGGTGCGAGCTTGTGGATCCCGTCGAACATCGTGTGGGGACCTGGTACGTAGCCGAGCGCGCGATACAACGCGAGCGCGGTGCGGTTCACGCGGCGCGGCTGATCGGGGAACGTGAGCAGCGCCTGGATTTCAGACGCGAAGCGCAGCTCGCCCTCGCGCTCCGTCCAGAACATCGGCTTCTCGCCGGCGCGATCGCGCGCCAGCAGCAGGCGCCCGCGGCGGTCGTCCCAGACGGCCAGCCCGAACATGCCGTCGAGTCGTGCCACGGCGCCTTCGCCGTGGCGTTCGTAGAACGGCACGATCGTTTCGATGTCGCCGCGGGACCGAAACGGATACCCCCAGGCGGTCGCCTCGCGTCGTAAGTCGGGAGCGTTGTAAATCTCGCCGTTGCAGACCATCCAGATGGCGCCATCGGGGCTTTGAAATGGCTGGTCGCCGGTGGTCAGATCCATGATGGCGAGCCGCCGCGCGCCGAGCCGCGCCCGCTCGTGCCCGACGATGCGCTCGCCGTCAGGTCCGCGATGGCGCAGCGATTGGGCCATGGCGGCGAGGCACTCAGGGTGCCGCAGCACGGCGCCCGCCCGCAGACCTACCGCGCCGAAGATGCCGCACATGGTCCGTACACCACGTACCGGCCCTGGACAGCCAGTAGTGCGATAGTCGAGTCGAGTGCCGCCCGAGTGGGCGCGTCGCCGGTGCGGGCGACAAAGACTGTCGGCTGCGGGCAGCGCGCCAGCACGTCGCGCCAATAGTCCGCCGGCTTCAAGGGAGAATTAGGCACCGCGCGCAGCTGGTCGGCGTAGTCGGCGATGAAGTTGCTGGTCAACTCTCGTCCGGTCGGCGTGGCGACCTCCATCGTCTCACCGAGATAGAACGGGAGCGACGGTGGGAACGCCGACACGCCGAGCACCCGGGTCCCGGGCGGCTGCGTGTTGCGAATGACCTGGGCGAGTGTCGCCGCCGACCGGTCGTCGCCGACGGCGGCGAGTAGCGACCCCGACGCGAGCGGAATCATCATCACGACGATCGCATAGCCGGTCAGGCCGAGGATCGGCTGGGAGCGCCAAACGGCGTAGCGCACGAGCGCGGCCGAGGCGGCGAGCGCAAGACCCAGCGCGAGCGCCGCGGACGGAATGGCCTCGCGCTCGGCGGGCGTGGGCGCGAGCGGCGCGGGGAGCCACACGGTAAGCGAGATAAGTGCCGTGCCCAACAGCGCCGCGACGCCGAAGTAGGCGCGCCACGCGACGCCGATCCCCTCGCGGGCGAAGACGCGCGAGGCGGCGAGCGCGAAGGCCGGCATCAGCGGCAACACGTACTGCGGCAACTTCGACTGGTTCAGCGTGAAAAAGACGAGCGGCCCCAGGACCCAACAGATCAGGAAGGTGGCGTCAGCGGCGCTGGGGTTGGCGCGCCGCGCGAGCCAGGTCCAGCGCCAGTGCTTCACGCGACCCAGGGCCGGCACGATCCACGGGAACGCGGCCACAGGCACGATCGGTAAATAGTACCAGACGGGCGCCGTGCGATGGAATTTGGTGGTCGTGACGCGTTCGAGGGTCTCACGCACGAACACGTAATGCGGGAACTCCGGGATGCGGGTCGAGATGGCGATGAACCACGGCAACGCCACGACGGCAAATGCCGCGAGCCCCAGTAGCGGAAAGACGCGGCGCAACGACTTGCCGGTGAGCAGCGCGTGCGGGATCGCAGTGGCGAGCGGAACGAGCAGCGCCACGGGGCCTTTCGTCAGGGCACCGAGGCCCATTGCCGCCCAGGCGAGAATCGGCCGTTCATCCCAGAATGCCACGATCGCCACGGTAGTAAAGAAAGCGAGCGCGCTGTCGAAGATCGTGGCGCGCGCGTACGCCATGACCAGCGGCATCGTGGCGAGAGCGAGTCCAGCCACCCATCCGGCGTCGTTGCCCCAGCGGCGCCGCGCGAAGAGAACGACGGTCGCGATCGTGGCCAGCGTGAACAGATATGCGGGCAGTCGCGCCGCGGTCTCGGTGGGGCCGAGCAGCTCCATGGTGGCCGCCGCGGCTGCGAAGTACACGACCGGCTTGTCGAGGTAGGGGAGCCCGTCGAGGTGCGGCAGGATGTAGTCATTCGACGACGCCATCTCACGCGCTACCTCGGCATTGCGTCCCTCGTCGGGGTCGAGTAGCCGGTACCCACCCAGGTTCACGCCCAGCGCCAGCGCCGCCGCCACGACGAGCAGCGGCAGCCGGCCGAGCGGGTTAGCTGCCGGCCCCGGCGGGTGGCGATTCAAGCGACTGCTGGGGCAGCTGTGAGACGGTGATGGGGACGGTGGTTTTGCGCTCCCCGTCTACGGTGATCTCGAAGCGGTACTGGCCGGCGTGGGGGAACGGCACGTCGAACACGAGGACCGCTGCCGCTTCGATCTCGGTGACGCCCGCGGGAGGCTCGGCGAAGTTCACGGTGCCGGAGCCGCCCAGCAGCTCCGTCTCCGCGTCATCGACCAGCCGGATCTGCACCGCGTGCTCGCCGATCTCGGTGCGCCTGCCTTTGAGACGGAGCACGAGGTGCAGCCGGGGGTGCATCGCCGGGAACTGCTGCACCCAGATGTGCTGGAAGATGCCGAGGACCGACATCTTGCCCGATTGATCGACCAACGCGTAGTCGGCGACAACGGCGAAGTCGAGATGCACTATTTCTTCGCCACCGGCACGCTCACCTTCGTGCGATCCCACGTGAACGTGATCGTCGTGGGCGCCGCGGCGGACGGCTCGAACCCGATGACGAACTGCTCCACCGGCGCCGCCAGCGTCTCGACCTTCGCGTCTACGCGCACCAGGTCCTGCTCGGCGTGGTAGTCGGTGCCCCACTGCCCGGTCTGCTTGTTGATGATGAGCTTCCAACCGGTGGGCGTGGGCAGCGTCCACAGCGTGTACTTGCCGGCGGGCACCGTGGCGCCCCCGATGACCAGATCCACGGTCGTGTTGAACTGGGTGGCGGCGTTCGCGCCCGTGCGCCACGGGGTGCTCCACGGGACGACGTCGCCGAAGATCACGCGGCCGCGCTTCTGGGGCCGGCTGTAGTCCACCCAGACTTCCGCGCCGCCAACCGTGGCACGCGCCGTGTCACGAACCGAGAGCTGCCCCAGGGGACGGGTCGCAAATGCGGCAGTCAGCGCGCCCAGGTTCGGGATCGACGCCACCCGCTCCACCTCGACCTGCACGGTGCTGCCCTTGCCCGTGAGCCAGACGAGCCGTCCCTGGCGATCGAGCCGGAACGTGAACGGCCCGAGTCCCGCCAGCTGCCCCTCGGTGAAGTTGAAGACGAGGGTATCGCCGCCGCGCCTCTTGACGTAGCCGCCGCTCGTCTGATTGCCCGAGGTGACCGCTGACAGCGCGACGCTGTCACGTCCCGCGGCGCGCGCCTGACGCCCGATCTGTTCGACCAGACCGTACACGTGCAGCGCGTACGGGACGGTGCCCCGCGGCACGGCCACGCGGGTGGTGACCATGCTGTCGCCGCGCGGGTTGGTGATGATCGCGGTATCGCCCACGAACTCGAGGGTACCCTTGGTTTCGGCGGGTCCGGGACCGCCGCCGATGTTGTGCGAAATCACTTCGATGCGGCGAATCGTCCCGTCGGGGTTCAAGTCCGCTGTGTAGATGCGATGGACGCTGCGAGGCGAGCGGATGACGAACTCTCCGCGCAGCTGCGTGGCGGTGCGCTTGTACTGTTCGAGCGACAACGTGTCCGACCCGATGCGGACCACGAACGCGCCGCTGTCCTGCACGGCGAAGATGCTGGCTGCGACGATCAACGCGAGCATAGCGCTACTCCCTTCAAGAGACGCGGATGGATGTGACCTCGTCGTTGCCCTTGATGGCGTTCACGACGTCCATCCCCTTGGTGACTTGTCCGAACACCGTGTGGACCCCGTCGAGATGGCGCTGCGGCGAATGGCAAATAAAGAACTGGCTGCCGCCGGTGTCCTTCCCGGCGTGCGCCATCGAGAGCGTCCCGGCGACGTGCTTATGCGTGTTCTTCTGCGTTTCGCATTTGATCGTATACCCGGGACCACCGGTGCCGACGGACCCCTTGCCGGTCTTCGAGTATGGGTCGCCGCCCTGGACCATGAAGTTGGGGATCACGCGATGGAATTTGGTCCCGTCGTAAAAGTTCGAGTTTGCGAGCTTCTCGAAATTCGCCACTGTGCCCGTGACCTCGTCGGCGAACAGCTCCACCTCGATGGTGCCCTTGGCGGTCTCGATTACGGCCTTCTTGTTCGGCATCTACGTTCCCGCGTTGAGGTTGTCGTCCACGTGCTGCACCGTCTTCATGCCGACGATCGCGCAGGCGATGTCGGTCCGGTCCAACACGAACTTGAGCGCCAGCTGCGCCGCACTGAGGCCCGACTTCTCGGCCAGCTCCTTGACGCGCTGGCCCAGGGCTGTCATCTGCGCGATGTACGGCCGCGGCATGCGCGCGCGGATGTCGCCATGCTCCCAGGTCGCGTCCGGCGCGTACTTCCCGGCCAGGAATCCGTTGGCCAAAGGCTCCCGCACGATAACCCCGACGTTGGCCGTGCGCGCGGCCGGGAAGAATGCGTCCTCAGCCTCCCGTCGCGCCAGGTTATACACGATTTGCACCGTGTCCGGCATGGTGGCGTTGACCGCGGCAATCCCTTCTTCGGGCGGGTGCACCGACACGCCGTAGAAGCGGATCAGTCCCTCGCGCTTGAGCTGCTCCAGCACCTCGTACGTCTCCATCGTGGAGATGACGTTGATCGGCGGGTTGTGCAGTTGCAGCAGGTCAATGTAGTCGGTGCGCAGCCGCACGAGCGAGCGCTCCACGGCGAAGCGCACGTACGCCCCGGTGAAGGTCGCGTCGTGCGTGACGGAGAGCGGCGCCCCACGCTCGATCTCCTCGAGCGGGCGGCCCACCGCCTGCGCGATGCGCTCGCGCATCAAGGGATGGACGTCGCGATTGTAGAAGTTGCCGCCGATCTTGGTCGCCACGATCACTTTGTCGCGGACGCCCTGGAGCGCCTCCCCGATCATTTCTTCGGAGTGGCCGTGGCCGTACACGTCCGCCGTATCGAAGAACGTGCACCCCAGATCGTACGCGCGCCGCACGGCGCGCTGCGACTCGGCGTCATCGGTGGGGCCGTACGAGTTGCCGAAGGCGTTGCCGCCGATTGCCCATCCGCCGAAACCGATCTCGCTGACCTGGAGGCCCGTGCGTCCGAGCACGCGTGTGTTCACGCGAGGAGCTTGGCGAGCGCAGCGGGGACCTTTACCGGCAGTGAGCAGGTCGTGCCGACGCAAACAATCGCAGCCGGCGCGTCGGCCAGCTTGCGAATCGCCACCTTCCGCGGGCGAAAGGCCTGCAGGGCGAGCAGGTGCATCGCGCACGCCGGGCCCTCCCCCGCGGGACCAGCGACTTCGATGCGGGTCACGGGGTGGACCGCCCAGTCGACGGCGCGGAGCAGGGTCGCACCGTGCAGCGACAGGTCCGCGGCGCTGCCCGCGAAGGCGCCGAGTTGGCGGTCGAGCTGCGAACGCCAAGCCGGTTCGTCGGTCATGGCCCAGAGGCGCGCGAGGACCAAGGCCGCGACGCCGTTCGGGGAGGGCGTCGGCGCGTCCTGCACCGGCTTGCCGCGGGTCGCGAGATACGCGGCGCCGGTATTGTCCTTCGCGACGTCGAAATACCCGCCGGCGGCCTCGTCCCAGTGGGTGCCGGCGCAATACGTCATGACCTGCGTCGCGCGCTCGAGCCACGCCGCGTTGCCAGTCGCCTCGTAGGCATCGAGGAACGCAACGGCCGCTTGCACGTTGTCGTCGAGCATCCCACGCGGCTCCGCTCGATCGAGCACGTGCGCCATCCCACGCCCTACGTGCCACGCCCCGTCCCAGATGCGCTCGAGGACCTTCAATGCCAGCGCATTACAGTCTTCCCTCTCCAATACCGCTCCGGCCTGAAGAAACGCGCCAGCCATCATCGCGTTCCAGTTGACATAGGCGGCGCGGTCTACGAAGGGTGCTTGGCGCTTGTCGCGCGCGGCCTTGAGCTTCCGCATCCCGTCGCTGAGCAGCGATCGCTCGTCATCCGCGGGGTCCTGCTTCCACCACAACACGTTCTTCTTGGGGTTGTGGTGCATCTCGCCCTGCTCTTCCACGTCGAATGTTCGACGCATCACGTTAAACACCGTTTCGTCGTTCAACGCCTCTCGTAGTTCGTCCAGCGTCCACGTCCAGTAGTCGCCGTCGTCCCCGAACGCGACGTCGGCGTCCTGGGACGTGTAGAACGCGCCGTTGTCCTTGTCCGCCAAGACCTGCAATGTCCAATCGACGATCCCGGTCGCCACTTCGCGGAACAGGGGCGTGCCGAAGGCCTGATATGCGGAGAGGTAGGCGCGGAGCAGCTCGGAGTTGTCGTAGGCCATCTTCTCGAAGTGTGGCACGATCCAACGCTCGTCGGTGGCGTAGCGGTGAAACCCGCCGCCCAGATGGTCGCGGATCCCGCCGCGGGCCATCGCGGTGAGGGTTTTCTCGACGACGTCACGCTGCCAATCGAGCTTGGTGTCGTGCCAGCGCGCCAGCAGAAACTCGCACGCGGCGGGGTGGGGGAACTTGGGCGCCGAGCCGAAGCCGCCGTAGCGGATGTCGAACAGCCGGGCGATCTGATCCGCGCCCTGGTCAACGAGGGCGGCGCTGACCGCGCCGGGCTTCGCTTCGTTCAGCGACTCGGTGACGTGCTGGCGGATCGCGCGAGCGTTGGTCGCGATTCTTTCGCGGTCTTCACGGTAGACGCGCGCCACTTGCAGCAGCACCGAGCGGAACCCCGGGCGGCCGTAGTGGTTGTTCTCGGGTGGAAAGTAGGTACCGCCGAAGAACACTTCTCCCTCCGGTGTGAGGAACGCCGTGAGGGGCCAGCCACCCTGGCCGGAGAGCGCCTGCACGGCGCGTTGGTAGCGCGCGTCGACGTCGGGACGCTCGTCGCGGTCCACTTTGACGCACACGAACTCGCGGTTGAGGACCTCGGCCACGCCTTCGTCTTCGTACGACTCTCCGTCCATCACGTGGCACCAGTGGCACCACACCGCGCCGATGTCGAGCAGCATCGGCTTGTCCTCGGCGCGCGCCCGCGCGAACGCCGCGTCGCCCCAGGGGAGCCAGTGCACGGGCTGATGGGCGGCGGACTTGAGGTAGGCCGAGGGTTCAGTCGAAAGAAGATTGGGCATGAGCCCTAGTCTACCCAGGCTGAAGCCTGGGCTCGGCCAGGGACTGTCCTTAAGGACAACGATGCGCCGAGCCCGCGCTTCAGCGCGGGAATCGGTGCGGCGGCCCTCACTGAGGTCCCTCCAGGTATTTCACCGCCACTCGACTCATCACCTCCGCCCCGATCACCAGCGAATCCTCGTCGATGTCGAAGCCCGCGCTGTGATGCGGCGCTGCATTGCCGGTCTTGGGACCCGATCCGACGAAGGCGAAGCAGCCGGGCACCTTCTGCAAGAAATACGACATGTCCTCGCCGCCCATCGTGCGGACGCCCGACTTCACGCTGTCTTTTCCGACGACTTGGGCAGCGACCTCGGCCAGCAGAGCGGCCATGCGCGCGTCGTTGACCAGCGGGCCGGAGAGCCGGCGGTAGCGGACCTCGGCGCGCGCGCCGAACGCGCCCGCGATGCCCTGCGCCGTTTCTTCGATGAGCGCGGGGGCGTCGTCCCAGAATCGGCCGCCGAACGTGCGCACGGTGCCGCGCAAGTCGGCGCGGCCGGGAATGACGTTGTACGCGTGCCCCGCGCTGAGCTGCGTGACCGACACGACGCCTTCTTCCAATGGATTGCGGCGCCTGGCCACGAGGCTTTGCAGCGCCGTCACGACATGCGCCGCGGCGAGGACCGGATCCGCGGTCTGGTGCGGAGCGGCGGCATGGCCGCCGCGGCCCAAGATCGTGATCTCGAACTCGTCCACCGACGCCATGATCGGACCGGGCATCACGCCGACCGTACCCACCGGCAGGTCATTCCAGAGATGGATCCCGAACGCGGCGTCG
>Ga0307296_10002012_pt1 | contig 10350 bp, 6 predicted proteins | sample ER_DNA_153_FD_194467 | JGI IMG/M metagenome (GOLD analysis project Ga0307296, IMG submission 194467) | Bulk soil microbial communities from the East River watershed near Crested Butte, Colorado, United States - ER_DNA_153 | ecosystem: Environmental > Terrestrial > Soil > Floodplain | place: USA... | reverse complement strand
AGCGTCTGGTCGGCGGCGACCCACCGCTCGTAGCGGGAGTGCTGGGCGACCCGACGTTGGACGCGGTATCTCCCGCCGAGGAGCGAGCCCGGTCCGACGCCCTGCACTGCCCCTCCCGCCGCCGTTCGACAGCCACACGAGATCCGCCCCGGCCCGCGTGGCGGCGCGCTGGCTCAGGTCCGGTCGTCGGTCATCCTACGTGCCGCCGGGCCGGTCGCCCGTACCGGCGAGCCGGAGGGGGCCCCGGTCTCCCGACCGGCGACGGTCTCGCCGTCGCCCTCGGGCGCCACGTCGACGACCTCCTCCTCCTGCGGTGGCGGCGGCGCCACCGGCACGGCCGGAGTCCGGCTGGAGGTCCGGGACCGACGCAGGGTCCGGACGATTCCCAGCACGAGGATCAGGAGGACGATCGCGCCGCCGACGACGTAGAACGCGTAGCCGGGCGGGTTCGCCCGCACGATGAGCGCGCCGGGAACCCCGATCGGCGTCCCGTCCGCGGTCGTGAGGATCGCATTGACCGGCACCAGTCCCGCGGCGAGCGCCTCCGCCCGGACCGGGACGACCGCGCGGCTCCCGGCGGCGATCTGGACCGGGTCGGGCTGGCTGACGATCCGCAGTCTCGTGTTGGTCGGGTTGAGGACCAGCCGCACCCCGTCGACGTCCACGCCGAGATCGTTGACGACGGTGACCTGGAGGGTGCCCTCGTCGGCGAGGAAGTTCGTCGTCTGGGGCGCCACGCTGATCCCGCGGGTCGCCGCAGCCGAGGCCTCGCTGGCCAAGCCGTCGAGGCGGTCGCGTTCGGCCGGGTTGGCCCGCCACCGGACCGACGGAAGCTGGTCGAGCATCGTCCACAGCTGGTTCCGGTACGCCTCGCCGTTCGGTCCGAGGACGCTGGCGATCTCCCCGGTCGTCCGCCGCTGCTCGGTGATCCGGCTCAGCCGGGCCGCGTCGACCTGCGCCTCGCCGTAGCCGCTCCATGATCCCTTCGAGGTGCTGGCCACCGGGTCCTGGTTGGCCGCCTGTTGCTGCAGCTCGCCGGTGGTGACGAACTGGACCCACGGGGTCTGCGCCAGGGTTCCGAGAACCTGCCGCAGCGCACCCACGTCGGGGTTCAGGCTGCGCGGCATCGCGACGAGAAACGTTCGAGCGGCACCTGGACTCTCCGCAAGGATGGCGCCGGTCTCGGCAACGAACCGCTGCGTCGTCAGTGCCCCTTCCGCCGCCGTCGTGGTTTGGGTCGAGAGCCGGCTCAGCACGTCGTCCCAGGCGAGCAGCGTCAGGCCGGACGGGGTTCGCCGCGGTGCCTGGCCGGTGAACCCACTGGTCACCGGCAACGCCGAAGAGGATCCCACCACCGCCTGCAGGCCGATGCCCGCGTATGCCTGTCGCAGGCCCGCCTCGCGGGTTGCCTCGAAGCTGCCGTCCACGGGCCACGCGATTCCGGTGGTCGTCGCGAGGCCGAGCTCTCGACCGAGGGAGGCGCTCGCCGTGATCTCGGCGACGACAGTCGGGTCGTTGGGACTGGTGGTGACGGTCGCGGCGAGATCGGGGTCCGCCTGAGGAAGCGCCCACAGGGTGTGCCGGCCCGCTCCGGTCGCAAGCCGCGTGCGCAGAGGGGCGACGAGAGGCACCAGCGGGTCGGTTGCCGCCGAGCCACCGGCGCTTCCGGGCGTCGCGGTGCCGGTGGTCGCCGCCGAGTCAACTCCCAGCACGCCCGGGTCGACCGCCCAGGTGACGGGCACCGGACCGGCTGGTCCGTCGCCATCGGTGCCGTCGAGGATGCGGCCGATCCGGGCAGCGGGGTCGAGCTCCTGCTTCCACGCCTCCGTCCGCGTGGCCGTGTTGGTGTCGAACAGCGCCGCGGAGGGGGTGAGGGTCACCGGGGCAACCACGGCCAGCCGGATCGGCTCGTACTGCTTGCTCCGCTGCCAGCCCACGAAGGTCCGGGTGGTCTCGTTGGTCGACGAGGCGGAGTCGCGCACCTGGATGGCGATGGGGATGATCCCGAACGCCCGGTTCAGCAGGAACCGGCCGGGCGGGATGGTGATGGTGAACGGCGCCGAGCTGCCGACGTCGACCGCCTGGCCGATCCGCGCGTTGCCCACCTCGAGGCCTCCAGGTGCCGCGGTGCTCGTCGCCCACGCTTCAACCGAGGCTCGGGTCACGACGGTTGTGGAGCCCAGTACCACGCGCACGGTCGGGTCGGCCAGGCGCGCGGTCCGCGCGACGACCGACCCCGTGATGGTGACGGTCACGCCCGGTCCGGCGACCGGGGGCGTGACGGAACCCAGTGCCAGGACCGCGGAGTCCGTCGCAGCGGCTGGGACCACGACCGGGCCGCCGGTCTCCCGCACCGGCCCGCCGGTGGAGCCGGGGGCCGGCGCCGACGCATACGCCGCCGGAGCGGTGGGCCCGAACAGGGCGAGGAGGAGGAGCAGTGCCAGGACCCGGCCTCGCCGGAAGGTCACGCGGTGCCTGCCAGCCGTTCCCAGGCGACCTGTGCGATCCGCCGTTCGTTGGGGAAGGTGAGCTGGTGGTGTACCTCGCGCAGCGGGAACCACGCGACGTCGATCGCCTCGCGGTCGGGGTCGTTGTCGATGGTCAGCTCGCCGCCGAGCGCCTCGAGAAGGTAGTGGTGCACAAACTTGTGGACCCGGCGGTCGGCCGTGGCGAACCAGTAGTCGATCGTGCCCAGCTCGGCGAGCACCCGGCCGGTGATCCCGGTCTCCTCGGCGACCTCGCGTTCGGCGGTCTGGGTGAGCGTCTCGCCCGCTTCGATGTGGCCCTTGGGAAGGCACCACTCGACGCGGCCAGCACGGTTGCGGCGGGCGATGACCGCCGTACGGGCACACCCTTCGTGGACGTCGATGACCACCCCGCCGGCGGAGCGCTCCTCGACCGCGGGAAGCCGGCGGCCGCGCAGCGCACCGCTGTACCTCCTGGGGGTACTCGAGGTCGTCGCGCTCACCGGACCACTGTAACCAGCGCGAGGAGAAGCCCGGTCCCGCCGGCGTCTACGCTGGCCACCCGTGTCACCCAGGGAACCGGGCGAGCGGCCCAAGCTGCTGCGAGCCGCCGTCGCACGGCTGGCGCCGGTCATCCCGGTCGGGCAGGAGCTGGGCGCGCGGTTCGCGGCGGCCGGGCACGAGCTGGCCCTGGTCGGCGGCCCCGTCCGTGACGCGTTCCTGGGCCGGACCTCGCCGGACCTCGACTTCACGACCGACGCGACCCCAGACCAGACCCTCGAGGTGATCCGGGGCTGGTCCGACGCACACTGGGAGATCGGCCGGGCGTTCGGGACGATCGGGCTGCGCAAGGGGGGACACCTCATCGAGGTGACGACCTACCGCTCCGACATCTACGACCGGACCTCGCGCAAGCCGGAGGTGACGTTCGGGACGACGCTCTCCGAGGACCTCGTGCGACGCGACTTCACGGTCAACGCCATGGCGGTACGGTTCCCGTCGCTGGAGTTCGTCGACGAGCACCGCGGCCTCGCCGACCTGGCGGCCCGGCTGCTCCGCACCCCCTCGTCGCCGAAGGTGTCGTTCGCGGACGACCCGCTCCGTATGCTTCGCGCGGCCCGGTTCGCGTCGCAGCTCGGGTTCTCAGTCGCGCCGGACGTGTCCGCGGCGATGACCGAGGCGGCCGGCACCCTGTCGATCGTCTCGGCGGAGCGGATCCGGGAGGAGTTCACCCGGCTGGTGATGTCGGACTCCCCGCGCGAGGGGCTGACCCTGCTCGTCAATACCGGGTTGGCCGACGTCTTCCTGCCGGAGCTGCCCGCGCTGCAGCTGGAGGTGGACGAGCACCACCACCACAAGGACGTCTACCAGCACTCCCTGACGGTGCTCGAACAGGCGATCGCCCTGGAGGGACCGCGCTCGGTGCCGGGAGTCCAGGCGCCGGAGACGGTCGAGGGGCCGGATCTCGTCCTGCGGCTCGCCGCGCTCCTCCACGACGTGGGCAAGCCGGCGACGCGGCGGTTCGAGCCGGGCGGCGGCGTCTCGTTCCACCACCACGAAGTCGTCGGGGCGAAGCTGGTGACCAAACGGCTCCGAGCGATGCGGTATGACAAGGAGACGATCTCGGCGGTGTCCCGGCTGGTCGAGCTGCACCTGCGGTTCCACGGGTACGGCACGGGGGAGTGGACCGACTCGGCGGTGCGCCGATACGTCACCGACGCGGGGCCGTTGTTGCCGCGGCTCCACCTGCTCACGCGGTCGGACTCGACGACCCGGAACGCCCGCAAGGCGCAGCTGCTGGCCAGCACCTACGACCATCTCGAGGTGCGGATCGAGCAGCTCAAGGCGGCCGAGGAGCTCGCGGCGGTCCGGCCCGAGCTGAACGGCAACGAGATCGGCGAGATCCTCGACGTCCCGCCGGGCAAGGTGATCGGCGAGGCATACCGGTTCCTGCTAGGGGTCCGGCTCGACGAAGGGCCGATCGGCAAGGACGCGGCTCGCGAGCGCCTGCTGGCCTGGTGGGGAGACCGTCAGACCTGACCTGTCTGGGGCCGGTCGGCACGCGGCATACTGTCCGACGCCACGGCGACCGGGAGGAGGGGCACCGATGGGAACGACTGGCGCGATCCTCGCTGCCGTGGCCACAGACGTCGGGCGGGTCCGCGACCACAACGAGGACGCGGGCCTCGTGACGCCGCACCTGGTGGCGGTGGCCGACGGCATGGGCGGTCACGCCGCGGGCGAGGTCGCCGCCGAGCTGGCCGTCGAGACGCTGCGCGGGATCGGCGCGTCGGACGACCTCCGCCCGCGCGACGTCGTCGCCGGGGTGCTCGAGGCCAACCGGGCCATCCTCGAGTCCGCGGCCCGCAACCCCGCGCAGACCGGAATGGCCACGACCTTGGCGGCGCTGGCCCGGGTCACGGTCGGCGGGGCGCCGCACTGGGCGGTGGCCAACATCGGCGACTCGCGGGTCTACCGGGTCGTCGACGGGGGGCTGACGCAGGTCAGCCAGGACCACTCCGAGGTGGCCGAGCTGGTCTCGCTCGGGCTGCTCACGTCGGAAGAAGCGCTGATCCACCCGGCCCGCAACATCGTCACGCGGTGTCTCGGGCGCGACCCGTTGGAGCCGGTCGACTCGTGGGTGTTCCCGCCGCACGCCGGGGAGCGGTTCCTCCTGTGCACGGACGGGCTGACCAACGAGCTGCGCGACTCGACGATCGCGCGTCTCCTGACCGACGGTGACGACGCCCAGGCCATCGCGGACCGGTTGGTCACTGCCGCGGTCGAGGCCGGGGGTCGGGACAACGTCACGGTCGTCGTCGTGCTCGGCTCCTCCTATGGTCCGGGGGGCGAGGTCGAGGACGAGGCGGACGAGGAGACCGCTCCGCGCAACGGGCACTCGGAGGTCACCTCGTGACCGGCGCGACCATCGACGTCCAGCGCCCGCCGGCCGGGTGGTCGCACCTTCGCGGTCCGTTGCTCCACGTGCTGGTGGCGATCACCCCGGAGGACCCTCGGCATGCGCCGTCGTCGGAGGCGGCGTCGGGTGGAGATCTCGACGACGTGCTCGATGTGCTGGCGTCAGAGGGTATGCGTCGGACGCCGGCTTTCGTCGCGGTGGCTGGTGCCGCGCGGCCGCGCGTGGTGACTCATGCGGACGGATATGCCGTGTTGACGTCGGCCCGGGGGACGCTCGAGGTTCGGGCTCACCACGCACGGGTGTGGTCCGACCTGGTCGCCGAGGAGGACGTGGACACCGTGGCGTTGCGGGTGTCGCCCACGTGGGCGGCTCCGAGGGTGACCGCCGCCGCGGAGCCCTCCCAAGCGGAGGATTCTCGACGTGATGACGTCGAAAACCCTCCGTTCGAAGCGTCGTCCGAGCCCGAGCCGGAGCCCGACCCGGAGTGTGAACCGGAGCCGGTGCCCGAGCCGGTGCCCGAGCTGCTCCGCCCCCCGAGTCGTGCGCCCCTGGTCGAACCGCCGCCCACCGCCGACTCCGACCTCATCGCCGCCGTCCCCTGGCGCCCGCCCCCCAACCCGCCGAGAGGCCAACTTTCGTCGGCATCCAGCGCTGAGAACGACCAGAGTTGGCCTCTCGGCGAGGGGAACCGGGACCAGGAAAGCCCGAACCCCAATCGGGACCCCGGCGACCCTGACCGGACCGTCGACCGCGCCGCCCTCCTCGCCGCCGCCAAACCCGACCGACCCGGCGCCCCCACCGGCCCGACCGTGCTCGCCGTCCTCTGCACCCGGGGGCACCTCAACCCTCCGACCAGCCCGACCTGCCGGGTCTGCGGCCGCGAGGTGCCGGCCCAGCAGGCGTACGAGACACCACGGCCGCCCCTCGGCGTCCTACGGCTCTCCACCGGCGACGTCGTCAGCCTCGACCGCGGCGTCATCATGGGCCGCGCGCCCCAGGCCCCGCCGGGCCTGCCGCCCGAGCTGCAACCGCACGTCGTCCGGATCGCCAGCCCGCAGCGCGATCTGTCGCGCAACCACGTCCAGGTGGTCGTCGAGGGGTGGCAAGTCATCCTCCGCGACCTCGACACCACCAACGGCACCACGGTGACCCCGCCCGAGGGGACACCGACGAGGCTCCGCGCCGGAGACCCGATGGTCCTCGAGCCGGGCAGCGTCGTGTCGATGGCCGACGAGGTCAGCTTCACGTACGAGGTGCCGAGTGAGGCGCAGCAGTGAGTCGGCTGCAGACCACCGGCGCGCCGCAGCTGCCGGGGCTGGTCTACGTCCAGCCACTCGGGTCCGGTGGGTACGCCGACGTCTACCTCTACGAGCAGCAGTCGCCCCGGATGCCGGTAGCCGTGAAGGTACTGCGCTCCGAGGGCCTCACCGACGTGCTGCGCCGCCAGTTCGCCGAGGAGGCCGACACCATGGCGGCCCTCGGCGACCACCCCTACATCGTCCAGATCTTCCGCGGCGGCACTTCGGCCGACGGCCGCCCGTACCTCGTCATGAAGTACTACCCGCCGCCGAACCTCGCCCGCCGCGCCCGGCTCAAGCCGCTCACCGTCGACGAGGTCCTCCGCACCGGGATCCAGCTGGCCAGCGCAGTCGAAACCGCCCACCAGGCCGGGATCGTCCATCGCGACATCAAGCCGGCCAACGTGCTCGTGAGCAGCTACGGAGCGCCCGGCCTCACCGACTTCGGCATCGCCGGCCGAGGCGGAGCCGAGGCTGCCGCCGCCCTCGATTGCGCGACGACGGACGGCGCCGACCCCGAAGACGTCGGCGTCTCGGTGCCATGGGCGCCGCCGGAGGTCCTCTACGTCCAGGGCGACGGCACCCAGTCGACGACACATCTGGCCGAGCGCGGCGACCTCTACTCTCTCGCCGCCACCCTCTGGCAGCTGCTCGTCGGGCGGTCGCCGTTCGAGATCCCCAGTGGCGACAACTCCGCATACGCGCTGATGCCCCGCATCCGCACCCAGCCGGTTCCCCCGACCGGCCGCCCCGACGTCCCACCGGCCCTCGAGCGGATCCTCGCCCAGGCGATGGCCAAGGACCCGGCGCTGCGCCCCGGCAGCGCGCTCGAGCTGGCCCGGCTGCTCCAGGGCGTCGAGCAGGAGCTGCACCTCGCGAGGACCCAGATCGTCGTCCTCGACGACCGCGGTGGACCCCTCACGACCGTGGCGGGCCCAGGCGACGACGCGACCCGGGTCAAGGCCGCCCAGCAGGTGCCGGCCCAACAACCACGGGGTATGCGTGCCGTCTGGTCCTCGGGCGCGTTCATCCCCGCGCGGGGCACCGAGCCCGACGACCACACCTCGGTCGCCCGTCCCGGCCAGCCCGCTCCCACCAGCCGCCGCCCCGTGGTCCTCACCCTGGTCGCTGTGACCGCGTGCCTGGCCGTCATCGTCGTCCTCCTGCTCCGACCCTCGGCCGAACCGGACCCGGGACCCACGCCCAGCCTGACCCGGACGGGAGTCGCCACCCAGAGCCAGACCACCGACTCCGCCATCGGCGACGGAGTGTTCGCCGCGCCCGTCGTCGTCGCGAACCCCAAGGTCGGCGCGGTGGAGTTCACCTGGAGCTACTCCGGCCCGAAGTCCACGGACACCTACCGCGTCCACATCGGCTCGACCCCCGAGGACGCCCAGATCGCCGACCCCGTGACCCTCCCGAAGGCCACCTACTCCGTGAAGACCGCCAGCGGCGCCTCCATGTGCCTCATCGCCACGGTGGTCCGGGCCGGTCAGATCTCCCCCGCCTCGCCCGCCGTGTGCGGCACGGCTCGCTGAGCAGCGCGCAAGGGCAACCCGGGGGATCGTTCTGGACACAAAGTTGCGTCGACGTGTCCGTCACGGTCACCCTTGTCCGGATTTAGCGGGCCTGGGGGCGGGCAGGACGAGCCGGTCGTCGACGCAAGGGGCAGTCGAAGCATGGTGAGCGGGATGTCGCGAGTGCGCCGCGTCGGCGCCGTGTCGACGGTCCTGGTCCTCCTCCTCGGGACTGCGCTGGTCTGGTTCGCCCTGCGCGCCGAGGGCGACGTCGTCCGCAAGACCGACCTCTTCGACGGCGGGGTATGGGTCACCAACGCCGAGCAGGCGCGGTTCGGCCGGCTGAACAAGCCCGCCGGCCAGCTCGACGCCGGGATCGCCTCGCCGGGCACCCAGAGCTCCGGTCTCGACGTCGTCCAGGACGGCGCCGCGGTCCTCGGGGTCAGCAAGGCCTCGAACCAGCTGCTCCCGATCAACCCAAAGACGGCCACCCTCACCGAGTCGAGCCAGATCACCCTTCCCACCCCGCCGCCCGCCGCCGCCAAAGGGACCTTCAAACCCACCGTCCTCGACCTGCGGGCCGGCTCGATCGCCATCGCGGACCCGGCGAAGGGCAGCGTCTGGGCGCAGCGGATCGACACGCGTACCGGCGTCTCCACCCTCGAGCAGCTGCAGCCCTCCCAGAAGCCGCGGGCCGTCCTGGGGGGCAGCACCGTCGTCGCGGTCGGCACCGACGGCACGGTGTATGCGGCGTCCGGCACCAAGGGCGACCTCGCCACCTTCCGGGTTGCCCCGGGCGGCGGTGACTTCGCCGACCCGGTGATCACCAAGCTCGGCTTCACGACCGCCTCCCTCCAGCTGACCGCCGTCGGCGGCCACTGGGTGGCCCTCGACGGCGCCACCGGCAAGGTCTGGTCGGACGCGGCACCGCACCCTGTCGATGTCGGGAGCGTGACCGGCGCTCCGGCGCTCCAGCAGGCCGGCCCCGACGCCCCGGGCGTCCTGGTCCAGACCGGCGACGCCCTTCTGTCCGTCCCGTTCGCCGGCGGCGCCCACACCCGTCCGGTCACGGTCCCGCCCGCCGGCGTCACCGGCCTCGTCGCCAGCCAGCCGGTCGCTCTCGGCGCGTGCTTCCACGCGGCGTGGGCCGGTCCCGACTCGGTCTGGTACGGGCGCTCGTGCACCACCGAGGGCGCCGACCCGAGCCAGCAGAGCCAGACGGCCGTCGAGCTCGGCAAGCTCACCAAGGGCGTCCGCGCCGACGGTGTCAAACTCCGCGTCAACCGCGGCCTGATCGTCCTCAACGACCTCGACTCCGGAAACGTCTGGGACGTCACGGACACCCCGGTCAAAGTCGACAACTGGGAATCGGTCATCCCGCCACCGCAGCAGGAGGACCAGAACCTGAAGAAGGACCCGAACCAGCAGGACGACCAGATCGTCACCACGCCCCCGCAGGCGCAGCCCGACGAGCTCAACGTCCGGCCCGGCCGTACGTCGAGCCTGCACGTCCTCGACAACGACTCCGACAGCCAGGGCTCGATCCTCGGCATCGCCCCTGGCGACATCAGCAAGCCCGACGTCCCCGACGTCAGCGCCGCGGTCTCCGTCGACGGCCAGACCGTCGAGGTCACCGTCCCCGCGGACCCCTCCGCCCTGACGTTCCGGTTCAGCTACACCGTCAACAACGGCTCCAGTGGCCAGAATTCGCGTGCCACCGGCAGCGTCGTCGTCCACGTCGTCGACGACTCGGTCAACACCCCGCCGTTCGTCCGAGGCGGGCAGGCGAAGCTCGCCCAGGCCAAGTACCCCGTCGTCCGCAACGGGCACGTCACCGTCGGCGTCGTCGCCGACTGGCGCGACGGCGAGAACGACTCGCTCTCGGTCGACTCCGGCGACCCGGCAGTGAGCGTCGACCCGTCCGGGGCCCTGGGCGTGAACGCTCCCGACAACCCCGGGACGTTCCCCGTCAAGTACGCCATCGGCGACGGCCGCGGTGCCGCCTCCGAGGGCCAGGCCACCGTCACCGTCCTTCCCGACGAGGCCCGGGCCGAGCCACCCCAGACCCAGCCCGATGTCATCCGCGCCGTCGTCGGCAAGCCGGTCCAGCTCCAGCCGCTGGGCAACGACGTGCCCGGCGCCGACCCGAC
>Ga0307296_10002011_pt1 | contig 10351 bp, 8 predicted proteins | sample ER_DNA_153_FD_194467 | JGI IMG/M metagenome (GOLD analysis project Ga0307296, IMG submission 194467) | Bulk soil microbial communities from the East River watershed near Crested Butte, Colorado, United States - ER_DNA_153 | ecosystem: Environmental > Terrestrial > Soil > Floodplain | place: USA... | reverse complement strand
TCCACGTCAACGGAAAGGTTGTCGATCCCTTGACGTACGTTCTGCCTGGCGCCATTCCGGACTGACGCTTCCGGTTGTACTGTGGCGTGAGGGTGAGAGCCCGGCAGAACATGGATTGTCGCTACCCTCCTCGTACGGCGCTCGCCGCGAGCGGCGGATGAAGGAGCGTGGTCTGATTGGTGCTTTCGACCATGTGGCGCCGGCAACGACAGAGGTGCATACTCCGTCTGGGTGCGCCCGTTTCGGCTCGCCAGTAACGAAGAGTCATGTGCATGGAGGTGCTCCGTGTCGTTCCGGACTTCACAGCCTGCCAGGTTTCTCGCCGCCTGCGCGCTGGTCACCGTCTCGGCATGTGCATCGGCACCGGCTCAGGAGAGCCGCCATGTCTACGCACCACCGGGCGAGAAGCTGATCCTCGCCGACGAGATCGCGAGAACCGGCGCTCGGAATGCGTGGGAGGCGATCAAGCGGACGCCGACCTTCCTCACGACGATGGAAACCAGCAATGGTACACCGACGCGCATGTGGCGTCGGGGTCGAGGCAGCGTGCTTCTCCGGGAGGCCCCACTCGTCGTCGTCGATGGGGTGATCTCCACTGATATCGGCATACTCGTGTCGATCCCCGCGGAGCAGATCGCCTACATCCGTGTGCTGACTGGCTCGGCGAGCACTGCCCGCTTCGGCACCCAAGGCGGCGCGGGAGCGGTCATGGTCCAGACGATGGTCGGTGCAGTAACACCTCTTGCACATCGGTAAGAACAGTTAGCGCTCCCCGGGCGATCGCGCATGACGCGCTAACGAGAACGGAGAACGGCCCGCAGCGCAATGTGCGCTGCGGGCCGTTCTCTGATCGTGGGCTCGAGACCAGCCTCTACCGTTAGGCTAGCGGACGGCGATCAGCACGGTCGTCACGAGCGTTCCGCTTGTGATCGTGATTGTCGCGTCGCCCGACGTTCCGGCCGTCTGAGAGGCATTGATCGTTATGGTCTGCGCCACCGGATCGATCAGGCCCACGCTAGCCACGGTCGTATTGCTGCTCACGGCCGTCGGAGTCGCGCACGGCGTCGTGGACCCGTTCGCCGCCCTGCATGAGTACCTCAGCGCGATCGAGCCCTTCGGTGCCAACGTTGCACTGGCCGGCGTCACCGTGAATGTGGCTGCCGGCGCCTGTGTAATCGTGACCACGCTCGTGTCGGCCACGGTCACCGTGTCCGCATTGGTGAACGTCGCCGCCTTCGTCGTGTTCTTGTAGGTGGCGATCACCCGAGCCGTACCTGGCGCCACGGCCGTTACCCGCCCCGTGGTGTTCACCGTTGCTCGGCTCGCATCCGCCGACGCGATAGAAAAGGTCGCGGTACGGCGGAAAACGAATAGCGTATCCTGACGCAGCGTCTTGACTGTGTCGCCGGGCGCGGCCAGGAGAGTGGCCGTAAACTGCTGCGCGCCACCAGTGACGAGGCTTGCCGTCGCCGGCAGCAGATCGACCGTGACAACGGGCCGCGGCCGCACGGTGACCGTGATATAGCCCGGCGTCGACGTCGCGCCATAGGTGACGCGGATGCGGGTCGTGCCCGCCTGGCGACCAAGGACGAAGTATTCGTCCGTGTCGTGATTCCAGAATACGCTGGCGATCGTTGCGTCGTCGGGAACGAAGCCTAAGACAATACCGCTTACGACCGTGCCGTTCTTGTCCTTGACCACGGCCGAGAGCGGGGTCGGGGCTAGGGAGTCGACGCGGACGTCGACCGTCGCCGGCACCGGGGTGACGCTGAAGCTGACGATCGGCGCCGCCGGGTCTTCCGTCTTGTAGCACGCGCCGGCCAACAAGACGCTGCCTGCGAGCAAGAAACATTTTAGACGCATGGAAGGCGTGTGGCTGAGTGTTTGATGGCAGCGCCCGAAGTGGGAGCCGATGTCGTTGTCGGAGTGACGCTCACTGTCGCTGGTAAAGCGACGGTGAGCTGATCGCTGTCACGCCTTCGTGTTGTCGCAGCTCTGGAAGTTCGGATTGTTTTTCTCTTCGACCGGGACTGGGAAGCTGACATCCGTGCCGTACGTCCGGTTGATGTTTCCACGGACGAAGGCGCCTGTCGGGAAGACAACGTCCTGCGTGCGGCCGTACTGATAGACGAGCCGCCGCATGTCGCCCAGACGATGCGACGTGATCCACATCGTGTACGCGCGCTCCCGGAAGAGCAGATCGATGCGCGCGGCCGCTGTCCCCGGATCGGAGAGCGGTCCGAGCGCTGCTGACGGATTCGTACAGGTGCCTGCCGTCACGGCGAGCGGATAACACTGATTGTAGGCCTGAAACGCGTCGCGAACGACGTTCAGCTTGTCGAGAAACGGTTGGATGTTTCCGTTCGCGAGCTGATCTTCAGCCTCGATGTAGCGCGCCTCAGCGCCCGACGCGAGGACGACATTCACCTTTCGTTCCGGGTACTTAAGGTTGAGGAACGTGGAACCACCGTCGAAGCCCGCCACGGCTGTTGGATTCGTCGCGGTGCGGACGTCGACGCCATTCACGAATGCGGTGCGGTACGGCAGTCCGTTGCCACCTTCGCTATTGGAGACCGAGAACCGCACCTGGCTGTTGTTGAAGCTCCATACGCTGTTGTTCTCGCGAGCGGTGTTCTCCGAATGGAAGATCAGGTACGTGAACGTCGTCGGCACCGCGGAGACGGCAAGCGCCGCCGAGTCACGGTAGATCGTGTTTTGGGACGCCGCCGAATCCTTGTGAACGAGGTCGAGGTAAGCGCGGCCACGCCCTACGCGAACGAGACTCCGGATCGACGTGCTGGTGTTTGTCTTGACGTTCAATGCGGAGTCGGCAGCGGCAAAGCGGGCCAATGCCCGACGGAGTACCTGCGAACGGGTCAATGGCATGCCAGCGATGATGACTCCCGACGCATCGACTTCGCTGAACGGCACGCCTTCGCAGTAGTTCTCGGCGAACAGAATATAGGTGTATCCGGCGAGTGCCAGCGCTTCGGCCCTCCCGCTGCCGAACGCCGTCGTATCGGCGGCATTGCCGCGCGTCGCCTCGAGCGTCACGTAGCGCTGTGCCGCGGCCTCGGTCGACGTCCTCGCGACCTGCAGGTTTGAGAAAACCGGCAGGTTGTTCGAATTGTTGTCGGAGATGAGCCGCTGGTCCATCTCGATACGAGTACCGAAGGTATCCGTGATGTAGAACTCGTCGCCGAGCAGGGCCGAATAGAGGATCTGCCCCTCGGTGCCCGACGTACCGCTGAATGCGACCTGGAAATCTCCGATCGCAGCGGCCAGGCCGTTAGGCAGCGCGGCCTTCCCTTCCAGTTGCCCGGGCAGGACGATGTCCGGATCCTTGGACTTGACGATGTCGTCGATGCTGCACGCGGCGACAGGCAGCACCAGCACCGCCGCGAGCAGGACGTGTCGGGCGCTCGTGCCTCGCCCGAGTGATCCAAAGAAAGAATTCATGGAAGCAGTCACCATCGAAAAGTTTGTGGGTGCGCGCTCAGAAATTGGCATTGACGCGAACCGTGTAATAGCGGAGGGGCGGCTGCGAGAGGAAGTCCGACTGTGAGAAGTTGCCGGCGGTCGCCGACAGGATCTCAGGGTCGAAGCCCGAATAGCGCGTCCACGTGTGGAGGTTGCGGCCCGAGAACGTCAGGCTCAGGTCGCGTGTGCGAGCACGGCGGGCCCAGTCAGCAGGCGCGAGGAACGTGATCGCTACTTCGCGAAGCTTCACGAAGTCCGCCTTCTCGATGTAGCCACCGACCGTTCCATCGATCGCGTCGGCGAGCGCCGCCGCCTGCTTGCGCAATGGCGTGCCGGGTACGTACAGCGCCTCGCAGTTGACGACCGTGCCGCAGCGGAAGTCTTCGGTGGCGTTGTAGTTGAAGAAGCCGCCCTTGTGATCGACGAGGGCGTAGAGCTTCACGAATTTATAGACGAGAAACGTCGTGTTGAACGAGATCTCGCGCTTCGGCAGTGGATTGCCGAGATAGACCGCCGAATCGCCGACCGTGTACTCGTCGTACTCGATCACGCCGTTCTTATTGGCGTCGTTGTAGGAGACCGGGCGCTGGTAGTAGCTGCCGAGCGGCTTGCCGGCGATGTGCTTTTGCGTGTCGCCACCGAGGCCGAAGATGATCGGGTCGACGCCAGCACCAAGCTTGAGCAGCTTGTTCTGGTTCCACGAAGCGTTGATCGTCGCGTCCCAGGTCAGATTCTCCATGCGCACGGGCGAGCCGTTGAGCGCCAGCTCCAATCCTTTGTTCTGGACCGAGCCGATATTCTCATAGCGCGATAGCACTGTACCCGCCGAGGGTGGCAGGTTGCGCAAGATGAGCGCATCACGCGACTTCTTGTTGTAATAGGTCGCCTCGAGCGATGCGCGATCGCCAGCGAAGCCCGCCTCGAAGCCCGCTTCGAACTCGGCGGAGACTTCGGGCTTGAGATCTTTTCGACCCAAACCGGCGATCGTGAAGCCGGCGGTCTCCGTTCCGTTCACCGCAACGGCGACCGGGTTGTAGTACACGACAGCGTCGCGCGAACCTGGCTGCACTCCCGATTGGCCGTACGCGCTGCGCAGACGCAGTGACGACACCCAGTCCGTCTTCGGGAAGAAGGGCTCGTCGCTGATCACATACGAGAGGCTGGCCGACGGATAGTTCACGAATCCGAAGTCCTTACCGAACGAGCTGTTGCGGTCCCCTCGAAGTGTGCCGGTGAGGAACAGGCGATCGCGGAAGCCTATCTGCTCGGAGACGAGAAAGCCGAGTGTCCGCGTATCGATGTTATCTTCGGCGACGGCGAAGTTCGACGTTACGCCGGCGAGCGATCCGGTACCAGCGAGTAGGTTGCGGCCGAATGCCTGTACCGACGTGAGATTGTCTCGCTGGAACTGTGCACCAACAGTCGACGTCGAGACGAAGTCCGATGTGATGCTGCGCGTCGCTGTTCCCGAGAGGTTTGCGGTGTAGTTGAAGATTTGGTATTTGTTCCGTGTTCGGTAGCCGATACGGTTGTTGGTGTTGTTCGTTATGCGATTCGGCGGCAACACCTGTTTGTCGTCGCGATTCAACACGTCGTACCCGAACGTACCGTTGAAGCGAAGCCAGCTCAGCGGATTGTAGACCGGGTTCGTCCCGATCGTGAACCGCTCGATGCCCTGTCCAACGCGCAAAAAGTAGAGACTGTCCGGGGCGCGCGTGAAATATCCGAAGCGCGAGTTGCTCACCGCGCTGCCCAACAACGCGCCGCCCAGGATACCAAGGTTGTTGTTGTCGTTCTGCGGCAGCTGCAGATCGCTTGTCACATAGCCGATCGTGACGCCCGTGTTGAGGTCGGGACGCAGCGAAGCGTTCACGTTGCTGCGCAGGTTCAACTGAGATAGACCGTTGTTCCGATAGACGCCATCTTCCATCTCGAGGTCGCCAGAGAGGAAGTACTGCACCGCATCTGAGCCGCCACCCGCGCTAGCGCCATAGCGCTGGTGGTAGCCTTTCCGAAACGGGTTGGCCGCTTTGATCGGCGAATATTTGGCTACGGAGTCCGACGAGCAGCCACCAAGCGGATTCGGGACGTACTGGTCTGCAAGGAAGCACGACACTGCTCCGCCGTACTGACGATTGAAGTTGCCGTAGTTGAACGGATAGTCCGTCGGATCGGTCAGAGTACCCTGCTCGACGTACGTATTGAATCGAGTCTTCCCGGCCCGGCCGCGCTTCGTCGTGATCTGGATGACGCCGTTCGCCGCGGCAGTGCCGTAGAGCGCCGACGCTGCGGGTCCCTTCAGGATCTCGAGATTCTCGATATCCTCGAAGTTCACGTCGTTGAGGCGCGACGTACTTTGACCGCCGACGCCGATCGAGAAGGAGTTCGCACTGTTGTTCACACGGACGCCGTCGATGATCAGCAGCGGTTCGTTTGAGAGGTTTACCGAGTTCGCACCGCGAATGCGGATGCGCTGCGAGCTGCCCGTCGTGCCGCCGGCCTGAATGACCGTGACACCGGGTGCACGCGCATTGAGCAGCGAGGCCATGTTCGGCGTCGCGCTGTGCGGGATATCGGCAACCGAGATCGTCGCGACGGAGTTGCCTGACTCTCGCTTGCGCTGCTGCTCGCCGGTTGCTGTCGTGATCACCGCATCGAGAGTGATCGATGCCGTGTTCATCGTGAAATCGGCCGTGGCAGTCTGGCCGGCGACCACGGCGACGGTTTGCGCCGCAGCCTCATAGCCGATGCGGGTCGCGCGAACCTGATATGTCCCGGGCGCGACGTTCACAATCCGATAGCGGCCTTCGTCATCCGTCCTCGCACCGTTCTGGGTGCTGACGAGATACACCTGCGCACCTACGATGGGCTGCGCCTCAGAGCCAGTGACTCGACCTGCGATGATGCCACTATTCGAGTCCTGCGCGCCCGCGGCACTAATCGGCGCTGCAAAAGCCAGCGCCACTAGTGCCAATCCCTTGAGTTGACGAATCATTTCTCCTCCGACACCTCGTGCAAAGGTGGAAGCGCCGCACTAAACGTCAGCGCGCTGACCTGGCGAGCAGGAGCCCGGGCAGATCGAAAGGCACACGTCACTCGAGGACGTGGGCCGAAAAACTGGGCAAAGCCAAATCAAGCCCCGGAAGCGGCGTTGCTGACGGAGAGACACGACGGTCTCGTGACCGCGGGTTTGGGGGACAGGCGTGATTCGCGGCACCCCACAGTACGGGCAGGTGCCGCCTCTTGTCAACCGTGCGTATGCGATTGGTGCTGAACAGGATACGAGCCTATTGTCAAGTCGTTATGTACCAACTCGAAGTCAGCCCAGGCACGTCTCGCATCGACCGTCTGAATTCATCAGGGCATGACGCGCCACAGGGTCCAGCATTGCGTGCTGGACCCTGTTCTCGCGTACGCTGCCGCTTAGCGCGTGGGCGCTTGAGGCTTCGAGAAGTCGACGGTCGGAGGTGGTCCCGTCTTGATCGCCGGGTCGGTGACCTCGAAGTACTTTCGCTGCTTTGCGCCGGTCAGCTTTGCCGTCAGCGCGGTCGGGAAGGTGCGAATCGTAGTGTTGTACTGCCTGACGGCGTCGTTATAATCGGTGCGCGCAACAGCGATCCGGTTCTCGGTCCCCGTCAACTCGACCGACAGCTGCTGGAAGCTGGCGTCCGCCTTCAACTGCGGATAGCTCTCGGACAACGCGAGCAAGCGCCCGAGCACGCCGCTGAACTGTGCGTTCGCGTTCGCCATCTGCTCTGGATCACCGCTCCCCTTCGCGCCGAGCAGGCGTGAGCGGGCGTTGGCGATGTCCGCGAACACCTGCTCCTCGTGCTGGGCATAGCCCTTCACCGTGCTCACGAGGTTTGGAATCAGGTCCGCGCGGCGCTGGAGTTGGCTCTCGATGTTTCCCTGCGCCGAGTTTGCCTGCTCGTCCAGCGTCTGAATGGTGTTGTAGCCGCAGCCTGTGACGGCAGCGACCACCAGCAGTGCCGCAACAACGCGTCGAATCATCGCTCGTCTCCTTGTCGAGAATCGAAGGTCAGGCGCCACTGAAGCTGAGCTGCACCACGTAGCTTCCCGGCCTTACCATGCCCGGCGACAGCTTCCAGGCGAGCTTCGCCTTTTCGTTGAGACATGAATTCACGGCTCGTCCAGCAGTCGGGCCGCTCCAGTTGGAGTCGCCGACTCGTGCCCCTGTGATGCCGTTCGCTCCTACGTTTACGACCATCGCCACGTTTCCGCGGAGCGTCGGATCGCTCTTCTGGCCGAATTCAGTATAGCAGAAACGCGTGAAGCTCTGCTCGCGCTGGACTGCCTCCATGAGGGGTGCCGGCGCGGCGGGTATGTTCCCGGAGACGCGCAATTCGCGCGGCGGCGTCAGCTTGCGCGGCTTGAACGTGTCCGGCTCTGCCGCCGGAAGATTGGCGTGGATCTTCGACAGATCGGTCGGCGTCGTCGTGTCGAGTGGCGTGGTATCGACGGGAATCGAATCCGTCGTGTTGGCGACCGGCTTGTCTTTTGGACATGCGCCGAGCAGCAGCGCCAGCGGCAACGCGATCAGAATCCTCAGTGGTTTCTTCATCGTGCGATTTGTCATGTGAGTGAGCTCAGTGCTGCGGGATCCTCGTAACGCGGACTTCCAGGCGGACTAGCGACTAAGCGGAAAGACGCCAAACCGGAATGCGACTAAGTGGGAAGGCGATCGACGAACTCGACAAGTCGCTCCAACGCATCCAGGTACCCGGCGATTATCGGCTCAGCCTCGCGCGGGGTGAGTGGAGTGTCTCCTCGCACATGCCGGACCACGCGCGTGAAGAGCGTGGCGTCGAAGCCCGCGCGCCCCCCAATGACCTGGGCAAGCGTTTCATTGTCGACCGACGGCGTGTCGCCGGCCAGCCGAGCGACGCCGCGAAACGTTACCATGATCGCACTCAGGCTGGCCTCGAGAAGCGCCAATTCGCGCTTTGTATCATTGCCAGCGGCAAGCACGCCCTGTCGGAATTGGAGCAGCTTGCCCATCGCCTCTCGTTCGACTTGCAGGCGCAGGTTCGCCTTCGAAACGCTGATGCCGTCGAACGGCGGCGCTCCGAACAATACTCTGTGCCGTTCGAGAATATCCGAGTACTCCATCGGGAAAATGTCGCTCGACGATCTCCATTCACTGGACGTGAGAGTCATCGGCGGCGGATTGCCGCTGTCTGCCCACGCGCGCGCCACGGCGGCCGCGGCGCGCAACCGCGCGGCGTCCAGGTGATCCGCGAGCACGAGCACATTGTAGTCGGAGCGTTTCGGTATGTGCTCGCCGGCCGCTGCGGAGCCGTAGAGCACGACCGAACGCAACGCGTCGCCGTATGCGGATTTTAGCTGCGCCACGAGCTCGTCGAGCGTCATGTTCGCCATCGGATTACCCCTTCCTCATCGTTGACTCACCAGCTCGATCCCCCGCCGCCACCGCTGAACCCACCACCACCGCCGAATCCTCCGAAACCGCCGCCACCGCCGCCGAATCCGCCGCCACCGCCAAAACCGCCACCGCCCCATCCTCCGCGTCCACGGCCACCGAAACCTCCGCCACCCATGGGGAAGAAGATCGGCAGACATCCACCACCACCACAGCCGCGCCGGCGTCCACGAAAGAGGTTCAGGAGAACGAAGAACACGATCACTATAAGCACGATCGGGAAGCCGCCGCCGCTGCGCCCCCTGGCGGGGGCAGGCCCGATGTCATAGGTGCGATTCGCCGCTGCGTTGGCCTCGAGCGAGCTGTCCAGCGTGAACCCGAATTCCTTCGCGAACGCCTGCGCGACGCCTAACGTCACGGCCTTGAGGCCGGTCGAGTAGTCGCGTTGTTGAAAATACGGCGTCGCGTTGCGACAGATCTCGGCGGCTTGGAAGTCCGTGATGAACCCTTCTGCACCCTGGCCCGTCTCGATACGGCACACGCCTCTGCCGCTGCTATTCGTCTCCTTCGGAACGAGCAGAATCACCACGCCGGCGTTTCGCGTGCGCTGGCCGATGGGGGCCATTGCCCCGACCTTCCACTCGCGCCCGATTCGCAGCCCTATTTCCTCGGGGGGCCTGTTCCTGAGATCGGGGAGCGTGACGACCGCGATGTCGCCCTGCGATTTTGCACGTACGTCCTCGACAAGTCGCTCGATCGCGGCCTTGTCGGAGGCGCTGAGTACGTTCGCGAAATCGTTGACGTAGCCGGTGGGCTGTGGCAACTGGAGGCCCTGCGTTCCTTGCAGCGCCAGAATGAGCCCGATACCTTGCACCGCGCTATGCCACACCGTCGTGTTGCTCTCCTCGCTCGGCGCGACCTATGACATCGCGCGGACTGGGACTATCGCTGCTCGTCGCGGCTGCATGTTCGGCGTGCCGCGACGCGTCGCTCACGGTCGTGATCGATTCTAACCGGCCGCACGAAGAGCGGGAAGTGATCGCGCTCCCCATCGATCCCGCCTCGCTGCGGAGTGCGACCACTTCCCCGGCCGGCAGTTCTCGTCGGCACTCCGACAGTCTCTTGCGCCTTGTTGCGCTGCGCGACAGCGCAGCGATGATCGACGAACGATTTCAGTCGGAGCGCGATACGTTGAACCGCGAATCGCGCGCGCTCGATCGAGTGGATCGCAGAAGTGCCGACTACGCTCGCCGGTTCGACGCCTTTCGACGTCGCGCGCACGCCGCCGAATCGCTTCGCGTGACGCGCGACCGGCTCCGTGGTCGCGTCGCTGCTCTTGGGAACGGATTGTCCGGCGGCGCCGCATCGATGGTGCGTGAGACGAACACGCTCCGGGCCAACATCGACACAGTGTCGGCGATGGGACGAAAGACGGTTGTGGGGCGAACGCGCGGTGACACGGTCCGTCTT
>Ga0307296_10002008_pt1 | contig 10353 bp, 10 predicted proteins | sample ER_DNA_153_FD_194467 | JGI IMG/M metagenome (GOLD analysis project Ga0307296, IMG submission 194467) | Bulk soil microbial communities from the East River watershed near Crested Butte, Colorado, United States - ER_DNA_153 | ecosystem: Environmental > Terrestrial > Soil > Floodplain | place... | reverse complement strand
CCCTTGGCGTCGCGCGCAAGGAGCCCGGCCGCTACAACGCGGTGCCGCCGGGGCCCTTCGCCGGGAATCTGGACAATCGCGACCTGGTCGAGGGAACAACGCTGCACGTTCCGGTCTTCGTTCGCGGAGCGCTGGTCTGGCAGGGCGATTCACACGCAGCGCAGGGCAACGGCGAGGTCAATCTGACCGGGCTCGAGACCGCGTTCCAGGAAATCACTCTGACGATGACGGTCGACAAGACGACGAAGCTCGAGTGGCCGCGCATCGAGACCCCGACCGAGTGGATCACGATGGGTTTCGACGAGGGTCTCACCAAGGCGCTTGCCAACGCAAAATCGGAAACCGCAAAATTCCTTGTGGAACAGCGCAAGGTTTCGCCCGAGCAGGCGATGGCGATGGTTTCGAAGACGTCGGATTGTCGCGTGACCCAGGTCGTGGACATCAAGAAAGGTGTCCACTGCATGACGTCGAAGGATCCGGCGAAATCGCTCACCGAACCGCGTCCGACCGCCGAGACGCCGCAGTATCTCGTGACCTACGCCGCCGATGCCGACATGAACAAGGCCATGGATAACGCCTCATGGGCGATGATCGAGCTGCTGCAGAAGGATAGAGCCTTGTCGCCGCTCGATGCCTATTCGCTCGCGAGCATGACGATGGATTGCCGTGTTGGGGAAATGGATGCCGCTGAGAAGGGCGTGCATTGCCTGGTCGCCAAGAGCATGTGGAAGAAATAACGAACTTGAAATCCGAGCATAAGGGGAAGGGGAGTATCATGTCTTACGTAACGTTTATGTCACGCATTGCCGCCGGTGTCTGCGGGGCATTGATCCTCGGCAACGCGGCCATCGCGCAAACGCCGCCGCCTGCTCCGGCGCCGCCAGCCCAATCACCTTTGGGAATACCGCTGACTTCGACAATCACCACGCCCGGCTATCCCGCCGCCGGACCCGCTGATCCGGCGCTTCGCGTCCTTGAGATGCCGAGCGGCAAGAAGGTGCATGTGTTGCCCGCGACCCTCGAGACCACGCAGTGGGGCTGGTTCGACAATGCGCAACCGCCGGTGCTTCGTGTGAAGTCCGGTGACACCATCATCCTGGAAACGATGATGCACAGTCACAACCAGGTGGTGCCGGGGGTGACAATCGAGCAGATCAAAAAATTGCGCACGGATTTTCCGGGACGCGGACCGCACACCTTGACGGGGCCGATCTACGTCGAGGAAGCGCAGCCGGGTGATGTGCTCAAGGTCAGGATCAACAGGATCATTCCGCGTGCTTACGCGACGAACTTCAACGTACCGGGCATGTTCGGCCAGTTCCCGAACGTCTTTAAGGACGGTCAGGTCAAGTACCTGTTTCTCGATCTCGACAGCATGAAGACCGAGTTCCTGCCTGGCATTGTTCTGCCAGTGCGTCCCTTCCCGGGCACGCTTGCCGTCGCGCGCAAGGAGCCCGGCCGCTATTCGAGCGTGCCGCCAGGTGAATTTGCCGGCAACATGGACATTCGCGACTTCGTCGCCGGCTCAACGCTCTATGTCCCCGTGCACGTGCCGGGCGCCTTGCTGTGGACCGGTGACTCGCATGCCGGTCAGGGAAACGGCGAGGTCAATCTCACCGCCATCGAGACGGCCTACAAGGAGTTCAACATCACAGTGGAAGTGGTTAAGGGCAAACCGCTCGATTTTCCGCGTATCGAGACGGCAAGATCCTGGATCACGATGGGGTTGGACCAGGATCTGAACAAGGCATGGAAGCAGGCCAAGGCGCAGACCGTCAAGTTTCTGTCCGAGCAGCGCGGCGTCCCAGCCGAGCAAGCAGAGAAGCTCATGACGAGCGTTTCGGATTGCCGCGTTTCGCAAGTGGTGAACATCAAGAAGGGAATTCACTGCCTCAATCCAAAGAACACGCGTGACAAGGAAGACATGGAGCGTCCGACCAAGGAGACATCGAAATACCTTGTCTCGTATGCCAAGGACGCCGATCTGAACAAGGCAATGAACGACGCCTCGATGGGCATGATCAATTTGCTCGCGTCGGAGAAGAAGCTGACGCGCCTTGATGCCTACGGCCTCGCCAGCGTGGCGATGGACTGCCGCGTCGGCGCGATCTCCGACACCGAGAAGAGCGTTCATTGCATAATGCCCAAGAGCATCTGGGTCGGCGGCGGCAAACGCTAGCGAGAGACAGGGAAGGGCCGCCGCTTAGCGGCCCTTCCTTTTTCACGATCATGGTTTTGCGTACCGCTCTCTTTGCCGCGTTGCTTGCCGCAGCGTCGTCGGCATTTGCACAGGAGCGTGTCCAGGTTGTCACGACGACGACCGATCTGCGCAGCCTCGCCGAGGCTGTGGGCGGGGATCGGATCGTAGCGGTCAGCCTCGTTCCCCCGGGCATGGACGCCGAGGACTATCAGCCGAAGCCGCAGGACGGGTTGCGTCTCAAGCAGGCGCGCCTGCTCGTGCGCGTCGGTCTCGACTATGACCTCTGGGTCGATCGCCTGCTGGCGCAGGTCGGCAGGCCGGAGATCAGCCGCGGCGGTGCCGCTTATGTCGATGCTTCGCTCGCGGTTGCTGTTCTGGAGTTGCGCGGCATGAGCGTTGGCCCCGGTGATGGCCACGCTCATGGCAGCGGCAATCCGCACTATTGGCTTGATCCGAAGAACGCCGAGACCATCACTGCCAATATTCTGGAAGCTCTGGCGCGGATTGATCCGGCAAACGCCGCAACCTATGAAGCCAACCGGCAGGCATTTCTTGCCCGCCTGAATACGAAACTGGGGGAATGGGAAGCGAAGCTGAGTTCGCTCAGATCCATACCGATCGTCGCCTACCACAACAGCTGGCCATATTTTGCGCGCCGTTTCCGCCTTGATTTTTTGGGGTTTATCGAGACCAAGCCCGGCGTGCCGCCAAGCCCCTCGCATCTTGCCGAAATCGTGCGCGACATGCGCGCGCGGGGTGCGCGCATCGTTGTGCGCGAGCCCAACGAGGCTGAACGCGATGTTGCCTTCGTGGCGAGCAGGGCCGGGGCGCAGGTGGTGACGCTCGCGGCGTCGGTCGGGGCGCTGCCCGGGGCGGACGACTATATTTCGTTGTTCGATGTGAACGTCGAGGCGCTTACAGCGGCGGCAGCAATGCGATGATCGATGCAGTGCAATTTCTCTGGCCGCCGTTTTTCGTGGCTGTCTGCCTGGTCGGTATCCATGCCTATTTCGGCATTCAGGTCCTTGCCCGCAAAGTGATCTTCGTCGATCTGGCGCTCGCGCAGATTGCGGCGCTTGGCGCGACGGTAGCGTTCATGCTCGGCCATCCGGCCCAGAGCGTCGCGACCTATGGCTATTCGCTCTCATTCACGCTGCTCGCCGCGGTGCTGCTCGCGTTCACGCGCAGCTGGGGTACGCGCGTGCCGCAGGAAGCGCTGATCGGCGTCATCTACGTCGTTGCCGCGGCAACAGCCATCCTGCTGATCGACCGGGCACCGCAAGGCGCCGAACATCTCAAGCAGATTCTCACCGGAAACATTCTCACCAGCGGCCTCAACGACGTTGCGCTCATTGCTCCGCTCTATGCGGCCGTGGGGCTGTTGCATTGGGTCCTGCGCCATCACATGACGGGAGCCGGCTCCCTTGCCTGGGAATTCGTGTTTTATGCGACCTTCGGCATCGTGGTGACCAGCTCGGTCGCGATCGCCGGCGTCCTGCTGGTCTTTTCGTTCCTGATCATTCCTGCCGCCATCGGCGTGATGTTTGCGGACACGCTTTCGCGGCAACTCGCTGTCGGCTGGATCGTCGGCATGCTCGTGAGCGCGGCCGGTCTCGGCGCCTCGTTTATCTTCGACCTGCCGACGGGGGCAGCGATGGTTTGCGCCTTTGGTGCATCGCTGGCGCTCGCCGGCGTGCTCTATCCGTTTCTGCGGGGCGATCGCCGACGCTCGATGCACGGTACCGTCACGGCGGTCCGCTGGGTGGGCGCAATCGTCCTTGCGGGTTCGGCATTGCAGCTCGCAGTCGCGCCGCGTGCCGACCAGCCCCTCGTCGATTTCGTGGAATACCTCGTTCCTTCGCTGCGTACGCTCTACTTTACGCGCGCTGAGGCGACGACATTCGCCGATGCGAGTGAACATGCGGAACGCTATCGCATGCAAGCGGAACAGCTGAACGAGAGAGAGCGGCGCAACCGCACCGAAGGGCAGTCGCTCGACGATTTCACCGTCGCGCGCATCTCTTCGTTCCTCAAATCCTACGGTGAGATGCGCAAGGGCGAGCAATTCGTGATGGGCGAAGTGCGCATGCGCGCGCGCGAGCGTATCCGCTGGCCAGCGGCTTTGGCTCTGCTGGCGGGAGCTCTTCTGCTGGCACCCATTCCGTGGCGGCGGCTTTGGCCGCATCGGAGTTAAAATAGGAATCGCGCTGGCGATTGCGTCCTGCGGCGCATAGATAATGAGGTAACTGACCGGGAGACGCCATGTTGAACGCGATGCAGGCATGGAAGGCGTGGGCCAGGCTGGCGATGCAAGCGGCCGTCACGGGATTCGAGACGCAGAACGTCATGACGCTTCGGTTCATGCGGCTTGCCGCAGGCGGCGCCCGGGCCCAATCGGAAGCAAACCGCATGATCACCGAGAAGGTTCTGGCCCTTGGTGAGGCGCAAGGCGCGGCAACACTCGCAACTGTCAAGGGTGACAAGAGCCATCGCGTCGCGACCAAGGTGTTGCGCGTCTACAAGCGGCGCGTACGGAAGAACCGTCGGCGGCTTGCGAAGTGAGGATTATTTCACTTTCATGAATAGGGAAGAAATGCCTGTGTTTCCCTGGCCTTGATCTCCGGTGGCGATCCAGCCCACAATTCCGGCACCGAACGTTGATGGCTAAAGGGGAATAACAACCATGGCACGGCAGATCACCGTCATCGCAAGCGCCTTCATTGCACTTATCTTCAGCAGCGCATTGTTTGCCGTATCCCAGGCGCAGGATTGTCCGCGCGGCGATCTCGACAAGGCCTATTGCGACCGTGATGGCGATCTGGTGGCCGACACGCCGACCGACGAGAAGCAACTCGTCAATCCCCCGACACTGATCTTTGCCTATACGCCCGTCGAGGATCCGGCGGTCTATACGAAAGTGTGGGACGGCTTCATCAAGCACATGGAAAAGATCACCGGCAAAAAGGTCGTATTCTTCCCGGTGCAGTCGAACGCGGCAGAAATCGAGGCGATGCGCTCCGGCCGCCTGCACATCGCGGGTTTCAACACGGGATCCAATCCGATCGCAGTGAATTGCGCGGGCTTCGTGCCTTTCGCCATCATGGCCGGCAAAGATGGCAACTTCGGCTACGAAATGGAAATTATCGTGCCGGCCGACAGCTCGATCAAAACGCCGGCCGACATCAAGGGCAAGAAGCTGGCCTTCACCGCACCGACGTCGAATTCAGGATTCAAGGCGCCATCCGCCTTGCTCGAATCGGAATTCAATCTGATCGCGAAGCGCGATTACGAGCCGGTGTTTTCGGGCAAACATGACAACTCGGTTCTCGGTGTTGCGAACAAGGACTACGACTCCGCGGCGATCGCCAACGAAGTGATGTTCCGTATGTTCGAGCGGAATGTCGTCGACAAGGCGAAGATACGCACGATCTACAAGTCGGAAACTTTCCCGACCACCGGCTATGGCGTCGCGCACAATCTTGACCCGGCGCTACAGGCGAAGATCAAGGAAGCCTTCTTCACGTTCCCCTGGGAAGGATCGTCGCTCCAGGCGGAATTCAAGGGCCAGGATAAATTCGTTCCGATCACCTACAAGAAAGACTGGAGCGTCATTCGCAAGATCGACGCGGCGAGCGGCGTCAAATACACCTGCAAGTAGCTGCACGCTCGCCGGGGGCACCGATGCTGCGCATCAAAGGTCTGATCAAGCGCTATCGCACGGGCGACCTCGCGCTCAAGGGCATCGATGTTGTGGTGCCCGATGGGCAGGTGATGGCGCTGATAGGGCCTTCCGGCGCCGGCAAGTCGACGGTGATCCGCTGCATCAACCGACTGGTCGAACCGACCTCCGGGTCAATCGAGCTCAACGGCGTCGATATCGTGAAGCTCGGCAGTGCCGAATTGCGCCGCGCCCGCCGCCGCATGGGCATGATTTTCCAGGAATATGCACTGGTGGAGCGGCTCTCGGTGATGGAAAACGTTCTCAGCGGCCGGCTCGGTTATGTCGGCTTCTGGCAAAGCTGGCTGCGGCGGTTTGCGCAATCCGATATCGATGAAGCATTCCGTTTGCTCGAGCGCGTCGGCCTCGATCACATGGCTGACAAGCGCGCCGACGAGCTGTCCGGCGGACAGCGCCAACGCGTCGGCATCTGCCGCGCGCTCATTCAGGATCCGGAATTGCTGCTGGTCGACGAACCGACCGCTTCGCTCGACCCGAAGACCTCACGCCAGATCATGCGGTTGATCAAGGAGCTGTGTACCGAACGCAAGCTGTCGGCGATCATCAATATTCACGATGTCATGCTCGCGCAGATGTTCGCTGAGCGCATTGTCGGCCTGCGTCTCGGCGAGATCGTATACGACGGGCCGCCCGATGGACTGACACCTGCCGTGCTCACGTCGATTTACGGCGAGGAGGATTGGTCGGCGACGATCCGCAAGGTGGACGAGCAGGCGCCGGACGAGGAGGTCGACAACGTCGTGCCGTTCGAACCGCCGCGCCCCGATCGCGACCGCCTTGCGGGCCTGACGTGATTGGCGCGGAAGTCTGGATTCCCGCTTGCGCGGGAATGAGCGGAGTAAATGGCTCGCCATGAGCGTCGCTGCTGTAACCCCCCGTCGCTGGAAAAAGCCGCCTCTGATCAAGTCGGCCTGGCTGCGCTGGACGCTGGTGATCGGGACTGCGATCTATCTCGCGCTGGTGTTCCAGACGACCCCGGTGAACTGGACGCGTGTGTGGGAAGGCCTGCCGCGCGGGGCTGCATTTGTCTCGGCGTTTTTTCCGCCCGATTTTGTCACCCGCAGGGAGGAAATCGCCGAAGGCATTGCTGAAAGCCTTTGGATGACGGTCGTCTCCACAGTGATCGGCATTGCGCTCTCGATTCCGGTGGGCATCGGCGCCGCAAAAAACATCGCGCCGGCGCCGGTCTACTATTTCTGCCGGGCAGTGCTCGCGATATCGCGCAGCTTCCAGGAAATCATCCTCGCCATTTTCTTCGTCAAGTTGTTCGGTTTCGGACCTTTCGCCGGCTTCATCACGCTCTCATTCGCCACGATCGGCTTCTACGGCAAGCTGCTGGCCGAAGACATCGAGGACATGGACCCGGCGCAGGCGGAAGCCGTGCGGGCGTCGGGTTCGAGTTGGCTGCAATGGATCAATTATGGCGTGCAGCCGCAGGTCATGCCGCGCATGATCGGACTCGGCCTCTATCGTTTCGACATCAATTTCCGCGAGTCCGCCGTGATCGGCATCGTGGGCGGAGGCGGCATCGGCGCCACGCTCAACACCGCCTTCGATCGTTACGAATTCAGTTCGGCTGCGGCTATCATCATCGTGATCATTGTGATCGTGATGCTGTGCGAATACGGCTCCGGCTATCTACGGCGCTGGGTGCAGTGATGGCCACGATCCCCGCCCATGCACGGACCTGGCGGCGGCGCGAATCGCGCGTTCAGCTCCTGATCTGGCTGGCCTGGCTGTTGGCTGCGGCGCTGTTCATCGGCTGTTTCCAGCTGATTTCCGAAAAGACCATGTGGGCTTTCGTCTGGGACGCACCGCAACAGGCAGGCGATCTTGCAGTCCGCATGGTTCCGCCGGACTGGTCGTATATCCGCGTGCTCGGCCGACCAATCTGGGACACCATCAATATCGCGACGATCGGCACGTTGGTCGCGGTGCTGCTTGCGATCCCGGTTGCCTATTGCGCCGCGCGCAACACGACACCGAGTGTCGGCGTCATCCGGCCGATCGCGCTCTTCGTCATCGTGTCGTCGCGTTCGATCAATGCGCTGATCTGGGCACTGATGCTGGTCACGATTATCGGCCCCGGTGTGTTCGCCGGCATCATTGCGATTGCGCTGCGCTCGATCGGCTTCTGCGCCAAACTTCTCTACGAGGCGATCGAGGAGATCGACGAAGGGCAGGTCGAGGCTGTGCGTTCAACTGGTGCATCCGGCGCGCAAGTGACGGCTTACGGCATCGTGCCGCAGGTGCTGCCTGCCTTTGCCGGCATTTCCGTGTTTCGCTGGGACATCAATATTCGGGAGTCGACGGTTCTCGGCCTGGTCGGAGCTGGTGGCATCGGGCTTGAGCTCAATGCCGCGATCACGCAGCTTTATTGGACACAGGTCTCGCTGATCCTGCTCGTCATCATCGGCACGGTGATCGTGAGCGAGTGGGTCTCAGCCAAGGTCCGCCACGCGATCATTTGAATACGGCGGGCTTTACGCCGCCCGTCGCGTCGCGCCGTAGTCTATTGCGATCTGGAACAGCAATTCCTTCGAACGTCATCGGGGTGCTCGTGCTGGGCACCCTCGAGATAGGCAATCTCGCGCTTCAGAATTTCGATCTCGCGGGCGTTCGGATCGATGCCGCCGACCTTGATCTGCGCTTCGGCTTCCAATGTTTTCAGAAACTGGTAGTTTTCCACTTGAAACTCGCGCCTAGCGGAGGATTGCACAGCGAATCGCGGCGGCGCTGCGCCCCGCCTGTCAGCCCGGCCGCCTGGAGATCAACGTTTACTCGACCCGCGCGTTGCGTGCGGACCGCGTGATTCGGTGCTGCCGCCGATATTGTTCCATGACGACGCGACACGCAGGATTGAGGCGAGGCCTGTTGGTCATCAGACAGTGAAAGACGGCGTTACGATCCGGTATAGCCGACCAACAGACGCGGAACGCATCACCGATGCAGGCCTGCCGCTCCTCCGAGGTCTCGGACAGCGCAGCCGAACTCAGGAAAGCCACGGCGAAGGCGGTTGTTATGGGAGCAATTGCTCTGATCGGGGAGAGTACATTCAGGCGAAATTCAACCGGCAGCCATTTGTCTGGCATGTGCACAAGTCCGTCCCTTTTTGCGTTTGCTCCCTGAAACGCATCATAGGCATTCTTGAGGTTTGCCCTATGACCGCCGCGCCACAGTGGACAAAAATGCGACAAAGTTGCGCGCTGCGGCGCGCCCAGCTCAACGCTTGCTGGCCTTTGCCGGGAGCCCTAGAGTCGTTCGGTCGTGGAGTGGGTAAGGGGGGCGCGAATGACGAAACGCCCTGGGGCGCGTTTCATTGCTCTCAATATCGGAATCGGCCTTTCGGCGTTGATCGTTGCTTCATCGCTCAGTCTGCCGGGCCGCACGCAGTCCGCCGATCTCGTGCTGTGCGATCGGATCGCAGCCGACCCCAGCGATCCGGACAAGCCGGCCGACGTCAAGGGATCGCCTGAAATCGCCCAGTCCGATATCGCGACGGCAATCAAATTCTGCAAAATCGCCTCGGCGTCATCGCGCCGCGCCATGTACGAGCTCGGACGCGCCTACGCGGCCAATCGGCAGATGCCTGAGGCCGTGAGTGCGTGGCGAAAGGCGGCGGAAAAAGGAAGCACGTCAGCCATGGTCGAACTGGGCGTGGTGCTCGGGACTGGATCCGGTATCGCAAAGGACCAGTCCGAGGCGCGCAAATTGTTCGAGCGTGCAGCCCAAGCCGGCAACCCTCGCGGCGTTACCAATCTCGCCGCGCTTTCCGCCGATGCCGGCACGCCGTCCGATCCAGGCAAGGCGAGAGCTCTCTTGGCGAAAGCAGCAGAAGCGAATTCGGCGGAAGCTCAGTATCAGCTCGGATTGATGAACGCCGACGGCGTCGGCGGCGCAAAGGATGATGTTGCGGCGCGCGCATTGTTCGAGAAGGCCGCGGCGCAAAATCATCCCGGAGCAATGGAGCGAATGGGCGCGTTTGCCGAAGGCGGGCGAGGAGGCCCGCAGGATTCCGCCGCAGCCAAAGCCTATTACGAAAAAGCCGCGGCGCTCGGCAATGAGACCGCCAAGGCCGCGCTGAAGCGGGTCGAGTGTCCGTATGTGATCAAGGACAAGAATGGAAAGTTCGTGACCAACCTTTGCTACTAGCGGCGGACGAAAAAAGGAAAAGCCGCCGTGAGGCGGCCTTTCCAGGAGAGGCGCCGCAACCGTGGTGACAAATTGCGGCGACCGGTCCCGACCCTCAACGCGCAACCGTTTTCGAAGTTCAAAGCCGCGGCCGAAAATTTACCAACTCGCGGAACAACGTGGGCCCGTGTCGCGTTTCCAGTGACGTCGCGCGGATCCCCCATTCCCCCCGAACGCGCGGTTACGTCAGTCAAAGAACCGGGCGCGACTTCGCACCCGGTTC